>Ga0182739_1001369_pt1 | contig 25723 bp, 22 predicted proteins | sample eDN5th30CBELigBY_FD_128873 | JGI IMG/M metagenome (GOLD analysis project Ga0182739, IMG submission 128873) | Enriched backyard soil microbial communities from Emeryville, California, USA - eDNA 5th pass 30_C BE-Lig BY (version 2) (version 2) | ecosystem: Environmental > Terrestrial > Soil >... | reverse complement strand
GCAGCAGAACGCGGCGCTGGTGGAAGAGGCCGCGGCCGCCGCCGGCTCGCTGCAGGAACAGGCGCAGCGCCTGGCCGAAGCGGTCGCGGTGTTCAAGGTCAACACGGGCGAAGTCATCGAAGTGCCGGCGCATCGCCTGTCTTCGGTGCACGCCACTTATGACGATGCCCGCCTGCAAGCGCCCGATGCGCCTGCGCTGGGACGCTGAGGATACGCGTGGCAACTTCGGCGACTACGGCCCCGTCCATTCCGGTGGACCGCCAGTTTGACTTCCGGGACGCGGACTTTTCCCGCGTCCGCAAGATGATCCACGCGCGCGCCGGCATTTCGCTGGGCACGCATAAGCGCGAGATGGTCTACAGCCGTCTGGCGCGGCGGCTGCGCGCCCTGGGCGGGCAGGACTTCGCCAGCTATCTCGACAGCCTGGAAAACGAGCCGGACGCAGCGGAGTGGGAAGACTTCATCAATGCGCTCACGACGAACCTGACGGCGTTCTTCCGCGAGTCGCACCACTTCCCGATCCTGGCGGACTTTGCCAAGAAGCGCGGCGGACCGGTGTCGGTCTGGTGCTGTGCGGCGTCCACGGGCGAAGAGCCGTATTCCATCGCGATCACGCTGACCGAAGCCCTGGGCCCGCGCGCCGCGGGCTCGACCGTGCTGGCGACGGACATCGACACCAACGTGCTGAACAAGGCGCGTAGCGGCGTCTATCCGTACGAGCGCGTCGCGAAGATGGAAGCCGACCGCCTGCGCCGGTTCTTCCTGAAGGGGCGCGGCGCGAACGAAGGGCACGTGCGGGTGCGACCCGAGATCGCCGACATGGTGCGCTACGAGACGCTGAACCTGCTGTCGCCTTCGTGGGGGATCACGGAAAAATTCGACGTGATCTTCTGCCGCAACATCATGATCTATTTCGACAAGCCGACCCAGGCCAAGATCCTGGAGCGGTTCGTGCCGCTGATGAAGCCGGGCGGCCTGCTGTTTGCCGGCCACTCCGAGAACTTTACGTACATCAGCCGCGATTTCCGCCTGCGCGGGCAGACGGTCTACGAATGCGCAAATAAGGCCTGACCGGGCCAGGGCAGCAAAGAATATGAAGAAAATCAGTGTTTTGTGTGTGGACGACTCGGCGCTCGTGCGCGGCTTGATGACCGAAATCATCAATAGCCAGCCGGATATGGAAGTGGTCGCCACGGCCCCCGATCCGCTGGTCGCGCGTGAGCTGATCAAGCGGCACAACCCGGACGTGCTGACGCTGGACGTGGAAATGCCCCGCATGGACGGGCTGGATTTCCTGGAAAAGCTGATGCGCCTGCGCCCCATGCCGGTGGTGATGGTGTCGTCGCTGACCGAGCGCGGCGGGGAAATCACCCTGCGCGCGCTGGAACTGGGCGCCATCGATTTCGTCACCAAGCCCAAGCTGGGCATCCGCGACGGCCTGCTCGAATACACCGAACTCATCGCCGACAAGATCCGCGCCGCTTCGCGCGCCAAGCTGCGCGCGCCCACGCCCCATGCGGCGCAGGCCGCGCCGCCGGCCATGCTGCGGCGTCCGCTGTCCAGCTCGGAAAAGCTGGTCATCGTGGGCTCGTCGACGGGCGGCACCGAGGCCATCCGCGAAGTGCTGCAACCGCTGCCGCCCGACAGCCCCGCCATCCTGATCACGCAGCACATGCCGGCCGGCTTCACGCGCTCGTTCGCGCAGCGCCTGGACGCCCTGTGCGCCGTGACCGTGCGCGAGGCCGTGCATGGCGAACGGGTACTGCCCGGGCACGTGTATCTGGCGCCGGGCGGCGAAACGCACATGCGGCTGGGCCGCAGCGGCGCCAACTACGTGATCGAGCTGGAAGCCAGCGAACCCGTCAACCGCCACCGCCCGTCGGTGGACGTGCTGTTCAACTCCGCAGCCGTCGCGGCCGGCAAGAACGCCATCGGCGTGATCCTGACGGGGATGGGCAAGGACGGCGCCGCGGGCATGCTGGCCATGCACCGGGCGGGCGCGCACACGATCGCGCAGGACGAAGCGAGCTGCGTGGTCTTCGGCATGCCCCGCGAGGCCATCGCCATCGGGGCTGCTTCTGAAGTGGTGCCGTTGTCGGCGATGAGCGAACGCATTCTGACTCGCCTGGGCGACCGTGGGCACCGCGTTTGACGCGGACTGACGCCACGATCGATCTCAAGCAAATTTTTTCTGGAGTGAAAGATGGTAGACAAGGGCCTGAAGATTCTGGTGGTGGATGACTTCCCCACTATGCGGCGGATCATCCGCAACCTGCTCAAAGAGCTGGGTTTCGAAAACGTGGATGAGGCCGAGGACGGCGCCATTGGCCTGGAGAAGCTGCGCAACGGCGGCTTCCAGTTCGTGGTGTCCGACTGGAACATGCCCAACCTGGACGGGCTGGAGATGCTCAAGCAGATCCGCGCCGATGCGTCGCTGGCCTCGTTGCCGGTGCTGATGGTGACGGCGGAAGCCAAAAAGGAAAACATCGTTGCGGCGGCCCAGGCTGGCGCCAACGGTTACGTGGTCAAGCCTTTCACCGCGGCGACGCTGGAAGAAAAGCTGAACAAGATCTTCGAAAAAATTGGCGGCTGAGGTGTGTGATGAGCTCAACGGAAACAGTTGACCCGACAGAGTCGCCCGACCTGATCCATCGCATCGCCTCGCTCACCCGCATGCTGCGCGACAGCATGCGCGAGCTTGGCCTGGATCAGGCGATCAAGGACGCGGCCAATGCCATTCCCGACGCGCGCGACCGTCTGCGTTATGTGGCGCAGATGACCGAGCAGGCGGCCAACCGGGTGCTCAATGCCACCGAACAGGCCGGTCCGATCCAGGACAACATGGCGCGTTCGGCGCAGGCGCTGGATAGCCGCTGGCAGCAGTGGTACGACCAGCCGCTGGAAATGCCCGAGGCGCGCGAACTGGTGAAGGACACGCGGGCCTTCCTGGCCGACGTGCCGAATCAGACGCAGCAGACCCAGTCCAAGCTCATGGAAATCATCATGGCGCAGGACTTCCAGGACCTGACGGGCCAGGTCATCATGCGCATGATGGATGTGGTGGGTGCGATCGAGCGCGAGCTGCTGCAGGTGCTGCTGGACAACGTGCCGCAAGAGCGCCGCGACGAAGCCAACAGCCTGCTCAACGGCCCGCAGATCAACCCGCAGGGCAAGACCGACGTGGTCACCAGCCAGGACCAGGTCGACGACCTGCTGGCCAGCCTGGGCTTCTGAGCCCGGCCGCGATGTCCGGCATGGGCGCAAGACGCAGGTCTTGCCGCCCGCACGCTCCAGAGGTGCCGGACATCCGCCTCCTGACGTATTCCCTAAGGGCGCAAACGCCGCCCGGCCGATAGACTCCTGCCAACAATAATCGGGGCCTTGCAGCGCGAGACAAGGCGCGCCCACGCGCGCCAGGCCATGGATGCCCGCAGAAGGCGGTCCGGGCCAGGGAAAGGAGGTTCATTGTGGCCAGATCCGTATTCCGCCTGGGCGGCATGTGGGGCTTGTTGCGACGGCTCAACCGCGGCGACGCGATGCTGTCCGAGCGCGCCCTGTCCATCAGTCCGGCCGCATGGCCGCTGTACCGTTTCCTGGCGCAGATCCGCGTGCGGGTCATGACGGTGCGCCAATCCAGTATCGAGATCGCGCTCAATGCGGCGCGCACGCAGTTCCAGGCGGGCCGCTGTTCGCTGCTGGCGCGCGAGCAGGCGCGGGCGGCCGAGGCGCTGGCGGCCAGCGGCGCCCAGATCGCCGACCTGTCCGCCTCGACCTCCACGCACGCCCGCGAGATCGCGGCGGTCTCCGGCCAGAACCTGCATGCCGCGCAGCAGGCGCTGGCCGATCTGACCGACGTCAAGGAGCGGGTCGACCGCATGACGCGGGAGATGGCGGCCTTCACCGAGGTGGTGGGGCAGTTGGCGGCGCGCGCGCAGTCGGTCGGCGACATCAGCAAGGTGATCAAGGACATTGCGCTGCAGACCCAGTTGCTGGCCTTGAACGCGGGCGTGGAGGCGGCCAGGGCAGGGGACGCGGGGCGGGGCTTTGCCGTGGTGGCCAGCGAGGTCGGCCGCCTGGCCGAGCGCGTCAACACCGCCACCAGCGACATCGGCCGCCACACGACGCAGATGCTGGATCTGGTGTCGTCGACGCAGCGCCAGACCGGCACGCTGCGCGATGACGTGGACGCTTCAGGCGCGGTGCTGGACCGCACCTGCGGCGGCTTTGAACGCTTCGTGCGGGATTTCGACAGCATGAACCGGCAGGTCGGCGACGTGGTCCAGGCGATCGGCGAGGTCGACGCCACCAATCACGGCATGAGCCAGGAAGTGGGGCGCATCGCGGCCCTGAGCGCGGACGTGCTGGAGCGGGTGGGCAGCATGTCCGGCGAGATCGACCGCATCCGCCGGCAGACCGAAAGCGTGCAAGAGGTGCTGGCCGACATGCGCACGGGCGACACGGCGTTCGACAGCCTGTCCGATTCGCTGGAGGCCTTTGCCGACGCGGCGGGCAGCCTGTTGCAGGAAGCCCGGCGGCGCGGGCTCGACGTGTTCGACCGCCACTACCAGCGCATTCCCGGCAGCGAGCCGCCGCGCTACCACACCGCCTATGACCGGACCATCGAGGAGCCCCTCACGCGCCTGCTGGACAGCGTGCTGGAGGCCGTGCCCGGCGCCATCTACACCATCCTGGTGGACAACCGGGGCTACGCGCCCGCCCACAACAGCCGCTTCTCGCACGCGCCGACCGGCGACCCCAAGGTCGACATCGCCCGGGTCCGGAACAAGCGGATCTTCGACGACCCCGTCGGCGCGCGGCTGGCCGCCAATACCGGCGCGCAATTGTTCCAGACGTATTCGCGCGACACGGGCGAGATCGTCAACGACATGTCCCTGCCCATTTATCTGGGGCCGGAACACTGGGGCGCGGTGCGCATCGGGTTGGACTATGCCCGCTTCCAGGCCATCCTGGACGGGCAGGGCGCCGGCCACCCGGTGGCGCAGGCGGCAGGCTGAATCGCCCCGCCCGGGAGGGTCGGCGCGGCCGGCGGCGGCGCATCGGGGAATAGCGCCGCTTTCTTCCCGCTTCTTGTCATATCGCTCAGGCCCGCCGCCTCCTAGAATCTCGGCGGGCGGCTTGCATTTCCACGTCAGCGAGCCGCAACGATCCCGTAGAGCATGTCCGAAGAAAGCGACCTCGAGAAAACCGAAGCCGCCTCTCCCAGGCGCCTGGAAAAGGCGCGCGAAGAGGGGCAGATTGCGCGTTCCCGGGAATTGGGGACGTTCATGATGCTGGCGGTCGGGGTCGGCGCCATCTGGGCGAGCGGCGGATCGCTGTACGAGGGCCTGAGCGGCGTGCTGCGCAGCGGGCTGGCGTTCGACCAGCGCGTGGCGCTGGACCCGGGCGTGATGGTCGAGCAGGCGGTCAGCGGCTTTGGCCATGCCCTGCTGACGCTGCTGCCGATCTTCGGCCTGCTCGCGGTGATCGCCGTGCTGTCCAGCGTCGTGCTGGGCGGGATCATCATTTCGACCAAGCCCCTGCAGCCCAACTTTTCCAAGCTCAGCCCGCTGGCCGGCCTGAAACGCATGTTTTCGGCGCAGACCGTCGTGGAACTGGTCAAGGCGCTGGCCAAGGCATTGCTGGTGGGCGGCGTGGCGGTCTGGGTAATCTGGCGCTATCACGACGACATGCTGGGCCTGATGCACGTGGCGCCGTCGGCCGCGCTGACCAAGGCGCTGAGCCTGGTGGCGATGTGCTGCGCCTTCATCGTCGCGTCCCTGCTGATCATCGTGATGCTGGACGTGCCCTGGCAGATCTTCAGCCACCTGAAGAAGCTGCGGATGTCCAAGGAAGACGTGCGCCAGGAGCACAAGGAAAGCGAAGGCGATCCGCACGTCAAGGCCCGCATCCGCCAGCAGCAGCGCCAGGCGGCGCGCCGGCGCATGATGTCCGAGGTGCCCAAGGCCGACGTGGTGGTGACCAACCCCACGCACTACGCGGTGGCGCTGAAGTACGACGAATCGAAGGGCGGCGCGCCGGTCGTGCTGGCCAAGGGAACGGGCATCATCGCCGCCAAAATTCGCGAGCTGGCCGCCGAGAACCGGATTCCCACATTGGAGGCGCCGCCGCTGGCGCGCGCATTGCATCAACACGTCGAGCTGGGGCAGGAAATCCCGGCCGAGCTGTATACCGCGGTGGCGGAAGTGCTGGCATGGGTTTTCCAGCTACGATCCTGGCGCTCGGGCTGGGGGCATGAACCGACAGCCCCCACCAGACTGAACGTGCCAGCCGAACTGGACCCGCAGGCAAAAACCGCAGCACAAGGAGTTTAAGGAATGAGCGCACTGCTCACCATGTTCAAGAGTAACGGCGCCGCGCATGCGCGGCTGCTGGCGGGTCCCATCCTGATCGTGATGGTGCTGGGCATGATGGTGCTGCCCCTGCCCACGTTCCTGCTAGACCTGCTGTTCACCTTCAACATTGCGTTGTCCGTGATGATCCTGCTGGTGGCCATGTTCACGCGCAAGCCGCTGGATTTTGCCGCGTTCCCGGCCGTGCTGCTGTTTGCCACCTTGCTGCGCCTGTCGCTGAATGTGGCGTCCACGCGCGTCGTGCTGCTGAACGGGCATACGGGTCCGGACGCCGCGGGCAAGGTGATCGAGGCTTTCGGGCACTTCCTGGTGGGGGGCAACTTCACCGTCGGGATCATCGTCTTCATCATCCTGACCATCATCAACTTCATCGTCATCACCAAGGGTGCGGGCCGTATCGCGGAAGTCGGCGCGCGCTTCACCCTGGACGCCATGCCCGGCAAGCAGATGGCCATCGACGCCGACCTGAACGCCGGCCTGATCGGCGAGGACGAGGCGCGCAAGCGCCGCTCGGAGGTCTCGCAGGAATCGGACTTCTTCGGCTCGATGGACGGCGCCAGCAAGTTCGTGCGCGGCGACGCCATCGCCGGCCTGCTCATCATGGCGATCAACATCATCGGCGGCCTGATCGTGGGCGTGGCCCAACATGACATGTCGATGGGCGACTCGGCGCGCGTCTACACGCTGTTGACCATCGGCGACGGCCTGGTCGCGCAGATCCCGGCGCTGGTGATCTCCACCGCCGCCGGCGTGGTCGTGTCGCGCGTGTCCACGGACCAGGACATCGGCCAGCAGATCATCAGCCAGCTTTTCTCCAACCCCAGCGTCCTGTTCCTGACCGCCGGCATCATCGGCATCATGGGCCTGATCCCCAACATGCCGCACGTCGCGTTCCTTACGCTGGCCGGTGCGCTGGGCTGGGGCGGCTGGATGCTGCGCAAGCGCGCGCTGGCCGCGGCCGTGGCGGCCGAGGAGGTGCCGCCGCAGGCGATCACCCAGGCGCAAGCCGCCGCCGCCGAGGCCAGTTGGGAAGACGTATCCATGGTGGACCAGTTGGGCCTGGAGGTCGGCTACCGCCTGATTCCCCTGGTCGACCACGCCCAGAACGGCGAATTGCTGCACCGGATCCGCAGCCTGCGCAAGAAGTTCGCGCAGGACGTGGGCTTCCTGCCGCCCGTGGTGCACATCCGCGACAACCTGGAGCTCAAGCCGAACGATTACCGCATCCTGCTGTCCGGCGTCGAGGTCGGCAACGGCGTCGCCATGCCGGGCCAGTGGCTGGCCATCGATCCGGGCGGCGTGACGATGCAGATCAAGGGTACGCCCACCACCGATCCGGCCTTCGGCCTGCCCGCGCTGTGGATCGACGGCTCGCTGCGGGATCAGGCCCAGGTGGCGGGTTACACCGTGGTGGACGCCGGCACGGTCGTGGCCACGCACTTGAACCACTTGATGCACCGCCACGGCTCGAACCTGCTGGGCCGCCAGGAAGTGCAGCAGCTGCTGGACCGCATCGGCCGCGATGCGCCCAAGCTGGTGGAGGACCTGGTGCCCAAGACGCTGTCGCTCACCGCGCTGCAGAAGGTGCTGCAGGGCCTGTTGTCGGAAGAGGTGCCCATCCGCGACATGCGCACCATCATCGACACGCTTTCCGAGCATGGTCCGCGCCTGGCGGCGCTGGCGGCCGGCTCGGGCGGCCAGCCCGACATCAACGAGCTGATCGCGCTGACCCGCCGCGCGCTGGGCCGGGCCATCACGCAGCAGTGGTTCCCCGGCGAAGGGGAACTGCGGGTCATCGGCCTGGATGTGAAGCTCGAACGCGTGCTGTCGCAGGCCATGACGACCAGCGGGGGCCTGGAGCCCGGCCTGGCCGACACGCTGCTGCGCGAGGCGCAACTGGCGGTCGAAAAGCAGGAATCGCAAGGCAATGCGCCGGTGCTGCTGGTGTCGCCGGTCTTGCGCGCGCCGCTGTCGCGCTTCCTGCGGCATCACCTGCCGCAGCTTGGCGTCTTGTCGAACACGGAAATTCCCGATGAGCGCATCGTCCGCGTGACGGCGCTGATCGGCGGGAGCAACGGGCAATGAAGATCAGCCGTTTTTACGGGGCAAACACCCGTGACGTGATGCGCCAGGTGCGCGAGGCCCTGGGACCGGACGCGTTGATCGTGTCGAACCGCAGCGTGGAAGGCGGCATCGAGGTGCTGGCCACCGTCGATGGCGCGTTCGACGACGCGCCCGCGCAGACGCCGCCGCAGGAGTCGCAGGGTCAGGCGCGGCCGGGCCTGGCGCAGCCGGCTCACACCCCGCAGCCGTACACCCCGCAGCCGTACACCCAGCAGCCGCACACCCCGCAGCCGCACACCCCGCAGCCGTACACCCCGCAGCCCCAGCCGCAGCCGGGTTACGCGCAGCCGTCCTACCCGCAGCCGCCCCAGGAGCGCCAGCCCGCGAGTTCGCCGTTTGCCGCGCCGGCCGGGGCCGAGCGCCCGCCCGCCGCGCCTGCGGCAATGCCGTCCTTCCAGCCGCCCGCCGCGATGCCGGCGCCGGCATACGTGGCGCCCGCGCGGTCTATCGCCGCTTATCAATCCGCGTACGCCGCGTCAGCCCTGCCGGCGGACGAACCGTCGACGGCGCCGGCGTCGTTCGCGCCGCCCGCATCGCAGCCTGTCCCGCCCGTGTCGCAGCCGGCCCCGTCCGTGACGAACCCAGGCGCTCTGGCGGCGAATCGCGCCCCGGCCGCGCCGGCGGTCCCGGCAACGCCGATGCCGGCCGCCCCGGCAACGCCGATGCCGGGCGCCGCGGTGCGGGTCGAACTTCCCGCGCTTGCGCCCGCGTCGGCGCCTGTCGCCCGCATGGCCGCGGCCGCCGCGCCGTCCGTGCACATGGCCTCATCGGCCGCGCCGGCGGCCCCCATGACCGCTGCGCCCTCGGCCCACATGGCCACCGCGCCCGCCACCGCCTACCAGGAATCCCGCCACTACGCCGCGCCGCCTGCGCCCGCGACGCGCGCGGCCGACGTGCCGCCCGCCCCGTCACAACCGCCCGCGCCGCCCGCCATGGCGCGCACGCCGGACGCGCCGGTGCGCCCGCCGCACGGCACCCCGCCCGCCAGCCTGCCCGGCGATACGGCCGCCGGCCTGCAGGACGCGATCAGCGCCTTGCGCGGCGCGCTCGAAAGCCGCATGGATGGCCTGCTGTGGGGCGGCCGCCAGGGGCCGGGCCGCGAACCGGCCGGCGCCGCGCTGTTCCGCAGCCTGCTGGACGCGGGCTTCAGCACGAAGCTGGTCCGCACGCTGGTCGAACGCCTGCCGCAAGGCCTGGGCGCCGAGGCCGCGCTGAGCTGGGCGCGCAACGAGCTGGTGACGCACCTGCCCGTGCTGCGGTCCGAAGACGAATTCCTGGCCGGCGGCGTGTATGCGCTGGTCGGCCCGACCGGGGTGGGCAAGACCACCACGCTGGCCAAGCTGGCGGCCCGCTGCGTCGCCCGCGAAGGGCGCGAACAGGTCGCGATGCTGACGACCGACCTGTTCCGGATCGGCGCGCTGGAACAATTGCAGATCTATGGCCGCCTGATGGGCGTGCCCGCGCATTCGGTGCGTGACGCGGGCGAGCTGCGCCGCATCCTGGCCGAGCTGGGCAACCGCAAGATCGTGCTGATCGATACCACCGGCATCAGCCAGCGCGATCGCCTGGTGGCCGAGCAGGCCTCCATGCTGTGCAACGCAGGCAAGCCCGTGCGCCGGCTGCTGGTGCTGAACGCCGCCAGCCAGGGCGATACCCTGGACGAGGTGGCGCACGCCTACCGCAACGGCGTGGGCGAGGACGTGGCCGGCTGCATCATCACCAAGCTGGACGAGGCCACCCGCCTGGGCGCGGCCCTGGACACCGCGATTCGCCACCGCCTGCCCATCCATTACATGTCGGTCGGGCAGAAGGTGCCCGAGCACATGGAGCTGGCCCGCCCGGACGTGCTGATCGACCGCGCGTTCTCGATGGTGGAACGCGCCCGCGCGCTGTACACCCCCAGCGAAGCCGACCTGGCGTCGCTGGTGTCCTCGTCGCGCGAGCCCGACGCCGTGGACCCCGTGCGCCGCCGGCAGTTGCTGGCCTCGGCCATCCTGCCGCAGCAGGGCGGGGCGGCGTCGATCGCCGCCGCGCAGCGCCTGGACGACACCATTGCCTGGCTGGACAACGATGCGGCCTGCCTGCAGGCGCGCACCGCCTGGCGCGAGTATGTCGGCGACGGCGCGGGCGCGAGCCTGGCCGCGCTGGGCGACGAGCCGCTGGCGATGGCGCGCCGCGAGTTCTCCGCGGCCTGCAGCCGCAATCTGCTTGTGATGCACGGCAAGACGGCCATGAAGGGCGAGGCCTTGCCTGGCGGCACGCTGCTGGGCGCGGTCCTGATGAGCGACCGCGGCGCGGCGCTGGCCGCGCCGGCGCAGCAGCTCGTGCTGCCGCACGGGATGCTGACTTCCTTCGCGCCCGCGGCCCCGGCGCAGCCGGACCCGGCCGCGGCGCTGGCGGCGCGCGTGCGCTGGCTGGGCGAACGCCTGCCGTCGCTGCCGCTCGTCCATATGCTCGAGGCGGGCACGGCCGCGCTGTGGCAGTCGTTCAGCGACCAGGGCGTGTCGTGGGTGGCGCGCTGCCCGGGCGGCCTGCGCGTGTCCCAGGATGAATGCCCCACCAACCTGAACGCGGTCGGCAAGAGCGTGGGTTACCTGCCGGTGGGCCAGCCGGGCGACATGCCGGGCCTGCGCCTGGTGCGCGACGGCAAGACCGTGCCGTTGGCGCTGTGGGCGTCCGGCACCGAAGTCGTGCTGCCGGCCAAGGGGCAGGGCGCCAGCGTGCGCCTGGTCTGCGCGCGGCTGATAGACACGGTCAGCGGCGAGGTGGCGGGCCAGTTGTTCGGCGCCACGAATCTGCCCGCGTCGCAGGCCGACGCCGCCACGATTGCGCGCTGGCTGGTCCTGCAGGACGAGGCCAAGGCGGCCTTCCGCTACATGGCCAACGCCTGGCAGGCGTTGCCGGCGGTCGATGGCGCCCATACGCTGGCGCGCCAGTCGCTGATGGCGGGGCAGCTCGGCGCGGCGTGCTGGCAGCTCGCCCATTCCCCGGCCGCGGAGGTCGTGCGCGGCCCGTTGTCGGGCATCGTCGGCGTCGGATCCGAACGCAAGCTGTCGGGCAAGATGCTGCCGGTGGCGCTGCTCAAGATGTTCGCGCTGCTGGAGATGACGGGCGGGGCGTGACCGACCCGGCGCCCGCGCGCCATCGGGCAAAAAAAAGCGGCGTGCCATGCACGCCGCTTTTTTTATCAGGACAGGAAGGCGTCAGCCCGCCACGATGGGCTTGCGCCCCGGCGCGCTGCGGGCGCCGCGGCCCTGGGCGTCATAGGTCGATGCGCTGCCGACGCCGACGTTGCGCAGGGCGTCCAGCGACTGCTGGGTATAACGCAGGTGCACGTCGATGAGCGCGCCATTGCGCAGGTTGATTTCGCTGGCCGAGGCCGATTTGGTCAACAGGGCCTGCCACACGCCGGAAAGCTGCGGATACTGCACCGCCGCCTGTTCGGTGCCGGCATGGCCGGCGGGCAGGCCGATCTCGCTGAGCAGGTTGTCGCGCGTCTGGCTCAGGTCGACCAGTTGCTGGGCGACGCCGCGCTTGCGCTCGGTGATGAGGTTCAGCGCCTCGACGCTGCCCTGTCCGACCAGGACCTCGGTTTCTTCCTCGAGGATCGAGGAAAATTCGGTGATCAGGGCGTCTTCCTGCTTCATGCAGGATTGCAGGGCATCGACAAGGCTCATGACGGGCTGCTCAATACAGAAGGTGAAAGAATTACTTCAGCAGGTCGCGGGCGCTGGCGATCAGGCTGTCGGCGATGCGGCCGGTGTCGATCTTGAGCTGCCCGGACGCGATGGCGGCACGGATGGCCGCGACGCGTTCGACGTTGATGTCGTTCGAGCCGTCTTGCAGGGCCAGCATCTTGCGCGATGCCGAACTCAGCGCCACTTGCGAGCTGCTCGAGCCCGTGGCGCTGCCGGCGCCATAGGCCTGGCTAACCGCGGTCTCGGCGCGGGCACCGACGGCGTCGGCCGACAGGGGCCGGTTAGTGGTCGAATTGATTTTCAAGGTTTTCTCCGCAGGGCGTCCTGGGTCGGTTTGCGACGGATCCGCCTACTTATGTCTCTGTAACGACAAGGGCCGAAGGAACTTTAGGGTATACGCACACCCGTCGCAAACGCGATTTGTAACATTATCTATAGCTGTACTTCGACCAGGGTGGCGTTGCGGACGATGCCGCTGACCACTTGACCGCCTGCGGTGCGCACCTGGACGACGGCGCCGGGCGCCGCATTGTCCAGGGCCTCGCCTTCGCTGCTGACCATGAAACCGTTGCCTCGCGCGTTGATGCGCACGTTGGTGCCGCGCATCACCGACTGGGCGTTGCGCAACGATGAACTGCGGATGGGCTGGCCGGCGTTGATCCGGAACGCGGCCGTCATCCCGGCGACCGCCTGCGGGTCGGTGATGGCGCCGGGGGGCAGGGTGATCAGGTCGCCTTCGCGCGCGTCCAGGTCCGCGGGCGTCAGGGCCTGGCCCTTGGCGATCAGCCGCGAGGCCACGTAGTAGTGGCCGGACACGCTGACCGTCGCCTGCACATAGGCGGTCCAGGGCTTGGGCGCGTTGCAGCGTACGCCCACGGTCATGCGGGAGCGCAGCCGCATGCCCGACGGAAGAAATGGGGACAAAGTCTCGCAGGGCGTCAGGCGGTCTGTGCGCGGCGGGTCGATGGCGATGGCCGCTTCGCCGGGCAGGGAGGCCAGCTGTTCCTGCAGATAGGTCTGCGCCGCAATGACCACTGCTTCGGGCGCCTGGGCGGCCGACGCGTCCTGCGCCTGGGCGGCGGCGGCCGTGGCCAGCATCAGGGCGGCAAGGCAGGCGCGCGCCTGTAGGAGTCTTGCGGAGATTTTCATGATGGATGAATTGTAGAAGTGGGCGGCGTTCGGCAATACGTGAATTGGATGAGAAATGACGGGTTATTTGGCTGATTGTGTTCAGGGTCCGGCCCCTATCATGCCGTCATCCAATGGGATAACGGTGTGCTGGACAGGCCCCGTGCGGACCCAAAGCAACGTATTGAAGGCGTCACGATGCTCGACAGGCTCAACGAAGATTTCCGGTTCTACCAGACTGCACTGGGACTGCGCGCCCAGCGCCAGGAGGTGCTGTCCTCAAACATCGCCAACGCCGATACGCCGCATTACAAGGCGCGCGACATCGACTTCAAGGCGGCGATGCAGAACGCCCTTGAAGGGTCCAAGCGCCTGCCCGATACGTCGCTCACGCTGACGTCCGCTCGCCACATTCCGGCCAAGGCCGTGTCGCAGGGGCCGACGGACCTGCTGTACCGCCTGCCGTACCAGCCCAGCATGGACGGCAACACGGTGGACATGGACATCGAGCGCGTGCAGTTCGCCGACAACACCCTGCATTACCAGAGCACGATGCAACTGATCTCCAGCCGCATCCGGGGCCTGCAGACGGCCATCCAGGATTGATCTTTAACAGGAGCGACAGGCAATGTCCTTGTTGAGCATTTTCGATATCGCCGGTTCGGCGCTGAGCGCGCAGTCGCAGCGCATGAACGTGGCGGCCAGCAACATGGCCAACGCCGACAGCGTGGTGGGGCCGGACGGCCAGCCTTATCGCGCCCGTCAGGTCGTGTTCCAGGTCAACCCCGCCGCGGGCCAGGCGCTCGGGCAGGAAATCGGCGGCGTGCGCGTGGCCGGCGTGGTCCAGGACCAGTCGCCGCTCAAGCAGGTCTACGACCCCAAGCATCCCATGGCCGACGCCCAGGGCTACGTCAGCATGCCCAACGTCGACCCCGTGGCCGAAACGGTCAACATGATTGCGGCATCGCGGTCCTACCAGGCCAACGTCGAGGTGTTGAACACCGCCAAGGCGTTGATGCAGAAAACCCTGACCATCGGTCAATCCTAATTTCCAGCCAGAGCGTATCCATGACCACCGTCGATCAATCCACGAGCACCACGGCCATGGGCCTGGCGCAAACCGGCGCCGCCAGCACCAGCACCGCGCAGGGCCTGCAGGACCAGTTCCTGAAGCTGCTGGTCACGCAGCTCCAGAACCAGGATCCGTTGAACCCGATGCAGAACGCGGAACTGACGTCGCAGCTGGCGCAGATCTCCACGGTGGAAGGCATCACCAATCTCAAGAACACCATGCTGGCCATCAGCGGGCAGATCGACGTATCCCAGTCGATGAATGCCGTGTCGATGATCGGCAAGGGCGTCCTGATCCCGGGCACCAAGGTCAAGGTCGGCGTCGATAGCGTCAATCCGGCGGACCGCGTGGTCACGCCGTACGGTCTGGACCTGCAGGGCGACGCCACCAAGGTGCAGGTTCGCATCTCGGATTCGAATGGCGCCGTCGTGCGCACCATCGAGCTGGGCGAGCAGAAGACCGGCGTGTACACGCTGGAATGGGACGGCAAGAACGACGCCGGCGTGGCGCTGGAGGCGGGCGCGTACAACGTGTCCGTGCTGGCGACCGACGCCGAGGGCACGAAGGTCAATTCGGAAGTGTTGAGCTACGGCATGGTCAAGAGCGTGGCGTACTCCACCAACGGCCTGCGTCTGGACCTGGGCCTGGACGGCCAGACCAGCATGCTGGACGTGCGCAAGGTGGTCGGCGCCTGAATCAGGCGGATATGAATCGGTGCCGGCGCACGGGCGGCGGCTTTTCCACTAAAGAATTAGCGATTAGCGAGAGTAAACATGGGCTTCGGACAAGGATTGAGCGGCTTGAACGCCGCTGCGCAGAACCTGGACGTCATCGGCAACAACATTGCCAACTCCGGCACCGTCGGCTTCAAGTCGGCGACCGCTTCGTTCGCTGACGTCTACGCCAGCTCGCGCGTGGGCCTGGGCGTCAAGGTCTCGGCGATCAACCAGCGCTTCACGGTCGGCTCCGTGACGGGCGGCGGCGGCGAATACGACATCGCCATCGACGGCGCCAAGGGCATGTTCCGCGTGACGGACCAGGCCGGCGCGGTCATGTATACGCGCAACGGCGAGTTCCTCGTCGACAAGAACAACTTCATCGTCAACGCCCAGGGCTACCGCCTGACCGGCTACCCGCCCGGCTCCATCGGCGCGAACCCGGTGGAACTGCAACTGCCCACGGCCAACGTGGCGCCCCTGGCCACCACCAGCGCCACGACCGTGGCCAACCTGGATGCGAATGCCAAGGTCATCTACCTGACGGACACGGTGACCTCGCCTGCCGTCAACGGTTCCGTGACGATGACCGGCACGACGCCGCCGCTGCCCGCCGATACCTATGAGTTCACGCGCGACGCTGTGGGCAATATCGTGTGGGTCAACGCGCCGCCTGCCGGCGATTACGGCACGGCGCCCAATGTCATCACGGTTGACGGAACTGGCGCCGTGACGGCGGGCGACCTTACCCAGGTTGCCGGCTACGTCGACTACACCGCCGCCGTCACCGAACTCGGCCGTCCCTTCGACCCCAAGCTCTCCGACACCTACACGAACGCCTCGCCCATGACGGTGTTCGATTCGCTGGGCAATTCGCACCAGGTCATGCAGTACTTCGTCAAGCGCCCGGCCGTCGGCGGCACCAGCGTGTACGACGTGTACTACACGATGGACGGCCAGGCCATGGCGCCCACGACGGAAGCGGGCGGTGTCTGGGGCAACCCCCAGCAGTTCACGTTCAACAACGCCGGCACGCTGACCAGCGCACCGGTGGTCAACCTGACCTTCGCCCAGCCCGGCGGCACCGCCACCCCGGCCGATCCGCTGAACGTCGCGATCAACTACACCGGCACGACCCAGTACGGCAGCAACTACAAGCTGGTTGCCAAGCCCGACGGCTACACCTCAGGCGAATTCAGCGGCATCAACATCAGCAGCGACGGCAGCCTGGTCGCCAGCTACACCAACGGCGAAACCCAGGTCGTCGGCACCCTCGTGCTGGCCGACTTCTCCAACCTGCAGGGCCTGCAGCCCGTGGGCAACAACGCCTGGAAGGAAACGGCGGCTTCCGGCCAGCCGATCCTGGGCCAGCCCGGCACCAACAGCATGTCGACGGTGGTCGGTCAGGCGACCGAAGCGTCCAACGTGGACATGAGCAAGGAGCTGGTCAACATGATCATCGCCCAGCGCACCTACCAGGCCAACTCGCAGACCATCAAGACCCAGGACGAAATCATGCAAGTCCTGATGAACCTGAAGTAATGCCCGCTGGGCAAGTGACGACACCGACGACACCCACGGAATAGGCAATGGATCGAATCATCTACACCGCCATGAATGGCGCAGCGCGGATCACGGAGCACCAGGCCGCGCTCTCCAACAATATGGCCAACGTGAACACGGCGGGCTTTCGCGAGCAGATCGCGTTGTACCGCTCGGTTCCCGTGACGGACGGGGTGAGCCTGCCTACGCGTGTGTCGACGGTGGCGTCCACGCCCGGCAACAGCTTCCAGATGGGCACCATGCAGACCACGGGCCGCGACCTGGACGTGGCGCTGGCCAGCGAGAATGGCTGGATCGCCGTGCAGACGCCGCAGGGCGAAGCCTACACGCGCGCCGGCAGCCTGCAGGTCGGCGTCAACGGCCTCCTGCAGACTTCGCTGGGCCAGCCTGTCATGTCGGACCAGGGCGGCCCCATCGACGTGCCCGACCAGGCTTCGCTGACCATCACGTCGGACGGCACCATCACGGCCATTGGCGCGGGCGACCCGCCGAACAACATCCTGAACCTGGGCCGGCTCAAGCTCGTCAACCCCGACAACGCCCAGCTCGTGCACGGCGATGACGGCGTCTTCCGCATGGCGCCGGTCAACGGCCAGCCCGCGCCGCCGCTGCCGGCCGACCCCGGCCTGCGCCTGCTGTCGGGCGTGCTGGAAGGCAGCAACACCAATCCCATGGCGTCGATGGTGGGCATGATCGAAAACGCCCGCCGCTTCGAGCAACAGATGCAGGTGATCCAGCAGTCGGACCGCAACGCGGAACGCGCCAACGGCATCCTGTCGGTAAGCGCCTGATTTAAATAACATTTCGCTCGCGGCCGAGCCGCGGCACCGGAGTACTTCATCATGATGCGTTCGCTGTGGATCGCCAAGACGGGCCTGGAAGGTCAGCAGACCTCCATGGACGTGATTTCCAATAACCTGGCCAACGTCTCCACCAACGGCTTCAAGCGCGGCCGCGCGGTGTTCCAGGACCTGATGTACCAGACCCTGCGCCAGCCGGGCGCCCAGGTGGGCGACGCCACCCAGCTTCCGTCGGGTCTGCAACTGGGCACCGGCGCGCGCGTGGCCGCCACCGAGCGCATCCACACCACCGGCAACCTGAACAACACCGGCAGCGAAATGGACGTCGCCATCAACGGCCGCGGCTTCCTGCAGGTCGAACTGCCCGACGGCACGCAGGCCTACACGCGCGACGGCGCGCTGCAGCGCGACCAGAACGGCCAGCTCGTCACGGTCAGCGGCTACGTCATCCAGCCGCCGATCAACGTGCCGGACAACGCCCTGTCCATCACCATCGGCAGCGACGGCATGGTGTCCGTGACCCAGCCGGGCGCCGCCGGCGTGAACGTGCAGATCGGCCAGTTGCAGATCGCCACGTTCATCAACCCGACCGGCCTGCAGAGCGTCGGCGAAAACCTGTACCTGGAAACCGACTCGTCGGGTCCGGCCAACCTGCTGCAGCCGGGCGTGGACGGCGCGGGCTCGATCATGCAGAACTACGTCGAGACGTCCAACGTCAACGTGGCCGAAGAACTGGTCAACATGATCACCACGCAGCGCGCCTACGAAATGAACAGCAAGGCCGTCAAGACGTCGGATGAAATGCTGGCCCGCCTGACCCAACTGTGATGCTCATGTCTGTCCTGCGCCTGGTATTTGCGTCCGCGCTGGCCCTGTTGGCGGCTGGCTGCGCCATGATTCCGCCCGAGCCCATCGTGACCGGGCCGACGACGGCGGCGCCGCCGCCGCCGCCCATGCCGCTGGCGCAGCCCACGGGCTCCATCTACCAGCCCACGACTTACGGCAATTACCCCCTGTTCGAAGACCGCCGGCCGCGCAACGTCGGCGACATCGTCACCATCGTCCTGAACGAGCGCACCAATGCGTCCAAGAACGTGGCGACGAACACCAACCGCAGCGGCTCGGCCAGCCTGGGCATTGCCGCAGCGCCTTCGTTCATGGACAGTTGGGCCAACGCCAACCTGAACACCGAAGCCGAGGGCGCCAACGTGTTGCAGGGCAGGGGCGACAGCACGGCCAACAACGCCTTCACCGGCACCATCACCACCACGGTGGTCGGCGTGATGTCCAACGGCAACCTGCAGATCGCCGGCGAAAAGCAGATCGCCATCAACCGCGGCAGCGAATACGTGCGCTTTGCCGGGGTGGTGGATCCGCGCTCCATCACGGGCACGAATACTGTCTCGTCCACCCAGGTGGCCGACGCCCGCATCGAGTACCGCAGCAAGGGCGTCATGGACGAAGTCCAGACCATGGGCTGGCTGCAACGCTTCTTCCTGATCGCTTCGCCGTTCTAAATCATGAAACAACCGACTCCGATATCCGCATTGCTGTCCCTGTTGGCACGGGTGTGCGTCGCCGTCGGGCTGGCCGCGGGCGCCGGCGCGGCGCACGCCGATCGGCTCAAGGATCTGGCCAGCATCCAGGGCGTCCGGGGCAACCAGCTCATCGGCTACGGCCTGGTCGTGGGCCTGGACGGCAGCGGCGACCAGGTGCGCCAGACGCCCTTCACCCAGCAGAGCCTGACCAACATGCTGTCGCAGCTGGGCATCACCGTGCCCGCCGGCAGCAACATGCAGTTGAAGAACGTGGCGGCCGTCATGGTCACGACGACCCTGCCGGCGTTCGCGCGGCCGGGCCAGACGCTGGACGTGGTGGTGTCCTCCATGGGCAACGCCAAGAGCCTGCGCGGCGGCACGCTGCTGATGACGCCGCTCAAGGGCGCGGACAGCCAGGTCTACGCCATCGCGCAGGGCAATATCCTGGTCGGCGGCGCGGGCGCGTCGTCCGGCGGCTCCAGCGTGCAGATCAACCAGTTGAACGGCGGCCGCATCAGCGCGGGCGCCATCGTCGAACGCGGCGTGCCCACCACGTTCTCGCGCGACGGCTACATTCACGTCGAGCTGAACAGCACCGATTTCGGCACGGCGCAGAACGTGGCCACGGCCTTGAACCGCCGCTTCGGGCAGGGCACGGCCACGGCGCTGGATGGCCGCGTCATCCAGGTCCGCACGCCCATGGAGCAGGCTTCGCAGGCCCGCTTCCTGTCGCAGGTCGAGGACCTGCAGGTCACCCGCGCGCCCACCGTCGCGAAGGTCATCATCAACGCCCGCACCGGCTCGGTCGTCATGAACCGCACGGTCATGATCGAAGAGGCCGCGGTGGCGCACGGCAACCTGTCCGTCATCATCAACCGCCAGAACGAGGTCGTCCAACCGGACACGCCGTTCACGCAAGGGCAGACGGTGGTGGTGCCCAACACCCAGATCGAGGTGCGCCAGGACAACGGCTCGCTGCAGCGGGTGAACACCAGCGCCAACCTGGCTGACGTGGTCAAGGGTCTGAACGCCCTGGGCGCCACGCCGCAGGACCTGCTGGCCATCCTGCAGGCGATGAAGAGCGCGGGCGCCTTGCGCGCCGAACTGGAAATCATCTGACGGCCATGGCATACACCCACGATGCGGCCAGCGGCAGCGCCAGGCAGGATTCGGTCTTCGACATGGGCCGCCTGTCGGACCTGAAGCGGGACGTCAAGCAGGACCCCGCCGGGACCGAGCAGCAGAAGCAGGTGGCCAAGCAGTTCGAGGCCCTGTTCCTGCAGATGATGCTCAAGCGCATGCGCGAGGCCACGCCCAAGGAAGGCCTGTTCGATTCCCAGCAGACCCAGATGCTGCAGTCCATGGCGGACGAGCAGCTTGCGCTGCACCTGGCTTCGCCGGGGATCGGGCTGTCGCAGGCGATTCTGGCGCAGATGCAGCAGGGCAAGCCCGGCGAGATGTCGGACGAGGCCATCAAGAGCATCGGCCAGGGCGGCGACCTGGATTTCGGCACGGGCGGTTCGCGCGAGGTGTCGGCGCTGCTGAACGTGATGCGCAACAACCGTCCCGCCGACCGTGCGTTGGCCGCGGCGGAAGGGGCGCCCGACCATGTGGTGGACTTTGTGTCCCGGATGTCGCGCGCGGCCAATCTGGCGTCGCAGCAAAGCGGCGTGCCGGCCCGTCTCATCATGGGCCAGGCGGCGCTGGAATCCGGTTGGGGAAAGCGCGAAATCAAGCACGAGGACGGCAGCACCAGCTTCAACCTCTTCGGGATCAAGGCCGGCGCAAGCTGGAAGGGCAAGGTCGTCAACGTGCTGACCACGGAATACGAGGATGGCGTCGCCAAGAAGGTGACCCAGCCGTTCCGTGCGTACTCCTCCTACGAGGAATCGTTCGCCGATTACGCCCGCCTGATCGGCAACAGTCCGCGCTACGAGAGCGTGACGACGGCCCGCAACGAGATCGAGGCGGCCCGGCGGATCCAGGATGCCGGCTACGCGACGGACCCGCGCTACGCCCAGAAGCTGATCGGCATCATGGGGCAGCTCCGGGGCGCCGCATCCAGCGTGGAAAATTCACGGCGGATGCTGGAAGGACTCTAAATTTGGCTGAGCTCCTGCCGTAAATGGAGTATCCAGAGATAACAGCTGCGGTTACATACGGGGCATTGTCAGCATGAATTTGTACAAAACGGCATTGGGCGGGTTGAACGTGGCGCAGGCGGGCCTGGCCACGACCGGTCATAACATCAACAATGCCACCACGGTCGGCTACAACCGCCAGCGCGTGATGACCTCCACCGCGGGCGCCCAGGCGACGACCAACGGCTACATCGGCCGCGGCGTCCAGGTCGATACCGTCGAACGCAGCTACGACAGCTTCCTGTACAAGCAGCTCGTCGGCGCGCAGGGCAGCGGCGCCCAGCTCCAGGCCCAGCTCGATCAGGTCTCGCAGATCAACAACCTGTTCTCGGACCGCACCGTGGGCATCGCCCCGGGCCTGACCAATTTCTTCACCAGCATGAACACGGTGGCCAGCAAGCCCGCGGATCCCGCGGCGCGCGCCGACCTGATCGGCCAGGCCAACAGCCTGACGACCCAGATCCGCTCGGCCTACCAGGAGATGCAGAACCAGCGCGAAGGCCTGAATTCCCAGATCTCCACGACGGTGGACCAGGTCAACAGCTACCTGACCCGCATCGACGACCTGAACCAGCAGATTTCGCTGGCGTCCGGCAAGGCCGGCGGCAGCCCCCCGAACGACCTGCTCGACCAGCGCGACCAGGCCGTCATGGAACTGAACCAGCTCATCGGCATCACGACCTACGAGCAGGGCGACAAGATCAGCATTTCGCTCACCAAAGGCGGCCAGTCGCTGCTCTCGGGCAACTCCATCTATCCGCTGCAGGCCGTGCCGTCGTCGTCCGACGCGGGCCGCACCGTCCTGGCCTACACGCTGCCGGCGGGCACGGGCAAGACCGTCGCGGTCGAGATGAAGGATGCCGACGTTACCGGCGGCAAGCTGGGCGGCCTGCTGCAGTTCCGCGCGTCGTCCCTGGACGTCATGCAGAACCAGCTCGGCCAGATGGCCGTCGGCCTGGCGCTGTCGTTCAACGAACAGCACAACCAGGGCCTGGACCAGAGCGGCAATCCGGGCACGGATTTCTTCAGCATCGGCTCGCCCCAGGGCGTGCCGAACACGCAGAACAAGAGCAACGCACAGATCTCCGGTGAATTCACCAACCTGGCGAACATCAACGCCAAGGACTACGAGATCTCGTTCGACGGCGCCAATTACCAGGTCGTGCGCTTGCCGGAAGGCGCGCAGGTCTACAACGGCCCGGCCACGGGCACGCCGCCCACCGCCACGCTGAACCTCGAAAACGAGATGGGCGTGACGCTGACGATCAACGCGCCGCCCCAGGCCGGCGACAAGTGGTCGCTGTCGCCCACGCGCGATGCCGCCCGCGACATCGAAGTCGTGATCACGGATCCGGACAAGGTCGCCGCGGCCGACGCGGAGGGTGGCGACGCCAACGGCAAGAACGCGCTGAAGCTGGCCCAACTGCAGAACACCAAGCTGCTGGGACACGGCACCATGAGCATCAACGACATGTTCGCGCAGGTCGTGAACACGGTCGGCGTGCAGACGCAGCAGATCAAGACCGCCGCCACCGCGCAGGTCAACCTGATCAAGCAGACCACGGCGGCACAGCAGGCGGTGTCGGGCGTCAACCTGAACGAAGAGTACGTGAGCCTGTCGCTCTACCAGGAGCAATACCAGGCCAGCGCCCGCATCATCGATGTGGCGAGCACCATTTTTGACACGCTGTTGGGCCTGCGCGGCTGATCAGAACGTTGATTGTGAATACTAGAAAGCATTTCGGAGCTGCACCATGCGTCTGAGCACCACGATGATGTACACGAACGGCCTGAGCGGCGTGCTCGCCCAGGAATCCGACATGAATCGCCTGGTTGAGCAGGTCGGCAGCGGCCGCAAGTTCCTGAGCCCGGCGGACGATCCGCTGGCGGCGTCGTTGTCGATCGGCGTCGCGCAGACGCAGAGCATGAACTCGACGTATGGACTGAACCGCAACACGGCCAAGACCAACCTCGGGCAGGAAGCCAACGTCCTGGACTCGATCACGACCGCATTGCAGGATGTGCGCACGCGCGTCGTGCAGGCCGGCAACGGCACCTTCGCCGACAGCGACCGCCAGGCGTTGTCGACGGCGCTCAAGAGCGCCCGCGACGCGCTGCTGGGCCTGGCCAACAGCACGGACGGCAACGGCCAATACCTGTTCTCGGGTTACGAGGGCAGCGTCGTGCCGTACGCCCAGGACGCCACCGGCAAGATCGTCTATAGCGGCGCCACCGGCGAACGCACGGTGCAGGTCGACCAGTCGCGCCAGCTTTCCACCAGCGACCTGGGCAGCGACATCTTCAATCGCGCCAACCCGGGTTCGCAGGCGTATGTCGCCACCGCTTCGCCGGCCAACGCCGGCACCGCCGAGTTCGGCACCGTGTCGGTCACCCCGAACAGCGCCAACATCGGCAAGAATTTCAGCCTGCAGTTCGAATCCGATCCCGCGACGGGCAACATGGGTTACCGCGTCATCACGACGGAACCGAATGCGACCCCGCCCGTCCCGCCGGTGATCAGCCCCGCGCCGCCGGCCGGTCCGACGGCGTACACGCCGGGCACCAGCATCGACTTCGGCGGCGTCGCCGTGGTGGTCAAGGGCACGCCGCAGAATGGCGACGTGATCGACGTCGAGAACATCCAGTCGGCCGACATGGACATGTTCGCCACGCTGGACAGCCTGATCAAGGTGCTCGACTCGCCCATCGCGGGCGACGAGAAGGCGCTGGCTCGCCTGAACAATGAACTGGCCACGGCCAACAAGAAGCTGGCCTCGAACTACGACAACGTCCTGACGGTCGGCGCCTCGGTGGGCGCGCGCCTGAACGAACTGGAGGCGCTGGACGCCACCGGCACGCAGAAGGGCCTGTCGTACTCGAAGTCGCTGTCGGACCTGGAAGACCTGGACTACTACGCCGGCGCCAGCCAGCTTGCGCTGCGGCAGGTGGCCTTGCAGGCGGCCTCGGCCGCGTTCATGACGATCCAGGGGTCCAGCCTGTTCAGCCGCAAGTGATGCGATAAGTTTCGGCGCCGCGCCGGTTCATGGCGCTGCGCGTGGCGCACCTTTCGGACGCTGCCGGCCAGGGGCCGGGGCGTCCGTGGTGCGTGTAGGGTAGGTAGTGTCGTTTTTCGTTGCTCAACGCTCGGATATTTCATGCTTGGTAATTTGAAAGTTCGCACCTGTATCATCCTGGTGCTGTTGCTCTTCTCGGGCGCCATGTTCATCTCGAACGGCGTGGCGTGGATGGGATTGAATTCCAGCAATGACAAGCTGGGACAGATCAACGCCGCCTATTCCGACCAGGCGACGCAGCTCCAGCGCGCCTACAGCATCTTCCTGCGCGGCCGTCTGCTGCTTGCAACGTCGTTGATGGACATGCAGCAGGGCAAGACCGAGCAGTCCACCTCGCAGGCCCAGCGCGCCGATGCGCTGATGGCCGAAGGCGTGAAGACGCTGAATGAATTCCGCAAGGCCCCGCGCATGGCCGGCTCGGAAGACCTGGTGCAGAAGCTCGAGGCGGCCTACAAGCAGTTCGACGACGTCTACCAGCGCCAGTCCTCCGCCCTGAAGAATCTCGCCATCCAGCAATACCTGGACCTGAACGACGCCGGCAGCGCCGCGAACACCGCGTTCCGCGAAGCCGTCAACAACGTGCTGCAGTTCGTCGACACGCGCACCAACGAATTGGCCGCGCAGGCGCAGGACGATCACGACATCTCGCGCATCGTCACCATCGTGATGCTGGCCATCGCGCTGGTGCTGGCCGTCGGCTGCTGGATCTTCATCAACCGCACCGTGCTGCGTCCGCTGCACGAAGCTGGCGACCATTTCGAAAAAATCTCGGCGGGCGATTTCACCGGCCGCATCGAAGTGCGCAGCACCAACGAAATCGGCCACCTGTTCGGCGCCATCAAGCGCATGCAGGAAAGCCTGACCCGCACCGTGTCGACGGTGCGCCGCGGCGTGGACGAGATCAACCTGGGCGCGCGTGAAATCTCGGCCGGCAATACGGACCTGTCCAGCCGCACCGAGCAGCAGGCCGCCTCGCTGGAAGAGACCGCTGCCTCGATGGAAGAGCTGGCCTCGACCGTGAAGCAGAACGCCGACAACGCGCGCCAGGCCAATCAACTGGCCGCCAGCGCATCGGACGTGGCCGAGCGCGGCGGTTCGGCGGTGTCGGAAGTGGTGCACACCATGGAAGGCATTTCGGCCAGCTCGCGCAAGATCTCGGAAATCGTGTCGGTCATCGACGGCATCGCGTTCCAGACCAACATCCTGGCGCTGAACGCCGCGGTGGAAGCGGCGCGCGCGGGCGAGCAGGGCAAGGGTTTTGCGGTGGTGGCGGGCGAAGTGCGCTCGCTGGCGCAGCGCAGCGCGCAGGCCGCCAAAGAAATCAAGGGCCTGATCGAGGATTCGGTGTCCAAGGTGGGCGCGGGTTCGCAGCAGGTCGAACGCGCCGGCGCGACGATGCAGGAAATCGTGGCCTCGGTGAAGCGCGTGACGGACATCATGGGCGAGATCTCGGCGGCGTCCGAGGAACAGTCCAGCGGCATCGACCAGGTGAACCGCG
>Ga0182739_1001366_pt1 | contig 25744 bp, 21 predicted proteins | sample eDN5th30CBELigBY_FD_128873 | JGI IMG/M metagenome (GOLD analysis project Ga0182739, IMG submission 128873) | Enriched backyard soil microbial communities from Emeryville, California, USA - eDNA 5th pass 30_C BE-Lig BY (version 2) (version 2) | ecosystem: Environmental > Terrestrial > Soil >... | reverse complement strand
TTCAGGGCCGGCCTCGGTGAAGCCGGCCGACAGCACGATGGCCGCCTTCACGCCGCGCGCGGCGCAGTCGCGCAGCGCGGCGGGCGTGGCGGCCGCGGGCACGGCCAGGATCGCGAGCCCGGGCGCCTCGGGCGTGTCCCGCACCGAGGCGTAGGCCGGCAATCCCTGGATGGCGCCGCCCTTGGGGTTGATGGGATACACGGCCCCGCGGTAGCCGTGCTTGATCAGCATGTGCACGGGGCGGCCGCCGATCTTGGTGATGTCGTCGGAGGCGCCGATCACGGCGATGCCCGTTGCCTCAAAATAGGGGGTAAGCCCCGCGCCGGGGCGTTGCTGCTGCGTGCCCATGCTCAGCGCCCCTTGAACTGGGGCTGGCGCTTTTCCAGGAACGCCATGCGGGCCTCGCGCGCATCCTCGGTCTTGGCGAGCGCCATGGTGAAGTCCTGTTCGAAGCGATAGGCATCGCGCTGCGGCATCAGGTCCACCATGTTGGCCGCGCGCTTGGCGTACAACACGGCGAGCGGGGCCTTGGACGCGATCTCGTGGGCCAGCGCCAGCGCGGCGGGAAGCAACTGGTCGGGAGGCAGCACGTCTTCCAGCACGTTGCGGCGCAGCAGGTCATGCGCGGTAAGCCTTTGGCCGGTGTAGAACATGCGGCGCAGCGTCGAGCGTCCGAACAGGGTGCGCAGCATCGAGGCGCCGCCGGCCAGCCCGACATTGATTTCGGGCATGCCGAACGTGGCGTTGTCGGAGGCGTACATGATGTCGCAGGCGGCCATGAGGCCCAGGCCGGCGCCCAGCGCCGCGCCGTTGACGGCGGCGATGACCGGCTTGGCGCATTCGCGGATGGCGTTGCCGGTTTCGCGGGTGATGCGGTTGTGTTCCAGGAAGTCGCCCGCGACGTCGGCATCGGGACGGTCCTTCAGGTCCGCGCCGGCGCAGAAGACCTTGCCGCTGCCGGTCAGGACCGCGCAGCGGATGTCGTCGCGCTCGGAGATCTCGTCGAAGATCGCCACGATGCGGCGGCGCATGTCGCGGTTCAGCGCGTTGACCGGCGCGTGGTTCAGCGTGACCAGGGCGACGCCCTCGCTGACCTCGAATTTGACGGGGGTATCGCTCATGCCCGCACCTCGTTCGACAGGGTGGGGGGGGGAGAGGCGCCGGGCGCCGCGGGCGTGCTGCATCGTAAGTCTCCTCGGGTCGGATTGACCGGTCTTGTCCGCTGTCCGCGCCCTGCGGCGCTGGACTTTTTTTTGATTTTAGGGAGGGGGTATGCGTCGATCTACGCCAAAAATGGTGGTTGTGTTCTGCAGGAATGCCGCATATTCCGCCGCGCCGCCAGCCGATACCATGACGCAGAAGCCTCGTCTGAAAGACCTATGGGACGAGAGGCCAGGAGACAAATCGGCAGATGCAGATCGAACGTATCGGAAGCCTGCGCGCGGCCCTGGGCGAATGCCCGGCATGGGACGCGGCGAGCGGGCGCTTGTGGATGGCGGATTGCCGCAAGGGCCTGATCCTGGCCGTGGCGCCGGACTCGGGCAGCGTGCAAAGCTGGCAGTTGCCCGCGCCGCTGGGATCCTTCGCATTCAATGGCGAGGACGAGCTGGTGGTGGCGCTGAAGGAGTCGTTTGCGCTTTTCCGGCCGGCTGATGGCAGCCTGCGCACGCTGGCCCGTATCGAGGACAGCCACCCCAACCTGCGGTTGAACGACGGCGCGCCGTTGCCGGATGGCAGCTTTGTGGCGGGCACCATGCACATCTACCGGGAGGCCGGCGAAGCCCCGCTGGGCGGGCTGTATCGCCTGGATACCGGCGGCCAGCTCACGCGGATCGCGCAGGGGCTGGGTGTGGTCAACGGTCCGGCCCTGCATCCGGACGGCGGGCACCTGCACGTCTGCGACAGCGCCGCGCGCAAGATCTACCGCTACCGGATGGACGCGGCGGGCGGGCTGTCCGCGCGCGAGGTCTTCGTCGACACGGACGCGCTGGGATCGGCGCCGGACGGCTGTTGCTTTGACCGCGATGGCGGGCTATGGACCGCGCTGGTCCACGCCGGCGCCATCGCGCGGTTCGACCGGGAGGGCAGGCTGGATGTGCGCATCGACCTGCCGGTCGCGCATCCGGCGTCGTTGTGCTTTGGCGGCGACGGCCTGACCGACCTTTACGTCACGTCGATCAGCGACAGCGGCCGCCTGTCGGCCCACGGCCCCCTGGACGGCGCGCTGCTGCGCCTGCGCGGGACCGGGTATGCAGGCGCGCCGCGTCCGCGCTGCCTGATCCGGCCCTGAGCCGCGCGGCCAGGCGTCATTCGCCGCTGGCGCCCGCCGGCTTGCCGTAGGCCGCAAAGCGCAGCTCGGCGCCCGATACGTGCGAGGCCACGAAATCCAGGAACAGCCGTATCTTCACCGGAATCATGGCCGTGTCCAGGATGGTGGCGTACATGCCTTCTTCGAAGGTCGTGTTGGTGACGCGGTAATCCGGGCACAGCCGCACCAGCGTGCCGCGCTCGATGTCGTGGTGCACGGTGTAGTCGTCCAGCAGCGCGATCCCTTCGCCCAGCCGCGCCAGTTCCAGCAGGGCCACGCCATTGTTGCTGACGTGCCGCGGCTTGATCAGGATTTCGTCGATGGCCTCGCCCTGCTTGAAGCGCCAGCAGTATTGGTCGCCGGGCAGCAGGTACGCCAGGCAGGCATGCTGCGCGATATCGGCCGGCTGCGTGGGCAGTTCCCGCTGCGCCAGGTACGCGGGCGACGCCACCAGATAGCGTTCGCTCTTGAACAGGATGCGCCGTTTCAGGCCGGCCTCGACGGGCGGCGAAATGCGGAAATCGATGTCGAAGTTGTTGCGCCGCAGATCGGTCTTGGCTTCCGACAGCACCAGTTCAATGTGGATCTCGGGGTAGGCTTCGCGGAACGCGGCCACCAGCTGCGGCAGCACGCCCAGGCCGAACATCATGCGCGAATGCACGCGCAGAATGCCCTTGGGCGCGGCGCGGATTTCGGTGATGTTGCGGTGCGCCTCGTTGATGTTCCAGAGGATGGTTTCCAACTGGCGGGCGTATTCCTGGCCGGCTTCGGTCAGCACGACCTGCCGCGTGGAACGCAGCAGGAGCTTCACGTTGAGCTCGCTTTCGAAGTCGGTGATCATGCGCGACACCGAGGTGGCGGAGATGCCGAACTGGCGCGCGGTTTCCGAGAAGCTCTCGGTCTTCGAGATCGACAGAAAGAGCTCCATTGCGCGCAGTCTGTCCATCATTCCTCCACTTTATGCAGCACAGAACGCCGCTTTTCTTGTATTCCAGCCCATGACTACCGGCCTCTAGAATTTCCTCAAGGATTCATGCATCAACGAGGAGACAATATGGAATTCGGCGTATTCATTCTGGCGCAGCAACGAGGTTACCACCAGTCCTCCACGCAAGTCATCAACAACTCCATCGAGCAGACGGTGGTGGCGGAGCAGGCAGGATTCGACGCGGCCTGGTACGCCGAGCATCACTTCAACAACTATTCGCTGTCGCCCTCGCCCCTGATGACGGTGGCCCATGCGGCGGCCAAGACCCGTCGCATCCGGCTGGGCACGGCGGTGTGCATCCTGCCGCTCTACCATCCGGCGCGCTTCCTGGCCGAGGTCGGGTTCGTGGACACGGTGTCCAACGGCCGCCTGGATCTGGGCGTGGGATCGGGCTACCAGCAATTCGAGTTCGAGCGCTTCGGCGTCCAGATCGAGGACTCGGGCGCGATCTTCAACGAGTTCCTCGACGTGATTCCCAAGGGCCTGACGCAGAAGATCTTCGAGCACGACGGCAAGTTCCTGAAAATTCCGCCCAGTTCCATCGCGGTGCGCTGCGTGCAGGACCCCATGCCGCCGCTGTGGATCACGTCGGGCAATCCGGTGACGCTGGGCCGCGGCGTGCGCGAGAACCACAACCTGTTCGTCACGGCGCTGCTCAAGGGCAACGATGCCATCGCGGAACTGCGCGGCCGGCTGGAGAAGGTGGCCGAGGACAACGGCAAGGACCTGGACCGCGACGTGAAGTTCGGCTTCCTGCGCTGCGGCTACGCCTCGGACAACAAGGCCGAGATCGATGCCTATCTGGATTGCGCGCGCTTCCAGCGCCGCATTTCCGAAAGCCTGAAGTTCCGCCGCGCGCAGAGCGACGATGGCTACATGGTCAAGGAAGTGCCTTCGGACACCGACCCGACCTTCGAGCAGCTTCGCAAGAACCTGCCGGTGGGCTCGGTCAACGAAGTCATCGACAAGATGCTGGAAGAGATCAGCATCCTGCGGCCCAAGCACATCGCGCTGCAGACGCAGCTTGGCGACTTCGACCAGAAGACGATGCTCAAGCAGATCGAACTCTGGGGCGACAAGATCATTCCCGCGATCCGCAAGGAAATCGGCAGTACGGCAGTGCTTGCCTGAAGGAGGGCGACATGCGTATCTACTTGAGCAATGCCGGCGCCATCGCGCTGCGCGACCCGGCCGATTTCGGCCGTCTCGATGTCATGGCGGACCCGCAGCCCGCCGACCGGCTGGAGCGCGCCATCGCCCGGATCGGCCGGCGCGAGGACGAGCGGCACGTGCGCCTGTCGCCGTCGGTGCTGCGCTTTCTGTCGCAGCATGCCGGCGATCCGGACTGGGAGGCCGGCTTCTCGAAGATGGTGGATTACGCGGCGCGCCACGGCTGGGTCGACGAACGTGGCGACATCCGCGCGCATATGGTCTTCAACGAGCGCGATGAGGTGGTGTCGGTCGACGATTTCAAGGCGGCCATGCGGTCGCTGCCGGCGGGCATCAGCGCCGTCAGCACCGGCGACGGCGAGGAGATGGCGGGCATGATCGTGTCCAGCCTCACGTCGATCTCCGCCGATCCGCCCATGGTCGGGTTCTTCGTGCAGCAGACCTCGTCGGCGCGCGAGCCGCTGCTGCGCAATGGCCGCTTCGTCGCCAACATCCTGGGCGAAGGCCATGGCGACGTGATCGAGGCCTTTCTGAAACAGCCGCAGGGCCAGGCGCGCTTTGCGCAGGGCGGCTGGGTGCTGAACGAGCATGGCGCGCCCGTACTGCCCGATGCGCTGGCCAGCATCGAATGCGACATCGTCTGCACCGAAAAGCTGGGCACGCACGATCTCATCGTGGGCAAGATCCGCAAGACCGCCTGCCGCGAGGCGCGGCCGGTGATCAACTTCAACGCCGCTACCCACTGCATCGCGCCGGCCCGGCTTCAGTAACGGGCCGCCGCAAAACGCCACAGCCCGCCGGACGGCGGGCTGTGTTTTTTTTCTCTGCGCGATCAATCAAGGACGATGTGGTTTTCCTGGATGACCTTGCCCCAGTACTGGCGGTCGGATTCCAGTTGCGCCTCCAGGGCCTGCGGGCCGCCGGCTTTTTCGGTCTGCCCGTTGGCGACGAGCACCTTGCGGAAGCGCTCGGATTGGACCGTCTTGATGGCGGCCGCGGCGTAGGCCTGGACGATGGCGTCCGGCGTGCCCTTGGGCGCGTGCAGCGCCGTCCAGTAGCTGGCCTTGAGCTGTGGATAACCCAGTTCGGTGACGGCGGGCACGTCCGGCAGCGCGGGGTCGCGCTGGTCGGTGGTCAGCGCCAGGATTTTCACCGCGCCGGCCTTTTGATGGTCGGCCAGCGCGATGGGCGTCATGTACGAGAGGTCGTTGCGGCCGGTGATGAGGTCGATCAGGCTGGTCGGCGTGCTCTTGTAGGGCACGGCGGTCAGCGGGATGCCCAGCGTCCTGGACAGGATCAGGCCGTACAGGTCGGTGACGCTGCCCGGTCCCAGCGACCCGTAGGTCAGCGCGCGGTTTTCCTGCTTCGCGTAGGCGACCAGGTCGGCAATGGAGTTCACGCCCAACTTGGACGGCACGGTGATGGTCAGCGGGCCGTCGAACATCATGGCCACCGACTTGAAGCTGTCAAAGCCGTAGTTCAAGCGGGGGCGCAGCAGGATGTTCAGGGACACCGGCCCGGACCCGCCCATCAGCAGCGTGCTGCCGTCGGCCGGAGCGCGCGCGACCTGGGTCGCGCCGATGATGCCGTTGGCGCCGGGCTTGTTCTCGACGATGAAGTTGATGCCCAGTTCGGCGCTCATGCCCTCGGCCAGCAGGCGCGCGAAGTTGTCGTTGGGGCCGCCCGGCGCGTAGGGCACGATCAGGGTCACGGGCTTGGCCGCGGCGCGCAGCGGCCGGGCGAGCATCATGAGTGTGCCGGCCGCGATGAAGCCGCGGCGCGTGAGCTTGAACATTGTCTCTCTCCTGGTTCCCGCCGCCATGCGTGGCCGTGCCTTGCGCGGGCCGGCTCTTATGGTTGTGCGCTGGTGGCTGGGTCGGCCGGCAGCGGGCCGCCGGCCATGGGTTGTCTCAGTAGCCGATCATAATTTTTATCGGCCTGATCGATTACCCCGTCGATATGCAGAACTGTTCTGCGCGGCGAGCATGACTGCGGCCCGCCATGGGCGGCCGTGGCGGATTATGCCGCATCGGCGCGGACGTCGCCGGCGCCGCGCGCGTGCCTGGCCGCCTCCCGGCTGATCTTCGCGCACCGGTACAGCGCGTCCTTGTCCAGCACCGTCAATCCGCCGTAGTGCGTTTGCAGGACCCCCGCCCGCGCAAGGCGGGTCAGCGCGGTGTTGCAGCGCTGGCGCGAGACGCCGCACAGGCCGGCGATCTCTTCCTGCGAGATGCGCAGACGCCCCTGCGTCCCCGAATGAACCTCGGCGTCCAGTTGCGCCGCCACGGCGCGCGCCACGGTGGTGTCCACGTCCAGCAGCACGTTGCCGGTGTAGCAGCCCATCAGCCAGTTCACCCGCTGCGCCAGGTGCGTCATCAGCGCCTTGGTGAATTCGATGTTGTTGTTCCACAGGCGCTCGCAGGTATCGCGCGGCAGGATCACGATGCGGCTGGGCCGCAGGGCCACCACTTCGTACTCGAAGCGTTCGCGGCGGATCATGGTGGCTTCGCCGAACCAGCTTCCGGTGCTGAAGCCGGCCAGCGACAGCGTGCGGCCGTCGGTCCCCGGGGACGACCACTTCACCAGGCCTTCGACCACGCCATACCAGCCGAGCGACCGCGAGCCCGCGCGAAACAGGTATTCGCCCGCCGCCAGCGACACCGTGCGCAGTTCCGAGCGCACCACGCCGCGCTCCAGCGCCGGCAGGCCCTTGTACCAGGGCACCACGTCCAGCATCTTGTCCACGGGGCAGCGCGCGGGCCGGCGGTTCGCGGTGGACGATTCGTTGCCCATCAGGGCAGGCGGTTCGCGCATGGTCGTTCCCTGGATGGAGATGGAATGCGGCCCAGGTAAACCCTAGGGTTCTTTGTCAACATGATGACTGTCCGAGGGGGCAGCCGGGCCGCAGAATGGTTGACGCCCCATGGGCCAAAAACCATAAGAGGAGACCGGTATGTTGTCAATGCCACGCCTGTTGTCCACCACCGCCATCGCCTGCGCGGCGTCCGCCGCGCTCCTGCCCATCCAGGCCGCCCAGGCGCAGATTTCCGACGACGTCATCCGCATCGGGTTCATCACCGACATGTCCGGCGTCTATTCTGGGCCGGACGGTCCCGGGGGCGCGGAAGCCATCAAGATGGCGATCGAGGAAATGGGCGGCGAGATCAATGGCAAGAAGATCGAGCTGCTCACGGCGGATCACCAGAACAAGGCCGACGTGGCCTCGGCCAAGGCCCGCGAATGGTTCGACCAGCGCGGGCTGGACATGCTGATCGGCGGCACCAATTCCAGCACGGCGCTGGCCATGTCCAAGGTGGCCGCGGACAAGAAGCGGCCCATCATCGTGGTGGGCGCCGGGGCGCCCGCGCTGACCAACGAGCAGTGCACGCCGTATACGCTGAACTACGCCTACGACACGGTCGCGCAGGCGCGCGGCACGGGCGCGGCGGTGGTCAAGGCCGGCGGCAAAAGCTGGTACTTCCTGACGGCCGACTATGCCTTCGGCCATGCGCTGCAGGCCGACACCACCACCGTGGTGAAGTCGGGCGGCGGCACGGTGGTGGGCAGCGTCAAGCATCCGCTCTCCGCCAGCGATTTCTCGTCGTTCCTGCTGCAGGCGCAAGCCAGCAAGGCCGAGATCCTGGCGCTGGCCAACGCGGGCGCGGACGCGACGAACTCGATCAAGGCCGCCAACGAGTTCGGCATCACCAAGTCCATGAAGCTGGCGGGGATGATCATGTTCATCAACGACATCCACGCCATGGGGCTGCCCGCGGCTCAGGGCATGTACCTGACCGACAGCTGGTACTGGAACGCATCGGACGAGACGCGCGCCTGGGGCCGCAAGTTCTTCGAGCGGCGCCAGGCCATGCCGTCATCGCTGCAGGCGGCGGACTATTCGGCGGCGCTGCAGTACCTGCGCGCCGTCAAGGCCACGGGCACCGACGACGCGGACCGCGTGCTGGACTACCTGCGCGGGAACAAGCTGAACGACATGTACATCAAGGACGGCGTGGTGCGGCCCGATGGCCGCGTGGTGCACGACATGTACCTGCTGCAGGTCAAGAGCCCCGAGCAGTCCAAGGCGCCTTGGGATTACTTCACGGTCGTGCAGACCATCGACGGCAACCAGGCCTTCACCAAGCAGTCCGAAAGCCGCTGCGCCCTCTGGAAATCGTAGGAGACCGGGCATGTCCAAACGCAAAGTGATCGTGACCATCGCTCCGACCGGGGGCATGGCGCTGAAAAGCCAGAATCCGCACCTGCCGACGCAGCCCGCCGAGATCGCCGAGGACGTCTACCGCTGCTACAACGCGGGCGCCAGCGTCGTCGCGCTGCATGCGCGGCGGCCGGACGATCTTGCGACCTGCGACGCGGCGGTCTACCGGAAGATGAACCAGCTCATCCGCGAGCGCTGCGACATCGTGCTGAACAATTCCACGGGCGGCGGGGTGCACGGCGACATGGTCGCGGAGACCTCGCCGGGCACGTGGGAGATCCTGTGGGACGAGCGCGTCAAGGGCATGGATGCGGGCGCGGAAATGTGCACGCTGGACGCCACCACGCTGAACCTGGCGTTCGGCGACCGCGAATACCTGATGAACACGCCGCTCAGCAAGGGGCGCGAGCTGGCCGCCGGCATGAAGGCGCGCGGCATCAAGCCCGAGTGGGAGGTGTTCAGCCCCACGCACATCCTGCAGGACGTGACCACGCTCATCGGCGAGGGCCTGGACGAAGGGCCGCACTTCATCAACCTGGTCATGAACGTGCACCGCAACTTCCAGAACGCCATGCCGTTTTCGCCGCGGCACCTGCAGATGATGGTGGACCTGCTGCCGCGCAACAGCATCTTCTGCGTCAGCGGCATCGGACCCGCGCAGCTCGAGGCCAACATCAGCGCGTTGCTGCTGGGCGGCCATGCGCGGGTCGGGCTGGAAGACAACCTGTATTACCGGCACGGCGAGCTGGCCACCAATGTGCAGCTCACCGAGCGCATCGTGCGCATCATCCGCGAGATGGACATGGAACCCGCCACGCCCGCCGAGGCGCGCGAGATCCTGGGCCTGCCCCTGAAAAGCGGCGTCCGGCCCGAGTTCGCGCGCTGACGAACAAGCCGGCAGGCGCGGCATGGGGCCGCGCCGCCGGTCACCCATTCATCGGGGAAGGACATGATCGAATCGTTGAAGGGGGCCCGCGTCCTGATCACCGCGGGCGCGCAGGGCATCGGGCTTGCGATGGCGCGCAAGTTCGTGGAATCGGGCGCGGACGTGCACATCTGCGACGTGGACGCGCAGGCGCTGGAGGCGGCCCGTGCCAGCCTTCCGGCCTTGGGCGCGAGCCTGACGGATGTTTCCGACGAGGCGCAGGTGCTGAAGATGTTCGACGCGCTGGCGCAGCGGTGGGGCGCGCTCGATGTCCTGGTCAATAACGCGGGCGTGTCCGGCCCGACCAGCCGTCTCGAAGACACGGACCTCGCGTCCTGGCGGAACACGCTGGAGGTCAACCTGACCGGCACGTTCCTGTGCGCGCGCAGCGCGGTGCCGCTGCTGCGGGCCGCGGGCGGCGGTTCCATCGTCAATATCTCTTCCGTTGCGGGACGCCTGGGGTTTTCCCTGCGCACGCCCTACAGCGCCAGCAAGTTCGGGCTGGCCGGCCTGACCCAGACCTGGGCCATGGAGCTGGGGCCGTCGAACATCCGCGTCAATTCGGTGCTGCCGGGCGTCGTGTCGGGCGACCGGGTGGAGCGCATCATCGCCGCCCGTGCGGCGGCCGGCGGGGTGAGCAACGACGCCATGCGCGAGCAACTGGTGGAAAAGGTGTCGCTGCGCCGCATGACGCGCCCGGAAGACGTGGCGAACCAGGTGGCGTTCCTGTGTTCGGCCGAGGGGGCGATGATCAGCGGGCAGAGCATCTCGGTGTGCGGCAACGTGGAGTATCTGGGCTGACGCCGGGCGGGGCGGGTTGCCCCCCCGTTGCCAAATCCCGTGACCCCGGTCCATAATCTGCGCTTTGTTAACTGATAACCGTTCGCATTATTAATGATGCGGACGGGCGTCGCGTGCGGGCGGGATCGTGAGCGGATCGGAAGGGGTGTCCCAGGACTTCGAAAGCCTATACGGCAATCATCACGGCTGGCTGGTGGCCTGGGTGAACTGGCGGCTGGGCAACGCGGCCGATGCCGCCGACCTGGCGCATGACGCATTCGTGCGCCTGCTGACCCGCCCGTGCAAGTTCGACAACGCCCGGCATGCCAGAACCTACCTGCGCCGGATGGCCAACGGCATGTGCATCGACCTGTGGCGCCGCCGGGACCTGGAGCAGGCCTGGCTGGACGCCCTGGCCGCGCAGCCGGAACCCACGGTGTCGTCCGCCGAAGACCAGGCCATGGTGCTGCAGGCGCTGGGCGAGATCGACGCCATGCTGCGGGGCCTGCCGCCCCGGACCGCCCACGCCTTCGTCATGGCGGTGGCCTGCGAAATGACCGATCAGGAAGTGGCCGACGTGCTCGGCGTGTCATCGCGCATGGTCCGCAAATACGTCGCCCAGGCCATGCTTTGCTGCATGAAGCTGGAGGCCCGCCTGGCGGGCGGGCTTGCGGGCGAGCCGCAGCCGGGCGCGGCATGAGCGCCGCGCAGGGGCGCGAGCCCTCGCATCGCGTCATGCAGCAGGCCGCCGAATGGTATGCGCTGCTGCGCTCGGGCGAAGCCTCGGCCGCCGAGCGCCAGCAATGGCAGCAGTGGGTGGAGCGCAAGGCGGAACATCGCGAGGCCTGGGGTTACGTGGAGCGCATCGGACGCCGTTTTTCGCCTTTGCAAACCAGCCCGGACCGGGATGCCGCCGTGACCGCGTTCGGCCAGGCCGCGTCGGCCGGGCGGCGGGGGCGCCGGCAACTGCTGCTGGGGCTGGCGGGCGCGCTGGGCATCGCCGGCCTGGGATGGACCGCGTGGCGGCAGACGCCGCTGCCCATCGTGGCCTCGACCTGGGGCGCGGATCAGCGCGCGGGCATCGGCGAGACCCGGCGGGTCGCCCTGGCCGACGGCACCGAGGTCTGGCTCAAGGCCCTGAGCGCCTTCGACGTCGACTATGGCGCCACGCTGCGCCGCCTGCAGCTCGTCGCGGGCGAGTTGCTGATCGCCACCGCCCCGGACCCCGCGCGTCCGTTCGTGGTCGACACCGCGCAGGGCCGGCTGCAGGCCCTGGGCACGCGCTTTACCGTGCGGGGCGAGGACGACGGCGTGGTGGTCGCCGTGCATGAGGGGGCCGTGCGGATCGACACGGCGGTCAGCCGCGCCAGCGGCATCGTGCCGGCGGGGCGCCAGGCCCGGTTCACCGCGGACACGCTGGACGCGATCCTCCCGGTGAACCCGGCGCGCGAGGCCTGGACGCGCGGCGTGCTCGTGGCCGACGACACGCCGCTGGCGGACGTGGTGGCGGAATTGCGCCGCTACCACTTCGGTCACCTGGCGGTGGCGCCGGAGGTGGCGCGCCTGCACGTCTTCGGCAGCTATCCGCTCCAGGACACCGGCCGCGCGCTGGACATGCTGGCCTCGGTGCTGCCGGTCCGGGTGCGCCGCACCCTGCCCTGGTGGATCAGCATCGAACCGCGCGCCTGAAAAAAATGCGCCGCGCGGTTCCGGGTTTGGCGGGCTCGTTCGAATAAGGACAGTAAGAGCCGCTCGCGCCCGGCAACCCGCCGGGCTGGCGCGCCGCTCTCCTTTCCCGAACCCCACGCACGAGAGCACAGGTCCCGTCATGTCCCACCGTCTTCCCCCCGTCGCCGCGGCTTTTCCCGTGACCCGCGCGCGCCCCTTGGCTTCCCGTCGCGCCCGCCTGCCGTCGTGGGGCCTGCCGCTGGCGCTGGCCCTGGCGGTTTCCACGGTCTGGGGGCCGCCCGCGCATTCGCAGGCGGCGCCGGCGGCGACCGGCGTGGCCGACCTGATCACCTTCGACATCCCGCCCGCGCCGCTGAATCAGGTGCTGACGCGGCTGGCCAACGAATCCGGCATCCTGCTGGCCGCGCAGCCGTCGCTGGTGGCCGACCGCCAGAGCAACGGCGTGCGCGGCCGCTATTCCAGCCACGACGCGCTGCAGCAGGCCCTGGCCGGCACGGGCCTGCGCGCCACCCGCGAGGCGCCGAACCAGTACCGCCTCAGTGCGCTGCCCGTCTCCGACGCGGCGACGCTGGAGGCCGTGACGGTGACCGCCTCCGGGCTGTCCAGCGGACTGCCCCCCGTCTACGCGGGCGGCCAGGTGGCGCGGGGCGGGCGCCTGGGCCTGTTGGGCAATCGCGACGACATGAGCACGCCGTTCAGCGCGACGCAGTACACCGCCAAGCTGATCGAGGACCAGCAGGCGCAGAACATCGGCGACGTCCTGGTCAATGACCCCACCGTGCGCAATACCTATTCGCGCGGGGCGGGCCGGGACGAATTCAACATCCGCGGGTTCACGCTGTTCAACTACGACGTGTCGTTCAACGGGCTGTACGGCGTGTCGCCGCGCAACGCCAGTTCGCTGATCGGCGTGGAGCGGGTTGAAGTGCTGCGCGGCCCCAACGCGCTGCTGAACGGCATGGCGCCCTACGGCTCCGTGGGCGGTTCGATCAACCTGGTGCCCAAGCGCGCGGGCGCCGACCCGCTGAATCGCTTTACCGTGTCCTACATCGGCGACAGCCAGTTCGGCGCGCATGCCGACCTGTCGCGCCGCTATGGCGACAACCAGGAGTGGGGCGTGCGCCTGAACGTGGCAGGCAGCGGCGGCGACCTGCCGATGGACGGGGCCAGCGAGGACCTGGGCGCGGTGGCGCTGGGGCTGGATTACCAGGGCGAGCGCTTTCGCGTCGAAGGCGACATCAACTACCAGAACCGCACCACGGATGCGCGCAGCGGCCTGCTGTTCCCGCCGCCCTCGGGCGTGGACATCGGCCGGGCGCCGGACGCCCGCCGCAATTTCTTCCCGTCGTGGACCTACTGGAAGACCGAGGAATGGTCGGGCTCGCTGCGCGCCGAGTATGACCTGTCGCCGGACTGGACCGTCTACGGCGCGCTGGGCGCACGCAAGCACGACTTTGAAAGCATGCAGACGAGCTGGCTCATGCTGAACGAGGCGGGCGATATCGGCGCGGTGCCGTCCCGCCTGAACGAATCGCTCACCAGCAAGACGGGCGAGGTCGGGGTGCGCGGCCGCTTCCAGACCGGCGCGCTCAAGCATGAGGCCGCGCTGAGCGCCAGCATCCTGGACATCGATTATTCGGCAGCCCGGATCCGGTCCAGCACGGTGTTCTCGAACATCTACAACCCCGCGGACCTGCCCAAGCCGAACATCGCGCGTCCGTCGGATCTGCCGCGGGCGAGCGATTCGCGGCTGGTCAGCATTGCGCTCGCCGACACGATCTCGATGGCGCAGGACCGCGTGCAATTCATTGCGGGCGTACGGCACCAGCGCGTGGAATCCACCAACTTCGACGCGATGACCGGCCGCCAGACGTCCAACTACGACAAGTCCGCCGTCACCCCCGCGTTTGCGCTGACGGTCAAGCCCACCGAGCGCCTGTCGCTCTATGGCAATTACATCGAAGGCCTGAGCCAGGGCGGCACCGCGCCCGAGGGCGCCATCAACGCCGGCGAGGTGTTCGCTCCGGCCATCTCCAAGCAGTTCGAGCTGGGCGCCAAGTACGACTTCGGCCAGTTCGAAACCACGCTCAGCGCCTTCCAGATTGAACGCCCGAGCAGCTATCTGGACCCCGCCTCGCTGCGCTACGTGTCCAACGGCGAGCAACGCAATCGCGGGCTGGAGTTCCTGGTGCAGGGCGAGCCGGCCCACGGGGTGCGCCTGCTGGGCGGCGTGGCCTATACCGACGCGCGCCTGATCCGCACCGCGGGCGGCGTCAACGACGGCAACCGCGCGCCCGCCGTGCCGCGCCTGCAGTTCAACGCGGCGGCCGAATGGGACACGCCTTTCGTCCCGGGCCTTACCCTGACCGCGCGAATGTTGAGCACCAGCTCGCAGATCGTCGACGTGAGCAACACGCAGGAGATCCCGGGTTGGACGCGCTTTGACGTGGGCGCCCGCTATGCCTTCAACGCCAATGGCAAGCCCGTGGTCATCCGCGCGATGGTCGAGAACGTCCTGAACAGGAACTACTGGCAGTCCGCGGCGCGCGAAGGCCTGACGGTGGGCGCGCCGCTGACGGTGCTGCTGTCGGTGACGACGGAGTTCTGAAGGCGGGTGGGCGGCTAGGCCAGCGCCCGCCGCAGCCGCAGCGACGCGACGCGGCCCAACACGACGGGCTGGACGCCGTTGTTGAAGCTCACTTCGGACTGCGCGCCGGGCCGCTGCTCGACATGGGACACATGTTCCAGGTTGATGATGACGGACCGGGACAGGGCGCAGAACGGGGGAAAGGGCAACTGCGCGGCCAGCCGCTTGAGGGTGATGTGCATCAGCTCGTTCGCCTGGGCGGCGCTGCACAGGCGCACGTAGTCGCCCTGGGCCTGCAGCAGGGTCAGCTCCTGCACTTTGATGAGGCGCGTGCCCGTCTTGGTGCGCATCGACAGATGGCCGCTCGAACGCGGCCGCAACCGCGCCAGCGTCTGCGTGAGCCGGTCCGGAGACACGGGCTTGAGCAGGTAGTCCACGGCTTCGACGTCGAAGGCGCGCGGCGCGTAGCTGTCATGCGCGGTGACGAACACGACGGATGCCTGGCGCGCCTGCCCATCGAGCAGGTCGAACCCCGTGCCGCTGGCCAGCTCGACGTCCAGGAAGATGGCGTCCGGGCCGTGTTCCTGGATCAGGCTGCGGGCCTGGTCGACGGTCGCCGCCTCGCCCGCGACGTGCACCGCGGGGGCGGCTTCGAGGAGGCGGCGCAGATAGCGGCGCGCCGGGGCTTCATCGTCGACGATCAGCACACGCAGCATGGTTTTTCTCGGGCAGCAGGGTCAGGCGAGTGTATTCTTTCGGTCCAATCCGTGGGGTAACGATATATAAGGCGGCACGTCCATGATTGCGACATCGATCGGCCGGGAGTTGAGCCAGGGCGAGTCCGCGCCGGGATTCTGGCGCGCGCAGACCGTGGGCTGGGTCTTCCTGGCGTTCGTCGGCTACTTCATCCGCCTGGCGGCGTTCGGCAACCCCATCGCGGCATTCTGGCTGACGCTGACGCTGGAGCCGCTGGCCTTCGCGCTGACCAGCCTGGCCGCCGTGCAGCACGGACGCCTGCCGGCCAGGGTCCGCGAGCCCCTGCCGGTGCTTGCCTGCGCGGTGGTGCTGTGCGTGGCCGCGTCGGCGCTGCTGGCCACGATCGCCTACGCCATCAACCACCTGTTTCTGTCTGAAATCCGCGATATTCCCGACAACCAGTACTGGCTGGGCTTCATCTATTACATGGGCATCCTGTCCATCTGGACGCTGGTCTATTTTGGCGTGTCCGCCGAACTCGCCGCCCGCACCGAGCGCCTGCAGAAGATCAATGCGCAGGCCCGGTCATTGAAGCTGGAGCTGGAGCATCTGCAGTTGCAGGTCGAGCCGCATTTCCTCTTCAACGCGCTGAACACCATCGTCGCGGAAATCGCCGAGCGGCCGTCCGTCGCCGAGGAAATGACGCGGCGCCTGGCGCAGTATCTGCGTTATTCGCTGGACCGGCGGGGGCGCGGCCTGTGCCGGCTGGAAGAGGACATCGAGGCCGCGCAGGCCTACTTGCGCATCCAGGCGCTGCGCTTCGAAAGAAAGCTGGAATGCCGATGCCAGATCGATCCGGCCACGCTGAAGATCAACATCCCGCACATGACGCTGCAGGGGCTGGCCGAGAACGCGATCAAGCACGGCATGCGCGCCGAGCACGAGCGCTTCGTAATCCACATCCGCACGCGCCTGCACGGCGGGGAACTGGTCATCGAGGTGAGCAACCCCGGTGCGTTGCAGACGCCGTTCGATCCGGCACAAAGCAAGGGCGGCCTGGCCAATCTGTGCCGGCGCCTGGCGCTGCGGTATCCGGAGCGCTACGCGTTTGCGCTGGAACCGCGCGGGGAGATGACGGTGGCGCAGATCCGCCTGCGGGGCGAGCCGGCGCCGCTGTAGCGCGGCGGGCCTGGGGGTGGGCCCAGGGGGGGGCCAGGGGTGGGCCTGGGGGGCACCCTGAACCCGGCCCGCGCCTGCGTGAAATTCAGGATGTCCGCGGGAAAACCGCTCCGATACACTGTCCGGCCATCCCTATAACGAGAACGCCATGAGACAGTTTCTACCCTCCCTGGGCGCCGCCCTGGTGCTATCGCTGGCCGCAAACGCCGCCGCCGCGCAGCCGGCTCCCCCCCGCGACCCCTTCTTCTGGCTCGGGGAGATCAACAAGGCCACCACGGTGATCAACACCGACGAAGGGCTTCTGGACAAGGCCATGGCGCCCCGCCTGGCGGCCGGCGTGGCCAAGGTCATCAACGATGGCAACCAGCCCGGCGCCAAGCGCCCGGCCACGGTCATCACCTTCGAACCCCTCCTCATCAAGGCGGCGGGCGAGGACATCACCCTGCTGCACGCGGGCCGCTCCAGCCAGGACATGCACGCCACCTACCGCAGCGCGATCCTGCGCGACAAGCTGCTGGAACTGGCGGACCAGCTCAACGCCACCTCCACCACCCTGGTGGAACTGGCGGCGAAACACGCGGGCACCATCGTTCCCAACTACACGAACGGCGTGGCCGCGCAGCCCAACAGCTATGGACACTACCTGCTGGGCCAGGCGGCCGGCCTGGCGCGCGACGCGCAGCGCATCCGCGAGGCCTATGTCCGCATCGATCGCTCGCCCATGGGCACCACGGTGCTCAACGGCACGAGCTGGCCGCTGGACCGCAAGCGCATGGCCCAGTACCTCGGATTCGCGTCGGTGGTCGACAATGCCTACGACGCCTCCCAGATATCGTCCATGGACCAGCCGGTCGAGGTCGCGTCCATCGTGACCAGCATCGCGCTGCGCACCGGCAACTTCGTCGAAGACGTCATGACGCAATATGCGCAGCCGCGCCCGTGGATCCTGCTGGAGGAAGGCGGCGGCAACACCTACGTGTCCAGCGCCATGCCGCAAAAGCGCAATCCGGGCCTGCTCAACAACACGCGCAGCGACGCGTCGACGGCCGTGACGCTGGCGATGGGGCCGGTCCTGCAGACGCACAACATCACCCCCGGCATGAGCGACCCCAAGGACGTGAAGCAGAACTCGGCGATGGTCGACAGCGGCATCTCCGCGCTCAAACGGTGGGACCGGGTCCTCAAGGCCATGGTCATCAGCCCCGACCGGGCGCTCGAAGAACTGAACAGTGACTGGACGGCGTCGCAGGAACTGGCCGACGTGCTGATGCACAAATACAAGCTGCCGTTCCGCGCGGGGCATCACTTCGCCTCGGAAGTGGTCTCGTACGCCAAGACCAACAACATCAAGCCGCTGGACTTTCCGTATGAGCAGGCGCGCCGCATCTACGCCGACGCGATGAAGGATTCCAAGTACGGCACCGACCTGCCGATGAGCGAGGCGGAGTTCCGCTCGACCCTGGACCCGGTGGCCATCGTGAAGAACCGCGCCACCAGCGGCGGCCCCCAGCCCAAGGAAATGGAACGCATGATCAAGGAGGCGCGCGAGCAGCTCGCCGCGCAGGACAAGTGGATCAAGGAGCGCCGCGCGCACATCGACGCGTCGCTGGCGGAACTGGACAAGCAGTTCGACGCGCTGGTGGCCAGCGCGCCGAAGCCATAGCCTTGGTCCGCACGCGGGACGGCGCCTAGCCGGGGGCGCCCGTTCCGCACGCCGCCAGGACGCAGCCGCGCAGCCAGCGGTGCGCGGCGTCCCCGTCCATCCTGGGATGCCACAGCATGGACACCGTGAAGGGCGCCATGGCAAAGGGCAGCGCAAAGCTGCGCATGCCTTTCCGCAGCGTGGCGGTGTGCATCTCGGGAACCGTGGCGATCAGGTCCGTGCCCCGCGCCAGCGCCAGCGCCATCGAGAATCCGCCGGCAATGGCGGCGATGTCGCGCTCGCGTCCCAGCGCCTGCAGGGCTTCATCCATGGGCCCGGACTCAAGCCCGCGGCGTGACACCAGGACGTGGCGCGCCGCCAGGTAGCGCGCCAGCGTGACGTTGCGCCCGCCCAGCGGATGGTCCGCGCGCATGACGCCGATGTACCGGTCCTGGAACAGCGCGCGCGTGCGCAGCTCCGGGCTGGCCAACCGGCCCACCACGCCGGTCTCCAGATCGACGTCGCCTTCGCGCAGCGGTCCGCTGTCCTTGTCCGCCTTCTGCACGAAGCGCAGGCGCACGCCCGGCGCCTGCGCTGCGATCCGGGCGATCAGCGCGGCGCCGACGTTCTCCACGAAACCGTCGCTGACGCGCAGCGTGAACGTGCGGACGAGCCCGGCAAGATCCAGTTCGTGCGCCCGGCCCAGCACGGCCTGCGCGTCCCGGACCAGTCCGCCGACCTGGCCGCGCAGCGCCAGCGCGCGGGGGGTGGGAACCAGCCCGCGCCCGGCGCGCACCAGCAACGGATCTCCCGTGGTCTCGCGCAGGCGCGCCAGCGCGCGGCTCATGGCGGACGGGCTCAGGCGCAGGCGCCGGGCCGCGCCGGCCACGCTGCCTTCCGAGAGCAGCGCGTCCAGGGTGATCAGCAGGTTCAGGTCGGGCTGGGTCATGCGGCAACCGTAGCATGCCGGCCTGGCCGGCGGAACATCCTGGCATGGCGTCTCATGCAGGTATTTGCTGCAAATGCTGCGTCTTCCGCCAGCCGTCATCGGAGCATACGCTGGGATACCGTGTTCCCTTGCTGGATGCCATCATGTCTCTTCCCGATCCTTCCACTCCGCCTTCCCGGCCCGATCCCATGCTCGTGGCCTGCCTGGCCCTGTCGATGTTGCTGTCGTCGTTGGGCACCAGCATCGCCAATGTCGGCCTGCCGGCGCTGGCGCTGGCCTTCGACGCCGCCTTTCCATCGGTGCAGTGGGTGGTGCTGGCCTATCTGCTGGCCGTCACCACCGCCGTCGCCAGCGCGGGGCGCCTGGCCGACCTGATCGGGCGGCGGCGCCTGATGCTGGCCGGGCTTGCGTGGTTTACCGCCGCCTCGGCGCTGTGCGGGGCGGCGCCCGGCCTGTGGAGCCTGGTGGCCGCGCGCGCCGCGCAAGGCGTGGGCGCGGCCGTGCTGATGACGCTGGCCATGGCCCTGGCCGGCGAGGCGGCGCCGAAGGGCCGCGCCGGCAGCGCCATGGGCCTGTTGGGCACGATGTCGGCGGTAGGCACCGCGCTGGGCCCGACGCTGGGCGGCGCGCTGATCGCAGGGCCGGGGTGGCGCGCGATCTTTCTGGTCAATCTGCCGCTGGGCCTGCTGGCGTTCTGGCTGGCCTGGCGGCATCTGCCCCAGGACCGGCCGCGCGCCACGCAGGCGCCGGTACGCTTTGACCGCCTGGGCAGTGCGCTGTTGACGGTGTCTCTGGCCGCCTACGCGCTGTCCATGACCTTGGGAAAAGGCGCCTTCGGCCCGCTCAATGCCGCCCTGCTGGCGGCGGCGGCCGCCGGCGCGTGCCTGTTCTGGCGGGTGGAATCGCGCAGCGCGCATCCGTTGCTGCGGCCGGCCATGTTCAGCGATGCCGGGCGCTCGGCAGGCCTGGCCGCCAGCGCGCTGGTCGCCACGGTGATGATGGCGACCCTGGTGGTGGGGCCGTTCTATCTGGCGGGGGCGCAGGGGCTGGACGCCGCGCGCGTCGGCCTGGCGATGTCCTGCGGTCCGCTCGTGGCCGCGGTGGCGGGCGTGCCCGCGGGCCGCTGCGTGGATCGGTTCGGCGCGCGGCCCATGACGCTGGCCGCGCTGGGCGCCATGGCGGGCGCATCGGCCACGCTGCCGTTCGCGTCCGATGCGTTCGGCGTGGCGGGCTACGTCATCGCGCTTGTCGTGATCACGGCGGGGTACGCCCTGTTCCAGGCGGCCAACAACACCGCGGTGATGGCGGGCGCGGGCGGCGAGCGCGGCGCCGTGTCGGGGCTGTTGAACCTGTCGCGCAACCTGGGTTTGATCACCGGGGCGTCGGCGATGGGGGCATTGTTCGCCTGGGGCGCGGGAACGGCGGACCTGGCTGGCGCGCCGTCGCAGGCGCTGGCGGCGGGGCTGCGGGCTGTCTTCCTTGCGGCGGCGGCGCTGTGCGTCGTGGCCGCGGCCGCGGTGGCGGCGGCCGGCGTGACCCGGCCGCGCGCCGTCCAGCCTTAGCGCTACTCCGCCTTCAATCCCGCCTGCACGATCAACGGCTGCCACTTCAGCCGTTCGCTGCGCGCGAACGCCGCCAGTTCGTCTGGCGTGCCGCCGCCCGGCTCATGCCCCAGGTCCAGCAATTTCTGCCGCACCTCCGGACGCGCGAGGATCTTCGCGAGATCGGCGTTCAGCCGTTTGATCGCGGCCGGCGGCGTGCCCTTGGGCGCGTACAGGCCATTCCACGCGACGACCTGAAAGCCCTCCAGCCCTTGCGCGGCCACGGTCGGCACGCCCGGAAGCAGGGCCGACTCCTTCAGCGACGTCACGGCCAGCGGGCGCAGTTTGCCGCTGGTGATGAACGAGCGCGCCGCGCTCACGGTGTCGATGCCTAGCTGCACCTGCCCGCCCAGCAGGTCTGTCGTGGCGGTGGCCGACCCCTTGTAGGGAATGCCGCGGAGGCTGTTCACGCCCTGCTGCTTGAGCAGTTCGTAGACCAGGCGCGCGGTGGTGCTGGGCATGCCGACGTTGATGCTGTCGGGCTTGGCCTTGGCCGGGTTGCGCAGGTCGGCCAGGCTGGCGTAGGGCGAGGATGGCGTGGTCAGCAGGACCATGGGAAACGAGCTGACCAGCATGACGGGCGAGAAGTCTTTCTCGGGATCGAAGTTGGTGGACGCATACATGTATTGGTTCAACACATGCGTGCCGTTGGTGCCCATCAGCAGCGTGTAGCCGTCTGGCGTTGCGCGCGCGGCCTCGGAGGCGCCGATGTTGCCGCCCGCGCCGGGGCGGTTCTCGACGATGACGGGCTGGCCCAGGTCGCGGGCCAGGTACTCGGCCAGGTAGCGCGCGGCAACGTCCGTGCCCTGGCCGGCCTGGTAGGGGACGATGATCTTGACGGGTTTGGAGGGATAGCTGTCGGCCGCCGCGGCGGGCTGCGCGAACAGCAGCGGCGCCGCGAGCGCGGCGATCAGGCGTAAGGTCTTCATGGTGGTCTCCTGGATTTCTTATAGGTCTGCATCGGGTTGCGCTACGGATTACGCCACGGACTGCGCTATGGCTTGGGCGGAGGCCAGCGCGGCAGGATGCCCAGCTCCTTCAATGCCGCGATCTGGGTATCGGCGAGGCCGGCCTCCCTGAGGACCTCGTCGGTATGCTGCGCATAGGCGGGCGGCAGGCGGTCCACGCGGGCGGGCGCGCGCGACAGCCGGACTGCGGGGCCGATGCCGTGATAGCCGTCGCGATCGACGCGCATGCCGCGATGGGCGGTGTGCGCCTGCGCGAAGGCTTCGGGCACGCTGTTGACCGGGCCGGCCGGTACGCCGATCCGCATCAGCTCGGCGCACAGCGCCTCGCGCGGGCGCGCGGCCAGCGCCGCTTCGATGGCGCCGCGCAAGGCCTCGCGATGCGCCAGCCGCGAGCGGTTGGTGGCAAAGCGGGCATCGTCAGCCAATGCCGCAAGACCCGCGTAATCGCAGAACCGGCGGAATTGGCGGTCGTTGACGATGCCCAGGAAGATCTCGCCGTCGCGGCACGCAAAGCGGTCATACGGCGCGATGTTGGGATGCGCGCTGCCCAGCAGGCCGGGGGCGTGCTGGGTGTGCATCCAGTTGGCGGCGTGGGGCACCAGCAGGCTGAGCGCCGTGTCGAACAGCGTGACCTCGACGCGCTGGCCCTGTCCGGTGCGCGCGCGGTGATACAGCGCCAGCAGGATGCCGGATTGCGCGGTGTAGCCGGTCAGGTGGTCCACGATGGGGATGCCGACGCGGGTGGGGCCGCTGGCGGGGTCCCCGTTCACGCTCATCAGGCCGCACATGGCCTGCAGGATGGCGTCGTAGCCGGGCAGGCCGCCCAGCGGGCCGTCCTCGCCAAAGCCCGTGATGGAGCAATGGATGAGCTCCGGAAAGCGGGGCTTGAGGTCCGCTTCGTAGTCCAGCCCCCATCGGGCCATCGTGCCCGGCACGAAATTCTCGACCAGGACGTCGGCCTCTTGCAGCAAGGCCAGCAGGACCTCGCGACCCTCGGGCCGCGACAGGTCCAGCCCGATCGCGCGCTTTCCGCGATTGACCGCCATGAAGTAGGCGGCATCGCCGTCCTCGTTGACCGGCGGCCCCAGCGTGCGGGTCTCGTCCCCGCCCGGGGGCTCGACCTTGATGACGTCCGCGCCCTGGTCCGCCAGCATCTGCGTGCAGAGCGGGCCGGCCAGGACGCGCGACAGGTCGATGACGCGCAGGCCCTCCAGCGCGCCCCGGGCGGGGGCGTCGGGGCCGGGTGCAGCATGTTCCGATGAATCAGACATCGCCCACCTCGTTTTGGGAGATTGCCGCGGGTCAGGCGCGGGTAGGCAATTCGACCACACCGGAACCCAGCACGGAAAGCTCGTCGTCCTGGTTTCTCGCCTCTTGTTCGATCTCGACCAGGTGGCGGCCGTCTTCCACGTACTTGCGAACGACCTTGCCCTTGAAGAACAGCATGTCGCCCTCGGGGTTGTGGCGGCGGATCTTGCAGGTGGACTTGCGCAGGAAACCCGCGTCGCCCATCCAGTTGGTGAGGTGGTGGGTCAGCCACGAGTTGCGCTCGGGACCGTAGTCGTAGGCGCCGGGCGCGCCGACTTCCAGCGCGAAGTCCTCTTCCCAGTGGACGCGCTCGGGCACGTCGGGGATGCCGAAGCGGTTGGTGATGCCCACCCCCGGGTGGGCGTCGATGAGCTGCCACGCCAGCTTGTTGGCGCGGATATACAGCCCGCCCCAGCCCTGCGCGAAGGCGATGAAGCCGGTTACCGTCATCGGGCCCTTGAACATCACGGGCAGTTCCTCGCCTTCCTTCACGTCTTCCCAGTAGCGCGGCGTGGCGCCGCGCACTTCTTCCTGGGCGTACAGCTTGTAGGCTTCCTTGATTTCCTCGGGGCTGTAGTGGCGCGGCTCGCGGGCGCGCACTTCCTTGTACTTGCTGCCCTGTTCGCGCGCGTGGTCGCGCTCGGTGCGGAAGCACCAGCTGTCGGCCTCGGCGACCTTGTCGCCGTCCTGGTTGAAGAAGTCGACGTGGTAGATCTGTTGCACGGCGCGGCCGGCAAAGCGGGTCTGGTGTTCGATCAGGTTCTTCAGGTGCGCTTCGGTCGAGATGGTGTCGTTGCGCTTGACCGTCTTGTGCCAGGTCCAGTCCGCGCCCGACCACATGGCGTGCACGCCGGGCAGCCCGCCCACGTAGCCGGACACGATGCGGCTGGTGGCAAACAGAAAGCTGGGCAGGGCGATGATGCCACCGTGCTGCGTCTTGGCCGCGTACTCCGGGTCGGACCACAGGGGGTTGTCGTCGCCGATGCCGTGGGCGTAGTGGCGGATGTTGTCGCGCGTGGCTTCGTAGCACCACGGCTCGGCCGTGGCGCCGATCTTGACGCCGATGCGCTCGCGCAGCTCGTCCAGCCCGCGTTCGGTGATCTTGGGGAAGCTGCGTTCGGTCTTGGTCTGGGTCAGCATGATGTCTCCTGGGTGTGGTGATGGCCGGGGCTGGCGCAGCCCTAGGCGTGGGCGGCGCCGGCGGGCGTCTGGGCGGCGGTCGCAAGTTCCTGCTCCCGCAATTTCCTGCGATGGATCTTTCCGGCGGGCGTCTTGGGCAGTTCGGCCACGAACACCACCTGGCGCGGATACTCGTGCTGCGCCAGGCGGCTGCGCACGGCGTCCTGGATTTCTTGCACGAAGGCGTCGTCCCCGGGGCGGGCCGACACGACGAAGGCCTTGACCACCTGGCCGCGCAGCGGATCGGGCACGCCGATCGCGGCGGCCTCCGCCACGTCGCGGTGCTTGAGGATGGCGTCTTCGATTTCGACGGCGCTCATGGTCCAGCCGGCCGAGATGATGACGTCGTCGGCACGGCCCCCGTGCCAGAAGTAGCCGTCCTCATCCACGCGCCCCAGATCCTTGGTGGCGACCCATGCATCGCGCCGCCACAGCTTGAGCTCGCCGGTTTCGCCGGGCGCGCAGGGCTGGCCGTTGGCGTCCTGCACTTCCACACGCAGTCCGGGCACGGGCTTGCCCAGCGAGCCGGCCTTGACCGTGAAATCCGGCGCGCCGGGATAGTTGACCAGGCACACGCCGATTTCCGTCGTGCCGTACATGCTGCAGACCGGGCGGCCGAAGGTGGACTCCACGAACGCGGCGGTCTCGCTGTCGATGGGCTCGCCGGTGAAGGACACCTTGTCGAGCTGATAGCGATACCGGTCGGCCGCGCCGCAGTTGCGCATCATGCGGTAGTGCGTGGCGGCGGCGGAGATGTTGTTGAATCGGTGCTCCTGCAGCGCCTGCAGCAGCCGCTCGGCGTTGAACTTGCCGGCGTAGGCGCCGATGGTGACGCCCAGCGCCAGCGGCGCCAGCGTGCCGTGCCACAGGCCGTGCCCCCAGGCGGGAGACGACGGGCACATGTAGCGGTCGCCGGGACGGATGCCGGTGCCGTACAGCGCGGCCAGCATCAGGGTGACCAGGGCGCGGTGCGTGTGCTTGACGGCGTCGGGCAGCTCGCGCGTCGTGCCGGACGTGTACTGGAAGATGGCCAGGTCATCGGCGCGCGTGCGGCATGCATAGTGCGAGGGGTAGCCGGCCAGCGCGCCGACGAATGCGTCGTCGGCGATGACCACGCGCATGTCGTCGCCGCCCGCGGCGAGGGGCGCCTTTTCCGCGTTGGTCACCAGCATGCGCGGCTGGCAGTCCTGCACCCGCAGGCGGATGCCGTCCGGGCCGAACAGGGTGAAGAGCGGCACGGCGATGGCGCCCATCTTCATGGCGCCGAACATGGCCACGTAGAACGGCAGCGACGGCTCCAGCATCACGGCCACGCGGTCACCGGGGCGTATGCCTTGTTCGACCAGGTAATGGGCAAAGCGCGAGGACTGCTCGGCAATCTGGCGGAAGGAGTAGGTCTCGTCCCCGCCCGCGGCGCGCACCAGGATGATCGCCGGCTCGGCCTTGCCGGCGTGCCGATCGATGCACTCGTGCGCGATGTTCATGTATTCGCGGTTGCCATCGAAAAGCTCCCAGAGCTTGTCGGCGGAGCAGAGCGCCTGGGCGTCCGCGTAGGA
>Ga0182739_1001365_pt1 | contig 25773 bp, 30 predicted proteins | sample eDN5th30CBELigBY_FD_128873 | JGI IMG/M metagenome (GOLD analysis project Ga0182739, IMG submission 128873) | Enriched backyard soil microbial communities from Emeryville, California, USA - eDNA 5th pass 30_C BE-Lig BY (version 2) (version 2) | ecosystem: Environmental > Terrestrial > Soil >... | reverse complement strand
TGCGCCGGGTAGCAGTATGCCGATGCCGACGCCGGCGACATAGAGACCAACCAGCGCTCCGCGTCGGCGGGGCTCCTCTGCCGGGCAGATCGCGGCGGTCAGCCCGGCCCCGAGAATGAAGGTGATCGCTGTTGAAATGCCGCCGACCGTACGGACGGCAAAGAGGAGTGCGAAGCTACGAGTCTCCGCGGTCAGCAGCAGCACGGCCACGCTGATCGAGAAGCCGACCAGGAAGGTTCGCGCCACGCCCCACCGGCTCGCCGCCCAGGCTGCAACCAGCGCGCCACCGATGTAGCCCAAGCCGTTCGCGGTGTTGAGTGCCCCAGCCTCAACATAGGTCCATCCGAGGTCGGTGCGCATTGGGGGCAGCAGCAGGCCGTAGGCGAAGCGGGAGAGTCCCAGGGCGAGCGCGGCGCCGATGGACAGTCCGAGTGCGATCCTGATCTCACACCACACGGGACTTTCCCTCTCCATGACCACCTAGACGAATCTCATCCACACCGCGGTAATCTCGGGTACGCAATGCGGGCCAAATCATTTCGCGATAATTCCGTGGCCCAGGCGGGCACTCCGCGCTGAGGCTCGTACCGGCAAGGAACCGTCTCGGTCACGTCCGCGGCGGACGCTCCCAGGACCGGGAGTGGATCACGTTGCAGATCTGGTACCTGAAGCTGGTGAAGAAGGTCGAGATGCCGGCCCGCTTGGCCACGAGGTGCTCGGTGTCGGTTTTCCAGATGCGCAGCGCGTCCTCGGACTCGAATTCCACAATAGTCACCTTCTCTCCGTCGTCGGAGAAATATGACTTGTGGGCAACGTGGCCCGGAACCTTGCTCGCGAGCTCGCTCATGCGCTTGGCCACGACGTTGTATTCATCCTTCGCCTGCGGGTCGAGGCGGGTTCGAAAGACGGTGACTATCATGATAGGGCGACCTTTACTGGTGGAGCTGACACTTGGCTTGCTGAAGCCGCGAGCTGGATCGCTGCGTTCGGCGCAAGCCGCCGCCGAAACATTTTGCCGATCGCGGAAGTCAGCATACTAGTCGCCAAAGCCCGCGAGAGCTTTCACTGCCGCGTATACGGCTTGCAAAGCCCGTACGGTGTGCCCGGCACATGCGACGATCGGTCAATCGAGCGGTGACGTCACTGCCCGGGCAAAGGCGGCGGGATCCTCGAGCATCATCAGGTGGCCGGTGTTGGGAAGCTCGACATCGCTCGCAGCCTGGCGCCTCACCCAGTCGGGCACGTCCCAACCCTTCGCTGAGCGGCTGCCGGCCAGCAGGTGAAGCGGGATGCCATGTTGCAGAATTTGACGCACGCCTTCGAGGAAGGAAGGATGCTCGGTTGCGGCAACGATGGCCTGCGATTGCTTCTGCAACGTTGCTGCCGGCTGGTGGGTCAACGCAACAGCGGCCATCGCGAGGCTCCATGGCGTGACGGCGACGCCGGCGCGGCCGAGCCAGGCAGCCGGGTCTCCGCGAAATGCCTCAAGCTGGGCCTCGACCTCATGCAGCGGCATCTTCGCGAACTTCAGCGACCAGAAGGCGTCGGCAAGCGTGAAGTTTCCTTCCACGCTGGTGACCGACCTCACCAGTCTGGGATGGAGCAAGGCGAGCATGACTGCCACGGCGCCACCTGCTGAATGCCCGACAACATGCACGGGCCCCTCCGAGTTCGCATGGATGAAGCCGGCGATGTGGTCGGCCTGGTCCCGCAAGGTCCAGCTGCGACGGACATGATCCTGGTACGTGCCGTAGCCCAGTAGGGCCGGGGCGTGGGCACGGCGCGGGCCGAAGGTGGCGAGGAAGTCCGGGTTGTCTAGCGATCCGATGAGACCGTGGATTAGGACGATTGGCTTCAAGAACGAGTGCTCCGAGCGCGGGCAATGTGGCGGCAGGCGAGGGATCGTGACGACGATCGAGGTGCGACAACCTATAGGGTGTTGCCCCGGCTTAGCCTGAGTTCTCGTCTTGTCGTGTGAAGGCTTCTCGGTTGTTGGCCCCGGCCGACGCCAGCGAGATGATGTCCCCGTGGCGCGTTCCGAACTCGTCGGTCGTGCGGGCGGGCGACCGGGTCCATACTCACTCTGGCCTGCCACCGGTGAATTCCCAGACCTGCACTATCGACACCCTGCCGATCGACCAGCAGACGCGGCGCGTGCTCGACCACATCAAGGCGTGCCTCGATGCTGCGAACTCCGGCTTTGATCGGATCGTGAAATGCACGATCTACTGCTCGAATCCGGCCTGCTTACGGCGGTCAGCACGATCTACGTCGAGTAATTTGGCGTCCATAGGCCAGCGGGTACCTTCGTCTGTACGGCGGGCTGGTTCGGGCCGTTCGACGTCGAGATGGAGTGCGTCGCGGTCACGCGCTAGCGCGCGGTGGGATCGGTCCGTTACCTCACACCGTCAGGCCCGTATGAGCGGCCCACAGGGCCGGCAGCAGGTCATAGGGGGCGCGCCATCCCGGCAGGCCAGAGAGACGCTTGAGCCAGGACGCGATGGCGGCGCAGGAGGTCGCGAGATCGACCCCCCAGCTCTTCATTGGAAAAGAACTGGTACCCGCACATCGACAGGTCGCCGATCGATGGGACATCGCTCACTACATTAGCCCTGTCGCGGAGATGGAGGTCCAGAATGCTGAGGGCGGGCAACATACGGCCGCGATGGAAGGCGAGCACAGCCGGGTCCAGACTCCGGTCGAACGCGTGATAGTACCGGTAGGTGCGCGGTGTAGCTGGTGAGCTTGTGGTTGTCCGGCATCAGCCACCGCAGGAACTCGAACCGTTGCCGCTCGTCTTGCCGCCCAAGCCGGCCATGCCGCGCCGCAAGGAGAGGGGGGGATCGCCCCGTTCTGCGTCAGCTTCCCAGCGCTGTCCTCGAACACTGACACCTCGCCCATGGCATTGTACGCCGTGAGCCACTACGGTGTTCGCGTCATGCCGGCGAAGAAGCCGGTCATAACATCTCGAAGGGCCCCTCGCATAACGTCAGCATGAGCGCGAGCTTGTAGCTGTTCCCGGATTCTGGGAAGTAGTGCAGACGAGCGGTGGCGTGTCTTCACCTCCTGGTGACGGCGACTGCCGATGAACGTGCCGGCGCGCCCCCCTGCACCTGGCTGTGTCGTTGTCGCCCGTGGAAGAGCCTACCTCCCGGTGAACCGCGGCCTGCGCTTCTCCACGAACGCCGCGATGCCCTCGCGCCCATCGTGGCGGCCCATCGCCGCCGTGATGGTCACCCCCTCAAGCTCGGCCGCCTGCTCGAGCGGCATGTCGTAGCCCGAGTAGACGATGCGCTTGGCCTGCCCGAGCGCCCAGGCCGGCCCGTCCGCGAGCTGCTGCGCGACCTCCGCGGCCTTCGCATCGACGTCGTCGTCGGGCACCACCCTGTTCACGAGGCCCCAGGCCTCCGCTTCGACGGCGGCTAGAACCCGGTTGGTGAGCGTTAGGTCGAGCATGCGGCGGAGCCCGATATGGCGGGCGAGAAAATAGCTCGAGGTGCCGTCGGGCGTAACGCCGGCACGCGTGTAACCCATGGTGAACTTAGCGCCTTCGCCGCACACCACCAGGTCGAAGGCACTGACCATCGAGAGGCCGGCGCCGCCGGCGGCGCCCTTCACCCCGGCGACGAACGGCTTGGCCATGCGGTTCATCTTGTAGATGGCGCCGTGATAGTCGACGAGCATGTCCGAGGCGAGCCGGGGCAGGCCATCGCCTGCGGCATGGAATTCCGTAAGGTCGCCGCCGGCACAAAACACCGGCCCGTCGGCCGTGACGCAGGCCGCCCTCACATGGTCGTCGAACTCAATGGCCAGCAGGGCGGCGCGCAGGTCACGCGCCAAGGCCGGGTTGATCGCGTTGGCTGCCTGCGGCCGGGCGAGCCGGACATGTGCCACGCCGGCACGCACTTCATACTTGATCGTCGTGAGTTCCATGATTTCTTGCCCTCCAACCATCCTCCAGCGATGCCCCACATCTAACCCGGCAGTGTCCTCGGGTTGATGCTGACCCATGAGTAAAACACTTCATCGGCAGATGGGCATGGATCATCCGAAGACCCGTACCGCCCGGTGACGGCGCCGTCGCGTGGAACTCACCACTCGCCGCAGCCGAATTTCAGCAGGTTGCCGTGCGGGTCGTGGACGTAGAACTCCTTCATATTCCACGAGCGCACCTCGAACGGCGAGATGCGGGGCACGCCGCAAGCCGTGAACTCGGCATACAGCGCACCGACCTGGCCGCCGCGAATGTAACAGGAGGTGTTCTCGGAGAATTGCCGATCGTCCGTCTTCCAGAAGTGCAACTCCATGTCGTCGCGCTTGACGATGAGATAGCCGGCTTGCTGGTAGCCCACCGCGAAGCCGAGCTTCTTGGTGTAAAAGGCGGCGCTTTCGGCGATGTCGAGGGAGGCCAGAATCGGGATGCAGCGCGCAGGGTCTTCGATCATCGATTCGGTTCTCCGCAAGGCTGAGGGATGGAGGGGGACGGCGGCTCGCCGCTTGCACCACACACACTCACTCCAGGCGAACGAATACGGCTCATCGAGAACGAGCCGCGGTCATCCGCCAGGTGTCAGGGACGGACTGCCGGCATGACGATGTGTGCGTACGGATCCGAGCTCCGCCGAGCGCTGCGCGCGCGTGTGGGCGATGGCGACGACGAGCCGCAGGCCCCGCACGGCGCACAAGACCCGGCCACCCGACCCGATTCCCTTCGCCAAGCGGTGACGCATGTCCGGCGTGCGCTCCACAAACCATTGGTAGACATAGGGGAGCCCGACGGGCGGCCCGCCCTCGTTGTCGGGGCAGCATCTCGTCGATCTACGACGCCGGGACGACCTTGCGGCCGTGCCATTGCCTGCGCTGCAGCACGAGTTCGTCGACCTTCCGTAGGTCGAGCAGGCGTAACTGCAGGCCCGATCATCCCAGCGTGTTGCTGTCCTTGTCCTTCTCCCAGATGTACCGCTCGATGCCGACCGGCCGGAGCAGGTGCGCGTCGGCGAATGACTCGAGCGACATGCCCGTCGGGTGAGCCACGGCGATGCCAAACAGATGTGAGGATGCATTGTCGTACTGGAAGACCTTTCCCGCCGCGAAGGCCGCCCGCCGGCCGAGCGCGGCGGTCGAGGGTGTGGGCGGCATGTGGGTCGACCTGACCTCCCAGCCGGCCGGAATGGTGACCAAGTGCGCCACCGTGAGCGTTCGCGCCTAGGGATCGATGCCGGGCTTCTGCAGCTCGGAAAAGAAGTCGGTGAGCTTCTGATCCACCAAGACAGTCGCGCCGTGGTCGATGGCAATGCTCACCAGGAGGGCGAGCACCCTCTTGGTTCCGAGGCGATGTTGCCATAGGTCTTGCGGGCCGCCCCGTTCTGTAGTGCTCGACGACGAGCTTGCCGCCCCGCACCAGCCGAACACAGTAGGAACGTGTTATTCGCCAAGTTCGCGCGCAACGCGTCCGGCATGTCGGCCGAGATGTCGACCTCCGCCGCCGCGGAGCGGGGCCACGCGAACGCCTCGTCGGCGCGCGCCTGCGCGGCCGCCACGAAGCCGATCGCAAGGCACGCGCTGGTCAATCTAGCCAGGCGTACGCGATGCCACGGCGGGCGCCGATCAACCGTCGACCGTGTTGCGTAGCACACCGATCCCCTCGATCTCGATCTCAATCGTGTCGCCCTTGGCGATCGCCTGGGTCTGGCCCGGGGTGCCGGTGAAGATAACGTCGCCGGGCAGGAGTGTTACGTACTGGCTGCAGTAGCTGAGGATCTGGTCAGGCGAGAAGACGAGCTCGGCGGTGCTCGATGACTGGCGCACTTCGCCGTTGACCCGTGTTTCCAGCCGGAGATTGCCGTAGTCGAGACCGGTGACGATGGCGGGTCCTATCGGGCCGAAATTGTCCGCACCCTTGGCCCTGAACCACTGCAGGTCGCCCAGCAGCCATTCGCGATCCACGAGGTCGTTGCATATCGAGACGCCGAACACATGGTCGCGCGCCGCCTCAACGCTGACGTTCTTGGCCTTCTTGCCCACGACCAGCGCCATTTCGCCCTCGAAATGTACGTTTGTCGCGCCTTCGGGAAATACGATGGGCGCGCCGTGCGGGATCAGGCTCGTCGGAAACTTGGCGAACACCACGGGCTGGTCCCTATCGGCCGGTTTGCCGGCGACTGTGAGGAAGATGCCTTCCTCGGCTTCGACGTGGACACGATGGCTCCGGTAGTTGAGGCCCACCGCGATGACCTTCGACGGCTCGCACGGCACGAGGAGCCGGCACCGTGCCGCGGGGAACTCCCGGCCGGTCGGGCGCGCGCCGTCGTAGATATTTCCCTCGAGCTCGAGGATCCGGTCACCTGCCAGGAGGCCGGAAGCGATGGCACCATCGCGTTCGAAGCGTACGTATTTTTGCGGGGTGACGGTCATGGCAGTCTGCTCCGGAAGGAAGGATCTCGACCCGACTTTTCTAGGGAGCTGTCGCCCTTGCGTCTTGAAGGCCTGTGCGGGCGGGCAGGTGCGTGCACAACCCTTCAAGAGGCGCCGGCTGAACTTCGCTAAGAAGGCAGGCACACCCCCGCCGCCGCGGTGCGGCCGTTTCTGCCTCGCCTGCAAGGAGCCGTCATGAGCCTCGAGTCAGTCCGCGCTTTCCTCCGCGAACGCGCACCCGACGTCACCATCGTCGAGCTCGAGAGCAGCAGCACGACCATGACGCTCTCGGCGGCCTGGGGCATCAAGCCGGCACAGATCGCCAAGACGCTGTCGGTGCGGGCCGGGGACAGGAACCTCCTGCTGGTGACCTGCGGCGACTCCCGCCTCGACAACAGGAAGGCGAAGGCAGCGCTCGGCGGCAAGGTGAAGATGTTGCCGGCGGACCAGGCCCTGGTGCTCACCGGCCATCCGCCCGGCGGTGTCTGCCCGTTCGGTCTTGCCACCGAGCTGCCGGTCTATCTCGACGTGGCATTGCGCGCGTACGACGAGGTCGTCCCCGCGGCCGGCTCGACGCATGCGGCCCTGCGCATCAACCCGCTCCGGATGGCCGAGCTGGTAGGAGCCCACTGGGTCGATGTCTGCGAGTAGGAAGCGCGATGGCCACCCTGTGGCAAACCGGTACGGGATGCAGGCGTTGTTGGCGGGGAGGGTTCGATGACCGATGCTGGGGATGACCGGATACCGCCAGGATTCGCTCCGCACTTCCGCAAGAGCCAGCTCACGGATCCCTGGGAACCGCTCTTCTCGAAGGTCGACAACGGATTCGTCACGATCGCTCTCTGGGCGCGGCTTTCTCACTGCAACGGCAAGGGCTTTCTCCACGGCGGCCTGATCAGTGCCCTGGCCGACAACGCCATGGGCCTGTCTGTCATCGAGACCTTGAAGGAGCAGGGCGTCGATCGCGCGCGGGACGGATCGACGGTGAGCCTCGCGGTCGACTTCCTCGCATCGGCCCAAGTCGGCCAATGGGTCGAGTTCGTCCCGCGCGTCCTGAAGGTCGGCGGGAGCCTGGGCTTCGCCGATTGCGCGGTGCTTGCGGATGCGCGCCCGGTCGCCCGAGCGAATGCGACCTTTCGTTTGTACAGGGCTGCCGCCGCCGGCGGAACTTCCGGGTAGCCGGGACAGTGTATTGCGCACCGGGCGACGCCCGGCCGAAAGTGGCGGCCGGCGGGCCGGCTGGTGTCGATCCCGCCGGATAAGGAGTGACGTGGGGGCCAGGGACCGAACCGGGAGAAGCCGTCGCCCCAGGACAGGGCAGGCGCGCGCTGGACTGCGCGGCGTTCTCGCCGATATCGTCGTGGGCGAGGGCGGCGGCGCCATCGAGCGGCTCGAGGCCCACTTCGCCCGCGACGGCTACGCGCTTCACCGGCACGACACCTACGCGATTGGCATCACGCTGTCGGGCGTGCAGACCTTCCGGTACCGCGGCAGCCAGCGCTACAGCCTGCCAGGCGAATGCCACATCCTCCACCCCGATGAGCCCCATGACGGCGCGGCTGCGGACGAGCGTGGCTTCGGCTACCGCATCGCCTACATCGATCCCCTCCTGGTGCAGCAGGTGCTCGGTGGCCGACCGCTGCCGTTCGTCGAGGAGCCCGTGCTCGACCTGGCGCCCGCCTACCGGCAACTCCTGTCTGTGGCGTGGGACATGAACGATCCCGTCGATGCGCTGCGGCAGGCGGAGATCGGCGCGGCGATCGCGGAAGTCCTCGAGGGACTGGCCTCGCCGCGATCCGCGCGGCGCGAGCCGCTCGACCTGCCGGCCCTGCTGCGTGTGCGCGAGGTCCTGACCGATGTGCCGCAGCCGATGTTTTCCGTCGCCGACCTCGAGCGGCAGGCAGGACTCGACCGGTGGACCCTGGCGCGTCAGTTCAGGGCGGCCTTCGGCACCAGCCCGACGCGCTTTCGCACCATGCGGCAACTCGACAGGGTGAGGGTGCTGTTGCGCTCCGGCATCTCCCTGACTGATGCCTCGGCCCATGCCGGCTTCTCCGACCAGTGCCATATGAGTCGGCAATTCAAGCTGGCCTACGGGTGCAGTCCCGGGAAGTGGGCGTCGTCGCTGTCGCCGCTGGCGCACTAGGGGTGGCCTGCGCGCTGCGTCGCGCCAGCGCAACGTAGGCACGCTGCAGCTCGGGCAGCGAGCCGCTCCATCCGTCGAGTGCCTCGGACTCGCAATACTCCATGCATTTGGTCGCGAAGGTTCGCACGATGCGAGGACAGGTCCGCAGCTCGGATACCACGAGGAAGAAAGCCGCGAGCGCGTCGTCGGGCCTTCGCTGGTCAGGCGGCAATCGATCCATACCGTAGCGCAGCAGGGATGCCAGACGCGCGCGGCTCGACAGGGAGGCTATCAGGGCCTGCCGATGGTCCCCGAGGGCGCCGCCGCCCAGCAGGCGTCGCATGTCCGCACGGAACTCGTCGGACACGGCGGCGAGCAGGCGGCGCGTGCTACGGTCGGGAACGCGGCGGGTCATCGGGACGTCATCGGCGCCGTCCGGCCGACGAAGGGCGATATGCAAAGCGTGGCATCGCTTGCGACGCTAGCCGCGTTCACGGGTTGCGTCTTGAAGACCTGTGATGGCGCACGGCCGTGCAGTGTGGGCGCTGCACCCATCAGCCGCTACTTAAGCCTTCAAGAGTTGCACCGGTCGTTGTGACAACGGTTCGAGTGAGTCGTGCAGACGTCGCTGCTGCGTCGTGCGGCGCTAAGGCGGGACCCCATCAGCCGGAGGAGCAATACCGTGAACGACACAACGGCCCCTGGCCAGGAAGGCGCCAGCCAAACCCGCCAGCGCCGCGCGATCGTGGCTGCCGTCGTCGGCAACGCCCTCGAATGGTAGGATTTCGTCGTTTGTAATTTGCTCGGTGGGCGCGATCGTCATCGGTATCTACACCACAAGGTGGGCTGCAAGCAGGCGCTTTTCCTTACGATCCTGCCGATGGGATTGGGGACTGCGGATCATCGGCCTTGCGTCGACTATGCCTCGATCGGCTTATGAGCGCCGCTACTCATCGTCATCGCGCGCTGTTTGCCCTGCTATCGGCCCGGCCGGTCATCCCCACGCTTATCCTCGTGCAGCCGACGAAGGCCGTGCCGATGCCGGTCTTCATCAGGCCTGCCCCGACGGCGCTCGGCGAGCTCTACCCACCGGCGTACGCTCGAGCGGGCATGTCGATCGTCTCAAGCAGCGCGGTGACGATCTTCGGCAGCCTTGCCCCGTTCCGGCTTGGTTTATCACACGGACCGGCAGCCCGCTTGCACCGACGGTCTACGTGATGGTGGCAGCGTTGCTCAGCCTGGTCGCGCTGCTGTTCATGAGGGAGACCGCCCATGACCCTATGCGTTGAGAGGGCGATTCCATCACGGCCAGACCGGCGCGCCGTCGAGACCCGCCGTCTCCGGCAGGGCGCAGATCAGGTTGGCATTCTGCACCGCCTGACCGGCCGCTCCCTTCCCGAGATTGTCGACCACGCCCATCGCGATCACCAAGTTGCGTGCCGGATCGGCGGCATAGCTGACAAACGCGAGGTTCGAGCCGGTCGCCCACTTGGTCTGCGGCGGCTTGTCGGTCACGCGGACGAACGCCCGCCCCGCGTAGAAGTGGCGAGCTGCGTCCAGACACTGGTCTGTCGTGACACGGCCACGACAGTAAATGGTAGCCAGGACGCCGCGGGTCATCGGGATCAGGTGCGGCGTGAACACCAGCCCTGAAGCGCTGCCGCCGCCCAGCCGCTCGATCGTCTTGGCGATCTCGGGCATGTGGGTGTGTTTCAGCAGGCCATAGGGCACCAGGTTCTCATTGCTCTCGGCATAGCTGAGCCTACTGTCGGCGCCGCCGCGGCCCGCGCCGGAGATCCCGGTCTTGACATCGATCACGATGTTGCCAGGCTCGATCAACCTGTCGAGCAGTAGTGGCGCCAGAGCGGTCAGCACCGCCGCCGGATAGCAGCCGGGGTTGGCGACGCGTGTCCGGCCCTCAATCTGATCCGGCCAAACGTCGGCCAGACCGTAGGCCCAGCCCTCGACGTAGCGGTGGTCGCCACCGATATCGACGATCTTCACGTCTTTCGGAACGCGCGCTAGCGCCTCGGTCGAGGCACCCGTGGGCAGCGACGCGAAGAGCACGTCGAGCTTCGGCAGGGCCGAGGGGTTCCACTTCTCGATCACCAGCCCGGCCAGCCCGGTCGGCACACCCGGGAAACGGTCCACCAGGCGGCTGCCGGCGCTGCCTTCGCCCGCGGCATAGACCAGTTCGAAGGAGGGGTGGGTCGCGACCAGGCGCATCGCCTCGCCGCCGCCGAAACCGCTGATGCCAACAATGCCGATGCGAATGCTCATGGGAGTGTCCTTGCCGCTTGTGGGTTCTCGACTAGTCCTGCGGCTCGGCAACCGGCACGCCATGGCGGCCCGCGCCGCGCACGAAGCGGTCCGCTCCGCTTTCGACGCCGCTGGCGGCAAGGCTCTCGCGGAACTCTGCGTCCATGGCCTCCTTGAGGGTGAGGCCGACCTGACCGTGGATAGACCGGCGATCGAGGTTCATCGCGTCCTGCGGTAGCGCGGCCAACGTCGCGGCGAGTTCCTTCGCGCGTCCTAGGGCGCCGCCTGGCGATGTCAGCTCGTTTACCAGCCCGATGCCCAGGGCTTCGGTTGCCGGGACCGGCCGGCCGGTCATTGCGATCTCGAGGGCCCGGCCGACGCCCACCAGGCGCGGAAGCCGCACCGTCCCGCCGTCCATGAGCGGCACGCCCCATCGCCGGTTGAACACGCCGAAGACCGCATTGTCGGCGGCGACCCGCAGGTCGCACCACAAAGCGAGCTCGAAGCCACCGGCCACGGCGTAGCCTTCGATCGCCCCGATGACCGGTTTGGAGAGGGCGAGCCGTGTTGGGCCCATCGGCCCGTCGGCGCTCGCATGCCAGCGTTTGCGGCGGGCGCCGCTCGCCATCTCCCTGAGATCAGCGCCGGCGCAGAAACACGATCCTGTGCCGGTGAAGATCGCGACCTTGAACGCAGGATCCGCGTCGAAGGCCCTGAAGGCCTCGGCAAGGGCCTCGGCCGTCTCGTTGTCGACGGCGTTGCGCACCTCGGGGCGGGTGATGGCGACTATCAGCGTGGCGTCGTCCGGGGTGACAGTGACTTTCGACAAGGTCATGGGCAGGGCTCGCTTGCAGGGGTGTCGCGCGACAGTGGGCGGCGCGGGCGAGGTCCCTCAAACGAGTAACGTTCAACGATCCTGAGCAAGATTCATTGGCCCTATCCCGGAGAAGACTGGCCAATGCCCCCACTCATCGCCAATGCCGGGACCGGACGGGAGTCAGCATGCCGTGGGAATTCCTTGCGCCTATCGTCTTCGCGGCATCATTCGCCCAAGCCGCGACCGGCATCGGCTTCGGGGTCATCGCCGGGCCGTTCCTCCTCCACGCTTATGGCTACGAGCGTGCCGTCGTCGAGACGGCGCTGTACAGCATTGCGGTCGCGGCCGTGTGCTCGGCGACGTCGCTGCGCGCGGTTGCCTGGCGCCCGGCCGCGCTCTTGGCCGGCATGCTGCCGGTCGGCCTCGTGGCCGGGGCCCTGCTGGCCTCGGTCGTGTCCGAGGGCGTCATCGTCGCCGCCTTCGGCATCCTTCTGTGTACGCTGGGCAGCACCCTGCTGCGACGCGAGTGGCATGCGGGCGCGCCGGCAGTCTCGCCGCCGGTCCTGCGGCGCGGGCTTCTGCCGGCGGCGTTCGTCGCGGGGATCGCAGCCTACCTGTTCGCCGCGCCGGGACCGGTGGCGGCCTGGGGCCTGGCGCGCTCGGACCTCAGCGTGCAGGCGCTGCGCGGAACGCTCGCGGTCTATTTCATCGTGGCCTATGGCGTTCTCGCCGCGGCCTTCGGCGTGCTTGGCCGGCTCGCCGCGGTCGAGTGGACCGTCTTCGGCTGGATGGCCGTGGCATGCGTTGCCGGATCGATGGTGGGCGCCCTTCACGGGAATCGCTTCACGGCTCGCATGCTGCGGATCGCGATTGGCGCGATCATCGGTTTGTCGGGTGCATCGACCCTGCTCGTGCTGCTATGGCGGTCTGCTTCCCTAGTCTAGCCGCGGCCTGGAGCGTCGTTGCAACTTACATGAACGCCGCGGCGACAGTGGCATCCGTCGGCGCGATCCGCCGCGTCTTGATCAGCGCTTTGGCGGCGTTGGCAGCACGGTCGGCATACGCGCGATCACCGTGCATGATCACCAGCACCAAGCTGCCTTCCAGGAGCAGCATGACGTCACGTGCCGTGCCGGCGGGATCGCGGATGCGTCGGCTCTGCAGCTGGTCGGACAGCCAGCCTTCGAGATCGACCTTGTGCCGCCGGGCGAGGGCGCGCGCAGGATGGCCGGGAAGATGCGTCAGTTCGAGCGCGATTCTGGTGAAGCCAACGCCGGTCCATCTGGCGATGTTGCGGGGGCCTGCGATTTCGTCGAACAGCTCGTCAATGAAGGCGTCGTTATCTACCGGCGCCGGTGTCATCCGCTGTCGTAGATGGGCGGTGGCTTTGGCGCTTCGCATCTCGGCTGTCTCGGCCAGCAGGTCGTCCTTGCTGCGGAAGTGGTGGTAAAGCGTGCGCTTGGTCACGCTTGCCGTCTCGGCGATGCTGTCGACGCTCACCCGCCCATAGCCGTGTTGCTGGAACAGCAGATGCGCCGCCTCGATGATTCGGTCGCGCGTCGAGAGCAGCGCAGGCACCCGCTGCAGCGATTGTCCGCCGTCATCCATCCAGCTGGAGAGAACCACTGTCTGCCCCTGGTAAACGAGAACGCCGAAATCTCACATTTCGGCTACCGTCCATATGTAGGTCCGGGGACGCGCACAGAGAGATGAAACCTTTGGTGGGGCATTGAGCGGAATTCTTCCGGGGCCGCATCATAACCCGGCCCGGCCGAGCAGGCGGCCGAGCAGGAGCAGCCCTTCCGGCCATAGCCCCAGCCGATCGTCGTTGCCCATGTGGCCGAGAGCACCGGCATCCTGGAACTCGGCGGCCCACGCGGCTGCGAAGGCCTCGGCCCGGGCGAAGCTCACGCGGGAATCATTGCGGCTGGCGACGACCATCGCAGGGAAGGGCAGGGGCGTGGTCGAGACCGGCGCGAACGGACGCACCAGGTCGAACGAGGGATCGGAGTTCTCGACATCGGTCGCCGCGACGAGGAAAGCGGCCGCGACCTTGGCCAGCGCCTGCGGTGCTGCGCCGGCGGCCCAGCTCGCCGCGGCGATCGTGGAGAGCGAGTGTGCCACCAGCACGAGGCGGCGCGGCGCGGCGACGACCGCCATGTCGAGCCGGCGGATCCAGTCGACGGGGTCGGGCCTGTCCCAGTCCTGCTGCAATAGCCGGCTGGCGTTCGGGAAAACGCCTAGCCAGCAGGTCTGCCAATGTCCGGCTGCGGAGTTGCCGCGGCCCGGCAGGAACAGGAAGTCGAAACTGGCTCCTGGGGATGTCATGCCGGACCTCACGATCGTCGGGACGCCTAGAGAGTCCGGTGGCCAAGCGCCACCTGCAGCGCGGCATGGACGTGCGCGGCGGTCGTGTTGATGAACCGGAAGCCGTCGGACACGAAGCTCACCGACTCGCCGTGCTCGGGGAAGGCGAGCGGCAGCTCCGTGCAGGCGAGCAGCACGGCCGTGTTCGAGCGGTCATCGACATGCTGAGCGCAGAGATCGAGCAGCCGGCGCCGGCCGAGCGAGGTCGCGCCCTGCTCGAACTCGGTGTCGATCAGCGCCTGCAGACCGTCGATCGTGGCGTCCGGCAGCCGGGCGTTTGGCCTGATACCCCGGTTCATCAGGACCGAGGCATAGTCGTCGGCCCGCATCGTCACCTCGGTGCCGAGCACGAGGGCCTTGCCGACACCGGTGAGCTTGGCGGCGTTCGCGGTCTCCTCGAGGATGCTGATAATCGGCAGGTTGAGTCCCTTACGGATCGAGTGCAGGCGTGTGTGCGAGGTGTTGTTGGCGATGATGCCGAAGTCGCAACCGGCCTTCTCCAACGTCAGCAGGGCGTTGCGGAAGGCGCCGTCGTAACGCGCCCAGCTCTCGTCGCCGTCGCCTGGCTTAGCGCGGAAGCCCCTCGTCTCGTGCATGACCAGCGATTCAATTGTCATTGGCGGCGTCGGATAGGGGAGGCTCGTCCCGATCGCCTTGAAGTGGGCGTTCGCCGCCGTGCAGAGCAAGCGATAGTAATCGACCGTCGACGGCCATCCGACGCCGCCGACAATTCCAATCTTCTTCATCGTGCCTCCTTGGCCGGGCTTGCCTCAGGGTGCGATTGCCGTTGCGAGGTGGAAGAGGCAATCGCCGCGCTCGCAATGGGCGGGCAGGCGCTTGCAGACGACGAGGCCTGAGCGCCTGAAGCGGACGGTGGCTGGCTCGCGCCACGGCGTGTGGTGGAAATGGATACGCGCCGCCGGCTGGTCGGCCCCCACCTCGTCGCCGAGTTCGACCAGGGGCTCGAACAGGCCACCTTCGGAGGCATAGACATAGTAGTCGTCGCCACCGATCTCAGCGAGCTGTGTCAGCTGGGGCGGGGGTGTCGCTCCCGGCAGCAGGCCAAGATGGCCGAGGACCCGCCGCATGCCGTGCTCGGCGATCGTCACGGATCGTGGCGTGACGAACCCGCTACCGCCGATCTCGACCGCCATGTTGATTACGCCCTGCCGAAAGGAAGCGGCGGTGAAGGTGCGTCCCCTCCCGGGGAAGCTCGAGGTCAGCAGGCCGAGCGGTGCCCCGAAGGCCCGCAGCAGGCCAAGCGCACGATCCATGGCGGCGGGATCATCCTGCCGCGCCACCATGGCGCTCGGCACGTAGAGGAGCGAGCTGCCGCCAGAGTGGAGGTCGATGGAGTAGTCGAAGCCTGGTAGCAGCGCGTGTTCGATCCAATAGGCGATCTGCTGGGTGATCGTGCCGCCGGCATCGCCCGGGAAGGAGCGGTTGAGATTGCCCTCGTCGATCGGCGAGGTGCGGCGGCCCGCCATGGCGGCGGGGAAGTTGGCCGAGGGGAGGATAACCAGCCGGCCCTTGATGTCCCTGGGCTCGATGCTGCGGACTAGGTTGCCGAGCCCGATTTGGCCTTCCCATTCGTCGCCATGGTTGCCGGCTAGCATCAGCACATCAGGCCCTTCGCCGTTCTTGATGCGTACGATGGGGATCGGAATCCAGCCGTAGGCCGAGCGGTGCACCGAATGCGGCACGCGCACGAAGCCGGTGGCCTTGCCCTCGGCATCGAGGTCGATGTCGGCCGCGACCTGGCTCGATGCGACGAACGCGCGTGACTCTTGTGCCTTCGAAGACATCGGGTCCCCCACGCGACGATCGTTGCGGCCGAGAGGCCCGGCGGCAAATGAGAAGACTTCATTTCCGAAGAGCACTAGTCAGGTGAACACTGCCGGTCCCGTAGTCATCGTGTGGATCAATACCCCGATGCAGACTGACAGGCCTGCATCTGCCGGATGATCCGAAGGAACAGCCAGTGAAGCATGCGGAAAGTGAGGCGGCCTTGCCGCAAGGCGGGATCTTCTACGGTTGGTTCATCGTTGCGTCGGTATTCTTCACGACCGCCTCGGCGGCAGGCACCATCTACGCCTTTCCGGCCTTCTTCGATTCCTTCTCGCGCGAGTTCGGGGCGAACCGCTTCGAAGTCTCGCTGGTCTTCGCGATCAGCGAGTGTGTGTGGTTCTCGACCGGCTTCGCCGCCGGCTTCCTAGCCGACAGGATTGGCCCGAGGCTCGTTGTCTTGGGCGGAAGCGTGTTCATGGCTGGCGGGCTCGCGCTCGCGGCGGCCGCCGGCTCGATGGAGATGCTCTACGTCGCCTATGGCGTGGGTGTCGGGATCGGCGGCGGGTCGATGTACGTGCCGTCGGTCGGTGTGATCCAGCGCTGGTTCAGGCGCCGCCGGGGCCTCGCCTCCGGACTCGCGATCTGCGGCACCGGCGTCGGCACACTGGTGGTACCTTTCCTGACGACGATGGTGATCGAGAGCTACGGCTGGAGGACCGCGCACCAAGTCCTCGCCGTCGGTATCCTCGCCGTCTGCGGAGCCGCGAGCTTGGTGCTTGTCGCGAATCCGGGCGCGCTCGGGCTGGCACCCGATGGTGACCCGGTCCGGCCCGGAGAGGCGAGCCAGCCCCTGTCGGGAGCCACGCTCGGGGAAGCCCTGTCGACGCCGGCATTCTGGCTGCTGTACTTCGCCAGCCTGCTATCGTCGGCCTCCGTTTTCATCACCTATGCTCACCTCGTACCCAACGCGCTCGATAACGGCCTCTCGGCGCAGAGCAGCATCATGCTGGTCGGCGCGCTGGGCATCGCCGGCACCTTCGGCCGGTTCCTGCTGGGCGGCGTCGCCGACCATGTGGGCCGTCGCCACGCGCTCGCGCTGATGTTCGCGAGCCTTACCGCCGCGATGGCTTGGTGGCTGCTGGCCCCGCCCACCTTCCTCGCGTTGTTGCTCTACGCCGTGGTCTTCGGCGCGTTCTATGGCGGTTACATCACGATGCTGCCGGTGCTGGCGATGGACTTCTACGGCGGCCGGCGCATCTCGACGATCATCGGCTTCCTGTACACGTCATGGGCGGTAGGTGCGCTGGGCGGACCGGCACTGGCAGGCTTCCTTTACGAGGCAAGCGGCAACTACTTCTATGCCATCCTAACAGGCGCCGTGTTCATGGCGCTGGCGACCGCGAGCTGCCTCGCCGCTCCCGAGCCGCGACAGCAATATTGAGGGCAGGGGCCGGCGTCAGGCGAGCGCGGGCAGCTTCGTCATCGGCTCGCGGTCGGTAGCAGCGGCGACCGAGGACTTGAGCTCGGCATCGATCCAATTGCGGAAGGCCTTCACCTCCGGCCGCGGGATGGTTTCGCGCTGCATCACCAGCCAGTAGCCGGTCGAGCAGAAGCGCGGCGGTCCCAGCACTTGTACGAGCCGCTTGGTCTCAAGGTCCTGGTCGATCAGCGGCAGGCGGCCGAGCGCGACACCTAGGCCGTTCACCGCGGCCTCAAGCGCCATCTGGATGGTATCGAAACGCAGGCCGCCGCTGGTATATGCGACGTCGATGCCGACGAGCGCACCCCAGCCCGCCCAGTCCTCGCTGGCCCGGGTGACGTGCAGCAGGGTTGCCTTCTGAAGGTCCGCCGCGGTGCGAATCTGAGCGGCCAGCCGCGGTGCGCAGACCGGGACCAGTTTCTCGCGGACGAGGCAGGTTGCGTGCAGGCCAGGCCATTCGCCCTTGCCCATCCGGATGGCGATGTCGATCCCGTCGCGCGAGAACTCCACGCGGCGGTGGGATGTGTCGACGCTCACCTCAATGGTGGGGTGACGCTTATTGAAGCGCTGGAGGCGGGGCAGGAGCCACCGCATTCCGAAGGTCGGCGGGACGCTGACGGACAGCCGGCCGGTTGGCTTGCGTCCAGGCACCGCCTCGCTCGCCCGGGCAAGTAGGTCGAGTGCTTCTTGCACACGCGGCAGGTAGGCTTGCCCCGCTTCCGTCAACGTCAACGAGCGATTGCCGCGAACGAACAGCTCGACGCCCAGCCACTCTTCGAGGGCCTGCACGCCATGGCTGATCGCACTCGGCGTTATGTTGAGGTCCTCCGCGGCCGACTTGAAGCTGAGGAGACGCCCAGCGGCCTCGAACAGGCGCATCGAGCTAAGGGGGGGAAGCCGGTAGCCCATGGAACGTCAACCCGTGCAGGAGAGCGAAGCGAATCGCGGAGCCCGAACGTCGCAAAGTTCCGGCACTGACACAACGACGCCCCCGGTGGCCAGTTGGCAGAAGGGACGGGGCTTAGCCGACATGGCCATGCTCCGCGGCAAGGTCAGGCAGGCAGACTTCGCCCTTCGACATCTGGACGCAGGAGCCGCTCACGCTAGCGCGGATCGCGTCTCCGGTCCGCTTCGCCGTGCAGAGCAGGCGGCTGGGCCGGCCCATCTCCAAACCCTGCAGCACATCAAGCCGGCGCTCGGATCCGCCAGCGAGGGTGAGCAGCAGGGCGGTGAGCGGCATTGCGGCGCTGCCGGTCGCGGCATCCTCGAAGGTCCCCGCCAGCGGCGAGAACATTCGGGCACGCATAGCACTGCCGTCCCTTGCATATGTATAAAGAGACAGTGCATGCGGCTCGCTGGCCCGGTAGACACCGGACGCCTTGCGGAAGGCGGCGATGTCGGGGATGGCTCGGCCCAGGGCGTCGGCGGACACCTCGCCGATCACGAAAGGATGGCCGACCGACGCCAGGATCGGCCGGTGCATCGAGACCGCGATGTCGCCGGCCTCGAGTCCGACGCAGGCGGCGAACAGATCGACCGGCATCTCCGGCCCCAGCGAGAACGCGTCCGGCGCATCGACCGTCACCCGATCCTGGTCGACGCGAATCTCGACGGGACCCGCTATCTCCTCGAAGCAAAGGCGCACACCCGTCGCCCGGCCGAGACGGCCAAGGACCCAGGCCGTGCCCACGTTGGGGTGACCGGCGAACGCCATCTCGGCACTACGGTTGAAGATCCGCACGCGCGCCGTGTGCGCGGCGTCGGCGGCGGGGAGCACGAAGGTCGTCTCGCTGAGGTTGAACTCCGCAGCGAGCAACTGCATCTCGCGGTCGCTCAGCCCCTCGGCATCGGGAAACACCGCGAGTGGGTTGCCGCTGAAGGGTCGATCGGTGAAGACGTCGACCGTCACGAACTGGAAGCTGCGCATCGTCTCCTCGGTACCGCCGACCGGCGGGGATCCGCTCCATTGTCGGGTACGGCGAGCGCGAACTTATGTTGAAAGGCCCGCTGGCGGAGTCGAGAAATTGTAACGGCGAGATTGAGAAATTTAATTGAACCGATCGCAGTTTGTCCCGCTGGAGCGGGAAGTCGGACGAGAATTGGGAATGAGAGATGAATAAGCTTCGGGCGAAGCTCGTCGGGCGGCCAAGTATGATGGCCGCACAACGAGGAGATGATTCATGAGCGGTGCGCCCGCAGTGCGACGTCTGGACAAGCTGATGGCGGACGACAGTTCGCGCGCCCTCCTTGCGCGCGGTCATTGCGCCCGCGTCGCCACAGTCGGCGCCGACGGTGCGCCTTACTGCACCCCGCTTCTCTATGTGTGGATGGACGGCGAACTCTACATGCACAACAGCGCGGCGCGCGGACATTTCCGGGCCAATATCGACGCTGAGCCGCGCGTTTGCGTCGTCGTCGACGAGCCCGGCGAAGTCTTCGACTACGGACGCTTCGAATGCGACGTCTCGATCGCCCATGCCAGCGTGGTCGTGCACGGCCGCATCCGCGTGGTCGACGATCGCGCGGTCAAGCAGCGCTTTTGCGACGAGCTGATGGCAAAGTATCACGGCCGCGACGTCGGCCGGCCGAAGGGCTTCTATCCGCGTCTCGACCACATCACCGTCTATGCCGTTTCCACCGACCGGGTGACCGGCAAGGAGACCCCACTGCCGGTGCCGTCCGAGCAGTGGCCCGCCAAGGACAAGACAAAGACGCCGGATGCTGTCGCGCCCTAGGCGTCGGACGAGGATCGCTCATCTCGGGACAGCACTACTCCTTTGCGCGCCAACTGGCGGCTCCCCTACCAAGGCGGGCCGGCGCGACCGGGCCTGTCGCCTCCGCGCGGCGCCGCCCGCCGGCATGTCCCGCCCGGTGGCGGGCATCGACGACATGCTCAACAGGAGTCCGAGCCCATGCCTGCCTATGTGATCGCCCGCTTCGACGTGAAGGATTGGGACAAGTTCCGCGAGTACGGCAAGAACGCGCCACGTACGATCGCGAAGTTCGGCGGCCGTTTCATCGCACGTGGGGGCGAGACGCTCACACTCGAAGGACCGGAGGAACCCCATCGCGTCGTGCTGATCGAGTTCCCGACGCTCGACCAGGCAAGGGCCTACTACGCCTCGCCGGACTACACCGAGACCAAGAAGCTTCGCGACGGCGCGGCCGAAGCGAGGTTCGTGGCGGTCGACGGCTTCGATCCGGCTGCCTGGGCCGGCGTCGTGGCTGACAGCGAGGCACTGGCGCCCAAGCGCTAGCGCCGACCGCTCACATTCCCTTCCTGTCCGTTTGCGGAGAGTCCCGTGACCAAGGCAAATCCCGTATCGCTCCTCGCAGGGCTGACCGCCGCGCACCTCGCCGACGCCTGCCTCCGTCTCAAGGTGCCATTACGCGTGGCACCGCAAACGATGCGGCCGGCTGTGGCCGGCATGACCATGCGCGGTCGCGCCCGTCCGGTGCAACATGTCGGCAGCGTCGACGTCTTCCTCGAGGCGCTGCAGGGTGCCGATACCGGCGACGTCCTTGTGGTGGACAACGGAGGGCGCTTCGACGAGTCGTGCGTTGGCGACCTGGTGGCGCTTGAGGTACATAAGGCTGGCCTCTCTGGCATCGTCATCTGGGGGCTTCACCGGGACACCGACGAGGTCGCCGTCATCGGCATGCCGCTCTTCAGCCTGGGCGTCACGCCCGCCGGGCCGCAGCGGCTCGACGTGCGACCGGCCGACACGTTCGAGGCTGCGATGGTGGCGTCGCACCGCATCACGGCCTGCGACCTGGTCGTAGCGGATGCGGACGGTGTCCTGTTTCTGCCCGAGGAGGGCATCGGGGAGATCGCCAGGATCGCGACCGGCATCCGCGACACGGAGCACCGGCAGGCGGCGACCATGAAAGGTGGCCGCAGCCTGCGCCAGCAGCTTAGCTTCGAGGATTTCATGGCGCTGCGGCAGAATGATCCGGAGTACAGTTTCCGCGTCCACCTTCGCCGCATCGGCGGGTCGATCGAAGAGTAGGCGGGTAAACCGTGCCGACGGATCAGCTGTTCGTCGATCTCGCCCAACATGCAGAAGGGGCAACAGACGCCGTCGAGCGGGCGATCGAATGCATCGAGGCCTTCACCGTGCGCTTCAATGCGCGGGACCTTGCCGGGATGGACGCCCTGCTCCATTTCCCGCATGCGATAGTCTCCGGCGGCAAGCTCATCCTTTGGGACCGTCCGGGCCAGCATTCGGCCACCTTCTTCGACGAACTCGAAGCAACAGGTTGGCAACATACGAGTTACCGGCGAAAGCAGGTCGTCCTTGCGACGCCGGAGAAGGTGCACCTCGTCGTCGAGTACTCGCGCGACGATCGCATCGGTAATCCGCTGTCGGTCCACCGCAATCTCTGGATCGTGACCCTCGACAATGGTCGGTGGGGCATCAAGCTGCGCTCCCACTAACCCTCGCCCCTGCAAGCGCAACACCAGCCAGAACCGGTTCCCCGATGTCCGACACAAAGGTCACCCTTCCCGTCCTCGCCGACGTCGCAGCCGCGGCCCGCTGCATCGACGGCATCGCGATCGAAACGCCGCTGCTCGAGTCGCCATATCTCAATGGCCTTCTCGGGGGCCGCCTGCTCGTCAAAGCCGAGAACCTGCAGGTAACCGGATCGTTCAAGCTGCGGGGGGCGGCCAACCGCATCGCTTGTTTGACGGCGGACGAGAAGCACCGTGGCGTGATTGCCCGCTCCTCCGGCAACCATGGCCTTGCGATCGCCTACTGCGCGCAGCTGATGGGCACGACGGCCGTCGTGGTCGCGCCGGATACCGCGCCGGCAGGAAAGATCGGACGCATCGAGGCGTACGGCGCGCGCGTCGTCCAAGTCCCGATGGAGCGGCTCTCGGACGTGGCTGTCGATCTCGCGGCCCGTGAGGACCGTGTTTTCGTGCCGCCCGCCGACGACTTCTGGGTCGTCGCGGGCGCCGGCACAGTCGGCACGGAGATCGCTGCCCAATCAGCGCGCCTCGGCGTCACGCTCGATGCCGTGTTCACCTGTTGCTCGGGCGGCGGTCTCACAGCCGGATGCCTGCTCGGCCTTTCCGGAGCCTCGCCATCGACCAAGGTCTATGCAGTCGAGGCGGTGGGGTTCGAAAAAATGGCCAAATCGCTCGCCGCCGGGCGGCGGATCAACTTGGAGGCCCCGGGACACTCGATCTGCGATGCGATCACCGGCCACTACATGGCGGCGATCCCGTTCGAGATCATCCAGCCTCGGGTTGCCGGCACCTTGGCGGTCACCGACGACCAGGCCCGTGAGGCCATGCGCGTGGCCTTCGGGGAGTTCGGACTTGCGGTCGAACCGGGTGGCGCCGTCGCGCTCGCGGCCCTCCTGTCGAAGCATATGCCGCTGCAGGGCCGGAGCGTCGCCGCGATCCTCTCCGGCCGCAACGTGGACCTGCCGATCGCGGCCGAAGCACTGAGCGCCCGCTCCTGTTAGAGTCGGCCGCATGATCTCCCATGTCCATGTCGGCATCGCCGACTACGATCGTGCGCTTGCGTTCTACTCGGCCCTGCTGGGCGAACTCGGACTCCAATCCCGGTTCGTCGATCGCGAGACCGGGTGGGCTGGGTGGATGACGCCGGGTGTCGCCCGGCCGCTGTTCCTGATCGGCCTGCCGTTCGATCGCAAGCCGGCTACGGCAGGCAACGGCCAGGTGGTAGCGCTGCTGGCGCGCGACCGCCACACCGTTGATCGCTGCCATGCTTTGGCGCTGGCCAACGGGGGCAGCGACGAGGGCAAGCCCGGCCTGCGACCTCACTACCACGCGAACTATTACGGTGCGTATTTTCGCGATCCCGACGGCAACAAGCTCTGCGTGTGCTGTCACGATCCTGTCCCTGCCGCGGGCTGAGCGCGAGGGCAAAGGGAACGAGGCAGTGTAATCAGATGCCTTGACCCGCCTGCGACGACGCGTCGAACGTGATCGCGGGCGGTCCCTGCGATGGGCTGCGCCAGGGAGTTGGCATGGAAAACGCAACGCGCGACGTGGAGCCTCACGAACTGGTCAGCCGATACTGCGCGGCATGGAATGAGCGAGACGCGACGCGGCGCCACGTCCTACTGCGCGAAGTCTGGTCGTACGACTCGGTCTATGTCGATCCATCGGCGCATGTGGTCGGCCTCATGCCGCTGGTCGTCCATATCGGCTTGGTCGCGGCCCGCAACCCCGGCTCGAGGGTTGTGATGACCAGTGCAGTCGATGCCCACCACGACGAGATGCGGTTCGCCTGGGCGCGGGTACGTGAGGACGGCAGCGTGATCGCGAGCGGCATCGACTTCGCCCAGCGATCGGACGCCGGTGTCCTGGTGCGTGTCGTCGGCTTCCTGGGCGATCTGCCCGCGCTTTCGATCTGACTTTGGTGGCCGCCGGCGGCTAGACCATGATCAGGCGCGATGTCGACGCATGGCCAACTGGTCCGAGCAGACCCTTGGCGATCTCGAGGGCCCTTCGAAGCTCGCGCTACTACGCATTGCATGGCTCCCGCAAATGGGGGAACTGTCGAACCCTGGTGCATCCGCAGTTCGCGGCGGGTGGCCCGGATCACGCGGGTATACTTCGCGGTCAATTGCGTCCCCCTTGGCGGCGTTGCAAACGTGCCCGGCAGCAACAGCTCGGAGGATCTGCCATGCAACGTCGTAAATTCCTGCGCACCGCCGCGACCGGCGGGACGGTAGCCCTCGGAGCGGCCGCACTGGCCTCGCCCGCGATCGCGCAGGCAATGCCCGAGGTCAGGTGGCGACTGGCGTCGAGCTATCCGAAGTCGCTCGATACGCTGTACGGCGGAGGAGAGGTCTTCGCAAAGTACTGTGCGGAGGTCACCGACAACAAGCTCAATGTCCGTGTCTTCGCCCCGGGCGAGATCGTGCCGCCGTTGCAGGTCGCAGATGCAGTCCAGAACGGCACGGTCGAGATCGGCCACACGGCGGGCTACTACTATATCGGCAAGGATCCGACCTTCGCTTTCGACACGGCAGTGCCCTTCGGCCTCAACACCCGCCAGCAAGATGCGTGGATGAACATGGGCGGCGGCCGTGAGGCGATGAACGAGTTCCTGAGGGACTACAACATCCACTCTATCCCCTGCGGCAACACCGGCGCGCAGATGGGTGGCTGGTTCCGCAAGGAGATCAAGACAGTAGACGACCTCAAGGGACTGAAGTTCCGCGTCGGCGGCTTCGCCGGCCAAGTGCTTTCCAGGCTGGGCGTAGTGCCACAGCAGATTGCCGGCGGCGACATCTATCCGGCGCTCGAGAAGGGCACGATCGATGCTGCCGAGTGGGTCGGTCCATACGACGACCAGAAGCTCGGGTTCAACAAGGTCGCGCCGAACTACTACTACCCCGGCTGGTGGGAGGGGGCGGCGCAGGTCTCGCTTTACATAAACCTGGCGAAGTGGAACGAGCTGCCCAAAAGCTACCAGTCGGTCATGGAGGCGGCGGCGGCCAAGGCGCACCTCTCGATGATCGCGAGATACGACGTGCAGAACCCGAAGGCGCTGCGCGAGCTGATCGCCTCGGGTGCGAAGCTCCAGGCGTTCCCGGCCCCGGTCCTCGAGGCATGCTTCAATGCGACAAACGAGGTCTATGCGGAGACTTGTGCGAAGAACGCCAAGTTCAAGAAGATGTTCGACAGTTGGAAGCCGTTCCGGGCCGAGGAAGTATTGTGGTTCCGAGTCGCCGAGAACACATTCGACAACTTCATGGCCCGCCAGTCGGCCGCCAACAAGCTCTAGCCGGCAGCGCGATCTGCTGTCGGGCACGTGGTCGTCCGCCCAGGCCTCGCCCGGCGATCGGCCGCAACGTGCCACCGCATGCTTGGATAGGTCAGGAGTGAGCGGCCGCACGCTCCATCGCCGTGCAGACGACCTTCAGGAAGGCGCTCGCCGCGATCGAGGGCGGCCGCACGATGTGGGTGAAGATGTCGACCGAAGATTCGCGCATACGGCGGTCCTCGATGCGGAGTGCCGTGACCACGCCCGACTCGACGTCGCGCCGCGAGCTCAGGAAGGGCAGCAGCGTGGGACCTGCCCCGGAGCGCGCGTAACCCCGCAGCGTCTCTATGGAGTTTGTCTCCAAGGCGATCTGCGGGCGCAGCTTCCGGGCGAGGCACACGGCGTCGATCAGCCGCCTGATCCCGAAGTTGGGATCGGGCAGGGCCACTGGATAGGCGAGTACGTCGGCCAGCTTGACCTTCCGGGACCGTGCCAGCGGGTGCATACGGTCGACGATTGCGCACAGCGGGTCCGACACCCGCTTCACCACCCGCACCTGATCTGTGGAGGTCGAGTAGAAGGCGATGCCGATTTCGGCATCGCCATTGCGCACCGCCTCGGCGACGGCCTCGGTCCCCATCGAGCGCACCTCGAAGGTGATCCCGCCGTGCTCGGCGCGGAAGGCGGCGATGATGTCGGCCAGCGGTCCGGCCGCGATGCCGTCGATCGAGGCGACGCGCACATGGCCGCGCCGAAGGTTGGTCAGCGCGTC
>Ga0182739_1001363_pt1 | contig 25783 bp, 25 predicted proteins | sample eDN5th30CBELigBY_FD_128873 | JGI IMG/M metagenome (GOLD analysis project Ga0182739, IMG submission 128873) | Enriched backyard soil microbial communities from Emeryville, California, USA - eDNA 5th pass 30_C BE-Lig BY (version 2) (version 2) | ecosystem: Environmental > Terrestrial > Soil >... | reverse complement strand
TGCAGAACGGCGCCACGGAGAAGCCGGGCGATCAGCTCGACGGAGGCGACCGCCGCTTTCTTGAGAATGCCGCGCAAGGTGGGCATGCCGAGGTCGAGGGCAGCAAGATGGCCCAGGAGAAGGCGAAGAGCGCGACGGTGAAGCAGTTTGCCGAGCAGATGATCCAGGATCACACGAAGGTCAATGAGGAATTGGCGGCATTGGCGCAGAAGAAGGGCTATACGCCGCCGACGGAGCCATCATTGATGCAGAGGGCGGAACTCAAGACGCTGAGCATGACCGATGACAGCTTCGACAAGATGTACGCCAGCCGCATCGGTGTGGCGGCGCATGAAGACACGCTGAAGATGTTCCAGGATGCGGCCGCCAATGCCAAGGACCCGGATATCAAGGCGTTTGCCGCCAAGCATGTCCCTGCACTGCAGAAGCACCTTGAAATGGCAAAGGCGATGCAGCAGGAAGTGGACGGCAAGAAGTAGTCGACCGCGCGCGACGGCTGGTTGGTCTGCCGCAGATGCCTTGCATGGCGGCGGACCGGCTTGAAAGCCCAGGAAATAGGCTTTACATTCACGTTCCTGTGATGCGCGATTGTGCCGGGGAACGGTTGTGACGCTGGATTTATTCGAGTCGACGTTGACGGGTCGCGACGACATCGCCGCGCAGGCCTGTGTTTTGCGCGGATTTGCGCTGCCTCATGTCGATGCGCTGTTGCCGGCCCTCGATGGCGTTCTCGCTGTCGCGCCGTTTCGGCATATGGTGACGCCCGGCGGGTATGTCATGTCAGTGGCCCTGTCCAACTGTGGCCGCTTGGGCTGGACCTCTGATCGGCGAGGCTATCGTTATACGGAGTTGGATCCCAACACCGGACTTCCGTGGCCGGCAATGCCGGAGGCGTTTGCCCGCCTTGCGCGCGGAGCGGCGCGCGAGGCCGGTTTCGAAGGGTTCGAGCCCGACGCCTGCCTCATCAATCGTTATACCCCGGGCACGCGCCTGTCGCTGCACCAGGACAAGAACGAAAAAGACTTCAGCGCTCCCATCGTGTCCGTATCACTGGGCATACCCGCCACCTTTCTGTTTGGCGGCCATCGGCGCAATGACAAGGCGAGTCGCGTTCCCCTGTTTCACGGCGATGTCGCCGTATGGGGCGGCGCAGACAGGCTCCGGTATCACGGCGTGCTGGCTTTGAAAGAAGCGACCCATGTCCTGCTGGATCGCCAGCGGATCAACTTCACCTTTCGCAAGGCGGGTTGACGGACGCCGGCGATGTCGACGCCCTGAATACATGCGGCGCCGTCTGTGCGGTGTCGGCGCTAGCGACCCACCGACATCCCCGTCGACCGGATGACGTCCGCCCACTTTTCATTGTCCCGCGCGACGAACTTTTCCAGGTCCTCGGGTGTGCCTGTCCCGGCGACCATGCCGGCCGCGTTCACGGCCTCCTGGAATTTCGGTGTCGTCACGATTTCCGCGAGGAGGCGATTGAGCTTCTGTATGCGCTGGGGAGCCACGCCATTGACCGTAGCGGCGGCGAACCACTGGGTCGCGTCATAGCCGGGAATGCCCGCCTCTTGCATGGTCGGCACATCGGGAAGGCTTTTCAGGCGATACGTGGTCGTCACGGCGTAAGCCTTCAGCTTGCCGGAGCGGATGTGTGGCAGCACGGGCGTGGGGCCCAGTATCGCGAGGGGCAATTGCGCGCCGACGACGTCAGTGACTGCCTGGCCGCCGCCCTTGTAAGGCACCTGCAGCAGGTGCGTTCCGGTAAGATGATTGATCAGTTCGCCGGCCAGGTGCTGCGACGTCCCGGTGCCCGATGTGGCGTAGCTCCATGTCTCTGGCCGCGCCTTTGCATCCTCGATGATTTCCGCAAGCGAGTTCTGTTTGTTGGCGGCGGGGCCGACGACGATCATCGGCCCTTCGGCCAGCAGCATGATGGGCGCGAGTTCCTTGCCGATCTGCGGTTGCGCATTCGGGAAGATGATGGGGCCCGGTACCGTGATCAGGACGGTGTCATCGGGCGAGGTCTGGGCGACATGCTGCAGGGCTATGGCGCCCGAGGCGCCGGGCCTGTTCTCGACTACCACGGATTGGCCCAGCTTCTCGGCGAGTTGATCGGCGGCGATGCGGGTCAGCGTATCGGCGCTCCCGCCCGCGGCAAACCCGATGACCCAGCGCACGGGCTTCTGCGGCCAAGTGTCGCCGGCATGAGCGCCGTCAGTCGCTGCCATCAGGAAGGTGGCCGCCAGGGCCGCCGCTGCGGCGCTGCGGAAGGAGAGTTTCTTGATCATGGCTGTATTCCTCGTTGGTGGGGTCTGGCTGGGGATCATGAACGATCCGGTGCGCCAGGTTCGGTGTTCGGGTGGGCCGCGCAGCTTTCATTGAAGCGCCGGGCCATTTTCAGAATGGGGCCCAGGACCCAGGTATTGAAAATCAGCACATCGGTCTCTTCCTTGGGATCGCTCAGCAAATTGAACAGGTAGGGCGACTCGAGCTTGCCTTGACCGGCATTGACTTCCGGCTCCCAATAAAAATGCAGTTTCCAGTGGCGCCACTTGATGGCCCGCAGGTCGTTCTTGATGTAGAAAAGAAAGCCTTCACGCAGCGACTTCTCCTGCTTGCCCAGAAGGAAGGCGGTCTGGTCGATGCCGTCGATGGGACGGTCGTCAGGTAGCGGCGCGCCCGCCACTGCTGCGAGTGTGGCGTAGAGGTCTGTGACGTGGACGATTTCATTGCTGACGCCGCCGGCAGCGATCTTGCCTGGCCAGCGGGCGATGAAGGGCACGCGCAGGCTGCCCTCCATGGCGGTGTGGTAAGTGCCGGACCAAGGACCCGCAGTGCCCCGGTAAGGCCGCCGGTATTCCGGTCCGTTGTCGCTGCAGAAAATGAGGAGTGTGTCGTCCTCGATACCCATTTCCGACAAGGCGGCGACGACCTGCCCGACACGGTGGTCCATTTCGACCATCGAATCCGCAAAATCGCCTGCGTCGGTGCGTCCGGCGAAGTCCCTGTGCGGAAGCGTGGGAAAGTGCAGGTGCACCATCGGGAGATAAAGGAAAAACGGTTGCCCGGCTGCGTGATTGCGGCGCATGAAGTCGATGGAACGGTCGACCAGTTCGGCGTCAATGCCTCGGCGCGATTCCAGGTCGTACACCTTGACTTCACGGGAGAGCTCGCCTGCCTTGCCCTCCATGATGTGCGGCAAGTCCACCACCGTGGGATCGAAGCCGACGGTCGAAGTGAACTGGCTTTCGTCGGTCGTGCGGGGGATGCCGTACCACTCGTCGAAGCCGCGGTCGGACGGGAATCGGCCGGGGATGTCGCCCAGGTGCCATTTGCCGAAATGGGCGGTGGCATAGCCCTGCCGGGACAGCAGTTGCGCCAGAGTGATCTCGTCGCGATTCAGCCCTTGGGGCAGGCCGGGCGGCACCGACTGCAAGCAGCCGGTGCGTATGGGGTGGCGGCCGCTCATGAGCGCGGATCGCGTCGGCACGCAGTCGCTTTCGACATTGAAGTTATGCAGCAGCAGGCCTTCGCTCGCCAGCTTGTCGATATGCGGGGTCGGAGCGCCGCGCAGGGCCCCGCCGCCATAGCAGCCAAGCTCTCCCCAGCCCAGGTTGTCGGCAAGAATCAGAACGATATTGGGTCGGGATGTCGGCATGAAATATCCATTTAAAGAGGCAAAGAGGCGGCAACCGGCGCGGGTCAATTCTAATTTCCAGTTGCTTATAATTCGATGCCCGAACGTCATTTATTGATAACAAATATTCATGAACCTCAGCTTCCGCGATGTCGAGTATTTCCTTGCCATGGCCGACACGGGGCACATGGGCCGTGCTGCGGCCTCCTGTGGGGTCACCCAGCCGGCGCTGTCGAAGTCCTTGCGGCGGCTCGAGTTGGAAACCGGCTTGAAATTGTTCGAGCGCTCCGCAAGGCGCATTTGGCTCAGTGCCTCCGGGGTTGCCTTTCTGGAACACGCGCGGCGATTACATGCGGAATATCAGGACGCCTTGCGGCACACCGGCGCGCTGCAGGCGGGTCAGGCCGGACTGCTTCGGATAGGTGCCACCGGCGCGACGCTCGATACGCTCGTCATGCCGGCTCTTGCCGATCTGCTGCCGCGGCGGCCGGCCCTGCGTGTGAGTCTGTCGACCGGCCTGTCCGACGAGTTGGTCGATGGCCTCGTGAACGGCCGACTCGACATGGCGGTCTCCCCCACCTACCGCGAAAACGTCGTGGCGATACACAGTACCGTCCTCAGCAGGGATACGCTGGATGTCGTCGTTCGTCGGGGCCACCCTTTGTCCGGCCGTACGAAGGTCACGCTCCGCGATGTCTCACGATACCCGTGGATTGCTCCCACCATGAACAGTTCGGCGGGATCTTCTTTTCTGCGTCTGTTCGCGACGGCGGGCGTGACCACACCGGCGGTCGCCATGGAGGTGGAGTACGTATCGCAAGGGGCCTTGATGGTCGTCGCTACGACCGATTTCATTTCGTTTGCGCCCAGTTCCATGCCGCGCAGGCAACGGGACGCGCGCCTTGTCGTCTTGCCGCTTCGGCTGCCGCTGGACCGGAAGATAGCGCTGCTTACGCGCAGCGGTTCCACATGGACGCCCTTGATGGAGGCTTTCCGTGAAGCGATCGTCGCACGTGACCCAAATGGCGTCTTATCGCGCCCATGATCACCCTATCGTTCTAGGCTTTTGGTAGGAGAGTGCGGCTTTTTGAACGAAAGAAGCTTTTCACGTCGAAAAATAATCCAACTATTTGCAATTTAGGTGGACAGCGCACATTTATGCAGCTACAGTCGCCCTTAGATTTTCAAGTTCGTTGAAGTTAGTACAATTCAGTACCAGTACAGTACTTTTTTGCTCGAATCTCACACCTTGACAGTCTTCTATAGAGCATGGTGCTCATACTATTTAGAGATCGCAAGAAATGAAAACTGAAACTGGCATAGTCAAATGGTTCAACAACGAAAAGGGCTTTGGCTTCATCACTCCTGAATCGGGTGGCAAGGACCTGTTCGCTCACCACACCGACATCGTCGGCACGGGCTTCAAGTCCCTCGAGGAAAACCAGCGCGTTTCCTTCGAAGTCGCTGAAAGCCCCAAGGGCCCGCAAGCCAAGAACATCCAAGCCATCTAAACAAGACTTTGGTTCTGAAAAACCCACCGCAAGGTGGGTTTTTTAATGGGCGGGCGCACGAAAACCGCGGAGTGACGTACTATTACAAAGTTTCGTCCTTTGTGTCGGACCTTTTTTCTAAAAGATTTTATGCAAGCAGGCAGTTCTCGCGCTCCCGTGGAGCAAGCCGCCGCGGTCGACGTTCCCGACTTTTTTGACGCCGCGCCCACCTCATTATGGCTTGAAGACTACAGCCAGTTGCGAGCCTTGTTCAACGACTGGCGATCCGCGGGCGTGACCGACTTGCGGGCATATCTTGCACAGGATCCATCGCGGGTAGCGCAGTGTTCCGCCAGTATGCGCATCTTGCGCGTCAATGCAAGCACGCTGGCGCTGTTCGGCGCGTCGTCACTCGACGAGTTGTCGAGCCGGCTGGACGAAGTCTTTCGCGACGAAATGCATGCCGCCTATATCGACGAGCTCGATCAGTTATGGCAGGGCTTTCCGCGTTTCGAAAGCAAGACGGTCAATTACGCGCTCGACGGACGACGTCTCGATCTGCTTCTGAAGGGCGTCATACTGCCCGGCCATGAAGCAAGCTGGAGTCGGGTCCTCGTCGCCGTCGAAAACATTACCCCGCTCGAACAGGCGCACCGGCAATTGATCGCCAGCGAGGAGTATGCACGCGGCGTCTTTGAACAAGCTCCGGTGTCACTGTGGGTCGAGGATTTCTCGGTCGTCAAGAGTCTGCTCGACGACCTGCGCGGGCAGGGGATTTCCGACTTTCGCACCTTTACCGACGTACATCCCGAGTTCGTCGATCGCTGCATGGCGGAAATTCGTGTCATCGACGTCAATCGCTACACCCTGTTCATGTTCAATGCCGCCGACAAGGCAGACTTGCTGACGCGCCTGCGCGAGGTGTTTCGTGACGACATGCGGCCTCACTTCCGCGAGCAGCTCACCGATTTATGGGAGGGCAAGCTTTTTCAGCAGCGCGAGGTCGTGAACTACTCGCTCGATGGCAGCGTGGTACACATTCACCTGCAGTTTTCCGTGTTTCCCGGCCACGAGGGTGACTGGAGCAAGGTGCTGCTGGCGCTCACCGACATCAGTGCGCGCAAGAAGGCCGAGGCTTATCTCGAATACCTCGGCAAGCATGATGTCCTGACGAAGCTCAAGAATCGGTCCTTCTATGTCGAAGAGCTCAATCGTCTGGAAAGAAAGGGGCCGATGCCCGTTTCCATCATCATCATCGACCTCAATAACCTCAAGGAAACCAACGACCGGCACGGGCATTCAATGGGCGACGCGATGCTGCGGCGCGCCGGCGAGGTGTTGGCCAAAGCGCTGGACAAGCCTCACCAGGCTGCACGTATCGGAGGCGATGAGTTTGCCGTGCTGATGCCCGCGACTGACGAGCAGGGTGTGGTGGCAGTGCTCGAGAACATACGCAAGCTCGTCGAGCTCAACAATCAGTTCTACGGTGGTCCGCCGCTCAGTTTTTCGATGGGCATGGCAACATGCCACGACGGCGAGCGCCTCGATGCCGCCCTGAAGCGGGCCGACATGGATATGTACGAGGATAAGCGACGTCACTACGAAGAGAAGGCCGCCGCCGAAGTACGGGGGGACTAGACCCCCTGCCTCACGGTTTTTTGCCCGAGCGGTTGTCCACGGGCGGCGCGCCAGGGGTCGCGCGGCCGGGGTCGGCAGCGTCTTGCGGTTCGATGCCCGGCGGAATATTCACCTTGGTCGTCGGTGAGTTCGGGTCCACCGGCGCGTTCATCATCGATCGGCGTCCTTCATTGCGTTCCTTCACGGCTTTCGCGTGTTTTTCCTCGGAATCCGTTTCCTTCCGGTAGGCGTCTTCAGGGGGATCCGTGTCGGGCTTCTGAGTGGGTTCTGTCATGGCGTGCTCCCTGCATATCGTCAGCGACTGCCGATGTGACCGGCAAGTGACGTTCCCGTTACTCCGCGCCGTGGCCGCCTATGCGCCGCGTAATACAGGGATTCCCGCCATGGTTTTTCCCGTCCGGTAGCAGTATGATCGCGAAATATGTCGTGCCACGATGTTTTTGGCTGTCGGGGCAGGACGCGCAATGTTGATATTTCGGGGGCGACCGTGCTCGAGTTCTTTGAAACGTTAAGCTGGCTGACTGTATTTCAGATCATTCTTGTGGACGTGCTGCTGGGTGGCGACAATGCCGTCGTCATTGCGCTGGCCTGCCGCAACCTGGCGCCGGAACAGCGCATGAAGGGGGTGCTCTGGGGCACGGCGGGCGCCATCATGCTGCGCGTCATTCTCATCGTCTTCGCCATTACGCTGCTCACCTTGCCCTATGTAAAACTCGTGGGTGGCGCGCTGCTGCTGTGGATAGGCGTGAAGCTCATGGTGCCCGAGGACGAAGCGGCCGATATCAAGAGCAGCAGTTCTTTGCTGACCGCCATCAAGACGATCATCCTCGCGGACTTCGTCATGAGCCTGGACAACGTTGTCGCCATCGCCGGGGCCGCCCAAAGCGCACACGCCGATCACCAGGTCGTCCTGATCATCTTCGGCTTGTTGGTCAGCGTGCCCATCATCGTCTGGGGGAGCACCTTGCTGCTCAAGCTGCTGGATCGTTTTCCCCTCATCGTCACCTTTGGCGCGGGGCTGTTGGGCTGGATCGCGGCCGGCATGTTGGTGACGGACATCACCGTGGTCGACTACCTTGGCCAGGTGGACGGCACGGCGAAAATTGCGGCTGAGATCTGCGGCGCGCTGTTCGTCATCGTCACGGGCTACTGGATCGCGGCGCGCCGACAGCTCGGCGAGAAAGTTCGCAGCGAATCCGCCTGAGCCGCCGACCCTATAGAGCGCAAGGCCGCCGACGACGGCGCGGGGGCGCAGGCGTCATCTCGTCGCGTCGCCTGGCGGGCTGCGCGCCAGCAGCGCTTTGACTTCGTCGTCGCTGGTCTGCGGAAAGCGTTCATACCACAACCCCACTGCACGGAAGAGGAAAGGCGTCGACAGGCACACGACGTGGTCCGCCAAGGATTCCATGAGACGGCTGGCGTCCTCGGATGCCACAGGCGCGGCCACGGTAATCGACAGCGGGTGAAACCGGCGTGCCGCCGCTATGGCCGCACGCATTGTGGCTCCGGTTGCCAAGCCGTCGTCCACCAGTATCACGTCGCGGTCCCGCATATCCGGAAATGGACGTCCCTGGCGGTAGTCCTCTTCGCGGCGGGCGAGTTCGGCTTGCTCGGCCTCGACCACCGCATTGATCTGTGCGTCACTGACTCCCATGGCCCGCGTCGTGTCGCGGTCCAGCACCAGCACGTCGCGCGCGATGGCGCCCATGGCATATTCCTTTTGCCCCGGAAAGCCCAGCTTGCGGACAATCAGGACATCCATGGGCGCGTGCAGCGCCCGGGCAATTTCGTACGCGACCGGCACGCCGCCGCGCGGCAACCCGAGCACCAGGGTGGTCGGCCGGCGTCCATGGCGACGCCGTATTTCATCGGCCAGCTGGATGCCGGCATCCGTGCGATCGCGAAAGAGAGGAGTCATGAGTGCCTCGATGTGTCGACGACGCATTCCCGGTTGACACGTCAGTGGCGCATGTGCATCATGGCACAATCCTGGCGCCAGTGGTCCGTCGGGTAGTGGGTCTTGCTTCGCATTAAGCTGTCTTTTTACGGATGGGCGTCTATGTCGGCAGCACCTGATATCATCGAACGGCTAATCAGCGTCGCCGACGGCATGGCGCGTCTGCACCGGTTTCCTCATTCTGATCGTCTCGACGCCTGGGCGCAACGCTTGCGGGTCAACCTGCCCGAATTGCAAACCCTCGATCGCATGCAGGACCCCGGCTCCTGCCAATATCAGCCCGCTCGACAAGACCTGTCGCCAGATGGCGTTGCGCCCTCTGGCGCAACGGATGGCATCGCAGCCGTGGCGCGCGCCGCATTCAGTGCGCGGGACAACATGGCGGACGCTGCCGCGCAATCGCTCGAACTCGCCCACAAGCATGCCGGCCTGAACGCCTTCATCACCCTGGCGACGCAGTCCGACGTATCTGCCCAGGTAGACCAGCTTGCGGGGCTCGACCAGCCCGCCGAGACGCTTCCCTTGCTGGGCGTGCCTGTCGCCATCAAGGACCTGATGGCTGTTCGGGGCTTTGCCATGACGGGCGGCACGCATTGCGACGATTGGGTGCGGAGCCGGTCCGACGCCGTGGCGGTGGCGCGGCTGCGCAATGCCGGCGCGGTGGTCATCGGCACCACCAATCTGCACGAACTCGCATACGGCATCACCAGCCAGAATCCGCATTATGGGCACGTAGTCAACCCCCTGAGTCACGATTGCATCCCCGGTGGATCCAGCGGCGGGTCGGCGGCGGCGGTGGCGGCCAATATCGTGCGGGCAAGCCTGGGCACGGACACCGCCGGATCGATCCGCATCCCGGCTGCCTGTTGCGGTGTCGTCGGGTTCAAGCCCACCTACGACGTCATCCCGCGCCAAGGCGCGATGGACCTAGGTCCTACGCTGGACCACATCGGCCCCATCACGCGCTCGGTCGACGATGCGGCCTTGCTTTTTTCCGTGATGGCGGGGCTGCCGGCACAGGTTCCATCCGCGCTTCCCGATCTTAGGGGCGTCCGGGTGGGTGTACCTCAACATTACTTTTTCAGCCCGCTGTCCGTAGACGTCTCAGAGTCCGTGCAGGCCGCGATCGACCTAATGCGCGCGGACGGCGCGGAAATCGTCTCCCTCAACCTCCCCGGCATCGAGCGCAGCGCGGCGCTCCAGTTCGCCACACTTTGCACCGAAGCCACGGCCATACATTGGCGGCGACTGGTCGAACAGCCTGAATCGCTGGGTGAAGATGTGCGGGTGCGGCTCGAGATCGGTCAGTTATTTCCCTCGCTGTGGTATGCCCGGTCGCAAGGCGGGCGAGCTGCGCTGCTGGCGATGATGGAAGGCGCGATGGCCGATGCCGACGTCATGCTGACGCCCACGATGCGGACGACCGCTCCGCTGGGCGGTGCATTGTCGGTCTCGGTCGCCAACAACGAAATGCCCCTGCATGGCGCAGCCACCAGCCTGACCATGCCCTTCAATCTGACGGGAATGCCGGCCCTGACGCTGCCTTGCGGCGCGGGGGAGCGCGGCATGCCGGTGGGCCTGCAGTTGGCCGGGGCGCGTTATCACGACTGGCGGGTGCTTTCGGTGGCCCGACGTGTCGAGCGGCTGCTGCAGGAGGCCGCCTCATAGATATCGATTGCGCCGCTCGTCGCGGCGCAGTCCAGCGGTACGGCCGGTACGAATGTGGGACAACAGGTTGCCGGTCGGTCAAGTCGTTTGCGTGGTGGAGATGCAGTTCCCAACAGGAGGAGTTCCCATGAGACAGCTTCGTTACGTGCTGGCGGCGCTTGCTGCCGGCGTTTTCAGTACCGCCGGTCACGCGCAGTCGACCGAACCCATCACCATCGGCGTGAGTATCGCGCAATCGCCGCCCGGCTCGGTGGTCCAGGGCACACAGGTCAAGGACGGCGTCGAGATCATCGCCAAGATCCTCAACGACGGGGGCGGCGTTCTGGGCCGACCCTTGAAGATCGTTTATGAGGACAACCAGGGCATCCCCGAGAAGGGCCGTGCGGCCGTCGAAAAACTGATCAGCCGGGACAAGGTCGTCGCCCTGACGGGTGGCCACCAAAGCTCTGTCTGCCTGGCGGAAATCGACGTCGCGCACCGCTACAAGGTCCCGTACATCAACACCAACTGCTGGTCCGACGACATTCGCACGAAGGGCTATCCGGAAGTCTTCAATCCCGGCAACTACAACACGCGCGTGTCGTCCGCCATGGCCGAGACCATCGCCGCGCTGAAGGTCAAGAACGTCGTGGCGTTTGCCGAGAACACCGACTATGGCATCGGGCAGGCCAAGGTGCTGGCTGAATTCCTGAAAAAGATGGCGCCCGATACCAACTACAAGTACGTGGCCCTGGACCGGGCGGGCAAGGATTTCACGCCGGCCGTATTGCCGCTGCGCGCCAATCCGCCCGACATGGTGGTCAATATCATGTTGCCGCCAGCGGCCTATATCCTGATGAACCAGCTTTACGAGCAAGGCGTCGCGCCCAGCGCCAAGACCTGGTTCTATGACGGCGCGGGTATTGCCGACTATCCGGACTTCTGGCAAAACGTGAAGGAAGCCGGCAAGTACATGTTGGCCTTCGGCCTTTATCACCCGCAAATGCCCATGCCGGAATTGGGCCAGAAGGTGGCCAAGATCTATCAAGAGCAAGCCAAGCACGAACCCAACCGCCTGATCTTCCAGGCTGCCGATTCGGTGTTGCTCATTGCCCGCGCGATCGAGCAGGCCAAGTCGACCGATAGCGCGGCCATGATCAAGGCGCTGCAAGACATGCAGTTCGAAGGGGTGCGCGGCAAATTCAGCTTCTCGAAAGAGCCTGGCTACGGTTTCCAGCAGTGGGTCGACATACCGTACGTCACCTATCAACTGACGGAAGTCAACCAGCCGCTCAGCAAGACGACGCTCATCCAGGCGACCGGCCAGCCCTTGCAGACCGACAAGCTCGTCAAGCCGTCCAACTAAAGATAACGCCCGATCCATTCATCTTTTCCTGCCGGGACGATTCCGTCCCGGTCTTCAGGAGGCCTTATCGTGCTGGCACTGGATTTGTTCGTCAATGGGTTGATCATTGGCTTGTACTACGCATTGATGGCCGTGGGCCTATCGATGATATTCGGCATACTGAAGGTCGTTAACTTTGCGCATGGCGAGTTCTACATGGTGGGCGCCTATGCCTACACGCTGATCTCGCTCAACCTCGGGGTGTCGCCATGGCTGGCGTTGCCCATCGCTGCAGCAGCCGGCGGAGCCATCGGGTGGCTGACCGAGCGCTGGCTGATGCGTCCGCTGTATACAGGCTACGGCTCGTGGGGCCTCATGAAGGACGAGTACGCCGTGGTGGTCACATTCGGCCTGTCTCTTCTTCTCATCAACCTGTTCGACAAGGTCATTGGCCCCTATCCCATGCGCGGTCCCGCGCTGTCGGATGTCACCCGCATGAGCATCGGTCCGTTCATGATGAGCGGCCACAAGCTCATCACCGCCGGCCTGGCCATCGTCCTCATCGTGGGGCTGGCCCTTTTCATCAAGCGTTCATTGTGGGGCCGGCAAATCCAGGCTGTGGCGCAGAACCGGCTTGGTGCTTCCATCGCGGGCATCGACACGGCGCGTGCCAGCTGCATCGTCTTCGTTGCGTCGGGTGTGCTGGCCGCCATTGCGGGCGCCTTGCTGGCGCCGGTCATCAATCCAGCGCCCGATGTCGGCATTTTCCCGGCCATCAAATCCTACGTCATCGTCGTGATCGGCGGCATGGGCTCGATACCGGGCAGTATCGTCGCCGCGTTGATCCTCGGCGTGCTCGAAAGCTTTGGAGCGGTCTATCTTTCCTACGATTACCGCGACACCTATGGCCTGGTGCTCTTGATCCTGATCCTGCTGTTTCGTCCTCAGGGGCTATTCGGTGAACGCTCTCGCGAGGTATGACCATGTCGCCACCCAAGAATCCTAATCTGCATTCCAGCAAGCTGGCGAATGAACTCATCCTCAGCCTGGTGGTCCTCGGCGTGCTGGCACTGCTGCCGGCATTCGTGCAGTCGCCCTATTGGCTCGGCGTGCTGATCGTCAGCATGTATTTCGCGATCATGTCGTCGGGCTGGAATCTGCTGGCCGGCTATGCGGGCCAGTTCTCGCTGGCGCCGGCTGCGTTCGCCATGCTGGGCGGATACAGCACGGGTCTTTTTTTCTATCACCTGAAAGCGCCGCTATGGATAGGGTTGCCGATGGCGATCATCATCCCGGGGATCATCGGCCTGGTGCTGGGGCGTATCGTACTCAGGCTGTCGGGCGCCTACCTTGCCCTGACGACGCTGTCTTTTGCCGAGATCATGCGTCTGATCATCTATAACTCCATCGACTTCACGCGCGGTGACCAAGGCCTCAACGTGCCCGGTCTGCTGGATGACAGGCTGGCTTACTACTACATCTTCCTGGTGTCGCTGGCCATCGTCGTGGGCCTGGTGTATTGGATACTCCGCATGCCGCTGGGGCGCTTCCTGCAAGCGTTGCGCGACGACGAAATCGGCGCCGCCAGTCGCGGCGTAAATGTGGTTCGGTGCAAGACCATCGCCTTCTTCGTCAGCTGTGCCATTTGTGGTTTTGCGGGTGGCCTGTATGGCACTTTTGCACGCCTGGTCAGTCCCGAGCTCGGCCTCATCGCGCAGACCGGCCTGGTCATCGCCATGGTGGTCATCGGTGGCATGGGCACATTGGTCGGTCCGCTGATCGGCGCGCTGCTGGTCTATACGGCATCGGAATTCCTGCGCGACGTCGGCGGCATACAGATGATCGTCTTTTCCTTCCTGGTCATCATTTTTGCGCGGTATTTCAGGGAGGGTCTGTGGGGCCTGGTGCGCCGAGGTTTCGACCGGCGGGGCGGCCGGGGCCCGGGCGGTGGGCAGCCGCCCGACGGCCGTAGCAACCTTGCGGCGAAAAGGGGGGCGTGATGGCACTGATGCGTATCGAGAACATAAAGAAGCGATTCGGCGGGCTGGTCGCCGTCGACGACGTCAGCATCGAGGTCGAGAAAGGCGATCTCCTGGGCCTGATCGGGCCCAATGGGTCGGGCAAGACGACCCTGCTCAATGTGCTGTCCGGCCACCTGAAGGCGGACAGCGGAGCCGTCTTCGTCGACGACAAACCAGTGCTGGGCATGGACCCGGCGCAGCTGACGCGCCTGGGCGTCGTGCGCATGTTCCAGATGACACGCGTATTCAACAGGATGAGCGCCTTCGACAACCTGGTGGTGTGCGGACTGGCGATGGGCCTGTCCGAGACCCAGTCCTATGCGCGCGCGACGGAACTGCTCGAGGAACTGAAGCTCGTGCCCGTCATGTACCTGGATGCGGGCCAATTGTCGGGGGGCCAGCGCAAGCTGCTGGAATTCGGTGCCTGCTTCATGGTTGCTCCTCACATCGCGCTGCTCGATGAACCCTTTGCCGCAGTCCATCCCATCATGAAAGAGACCATGTCCGACTTCATCAGGCGGCGCAACGCCGATGGCCAAACCTTCATTCTGGTCAGTCACGACATGCCCGTGATCGTCGATCTCTGTCCTCGCTCGGTATGCATGAATGCCGGCAAGGTGCTGGCAGCCGGCATGACGCAGGACGTCCTCCAGTCCGAGGCCGTCATCGAAGCCTATCTAGGCCAGGACGCCGGGGAGCAGCACCATGTCTGACATCTTGCTTGAACTGGACGGCGTCACGTCGGGTTACATGGGCGATATCGACGTGTTGCGCAATGTGTCGCTGACGATCCGCAAAGGACATATCAGTGGACTGATCGGGTTGAACGGGGCCGGCAAGTCGACGCTCTTCAAGACGATTTATGGTTTCCTCAAACCGAAGGCGGGAACGGTGCGGCTGGACGGCCGGGATATCACCGGCAAGGCACCCCATACCCTCATCGATGACGGTGTCTGGTATATCCCCCAGGAATCGAGCCTGTTTCCCTATCTGACCGTCGAAGAGAACCTGCGTCTTCCGCTCGAGGGCCGCCAGCAACGGTTTGGCTCAACGCTGGCGCAACGCTACGAAGACACGCTGGAACGCTTTCCTGTCTTGCGCGAAAAGCTCAAGTCGCAGGCGGGCGATCTTTCCGGCGGCCAGCAGAAGTCCCTGGAATTCGCCAAGGCTTACATGGTGCATCCGGAAGTCTGCCTGATCGACGAACCGAGCATCGGCCTGGCTCCCAAGGTGGCTGCAGACATCTTTCAATGGATACGACTGTTTGCCGATTCGGGGATGGGCATCTTGCTGGTCGATCATAATGTCCGCCGGGTCGTCGCCATGGCGGACCATGTCTACGTGCTGAGCCTCGGCGAGATCACGGCATCGGGCACGCCAGCCGACTTCGAGGGAGACCTGCACGCTCAGGTCAAGGAGTGGCTGGGCATCAATTTCTAGCGGCTCCGGTGTCAGCGTCGCCGCGGGCCGGCGGCGGCGAAGCTTACGCGTAAGGGGAGTCGCCCACGCGTCAGCGCACAACTGCGCAAGCGTGGCTGCGACTGCGCAGCGCCACCCCAAACGGGAACGGGGATTGCTGTCGAGGCGGACAAACTTCCAGGAGCTGCCATGACTGTGCCCGACCCTAATGCCAAAGCGCCGCGACCGGCGCATGTTTCGTCCGATGACGAGCGAAAACCTGATATGGACCACGCGCCGCCCGCGACGCCGGGCGACAAGGCGGGTTTCGATCAGGGCACGGCCCAGGCCGATCGCATCGCCAGATCCGGAACGCTGCCCGGCAGCGATGACAGCGACCAGGATCGCGGTGGCGCCGACCGTGCCGCCGAGGCACGCGCCGGCGAGAGCAACACGGGAGGCCGTCCATGAAAGCGCTCCGGTGGCATGGCAAGCACGATATCCAGTACGACACGGCGCCTGACCCGCAAATCGAGCATCCACGCGATGCGATCGTCAAGGTGTCGGCATGCGCAATCTGCGGTTCCGACCTGCACCTCTTCGATGGATTCATGCCGGGCATGAAGTCCGGCGACATCATGGGCCATGAGTTCATGGGCGAGGTCGTCGAGGTCGGCGCCGACAACAAGGCCTTGAAGCCGGGAGACCGTATCGTCGTTCCCTTCACGATCATTTGCGGCGAATGCGATCAGTGCAGGCGGGGCAATTTCTCGCTATGCGAGCGCAGCAATCGCAACAGCGAGGCGGCCGCGAAGCTTTTTGGGCACAGTTGCGCGGGCCTGTTCGGCTACACCCACCTGACCGGTGGCTACGCGGGCGGCCAGGCGGAATACGTCCGTGTGCCGTTCGCTGATGCGACCCATGTCAAGGTGCCCGACGGCCTGACCGATGAACAGGTTCTTTTCCTGGGGGACATCCTGCCTACAGGCTGGCAAGCAGCCGCCCAGTGCGAGATCGAGCCCACCGATACGGTGGCCATCTGGGGCGCCGGCCCCGTCGGCCAAATGACGGTTCGCGCCGCCGTCCTGATGGGGGCGAGGCAAGTCATTGTCATCGACCGTGTCCCGGAACGACTTGCCATGGCCCAGCAGGGGGGCGCTATCCCGATCAATTTCGACGAGGAAAGCGTCCTCGATCGCCTGGCCGACCTGACCGCTGGCAAGGGGCCGGAAAAATGTATCGACGCTGTCGGCATGGAGTCGCATGCGGGCGCCACCGTCGATGCCATGGTCGACCGCGTCAAGCAGGCCGTCATGCTTGAAACCGACAGGCCTCATGTGCTGCGCGAGATGATCTACGTGTGCCGGCCGGGCGGCACCCTTTCCATACCGGGCGTCTACGGCGGCCTCATCGACAAGATTCCCTTCGGCGCGTCCATGAACAAAGGCTTGACGTGGCGCATGGGCCAGACCCATGTCAATCGATGGACCGAAGACCTGGTCCGGCGGATTGAGGAGGGGCAGATCGACCCTTCGTTCGTGATTACGCACACCACGACCCTGGAACGGGGCCCGGAGATGTACAAGACCTTCCGTGACAAGGTCGACGGGTGCATCAAGGTCGTGCTGAAACCGTGAAGTAGCACGCGTCCCCGGACGCTGCGCTGGACCCGCCCAGGGCGGGCCATCCCGACGAAGCAACACCACCTGTCCTGGAGGGCGTCATGCAAAGCGCTGGACCGAACACGCAGTCATATTGGGCGGCGACAGCCGGGTCGCCGGCCGCCGGATCGCCGGCCGCCGAATTTCCATCGTTGTCGACTGACCTGGACGTTGATGTCGCGATCGTGGGCGCCGGGATTGTCGGCCTGACGGCCGCTTTCCAGCTGTGGCGCGCGGGAAAGAAAGTCGTCGTGCTCGAGGCCCTGCGTGTCGGTCACCAGGTCACCGGTCGCTCGACTGCCAAGGTGACTTCACAGCACGGACTCATCTATCGGCGGCTCATCAAGGACTATGGCGAGGACAACGCGCGGATCTACGCACAGGCGAACGAACTGGCGGTCCAGCAGATAGCACGGTTGGTCGAGGAAGCCGGCATACCCTGTTCGCTCGAGCGCAAGGCGGCCTACGTTTATGCGCCAACCCGGGATGGCGTCGATGATATCGAGAAGGAAGCCGAAGCAGCGCTGCGGCTGGGCTTGCCGGCTCGCGTGGTGACCGAGACGCCGGCTCCGATGGAGGTCAGCGCCGCCTTGTGCTTCGATGGACAGGCGCAGTTCCATCCCGTCCAGTATCTGCAGGGGCTGGCCGCGCACATCGCATCCGGCGTGCAGATATTCGAAAGGTCCCGCGTGACGTCGGTCGACAAGGGTGAACGCCTGCGCGTCCATACAGAAAGCGGGGCTACGGTCATCGCCGGTCACGTGATCATTGCGAGCCACCTTCCGGTGGTGCCGGATGGTCATTTCTACACGAAGGCGTTTACCTACAGCCATCCTCTCGCAGCAGTACGTCTGGACAGCGGTCGTGTTCCGGACGGCATGTTCATCAGCACCACCCAGCCGAGCCATTCATTCCGGACCCACCAGTCCGATGACGGGACGTTCCTCATTGCGGTGGGGGGCACGTACAAAACCGGCGTCACCGAAGAGGAAGTGCGCTGCTTCGACGATCTGGAACGTTTCCTTCGTTCGACATTCGGCGTGTCCGGCCTGGACTACCGCTGGACGAATGAAGATTTCGGCTCCATGGACGGCATCCCGTTCATAGGGCGGGCCAGCGCGTCGGCACCGCGACTCTATGTCGCAACGGGCTTCAACGCCTGGGGCATCAGCAATGGGACGGTCGCAGGCAATATCCTGTCCGACCTCATCCAGGAAAAGGAGAACGAGGCCGCCGGGCTGTTCGATGCGACCCGTCTGAAGCCGCTGACCGGCGGGGCCGAGTTCGTGAAGGAAAACCTCAAGACTGCCCAGCACTTCATCGGCGACAGGCTGCACGTGCATCGTGCGAAGGACCTGCACCTACAGCCGGGTCAGTCCTGTGTCGTCAAGATCAAGGGAGATGCCGTCGCCGCATACCGGGACGATACCGGTCAGCTGCACGCCGTATCGGCGGTGTGCACGCACATGGGCTGCGTCGTCGGGTGGAATGCCACCGATCGGTCGTGGGATTGTCCTTGTCACGGATCGCGCTTCGGTATCGACGGCAGCGTCATACACGGACCCGCCACGTCGCCGCTCGAACCGGTCGACGTGGCGGACGGGGAAGACGCATGATCTTCGGCTTACTTCTTCGGACCTGATTTCTTTTCCAGGAAGGCCGGTGTATCGTCCTTCGGCCCGAGGGTCGAAGGCTCGCTTTCAGACGATTGAGGATTGGGATTGCCGTCGAACTGCGTCGCCTTGTGCGCAGGGTCAGCCGATGTCTTCCTGGGTTGAGGGGCAACCTTGGCGGACTCCCGGGGTTGCTCGTCGGTGGATGGTGTTGAGGAATGCTTGGGGTCTTCGGGCAGTTCGGACATGGTTATTGCTCCTTGCAGCATGGATTCGAGGAACGCTGGCGGTAACGGTGCCTCGCGTCAACCTCGTCAAGCAAGCCCGGTGCCCGGGACGCCGCCACGCCGGCCCGCAAATCCTATAATCGCGGTATCCGTCCCCTTTTTTATCTCTCATGCAACTTACCAAGAAATTCGTCAAAGCCAAGAACCCCTGCACGTCCGGATACCGCTGGTTCCTGCGTGACCAGAACGGTCAGGGCGACTACCAGGCCATTCTTGATGCGCTCGTCGCGGACAACCGGGTCGACGACGCGTGCTGGCTGCTGGACCAGTTCGGTCCTACCGACGCCGTCCTGGAGGTCGACGCCATCGACGCCGCCGCGATCGTCTTTGCAGGTACGCTGATTGCCCGCATGGACATCAGCGTGGACACGGTGTTGCGCGCGGGGCAGGGCATACGTTGTTCCGGCGGCATCAAGGCGGGCACGGACATCGTGGCGGGCCGTGATATCGACGCGCAAGGCAGCATCACCAGTGGCGGTCATATCCGGGCGGAAGGCGACGTGGTGGCGGGGTGGGGCATCGATGCCGCGTCGCGCATTGAATGCGGTGGTCTCGTGCGGGCAAAATGGGACCTGCGTGCCGGCCAGGGCATTGCGGTGACCGGCGACATTCGCGTCGGGCAAGACGTGCTGGCAGGCGGGTCGATCAAGTGTGAGCAAGGTATCAAGGCGGGCGGCAGGGTGCAGGCCGAGCATGACATCGTGGTGGCCAACGGCATACAGGCCGGCGAATCCATCCGTGCCGGCAACCATCTGGAAACGGGCTGGGGCATGCTCGCGGGGTGCGATATCGTGGCCGATGGCGCGATCAAGGCTGGCGAAGGCCTGGCGGCCGCCGGGCGTATCGAACCGGGTGCGGGGCATGGGGTCTACGCCGGCCTGCGGGTACGGCTCGATGCCTGGGCCGATGCGGCCAGGGTCATCGCTTCGGTCAAGCCGGCCGATCTGATCAGCGGCTATTGGTGCGGCAGCGACAACCCGGCAGCGGCCGTGTAGACGAGCGCGACGCGTCACTTTTATGGCGAGGCAGTCATGGGTGCACAGAAGGGTGGCGAAATCCGGGTGGGGATAGGCGGCTGGACCTACGCGCCATGGCGTGGCCTTTTCTTCCCTGCCGACCTGCCGAAGAGAGCCGAGCTGGAGTATGCCAGCAGAACCGTCACCTCCATCGAGGTCAATGGCACCTTCTATCGGACTCAGACGCCGGCGACCTATCGCCGATGGCATGACGAGACACCGGATGATTTCCTTTTTTCGCTCAAGGCGCCCAGGTATGCGACGCATCGTCGGGTGCTGGCCGAGGCGGGTCCCTCGGTCAAGCGTTTTCTGGAAAGCGGCCTGCTTGAGCTGAAGAAGAAGCTCGGACCGATAAACTGGCAGTTTCCGCCGTCCTTGCGCTATGACGCGGAAGATTTCGGCGCCTTCCTGGAATTGCTGCCGCCGGAGTTCAACGGGCATCCGTTGCGACACGCGGTGGAAGTGCGGCACGACACGTTCAACTCCGCGGAGTTCATCGGACAACTCAGGCACTATGGCATCGCGGCCGTCTTTACCGACAAAGAAGCTGTGCCGAATCTGCGCGATCTAACTGCCCGCTTCGTGTATCTGCGTTTGCACAGGTCTGCGGCGGAACACCCGACCGGGTATCCCGCCGCAGACCTGGATGCATGGGTTGCGCGGGCACTACGATGGTCACGGGGCGACGAGCCCGATGACATGACGACCGTTGCGGCGCGCAAGCCGCCCCGTGCATCGACGAGGGACGTATACATCTATGCCATCAACGGTTTCAAGCCGCATGCGCCCGCAGCGGCGCGGGCGATGCTGGACCGGCTTCAGGCTTCGATGCGAGGCACGTGACCCGAGGCCAGGTAGTCGCGCAGCTCGGCGCGAACCTCCGCGCGGGTCTTGCTTTCTTGGCTGGCAGCCACTTTCGGGTAGTCGAGTTCGCCGTAACCCAGCTGCCCCGCAGCGCGAGCCGCCGCCAGTTCGGCCTGGACTTCCTGCCGTGTCTTGCTTTCTTGCGACGGCGCAATGAGGGGATAATCGAGTTCGCCATGGCTGATGAGTCCGCGGGCTTCCGCGTCCTTCATGGCGGCGATGACTTCGTCGCGGGTCATATCGGCTCCGGGTTGGGTGTCGGCGGCGAAGGCGGCGCCTGACACGGCGGAAAAGGAAAGTAGCGTCACAGCAAGTATGGATTTCGTGTTCATGATAACTCCTGATGATCTGGATGTTGAAGAAGACCGAACCGGCTCTTTGCGCCGGCCTGCTCGTGCAGGTGTTGCTTCGATGGGGTCCAGTATGGTCGGAAGCCGTCTAGGGATAAACCCTGTAATGCGAGCAACACAATTCCATAAATGGGAACAATCGCCCTGTTCGTAGGGAAATAGAAGATCACTATTACGGTTATTGGAATAACTCATGAACGACAATGCTTTGGTGCCCGCGTTCCTCGAGGATGATGCCCGGGGGTTAAAAGACATACTTGAACAGACATGCCGGTACGCGAGCGGGCTATTGGCTGATTTGGACGAGCGGCCCGTCGTCGGACGGCCATCCCGTCCAGCCCAGGCGGCCTTGCCCGAGGACGGAGGCGGGTTCGCCGCGGCATTCGCGGACTTTCAATCCCGCTGGGCGCCCGGCTTCTCGGCGTCCGCAGGTCCGCGGTACCTCGGTTTCGTTACCGGCGGGGCCACGCCCGCGTCCCTGGCGGGAGACTGGCTGACCGGGACTTTCGATCAAAATCCGACTTCGGCGCTCGACTCGTCGGCCCCCCACCTGGAACGTGAAACGGTCGGGTGGTTGGGGACGCTGCTGGGCTTGCCCGCCGATTTCCAGGGCTCGTTCGTGACGGGTGCGACCATGTCGAACTTCGTCGGCCTGGCCATAGGGCGTGAATGGGTGGGAGAGCAGCGTGGCATGCAGGTGTCCGAAGCCGGCCTGGCTGCGCTCGGACCTGTCAGGGTGTATTCCGGGTCGCCACATTCCAGCGTTTACAAGGCCCTCTCCATGCTGGGCATGGGACGTCAGGCGGTGACGCGCGTTCCTGTGTTGGCGGGACGGGAAGCCGTCGATGTGCGGGCGCTCGAAGCGGCACTGGAAGCAGGGCGGGGCGAAGCCGTGATCGTCGTGGCCAACGCGGGTACCGTCAACACCGTAGACTTTGACGATATCGTCGCAATCGCCGAATTGAAGAAGAAGCATTCCTTCTGGCTGCACGTGGATGGGGCTTTCGGGGCCTTTGCCGCCCTCAGCCCCGAGCATGCGCATTGGGTCGCAGGCATGGACTTGGCCGACTCCCTTTGCATCGATTGTCACAAGTGGCTGAACGTACCTTATGACAGTGCAGTGCAGTTGACGCGGCGTCGAGATCTGCAGGTACGTGTATTCCAGAACAGCGCGGCGTACCTCGGCTTACCCGGCGACGACCCCGATTTCGTGCATTTGACTCCCGAGAATTCCAGGCGCTTGCGCGCCTTGCCTGCCTGGTTTGCGCTGTCTGCCTACGGTCGGACAGGACACAGGGAAATCGTGGAGCGCAACGTAGCGGCCGCCCGTGAACTGGGTCGTCTCATTGAAAACGAGCCCCGTTTGACCTTGCTCGCGCCGGTCAGGATGAACGTCGCATGTTTTGCCCTCGCCGTCGACGCAACGGAGGCCGCCACACAGGCTTATCTGAAGCGCGTTTCGGACAGCGGCGATGTGTTCATGACGCCCACCGTACTGAGTGGGACTTGGGCAGTACGCGCCGCCTTCAGCAATTGGCGGACTCAGCTCGACGACGTGGAGCGCGTATTCGAGGCTCTTCGGGCAGCGCTTGCGTCATAAGCGGGCTCATCGAAAGTGTAACGAATTCGCACATACCCGCACGCGAAGTAAGGTCAAATGTTTAAATAGAAACCGAGGTTTCGTTACACCGCTCGCCCTGGCCGTATCTTCGCGTGGTACTTGTCATGGTGACCGCTACCGCTCGCATTTGTTATGCGACGGAACGTGAAGGGTATGTCTGTATGAGTCACACTATCGCTTCAAGGAATAACCCGCCAGCGCAGCATGGCCTTAGATTCGGCCTCGTACATATTGTCAATCATGATGATCTTTTAGCGGTGTACGGCTTGGCGGTCATTGACGATATCGCGGCGTTCATCGACGACCAGTTCAGAATGTGGGGAAGGCCGGGACCTTCGGTTTCCCTCGACGGTTCCTACATTTTCGTCGACTTCGGGGAAGGTCGCGCGATCGCCGCATGCGATCAGGACATACTGGCCGAACAGATTAACGCCCTGCTGAGTTTTGGACCGTTCGTATGCGGCACCGACGAGGTGTTCCTGCGTGTAGAGACAACGTTTATCCAACACCACGACAGCGCCCCGATGCCGGAGCGTCAGAATTCGCTGCTCCCTGCGCACAGCTATGATCTTTCCAGCGGACGAGCGAGTGATTTCTATGGCAGGACAGCCGCTTACAAGGCCGATATGGTTGCCGCGGTGGGCCTGTTTTCGCAGCTAAGCGCCCGGGCGTTGGTGCTGGCGTTCCAGCCCGTCGTCGCGGCCGGCAACAACAGTTCGGTCATTTATTGGGAAGCGTTATTGCGCCTCGAGACCGACGACGCGTATGCGGGGCATTCGACTTGTACGGACAGCATCGTGTCACTGGAACGCTCCGGCTTGGTAAGCCGTATCGATCGCAGCGTCATTTGGACCGTTCTTGCGCTGTTGGAAGAGCACAAGGGCATTCGGGTCGCCTGCAATATCTCCGCCCGCTCTTTACAACTCGGATGTTGGTGGCGTGTTCTTTTCAATGCGCTGAGACAGAGGCCGGGAGTCGCCTCGAGATTGGTCATCGAAATCACCGAGACGAGCGCGATCACGCACGAGGACGAAGCCTTCATTATCTTGAAGGCGCTGAAGGCATTGGGGTGCAAGATCGCTATTGACGATTTTGGCGCGGGATACAGTACATTGGATTTCGTTGTCCGCCTACGCCCCGATTTCATCAAGATCGACAAAGCATACTTGTCGTCAGCTCCCGGTGTTCCGTCGAGCGAGCCTGCAAGTCTATTGCGTAACCTCGTCCAGCTATGCAAGTGCATATGTCCCTGTGTCGTATCGGAGGGAATCGAGTCCGAGCTGCACCGATCGGAAGCGATAGAGGCCGGCGCGCAGGGCCTGCAAGGCTACCTCTTCGGCATGCCTCACGTCCTTCCCTATTGGCGCAAAGTGCCCGTAGTCGTCCGGGACGCATTCGAACCTGGGCATCCAAGTCACGCTCAACGTGAACCGTATCCGGCACATGCCGAAATCTGAACGCGGCGCACTCTGGCCCATACCCGGTCATGCAGCGGCATCAGGACAACGTTGCACACAGGCTCGAGCACGGCGGCGAGGCCACCCGTCGCCATCGAGCCCGTGCACAAGTATGTCACGGTGAATGCCACCGACATGTGCATTGCTACTTGACTCGCTTTCTGGGCCATCCATGCCATCATCGTCTCCTGTTGTCAAGGGTAAATGATATGCATTTTCATTTGGGCGGGGAAGTTGATTTTGGCCATCGGCACAATAGCGGGTCGCTATGGGCGCGCTGCGGCGAGTGGAAATACATGGAAAAGGGGCGTGCTTGGTGCGGGGACCGGCTCATGATATGGTGAAAGACCCGTCCGTCGTTACGGACGTCCAACCAGAAAGGAGCTTGCCATGTCCAGTATCAATACGTTCGGCGCCAAAGGCGTACTTGAGGTTTCAGGTAAGCCCTATCGCATCTACCGACTGGATGCCGTTGCCAAGGCGGGCCTGGACGTGGCCAGCCTGCCTTACAGCCTGAAGATCCTGCTGGAGAACTTGCTGCGCAACGAGAACGGCGGGGACATCACGGCTGACGATATACGGGCCTTGGCCGGGTGGGACGCTGGCGCGCAGCCCGATAAGGAAATTGCCTTTACGCCCGCACGCGTCGTGCTCCAGGATTTCACAGGGGTCCCGGCGGTCGTGGACCTGGCGGCCATGCGCGAGGCCATGCAGGACTTGGGCGGCGATCCGGGCCGGATCAATCCTTTGGCGCCGGTAGAGCTGGTCATCGACCATTCGGTGATCGTCGACGTGTTCGGGACCCGGAACGCGTTCGCGCGCAACGTCGATATCGAATATGGCCGCAACCTCGAGCGCTATCAGTTCCTCCGTTGGGGCCAGAACGCCTTCCACGATTTCAAGGTGGTGCCGCCGGGTACGGGCATCGTGCACCAGGTCAATCTCGAGCATCTGTCGCGTGTCGTATTCACCCGCGAGGACGAGGGCGGCATGCTCGCCTACCCGGATACGTGCGTAGGCACGGATTCGCACACGCCCATGGTCAACGGGCTGGGCGTCGTCGCGTGGGGCGTGGGCGGCATCGAAGCCGAAGCCGCGATGCTGGGGCAGCCGATATCCATGCTGATTCCCCGGGTCGTCGGCTTCAAGCTGACCGGTTCCCTGCCCGAAGGCGCGACGGCCACCGACCTTGTGCTGACCATCACCGAGATGCTCAGGCAGCACCGGGTCGTGGGCAAGTTCGTCGAGTTCTATGGCCCGGGCGTCGCGTCGGTGCCGCTGGCCAATCGCGCCACCATCGGCAACATGAGCCCGGAATACGGGTCCACGATCGCCATCTTTCCGATCGACGATGTCACCTTGCGATATCTGGAACTCACCGGACGCAGCCCGGAGCAAATCGCGCTGGTCGAAGCCTACGCGAAGGAGCAAGGCTTGTGGCATGACCCGCAGGCGTCGCCCCGCTACTCCGAGCGGCTCGAACTCGACCTCTCGACCGTCGTACCGTCCATCGCCGGACCCAAGCGTCCCCAGGATCGCATCGCCCTGTCCGACGCGAAGAAGTCTTTCGAGGGTGCACTGGCCGCGCTGGTCGGCGAGCCCGAGCAGAAGCCGCAAGGCTATGACAAGGCGGTGGCGGAGTCCTTTCCCGCGTCGGACCCTCCCGCGTACGAGGACTCTTCCCGGCGTTCGGAGGCGCCCACGGACCACGTCGCCGAGGCGCCCGCCAGGGGCATGCGATTGCGTGCGCCCATACCCATCACGCTTGCAGACGGTACGGC
>Ga0182739_1001362_pt1 | contig 25787 bp, 18 predicted proteins | sample eDN5th30CBELigBY_FD_128873 | JGI IMG/M metagenome (GOLD analysis project Ga0182739, IMG submission 128873) | Enriched backyard soil microbial communities from Emeryville, California, USA - eDNA 5th pass 30_C BE-Lig BY (version 2) (version 2) | ecosystem: Environmental > Terrestrial > Soil >... | reverse complement strand
CTTTTGAATGGGCCAAAAGGAACCAAAAGCCCTCTCGCCCGGCGCAAGCCGATCCGGCTACGCCGGATCGGTTCCCTGCGCTTCTCGGACGACGAGGCACGGCGCCCCAACTCGCTTCGCTCAGACACGGGGCGCCTCTGCGGCCTCGCCGACCTCCGATGCTCGGCTCGCTTTAGGGCGACCAACGGCAAAGGCGAAAGCCACAGCCACAGCCACAGCCACAGCCACAGCCAACAGCTACAGCCGACAGCTACAGCCGGCAGCTGCAGGTGATCGCTCGTGGGAAGTTCGTATTCCGGCCGGGGCCTCAGAGCAGCGGCTTGCCGATCGGCTGGCCGGCCTTGAGCAGATCGCGGATCTCGGTCAGCAGCACGACGTCCGCGGGGGGCGCCGCCGGGGCTTCTTCCTGCTTGCGGCTGAGGCGATTGATCGCCTTGATGACCAGGAAGATCGCGAAGGCGATGATGATGAACTGGATCAGCGTATTGAAGAACGCGCCGTACTGGATCGCGACTTCGCCCTTGCCGTCGGCAGCGGCCTGCACCAGCACGAGCTTGTAGGCCGAGAAGTCGACACCGCCGATCAGGTAGCCGATCGGCGGCATGATGACCTGATCGACCAGGGACGAGACGATCTTGCCGAACGCGCCACCGATGACGACACCGACGGCCAGGTCGATCACGTTGCCGCGCATCGCAAACGTCTTGAATTCGCTGAAGAAGCTCATGGGCTTTCCCTCTCGGTCGATGAAGTGAAGACTGCCGCCGCCGCGGCGGCGGGCCTACTCTACCCCGCTGCCGGCAGGCCCGATACCGGTGCGGCGGCGCGCCGGTTCCGGCCGCCACCGCTGCCGGGGGCGCCCGCAGGCCGCTGCAGCAGGCGGTACAGCGCCGGCAGCACCAGCAGCGTCAGCAGCGTCGAGGAGACGATGCCGCCGATGACGACGGTCGCCAGCGGACGCTGCACCTCGGCGCCGGCGCCGACGTTGAACGCCATCGGCACGAAGCCCAGCGACGCCACCAGCGCGGTCATCAGCACCGGCCGCAGCCGCGACAGCGCACCGTCGCGGATCGCCGCGTCGAGCGGCACGCCGTCGGCGCGCAGGCGGCGGATGAAGCCGATCATGACCAGGCCGTTGAGCACGGCGACGCCCGACAGTGCGATGAAGCCGATACCGGCCGAGATCGACAGCGGGATGCCGCGCAGCCACAGCGCCAGGACGCCGCCGGTCAGTGCCATCGGCACGCCGCTGAACACGGCGGCGACGTCGCGTGCCGAGCCGAGCGCCATGAACAGCAGGCCGCCGATCGCCAGCAGTGCGAGCGGGACGACCAGCGCCAGCCGCCGGCTCGCCGACAGCAGCTGCTCGAAGGTGCCGCCGTAGTCGATCCAGTAGCCGGCCGGCAGCGTCACCTCCGCGCCGATCCGCTGGCGCAGCTCGGTGACGAAGCCGCCGAGGTCGCGGTCGCGCACGTTGGCGCTGACGACGATCCGGCGCTTGCCGTTCTCGCGGTTGACCTGGTTGGGACCTTCGCTTTCCTCGATCCGTGCGACCTCGCGCAGCGGCACCGTGGCCGGCGTACCGCTGCGCTGGTCGGCCGCGCGGCTGAGCTCGTCGCCGGCGGTGGCACCGGCCAGCGGGATCGGCAGGTCGGCCAGCCGCGCCACGTCGCCGCGGATCGCCTCGGGCAGGCGCACGACGATGTCGAAGCGCCGGTCGCCGTCGAACAGCTGCCCGGCCACGCTGCCGCCGATCGCCGTGCCGATCGTGTCCTGGACCGCCTCGGGGTTGAGGCCGTAGCGCGCCAGTGCGGCACGGTCCGGCGTGATCGAGAGCAGCGGCAGGCCGCTGGCCTGCTCGAGCCGGACGTCGGCGGCACCGGCCACGCTGGCGGCGACCTTCTCGATGCGCGCGCCGACCGCGAGCAGGGCGTCGAGGTCGTCGCCGTAGACCTTGATCGCCACGTCGCTGCGCACGCCGGAGATCAGCTCGTTGAAGCGCATCTGGATCGGCTGCGTGAACTCGTAGGCATTGCCGGGCAGTTCCTCCACCGCCCGCTCGATCTGCGCGACCAGATCGCCCTTGGGCTGGCGCGGATCGGGCCAGTCGGCGCGGTCCTTGAGGATGATGAAGGTATCGGCCACCGAGGGCGGCATCGGGTCGTTGGCGACCTCGGCGGTGCCGATCTTCGAGAACACCCGCTCCACCTGCGGAAACGCGCGGATGCGCGTTTCCAGCGTCTGCTGCATCGCCACCGACTGCGCCAGGCTGGTGCCGGGAATGCGCATGGCGTGCAGCGCGATGTCACCCTCGTCGAGGCTGGGGATGAACTCCGAGCCCAGGCGCGTGGCGAGCAGGCCCGCCAGCACGACCAGCACCATCGCCGCGGCCACCACCGGTACGCGCAGGCGCAGCACGCCGGTCAGCAGCGGCGCGTAGACGCGGCGGACGGCGGCGACCAGCCGGTTCTCCTTCTCGGCGACGCGGCCGCCCAGGAACACCGCCACCGCGGCCGGCACGAACGTCAGCGACAGCAGCATCGCCGCGGTCAGCGCCAGCACCACGGTGAAGGCCATCGGATGGAAGGTCTTGCCCTCGACGCCGGACAGCGCGAACACCGGCAGGTAGACCGCGGCGATGATCGCCAGGCCAAACAGGCTCGGCCGGATCACCTCGGCGGTGGCGGTCGCGGCCAGCTCGAAGCGTTCCTCGCGGTCGAGCAGGCGCCCGGCGCGGTGCTGCGCCTCGCCGAAGCGGCGCAGGCAGTTCTCGATGATGATGACCGCGCCGTCGACGATCAGCCCGAAGTCGAGCGCGCCCAGGCTCATCAGGCTGCCGGAGACGCCGCCGCGCACCATGCCGGTCAGCGTCATCAGCATCGCCAGCGGGATCACCGCGGCGGTGATCAGCGCCGCGCGGAAGTTGCCGAGCAGCGCGAACAGCACGACGATCACCAGCAGTGCGCCCTCGACCAGGTTGCGCGCCACCGTCGCGATCGTGCGCTCGACCAGGGCGGTGCGGTCGTAGACCGGCCGCGCGATGACGCCCTCGGGCAGGCTGCGCTGCACCTCGGCCAGGCGCGCCGCGGTCGCCTGCGCGACCTCGCGGCTGTTCTGGCCGATCAGCATGAAGACCGTGGCCAGCACGACCTCGCGGCCGTCCTCCAGCGCCGCGCCGGTGCGCAGCTCCGGTCCTTCGCCGACCTCGGCGATGTCGTGCACGTGGATCGGCACGCCGTCGCGGCGGTCGAGCACGATGTCGCCGATCGCCGCGACGTCGGCCACCTGGCCGGGCGCGCGCACCAGGAACTGCTGGCCGTTGCGCTCGATGTAGCCGGCGCTGACGTTGCGGTTGTTGCGCGTGATCGCAGCGACCACGTCGGCCAGCGTGAAGCCGTAGGCGACCAGCTTGGCCGGGTCCGGCGTGACGTGGATCTGCCGCGCGTAGCCGCCGATCGCGCTGACCTCGGTCACGCCCGGCGTCGTACGCAGCTGCGGCCGCACCACCCAGTCCTGCAGCGTGCGCAGGTCGGTCGGCGTCCATTCGCTGCCGTCGTCCTTGCGCGCGCCCGGCGTGCTCTCCACGGTGTACATGAAGATCTCGCCCAGGCCGGTGGAGACCGGCCCGAGCGCCGGCTCGATGCCCTCGGGCAGCTGCGCGCGCACCTGCAGGAGCCGCTCGGCCACCTGCTGGCGCGCGAACCAGATGTCGGTGCCGTCCTCGAACACCACCGTCACCTGCGACAGGCCGTAGCGCGACAGCGAGCGGGTATGGTCCAGCCGCGCCAGGCCGCCGAGCGCGGTCTCGATCGGGAAGGTGACGCGCTGCTCGGCTTCCAGCGGCGAATAGCCGGGCGCCGCGGTGTTGATCTGGACCTGGACGTTGGTGATGTCGGGCACCGCGTCGATCGGCAGCTTGGTGAAGCTCCAGGCGCCGAGCGCCGCGACGCCCAGCGTCAGCACCAGCATCAGCCAGCGCCGGCGGATCGCGAAGCGGATCAGGGTCTCAAGCATCGGGGCCTCCCGCGGCGGTGGCCGGTGTGCGCGCGTCAATGCTCATGGCCGGCGCCCGCCTTGCCGATGTCGGCCTTGACCAGGTAGCTCTGCTCGACCACCACCGCCTCGCCGGCGGCGAGGCCGTCGAGCACTTCCACGCGGCGGCCGTCGCGTTCGCCCAGGCGCACCGGGCGCTCGCGGTAGCGTTCGCCGTCGCGGACGTAGACCACGTCGCGGCCGTCGGTCTTCTGCAGCGCGCCGAGCGGCACCGCCAGTGGCACGCTGCGCTCGGACACGCTGACGCGCGCCCGCACCGCCGCGCCGGGGCGCCACTGCCCGTCGGCGTTGTCGATGCGCGCGCGCGCGACCGTGCTCTGGCTCGCCGTCGCCGTGGACGGCAGGATCCGATCCAGCGACGTCGCCGCGACGTGGCCGTCGGTCAGCCGGATCACCTCGACCGGCAGTCCGTCGGTGATGTGCTGCGCATCGCGGCCGAACAGGTGCAGGTCCACCCAGAGGGAGGACAGGTCGGCGATCTCGAACAGCGGCGCCTCGCCGGCGAGGTCGCCGACGGCGACGTTGCGCGACAGGATGGTGCCGTCGAACGGTGCGCTGACGGTGTAGTCGGACAGGCTGATGTTGCTCTCGACGACGGCCAGTGCCTGGCCGCGGCGGACCCGGTCGCCGACGCCGGCGCGGACCGCACGGACCGGTCCGGGGAAGCGCGCGACCACGCGTGCGTGGCGGCCTTCCACCGGCGTGACGATGCCCTGCACCTCGTGCTCGTCGCGGATCACGCCGGGGCCGGCTGCCGCGGTGCGGATACCGGCGGCCTCGGCGATGGCGGCGGCGATGGTCGTCTGGCCCTCGTCCTCGTCATGGGTGTGGCCCGCTTCGCCGTCCTCGCTGCCGTGGTCGTCGTGGTCGTCATGAGCATCGGCAGCGCCGGCCTTCCCGGCGGCGGCGGACGGCGGGGCGGGCTGGCGGGCGGCGTCTTCGCCGGCGCGGCCGCAGCCGGCCAGCATCAGCAGCACGGCGGCCAGGATCGCAGGATGCAGGTTCATCAGGGGGTCTCCTCGTCGGCGGCGAAGGCGTCGCCGGTCAGCCGCTGGATCTCGATCAGGGCGCGGTGGAAATCGCGCGCGGCGGTGATCTGGTCGCGCCGGGCGGCGAGCAGGTCGGCTTGCAGCTGCGCCCACTCCAGGTACGAGAGCGCGCCGGCGCGATAGCTGCGCCCGGCTTCTTCCTCGGCCCGGACCAGGCGCGGCAGCACGTCCGTGTCGGCACGGCTTACCGCCTGGCGGTCGGCCAGCAGCCGGCCGTGTGCCTCGGCCAGCGTCGCGTAGAGGCCGATCGCCTCGGACTCGCGCTCCAGCTCCAGGTCGGCCAGTTCCGCTTCGGCGGCGACGATGCCCGGACGGGCCCGCGTGCGGCTGCCGAGCGGCAGCGACAGTCCGGCGATCAGCGCGGTGTCGCCGGTCGCCTGCAGGCGGCGCACGCCGACGTCCCAGGCGAGGTCGGCGCTGCCGGCGCTGCGCGCGAGCTGCAGCCGCGCTTCGCGCAGGCGCCGTTCGTCGGCGAAGCGGCGCAGTTCCGGGCTGCGGTCGAGCAGGGCGGTCAGCGCCTCGAAGGCCGGCACGGCCGGCAGCGCCAGCAGGTCGCCGGCAAGCCGCTCGAAGCCCGGATCGCGCTCGCCCCAGGTGGCGGCCAGGCGGCGGCGCGCCGCGGCGCCCTGGGTCTGCAGCAGCTCGCGTTCGAGCGTGGCCCGCGCCAGTGCCGCTTCGGCGGCGAGCTGCACCGGGCGCGGCGAGGCGCCGGCGCTCACGCGGCGCGCCGCGGCGGCGGCGGTCCGCGTGCGCTGGTCGACCAGGTCCGTGGCGGCGGCCTCGGCGGCCTGGATCGCCAGCGCGTCCAGGTAGCGCCGGGCGACCTCGGCCAACAGGTCCAGGCGTGTCGCCCGGGTCTCGTTCGCCAGGGCGTCCAGGCGGCCCTGGGCCACGGCGACGCGCGCCTCGCGCTTGTCGCCGCGCTCGATCACCGACGACAGGCTGAGGCTGAGCTCGGCCGCGCCGAAGCCGGCGGTGTCGCCGCTGCCGAGCACGTTCTCGAGCGTGGCGCCGGCCGTCAGCGGCGGCTTCTGCGCGGCCTCGTCACGGGCGGCGGTCCGGGCGACGCGTGCCAGCGGCAGGCGTTCGAGCGCGGGGTGGCGCTCCAGGGTCAGCGTGAAGGCCTGTTCCAGGGTCAGCGGCGCCGAATCACGGGCGGACGCCCCCGGTGGCCAGGCGGCCACGCACAGCATGGCGGCCCAGGCCGCCCAATAACGCACCATCGATCGTCTCCGAAAAGTTGAACGGGCACGACCGCCGAAGCGGTCGCGGCGGCGCTCAGGCGCTGATCGGAGGACGCAGGGGATCGGCCGGCTGGCGGTCGGCGAGGCGCAGCGGCCGCAGCGGCGGAATGCCGAGGGCCGGTACCGGGGGCGCCACGGCGGGCAGCGCCGCCGGCAGGGCGATCGTGTGCAGGCAGCAATGCAGCGCATGCAGCACGAGGTCGGACGGGTTCTCCTCGCCGGTGGCGCTGCCGGCGACCGCCTCGATCTGCGGCTGCGCCGCGCCATGTGCGGCATCGTGCAGGTCGCAGGCGATGGCGAGCAGCGGCCGCAGCAGGATGCACAGCGCGACCAGCGCCATCACGAGGATGGCGCGCGGGCGGCGATGACGGGAGACGGCCAGCATGGTGGCGCAGCCTAGCGGTGACCCGGCGCGCTACACAATCACACGATGCGCCCTTCCAGCGTGGCGACGTCGGCGAACGCGGCGCGGAACGTGTCGCCGCGCACCAGCGCCGCCACGCCGGCCGGCGTGCCGGTGAAGATCAGGTCGCCGGCCTGCAGCGTGTAGAGCCGTGACAGCTCGTGGATGACCTCGGCGACGGTGAACACCATCTCGGCGATGTCGCCGCGCTGGCGCAGGACGCCGTTGACGTGCAGCGTCAGCGCGCCGCCGGCCGGATGCCCGGTCTCGCCGGCCCGGCGCAGCGCCGAGACCGGCGCGGAATGGTCGAAGCCCTTGCCGACGTCCCAGGGCAGGCCGCCGGCCTTGGCGCGGGCCTGCAGGTCGCGGCGCGTCAGGTCCAGGCCGACGCCGTAGCCGTAGATGCAGGCCGGCGCATCGGCCACGGCGATGTCGCGTCCGCCCGACGCCAGCGCGACCACCAGCTCGACCTCGTGGTGCAGGTCGCCGGTGGCGGGCGGGTACGGCACGTCCGCGCCGTCGGCGACGATCGCGTCCGCCGGCTTGGAGAAGAACACCGGCTGCGAGCGGTCGGCGGTCGCGCCCATCTCGCGCGCGTGCTCGGCGTAGTTGCGGCCGATGCAGTAGATGCGGTGCACCGGAAAGCGCGCGGTCTCGCCGACGACGGCAAGGCTGGGAATCGGCGGGGCGGGAACGACGTAGGTCATCGGGGCAGGCTCGCGGGAAAGCCGCGATTGTGGAGCGCCTGCCGGCGGCACGGAAGCCTGGCGGTGCCGGGACGCGGCCGGCGGCGCTCCGTGCCGCCCGGCGCCACCGGTGTCAGCGTCGGCCGTCGTCGAGCGCCTGGCGCGCCGATTCGAAGACGCGGCTCGGCGGCGCATCGCGTGCCGCGATGCCGTCGATCGCCGGGCGCAGCAGCGTGGCTGCTGCATCGCGCTGGCCGCGGCCGGCGGCCAGCAGGCCGCGCAGCGCATCCAGCCGGAAGCCCCACAGGCCGTCGCTGCCGCCGGCCTCCAGCGCCTCGGGCGCCAGCGTGGCGAGGACCTGGTCGGCCGCATCGAAATGGCCGGTCTCGATCTGCGCCGCCGCCAGCCAGAAGCCGGCGACCTGGGCCTGCGGATTGCGTGCCGAAAGCCGCGCGACCAGCCGGCGATAGGCCGGCTCCAGTCGTGCCTCGGCACCACGCGCATCGCCGCTCTCGTAGAGCGCCTGGCTCCAGTTGGCCAGCGCGATGTCGCTGACGTTGTGGTCGTCGCCGAACTTGCCGCGGAATCCCTCGTAGACGCGTTGCGCATAGTCCAGCGCCCGCGGCCAGTCGCGCCGCCGCACGGCGATGTCGAACAGGTCGCTCAGCACCATGAGGTTGCGCGTATGGCCGGCGCCGAGCAGGGCCACGATGGTCTTCTGCGCGTCGAGCAACTGCACCTGCGCGGTGTCGTAGTCGCCCTCGAGCGTAAAGGTGCGTGCCACCGCCGCCCGCGCGAAGGCGCTCGTCAGTCCGTTGTCGTCGCCGCGCGCGGCGATCTCGGCGATCAGCGCCTCGCCTTCGCGCCGTGCCTCGGCGGTCTGGCCGGTCTGGGTCAGTGCGCCGACGAGGTCCATGCGCAGCGAGTCGCGCACGATGAGGTTGCCCGGTTCCAGCTCGGTCAGTTCCGGAATCGCCTTGCGGTACTCGGGCAGGGCCTTGGCGTAGTCGCCGCGGTTCATGTGGTAGACGCCCCAGGCATAGGCCTTGAGGTACGGCGCATAGGCCTCGTCCGATCCGGCCACCAGCCGGTCGAGCGTTTCCAGCTCGCGCAGGCATTCGTCGAACTTGGCCGTGCGCGTGAGCAGGCGGATCAGCAGGCCGCGCGCCTTCAGCGCGTTGAGGCTGGCGGCGCCTTCCTCCTGTTCGTACAGCGCCAGCGCGCGCCGCGCCTCGGCTTCGGCATCGGGCAGCCGCTCGACGGTGTTGAACAGCGAACTCATGCTGGTGCGGATCGAGGCTTCGATCAGCGGCTGTTCGGCGAAGCGGCCGGCGACGCGGTCGCGCGCGCCCAGCAGCACGTCCTCCAGCGACGCGTTCTGCCCCTTGGCGGCGACCAGCGGGTTGGAGCGGCTGATGAGGTCCTCGTTGAGGAAGCGGTTGATCGCCACCGCCGAGGCCAGCTCGCGCTCGGCCTGGTTGCGCGCCCGCACTGCCGCCTGGTACAGGCCGAGACTGGCGATCACGCCGGCCACCAGCACCGCCACCAGCGCCAACAGGTACGGCCGCCGCGCACGGCTGCGGGCGAGCGCCTCGCGCGCGCGCCGGGCCTGGTCGTCCGCTTCGCCCGCGCGCCGGGCCTGGTCGCGGCGCTGGTCCAGCGTGCGCAGCCGCATGGCCAGTTCCGCAGCGCTGCTGAGGCGGCGCGCCGGATCGCCGTCGGTCGCCAGGGCGATGTCCTCGCACAGCAGCGGATCGGCGATGTCCTGCTCCCAGCCGGACGCCATCGGCTTGTTCAGGTTGCCGGCCAGCAGCTGGTACAGCATGACGCCGAGCGCGAACACGTCGTTCTGCGCGGTCGGCGCGTGGCCGGAGAACACTTCCGGCGCCATGTAGATCGGCGTGCCGGTGGACGCGTCGGCGGCGAGGTTCTGCGTGGCCGACAGGCCGAAGCGGGTGATGCCCAGTTCTTCCAGCCGGTCGGGGTCGAGCATGCCGCCGCTGCCGAAGTCGGTCAGCCGGATCAGCGGCGCGGCGTCGCCGGCCGCAATCAGCACGTTGGCGGGCTTGAGGTCCTTGTGCAGCACGCCGACCGCATGCGCGGCGGCCACCGCATCGGCGATCTGCAGGAACAGCGCCAGGCGTGCGGGAGGTGCGGTCGCCGGCAGCCCGGCCTCGGCCCAGGCCTGCAGGCTTTCGCCGCCGTAGGCGCATTCGAGGAAGAACGGTGCGGTCTCGAAGTTCCAGTCGATCAGGTCGACGAAGTGGCGCCGGTCCTCGAGGCTTTCCTGCAGCACGCGCGACAGCGTGGCCTCGCGCTTGAGCGCCTTGAGGCGGTCGTCGCCGACGGCGAACTTGTAGACGCGCCGTTCGTGCGTGCGTGCGTGCTCGGCCAGCCAGACCTCGCTGTCGGTGCGCCCGCCCAGCTGGCGTTGCAGGATGAAGTTCTCGCGCCCCGGCACCGGCTGGCCGGTGCGCAGCGCCAGCGGGTTGGGCAGCGTGCGGCCGATCACGATGCGCTCGACCACGCCGGTCAGGCGGTAGCCGATGCGCGGCTGGGTCACCAGCAGCTCGGCATTGGCCTCGCCGAGTGCGCGCCGCAGCTTGTTGATCGCGTTCGGCAGCACTTTCTCGACGGTGATACGGCCGGCCCAGACCTGGGCGAACAGCTCCTCCTTGGTCACCACTTCGCCGGCGTGCCGCAGCAGGCAGGCCAGCACGTCCAGCGCGCGCCGCTCCACGTCCACGCGCAGGCCGGCGACCCGCAGCTCGAAGCTGGTCTCGTCGAACGTGGCGGTGCCGAAGCGGTACCGATAGGTTTGTTCCCGTGGGGACGGGGTGTCCTTCATCGTTCTTCCAACCTCTGGTTTCCGGACGACGCCTGCGGATTCCCCACGACCCGGTGCGTGTCGCACTTTTTCCGATTGATCGTTCGATCGCCAGTGCGCCGGCGCCTGCGCGCCGACAGCGTTACCGCTCCGTTACCGCACCGGTGCCGTTCCGTGCCGACTCCGATCGGCGCGCTGCCTAGACTGCCGCCGCCATTCGCCTGCCGTGGATCGCCGCCGGTCGTCAGCCGGCCACGGTCGCCGGCCGCCGCGTGATCCCCACTTTCTACGGAATCGGAGACGCCCTGATGACCCGCGCAACCTTGTCCCGCCTCGCAGTCGCCTGCGCGCTGGCCTTCAGTTCCCTGGCGGCGACGGCCGCGCCCGACTGGCGCGTGGTGGTTGCCGACAGCGACTCGGGCCTGGTCCTGCCGTCGCTGCTGCCCTCGGCAACCGCATTCGACCTGGAGTGGGTCTCGCTGGCCAACGCCGGCAACGGTGCCCTCGGCTTCGCGCGCGATGCCGGCAGCAGCAATCCGTACGCGCTGTGGGCCGAGCGCAGCGGCGTGCTGGCGCCGTTCGCCGAGAACATGGCCACCGGTGCCCTCGGCCCCGGCCGCGCCGGCGCCGAGGCCGGCCACGTGTTCCGCGTGCTGTACCAGAAACAGGACGCCAGCGGCCAGGCGCACCGCGTGTTCGGCGCCCGCGCCGGCGAGCCGACCCAGCCCACCGATGCGGCGACCTACGGCGTCTGGCTCTGGAACGGCGCGAGCAATACCGAGATCGCGCGGCTGAACACGGAAGGCACGCTCGGCCCGGGCTTCGGTCCCGGCGTCGCGTTCACCTACCTGGGACCCACCACCACCACCGCGTTCCCGCGCGCACGCGCGCTGCCGGGCCAGCGCGTGCTGTTCGACGCGACCGTGACCGGCTCGCTTCGGGCGGTGATCATGCATGAGGCAGGGGTGGGCAATCGCGGGTGCTTGCTGGAGGATTCGACCGATCCGGCCTATTCGCCCGGTTTCGGTTCGGCGGTGTTCTACGACAACGGCGGCAGCTATCTGATCGGCGCGCCGGTGGTCGGTGCCCGCGGCGAAGTCTATGTCGTGTCCGGTGTGCGTGAAAACGGAACGAACGGGCGCGGGATTTTCGCGCTCTGTCGCGGCGCCCCGCAAGTATTCGCGCGCACAGCGGTGACGGGCAGCCTCGGGCCGGGGATGAGCGACACTTCGTTCATGTTCAGCGAATTCGCCGCGGTCCGGCCCGCGCACGCGGGCGCGTTCTACTTCTGGGGCGCGGTGACCTCGCCGGCGGGGTCGACCAGCGGCGGTTTCCTGCACGCCGACGGCCACAACACGCCGGTGTACCTCATCAATACCGAGGGTGCCTATGGGCCGGGCTACACCGGCTACGTGTTCAATTCCACCAGTGCTCCCGCCGAGCTTGCCGCGGCCGGCCGCTACGGCCTGCTGCGCACCACGATCAAGCCGCTGGCCGGCACGACCTCGATCACCGGCCTGTGGCGGCTGGCGCCGGGCGCCTCGCCCGAGCCGCTCGCGATCATCGGCGATACCGGCGCCTATGCGGCGGCGCCGGGCCGGCCGTGGCGGACCTTCCATCGCACGGCGATCCTCGACAGCGGCGAGGTGCTGCTGCTGGCCGAGGTCGGCAACCCCACCGAGCGCGGCGTCTGGCGCCTGCGTTCCGGTGCGGCGCCCGTGCGCGAGCTCGGTGTCGGCGACCTGGTCAAGGTGCCCACGAGCGCCGGCCTGGCCGAGCGCGCGGTGACCGGGATTTCGGAGTTCGACCTGACCAGTCCGGAGAACCTCGGCGAGGACGGCTGGGCCAGCGGCAACGGTACGGTGGTGGTCCGCGTGTTCGTCACGGGCGTTCCCACGAGCGCCCAGGCCTACGTCCGCGGCTTTGCCGGGCGCGCCGAGTCGCTCCTGGCCGAAGGCTTCGACTGATCCCACGGCGGTGGGCAGGGCGCCCGGGCCAGGGACGGCCCAGGCGTCGCTTCGGGGCGGGTGCCGGTGCGGCGGGCGTCAGGCCGCCGGTGCCATCCGCAGCCAGCGTGCCGCCAGCGGGGGGATCAGCAGCAGGCTGACCAGGGTCGAGGACGCCAGGCCGCCGAGCAGGACGATCGCCATCGGGCCCTCGATCTCGTGGCCCGCCTCGCCGCTCTGCAGGGCCACCGGCAGCAGCGCCAGGGCGGTCAGCAGGGCCGTCAGCAGGACCGGCGTCAGGCGCTCGGCGGCGCCGCGCAGCGCCGTGTCGAGGTTCCACGGTGCGCCCTCGACCTGGACCAGGTGGTCGTAGTGCGACACCAGCAGGATCGTATTGCGCGCCGCCATGCCGAACAGCGCGACGAAGCCGACCATCGCGCCGAGCGTCAGCGTGCCGCCGGTCAGCCAGAGTGCCGCGACGCCACCGATGAAGGTGCTCGGCAGCGCCGCCAGGGTGAGCGCGACATGGCGCGCGCGGCCGTAGGCCAGCGCCAGCAGGACGATCACGACGACGAACGCGAATGCCGAGTAGATCATCAGCTCGCGCGCGGCCGCCCGCTGTGCCTGCGCGCTGCCGCCGTAGCGCAGGTATACGCCCGGCGGCAGCACCACCTGTGCCGCGATCGCCTGCCGGGCCCGCTCGGCGAAGCCGACCTGGTCGGCCAGGTCCGGCGTCGCCACCACGGTCTGCCGGCGCAGGCCATCCTCGTGATCGAGCACGCTGCGCCCGTCGACGATGGCGATGGCGGCGACATCGGCCAGCGCGACCAGGGCGCCGTCGCGACCGCGCAACGGCAGCCGGCGCAGCGCATCCGGCCCGCCGTCGGTGCCGGCGATGCGCACCACCACCGGCAGGCTGCGGTCGGTCAGCGTCATTTCCGCCGCGACGGTGCCGTGGAAGGCCGCCTCGATCGTGCGCAGCACGTCGGTCGCCGCCAGCCCGTGCAGCAGCAGCGCCTGCGGATCGAGGTCCACCTGCAGCTGCGGCTCGCGCGGCGGCACCACCAGCCGCACGCCGTCGGCACCGGGCAGGGCCTGCACCGCCGCGGCGATGGCGGTGGCGACCCGGTCGTTCTCGTCCAGGTCGCTGCCGAACACGCTGACGGAGAACGGTGCGCCTTCGCCGGTCAGGGTCTCGCCGATGCGCTCGGCCAGGACCGAATAGACCTCCGAGGCCTGGTTCGGATAGCTGTCGAACACGGCGCGGATGTCCGCCTCGATCGCTTCCAGGCGGCGCGCGGCGGTCGGCGCGATGCGGATCTCGAACTCGCTCTCGTTCGGCGTGTCGGTGTCCTGGCCGTTCTCGGCGCGGCCGATCTGCTGGGCCACGCTGCGCACGCCGTCGATCGCCATCAGCCGCTGCGAGACCTCGCGGCCCACGCGCGCGGTTTCGGCGATCGCGATGCCGGGCCGCAGGCTGCTGTGCGCGATCAGGTAGGTCTCGCGGAAGTCCGGCAGCAGCCGTGCGCCGAACAGCGGCAGCAGCGCGGTGCCGGCCACGCCGGTCACGACCAGCAGCGCGATCAGCAGGCGCGGACGCAGGGCCAGTCGCCCGATCGCGCGCCGCTGCACGGCCCTGCAGCGCTGCAGGAAGGCCGCCTCCGGTTTCGGTGCGTGATCGCGCATGAACACCGCGCAGAGTGCCGGCGTCACCGCCAGCGCGACGATCAGCGACAGCCCGACCGCGAGCAGGAACGCGATCGACAGCGGCCTGAAGAACGCGCCCTGCAGCCCGCTCATCGAGAGGATCGGCACGAAGGCGACGGCGACCGCGGCGGTGGCGAAGAACACCGGCCGCCGCACCTCCAGCGAAGCCGCCGCGAACAGCCTGTCCAGGTCCGTGCCGGCCGGCGCTTCGCGGCGCCGGCGCAGGATGTTCTCCACGTCGATCACCGCGTCGTCCACGACCACGCCGAGCGCGACGACCAGGCCGCCGAGCGTCATCGTGTTGAGGCTGAAGCCGAACGCGGACAGCAGCCAGACCGCCGCCAGCAGCGCCAGCGGGATCGCGCTGAAGGAGATCAGCGCGCCGCGCCAGTCGCGCAGCATCACCAGCAGCAGCGCGACCACCAGCGCCGCGCCGATGGCGAGCGAGCGGCGCATCGTGTCGATCGCGTTCTCGACGAAGCTGGCCGGGCGCAGCAGGGCCGGGTGGTAGTCCACGCCCTGCGCGGCCAATGCCGGCGCCAGCGCGTCCAGCCGCGCCTCCAGCGCGCGCGTGGCCTCCAGCGTGTTGGCGCCGAACTGCGAGGAGGTCTCCACCAGGATGCCGGGCTTGCCGGCGATGGTCGCGTCGCCGAACAGCGGCTGCGCACCGTCGGTCACGGTGGCGACGTCGGCCAGGCGCCGCGGCACGCCGTCGGTCACGTCCACCAGCGCCGCCGCCAGCGCCGAGGCTTCGGCGGCCGGCGGTGCCACCTGCACGACCAGGCGCTGGATCGCGGTCTCCACATAGCCGCCGCCCGCCTGGCCGGTCGCCGCCGCGATCGCGTCGATCACCGCGTCCAGCCCGAGCCCGGCCGCGGCCAGCCGCAGCGGATCGACTTCCACGCGGCGCTCGCGCGCCTGGCCGCCGAACAGCTGGACCTGGGCCACGCCCGGTACGCCGAGGATCTGCGGCTTGATCGACCACTGCACGATGTCGCGCAGGGCGAGCGGGTCCAGCGTGTCGCTGGTGTAGCCGAAATGCAGCAGGTACTCCATCGACGAGCTGAGCGGCGAGAGCTGCGGCGCGCGCACGCCGTCGGGCAGCAGGCCGGCCGCCTCCGAGAGGCGCTCGATCACCGCCTGGCGCTGGCGGTGCGGGTCGCTGCCGCGGTGGAAGATCACGCGGATCGCCGCCAGTCCCTGGCTGGACGTCGAGCGGATGCGCTCGACGTTCTCGGTGCCGGCCAGCAGGTTCTCGACCGGCCGCGTCACGCGCGCCTCGACCTGGAGCGCGGACAGGCCCGGCGCCTCGATCTGGACGACGACGAAGGGCGGCGCGAAATCCGGGAACACGTCGAAGCGTGCGCCGGCCAGTGCGAACGCCCCGGCCAGCGTCACCAGGGCGGCCAGCGCGGTGACGATGCGCGGATGGGCGAGCGAAGCGCGGACGATGGCGGCCAGCATGGCGGCGTCAGTCGTCGTCGTCCGGTGCCGCGCCGGCCTGCATCGACCAGAGCAGGCCGACGCCGCGCACGACCACCCGGTCGTCGGCGTCGAGGCCGCGCACCAGCCAGCCGCTGCCGGCCGGCATCAGCAGCGTGACGTCGCGGCGCGCATAGGTCGCCGGTGCCGCCGCGGCCGTGGCGACCTGGCAGTAGACATGGGCGCCTTGCGCGTCGTGCAGGAGCGCGGTGCCCGGCACGATGAACCCGGCCACGGCCTCGCCCTCCAGCGCTACCGCCAGGCGCACGCCGGCAGCGAGGCCGGCCGGCGCCGCCGGCAGTTCCAGCAGCGCCGCCGGCGCGGCGCTGCCCGCACGCAGCGGACCGAGCACGTTCGCGGCAAAGGCGATGCCGTCGATCGAGACCTCGGCACGCCCGGGTAGGTCCGGCAGGCTCTGCCGGCCGGGCAGGTCCACCCGCAGCAAGGCGGCCTGGCCGCTCCGCAGGCGCTGCAGCAGCGCCTGGCGGTCGCCGTCGGCCATCGCCGCCAGCGGCCCCCACTGCGCGGCCAGCCGTGCCGATGCCGCATCGAGCGCGGCTTGCGCCTGTGCGGCCTCTGCGTCGGCCGCCTCGACACGCCGCAGCGCGGCCGCGGCGCCGTCCGCGTGCAGGCCGCGCAGGCGGTCGCGCTCCTGGCGGCCGGCCCGGGCCGTGGCCCGGTCGGCGTCCAGGGCGGCGAAGTCGGTGATCGGCAGCGCCGCATCGAGCACCCGGCCGATCGCGGCGAGGCGTGGCGTGGGCGTGGCGGCCACCGGGGTGGCAACCTCGATGCCGATCGCCGCCTGCTGCGCCGCCGTCAGTGTCAGGCCGGGCCCGGCCGGATCGTCATCGTCGTCGGCGGCCGACAGCGGGAGCGGGAGCGCCGCGAGCAGCCACAGCCACGGCAGCCAGCGGGCAGGCGATGGGACGTTCATCGGCTCTCCTCGGAATCCTCGACGGCGGGTGACAGCGCCAGTTCCGGCCCGGACAGCGGCGCATGCAGGGCATCCTCCAGCGCCAGCCGCGCCGCCTGCAGGTCGGCCTGCCGGTGCAGCAGGTCCAGGGCGGTCTCGGTGGCCAGGATCTCGGCGGCCAGGGCCTCGCCGCGATCGATCGCGCCGCGGTCGAGCGCACGGCGGGCGCGTTCGTGCTGTTCGCGGGCGTCGGCAGCGCGCCGCTCGGCTGCGGCGAGGCCGGCCGCGGCCCCCGCCTCGGCGTCCCGCGCGGCGTCGATCTGGCCGTGGATCCGGGCCTGCAGCGCCAGCAGGCGGGTGCCGGCCAGTGCTCGCGCGCCCTCGGCCTCGGCGATCTCGCCGCGATTGCGATCGAACACCGGCAGGTGCAGGCCGAGCGCGAACGGCAGCTTGACGATGCCGTGGTCCCAGACGTAGCCGGGCGACAGCACCACCTGCGGATACTGGCGTGCGACGGCGCGCTGCAGCTGCCGCTCGGTACCGCTGTAGACGGCGATCGCGGCGCCGAGATCGGCGCGGGCCAGCAGGGCCTGCTCGCGGCGCCCGGCCAGCACGGCCGCGTCGACCGGCGGCGGCCGTCCCCAGTCGGGCCAGTCGGTGGCGAGCGCAGCGGCCGCGGCCAGCGGCAGGCCGAGGGCCTGCGCCAGCGCGGCCCGGTCGGCGGCCAGCGCGGTCGCCGCCTCGCTGCGGGCCGCCGCCGCGCGCAGCTGCGCCTCGCGCGCGATCAACTGTTCTCCGGCGTCGTCCTCGCCGGCGGCGACGCGGCGCGCGACATGGTCGCCGCGCTGGCGCTGCAGGCGTTCGAGCGCGGCCAGCAGGGCCTGTTCGCGCTGGCGCGCCTCGATCGCCGACAGGGCCGCGACCAGCCGGTGGCGCACCTGCCAGGCCTGCTCCAGCAGATTGGCGCGGGAGGCCTCGACCGCCGATCCGGCGATCGCGCGGTCCAGCTGGCGCTGCCCGGCTGTTCGCAGCGGGATGTCCAGGCCCAGGCCGTACAGCCACGGCCGCTGCTCGCGCCGCGCGTACTCGGTCTGCAACGACAGGTCCGGATCGGCCGGCAGGCCGGCGACGGCCTGCTCGGCGCGTGCCGCATCGTATTCGGCACGCGCGACGGCAAGCTCGGGGTTGGCGGCGGCCGCCAGGGCGAACAACTGCGCGCGGTCCCAGCGCGCCGGTGGCCAGTCGCCGGCGAGCGCCGGAAACACCGCGGCGATCCGCTCGCGCAGCGCAGCATCGTCGGGCCGGCGCGCTTCGAAGCTGGCCAGGCTCTGGGCCGGCGGCAGCGGCCGGGCAACGTAGCGCACGCAGCCGCCGGCCAGCAGCGCCGCGGCGACCAGGGCCGCGAGCGCCACCCTGCCGTTACCGCGCATGGCGATGCTGCCGCGCAGCAAATCAAGCGCCTGAAGTCGACCCTGGCGACCCACCGGGCTCACGCGATCTCCCTCCCCAAGGGCCAGGAAGATACGTGCCTTCCCGATCCGCTAGTCGAAGCGCGGCTGGGGCCGCGTTTCGGGAAGTTTTCCCTGTGCGTCGCGGAATGTCCATGCCTTGCCGGTGCCGATCGGGCCGCGCGATGACTGCGCCGCAGGTCCGCGCAGCCGGAACTCGCCGGCACGGCGAGCCGTCACGCCGGGACGCGGTGGAACGGGACGCGCCCCGCCACGCGCGGTCAGCGGCCGGACCGTACCTGGCCGACGAACACCATGCCGAGGGCGACGAAGGCGATCGCCACGCCGAAGAACGCCGGTTGCCGGGCCAGCAGGGCCGCCGCCGAGAACGCGACCGCGGCCGCGAGGAAGGCCAGTCCCACGGCCGCCAGGCCCTGGGAGCGTTTCATCGGTAGCACCGGCACGGCGCGGGTCGAGGCATGGCGGGTCCGGTGGCGGTGGATCGGCTTGCGCGGCTCAGTCACCGAATCCATCGGCGAACAGCGCATCGATGCCGGCAACGGCGAACGCCGGGCTGAGGTTGAAGAATACGTTGTCCGCGCAGCGCACGCGCACACGCGCCGCGGGCCGGTCGACATTCGGCACCTCGATCACCGCCGATCCGGTGTTGGGTGCCGCCCGGGCGAGCACGGCGACCGGCACCAGGTCGGTCTCGTTCGCCACGACCAGGTCGATGTCGACGCTGGCGCAGGCGATCGGCGGAGCCTCGGTGGCGGCGGTGTCCCACAGCACCGTCTGCGGAGCGGGCGTACCCGTGAACTGCCAGGTCGTCGCCGCCGTCGGCTCGGTCACGGCGAACGGCCGGCCGGTGTCGATCACGCTGAGGCTCAGTTCGTTGCCGCCGGTCGATCCGCCAGCGGCGAGGTTGTCGCGCACGGTCAGCCGGTAGGTGAGCGTGCGGGTGGTCGCGGGAAGGATCTCGCCGAAGGCGGGGCCGTCACCGAGCAGGGTCGCCAGGCGCGGCAGGTAGCGCGTCGGCGAAGCCGTCGGCTCGAACGAGCGCTGGATCGGCCCGCTGCCGGGGTCGGTCTCCAGCGCATTGTTGGCCGGGCCCAGGTCGTACTGCTCCCAGGCATAGGTCAGCTGGGCGCCGGCGGCGGCGCCGAACGCACTGCCGGTCAGCGCGTACGGCGTACGCGCCGGGATCGTCCGACCCGTCAGCGCCGGCACCACCGGCGGCGCAGAGGGATTGGCCACCGGTGCGCCGCAGGCGCTGATCGCGGCGCTGCCGGTGCGCAAGGTGATTTCCTCCAGGCTCCGCGCATGGAAGTAGGGGTCGGAATTGGGCTGGAGGTTGGCGGCGCCGCAGATGCCCGCATAGGCCATGATGGTCGAGCCGCTGCCGGGCTCGTAGGCGCTGCCGGCGGAGCGGTTGGGGGGACCGCAATTGGAGACCGTGCTGTTGAACGAATGCCGGCCGCCGAGCTGGTGGCCGATTTCGTGGGCGACGTAGTCGATGTAGAACGCATCGCTCTGCAGGCGCGAGGCGGACAGCCCGGTGGTGCCGGCGCCCTTGTCGGACGTGCAGATCACGCCCAGGCCGGCGACGCCGCTGCGCGTGGTGAACACGTGGCCCAGGTCGTAGTTGGCGCTGCCGATCACCGCGTCGAGATTGGCGGTGTTCTGGTCGATGGCCCCGTCACCGTTGGTGTAGGGGTCGGTCGCGGCATCGGTGTAGATGATCCGGTCGTTGTCCGGCACCAGGGTCAGGTGGATCGAGAAGTCACGCTCGTACACCTGGTTGACGCGGTTGATCGCGACGGTGACGGCCGCCAGGCCGGCCGCCACCGTCGGCGGATTCGCGCCGGCGATCGCCGCCACGTAAGGCCGGTTCGCGGCCACCGCCAGGCGATAGTCGCGCCGCGTGGCGCCGGTCGGCACCGGGCCGCCGGCCGGCAGGTCGATCGCCAGCGGCATGGCGGCATCGGCGTCCTCGACACTGCAGCGGAACGCGTCCGGTCGCGTCAGCGCGCTGCGGTGGAACGAAAGATAGTACGGGCCTTCGCCGAAGGTCTCGGGCCGCACGATCCACAGGCCGTCGCGCGCGAACACCATCGCGTTCAGCCCGATCGGCGAGAGGTCGATGCGCGCCTGCGTGCCGTCGGCCGCGGTGCCGACGTAGCTGCGGATCTGCGGGTAGCGGGCGGCCAGCGCCGCGGGCAGCGTCCCGGAATCGGCCAGGGCGAATTCGGCATAGCCGCCGTCCGGCGCCGGCAGCGCGATGCGGGTGCCGGCTGCGGATGCGCCGAGGCTGCTGCGCAGCGACGGCCAGTCCAGCCGGATCGTCCGCAGCCGATCGGGCGCGGTGCCCTCGATCAGCGGCGAGCGGGCGGCGGTATCCTGCCAATAGGCCGGATCGGCGGCGGCCGCCGATCCGCACAGCACGAGCGCGAGGACCAACCAGGCCCGCCGGTAGTGGGAGTGCGCGCGCAGTGTCATGGGCCGGTTCCGCAGGAGGAGGTGAGGCACCTTGCCATGGCGTCCTGCCATGGGCACTGCCTCGCCGCCAGACGGATGACCAACGCGCTGGAAGCTGGCGCCGGAACGTCCAGCCGCCGTGCCGGTGCGGTCATCGCGGCGGCTCGCTGCCCCCCTCCGTCCTGCCACGGTCTGGAGAGGGCGGGGCCGCGGCGGAAGCCCGCCGGGCGCCTGCGTACGGATCTCAGCGCGGCCGCAGCGCCTTGCGGCGCACCAGCTTGAGGCCGGACCAGAGCGCGTCCACCGCGCAGACCTTGACGTCGACCAGGCCCAGCGGCAGCGCGAGCGTGCGGATCGTGTCCTCGGTGATGTCGGTATCGGTGCCGGCGCTGCGCTTGGGCCAGGACACCCAGAGGGTGCCCGCCGGCGGCAGGCGCGGATCGAGCGCCGCCAGGGCCTGGGCCAGCGCCGCGGCGCGCGTCGCGAAGACATGCGCCAGGTCGAACGCCGCCCGCGGGCCGACCAGGTTCAGGTCCGCCGCCGCCAGGCCGGTCAGGGCCGGGTACCCGGCGGGCGGAAAGCCGCGCAGGTGCACGCGCAGGCCCGGTGCCAGGCCCAGTTTCTGCCACAGGGGCTTGCCGGAATAGCCGGCCGTCGGAGGACCTGACATGCATCACCTCGCGGGCATGAAAGAGGTGCCTTGCGGCACGTCGGCGCAACCGACAGTCTATGGCAGACTCGCCGCCCGACTGGGGCCGTGGAAGGGGCAATGGACAACAAGAACGAACTGCTGAGCCAGTTGCGCATCGATCGCAGCACGCCGGAGACCGCCTCGCGCACGCCATGGATCGTCGCCGCCGTGGCCGTGCTGCTGCTGGCCGCCGGTGGCGGTGCCTGGTGGTTCATGACGCAGGCCAAGCCGGTGGTCGTCGAATCGGCGGTGGCCGTGGCGCCGGCGGCGGCCGGCAGCGGCGCGACCGCGGTGCTGCAGGCGACCGGCTACGTCACCGCGCGCCGCCAGGCGACGGTCTCGGCGCAGATCACCGGCACCCTGACCGAGGTGTTGATCGAGGAAGGCGAGCGGGTCGAGGCCGGCCAGGTGCTCGCGCGCCTGGAGGACACCGCCCAGCAGGCGGGCCTGGGCCAGGCGCAGGCGCAACTGGCGCAGGCGCGCGCCCAGGTCGGCCAGTACCAGGCCGAACTGGCGCAGGCGCGACGCGACCTGAAGCGCCAGCAGGACCTGGTCGGCCGCAAGCTGGTCTCGCAGCAGGCCGTGGAGACCGCGCAGACGCACACCGAGACGCTCGCCGCGCAGCTGCTGGCGCAGCAGCGTTATACGGACCTGGCCCAGGCGCAGCTGCGCAGCGCCCAGGTGCAGCTGGACTACACCACCGTGCGCGCGCCGTTCGGCGGTGTCGTCATCGCCAAGGCGGCCCAGGTCGGCGAGATCGTCTCGCCGCTGTCGGCCGGCGGCGGCTTCACGCGCACCGGCATCGGCACGATCGTGGACATGGACTCGCTCGAGGTCGAGGTGGACGTCAACGAGTCCTACATCAACCGCGTGGCCGCCGGCGCACCGGCGCAGGCGGTGCTGGACGCCTACCAGGACTGGACGATCCCGGCTCGCGTCATCGCGATCATCCCGACCGCCGATCGCGGCAAGGCCACCGTGAAGGTGCGCGTCGCGCTCGAGCAGAAGGACCCGCGCATCCTGCCGGACATGGGCACGCGCGTCTCGTTCATGGAAGAGACCAAACCCACCGCGCAGGCCCAGCCGCCCAAGGGCGTGCTGGTGCCGGCCACCGCGATCGTGCAGCGGGACGGGCGCAACCTGGTCTACGTCATCGACGGCGAGCGCGTGCGCGCGCAGGCGGTGACACCGGGCCAGGCCTACGCCGATCTGCGGCTGGTGGAAGGCCTGGCCGCGGCCACGCGCATCGTCCGCGCGCCACCGCCGGAGCTGGCCGACGGCGCACGCGTGGAAACCCAATCCAAGTAGGCATGGACAAGTAGGCACCGACGTCCTTCCTGCGGGAAGGATCCCTCCGGCCCAGCGGCCGGCCCGAGAAGAGGCGCAAGCGCATGAGCACACTGGTCGAAATCCGCGACGTCAGCAAGGTCTACGAGCGCGGCAAGCAGAAGGTCGAGGTGCTGCATCACGTCAACCTCGACATCGCCAAGGGCGATTTCCTGGCACTGATGGGGCCGTCCGGTTCCGGCAAGACGACGCTGCTGAACCTGATCGGCGGCCTCGACTCGCCCAGCGGCGGCAGCATCGGCGTCGGCGGCCAGCGCATCGACCGCCTCGGCGGCGGGCAGCTGGCCAAGTGGCGCGCCGCCAACGTCGGCTTCATCTTCCAGTTCTACAACCTGCTGCCGATGCTGAGCGCGCAGAAGAACGTGGAGGTGCCGCTGCTGCTGACCAAGCTGTCGGCCGCCGAGCGCAAGCGCAACGCGTCGATCGCGCTGCAACTGGTGGGACTGGCCGATCGCGCCAGCCACAAGCCCAACGAACTGTCGGGCGGCCAGCAGCAGCGCGTGGCGATCGCCCGCGCGATCGTTTCCGACCCCACGCTGCTGGTCTGCGACGAGCCCACCGGCGACCTCGACCGCCAATCGGCCGAGGACGTGCTGGGCCTGCTGCAGCAGCTCAACCGCCAGCACGGCAAGACGATCATCATGGTCACGCACGATCCGAAGGCCGCCGAATACGCCTCGCACACGCTGCACCTGGACAAGGGCACCCTGGTCGAGTCCGGCGTGCCGGCGTGAACGCGGCGGCCCGGCGCGCGTCCCGCGCGCGGCCGCACCGTTCGTCCCGTACGCCTGCCCGGCCTCCTGTTGAGGACTCCATGCCATGAAATACCTGCATCTGATCTGGGCGGCACTGTTCCGCCGCAAGACGCGCACGATGCTGACCCTGCTGTCGGTGCTTGCGGCGTTCCTGTTGTTCGGCCTGCTCGACGGTGTGCGGGTCGCGTTCAACGCCGGCGGCGAGGCCGCGGGCGTGGACCGCATGATCGTCGCCTCGCGCTTCTCGATCATCCAGGGCCTGCCGCAGAGCCTGGTCCCGCGCATCCAGGCCACGCCCGGCGTCAAGAACGTCACCTGGGCCAACTGGTTCGGCGGCTACTACAAGGACCCGAAGAACCAGGGCTTCAACATCGCGATCGGCCCGAACTTCTTCGACGTCTACTCCGACTACGTCGTCTCGCCCGAGCACCGCAAGGCCTTCGAGGAGACGCGCACCGGTGCGCTGATCGGTGCCACGCTGGCCAAGCGCTTCGACTGGAAGGTCGGCGACAAGGTGCCGGTCACCGGCGCGATCTACCCCAACAAGGCCACCGGCGACACCAGCTGGACCTTCGACGTGGTCGGCATCTACAGCGCGCGCGAGGAGAAGCTGCGCGGCATCGAGCAGCAGCTGCTGTTCCGCTGGGACTACTTCGACGAGGCCAACGCCTACAACGATCACGATGTCGGCTGGATCACGATTCAGGTGACCGATCCCAACCAGTCCGACCAGGTCGCCAAGGCCATCGACGCGCTCTCGGCCAATTCCGATCACGAGACCAAGACCCAGACCGAGCAGGCGTTCAACCTGTCCTTCGCCAAGCAGATGGGCGACATCGGCCTGATCGTCAGCGCGATCATGGGCGCGGTGTTCTTCACGCTGCTACTGCTGACCGGCAACACGATGGCGCAGGCCGTGCGCGAGCGCATCCCGGAACTGGCGACGCTCAAGACGATCGGCTTCTCCGACCGCACCGTGCTCGGCCTGGTGTTCGGCGAGGCGGTGCTGCTGATCGTGCTCGGCGGCGTGCTGGGCCTGGGCCTGGCCGCCGTGCTGATGCCGGCCGTCGGCGCCGCCAGCGGCGGCATGATGCAACTGCCGCCGGTCGGCGCGACCACCTGGCTGATCGGGCTGGTGGTGATGGTCGTCATCGGCGTGCTGGTCGGCGCCCTGCCGGCCCTGCGCGCGATGCGGCTCAAGATCGTCGACGCACTGGCCGGACGCTGAGGAGAGACATGCCATGAAATCGTTCTTGCGCGGACTCGTTTCGTTTCTCCTGGTTGTGGTCTCGCTGGCGGCCTGGATCATGCTGCCGGGCTGGCTGCTCGGGGCGCTGTTCGTCCTGCTGCTGCTGTGGATGGCCTTCACGCGCGGCGGCCGCCAGGCCGCCTCGGTGACCTGGGTCGGCATCTCCACGCTCGGCCAGCGGCTGGGCGCCTCCTCCGTCATCGTCGTCGGTATCGCCGGCGTCGTCGGCGTGCTGGTCGCGCTGCTGGCGATGGGCGATGGCCTGCAGAAGACCCTGCGAAGTACCGGCGACACCCAGACCGCCATCGTCCTGCGCGGCGGCGCCACCGCCGAGCTCAGCTCCGGCGTCTCGCGCGAGGACGCCACCCTGATCGCGCAGATGCCCGGCATCCTGCGCGACGCCGAAGGCAAGCCGATCGTCTCGCCCGAGCTGGTCGTCGTCGCCAACCTGCCGAAGAAGTCCACCGGCACCGACGCCAATGTCGAGGTCCGCGGCGTCGGCCCGCAGGCCTGGGCGCTGCGGCCCAACATCAAGATCGTCGAGGGCCGCGCGTTCACGCCGGGCCTGCGCGAGATGGTCGTCGGCCAGGGCGCGCGCGCGCAGTTCGCCGGGCTGGAACCCGGCGCGACGATCAACCTCAACAACCAGCAGTGGACGATCGTCGGCGTGTTCGAATCCGGCGACGCGCACGAATCCGAACTGCTCGGCGACGTCGAGACCGTGTCCTCCGCCTACCGCCGCGGCGGCTACCAGTCCGCCACCGTCCGGCTGACCGCGCCGGACGCCCTCGACACGTTCAAGGCCGCCATCGCCGCCGACCCGCGCCTGAAGCTCGACGCCAAGACCACGCTCGACTACTACACCGCGCAGTCCGAGGACCTCACCAAGGTCATCCGCATCATCGGCATCACGATCGCGACCATCATGGCGATCGGCGCGATCTTCGGCGCGCTCAACACGATGTACGCCGCCGTCCAGACGCGGGCGCGCGAGATCGCCACGCTGCGCGCGATCGGTTTCCGCTCGCCGCCGGTGCTGGTCTCGGTCATGCTCGAGACGATGCTGCTGGCCTTGCTCGGCGGCCTGCTCGGCGCCGGCATCGCCTGGCTGATCTTCGACAACTACACCGTGTCCACCCTCGGCGCCAACTTCAGCCAGGTGGTGTTCCGCTTCAGCGTCTCGCCGGCCCTGCTGTGGACCGGCGTGAAATGGGCGCTCGCGATCGGCTTCATCGGCGGCCTGCTGCCGGCCCTGCGCGCGGCGCGGCTGCCGGTGACGACGGCGTTGCGGGAGTCGTGACGTGTCCGTACGAAGGGCGCCGCGGGTGCTCTTCGTGCGGGAGAAAGTGATCATGCAGAGGCCAGCCAGCTCGCAGCGCGCGTGACGAAGTGTCACACCGGCATGCTTTTAAAACTGCACAGTTCGGGTTAAGTTCGATGCACGTCGCAGGGAAGCCCACAGGGGGTCGCCCCGGCGTAGACGTCGGGCATCGGATCGGCTTTCCGTGG
>Ga0182739_1001358_pt1 | contig 25834 bp, 22 predicted proteins | sample eDN5th30CBELigBY_FD_128873 | JGI IMG/M metagenome (GOLD analysis project Ga0182739, IMG submission 128873) | Enriched backyard soil microbial communities from Emeryville, California, USA - eDNA 5th pass 30_C BE-Lig BY (version 2) (version 2) | ecosystem: Environmental > Terrestrial > Soil >... | reverse complement strand
TACGTGTGCTGCGCGGTCTTGCCGGTGGCGGTCTCGCCGTCGCCGAACTCCCACGCGTACGAGACGATGGCGCCGTCCTCGTCCGCCGAGCCGGAGGCGTCGACGGAGACCGTGCGCTTGTCCATCTCGGCGGTGAACGCGGCGGTGGGCAGCCCGTTCGGCGGCAGCGTCGCGGTGACGCTCTGCGTCGCGGTCGCCGTCGCGCCCGTGTCGTCGGTGACGGTGAGGGTGACCGTGTAGGTGCCCGCAGCCTCGTACGTGTGCTGCGCGGTCTCGCCGGTGCCGGTCTCGCCGTCGCCGAAGCTCCATGCGTACGAGACGATCGTGCCGTCGGCGTCCGTCGAGTCGGAGGCGTCGACGTCGAGCACCAGGTGATCGACGGTCGGCGTGAAGGCAGCCGTGGGCGCCTGGTTCGGCGCGACCGTGACGCTCTGGGTGGCGGTGCTCACCAGCGAGGTCGCATCCGTCACCTTGAGGGTGACCGTGTAGGTGCCGGCCTCCGCGTAGGTGTGCTCGGCTGTCGCGCCCGTCGCCGTGGCACCGTCACCGAAGTTCCACTCGTACGACGTGATGTCGCCGTCGGGGTCGGTCGAACCGGACCCGTCGACGTTCACCGTGAGGTGCGACGTCGTCGCGTCGATGACCGCCGAGGGCGCCCGGCTGATCGGGAGACGTCCCGTCGCCTGGTAGTGCGTGCGGATCTGATCCTCGGTGAGGACCGTCGGGTACACCGCCGCCTCGTCGAGCGTGCCGGAGATGTAGTTGCTGGACGTGTTGCCGAACGTGCGGTCGGCGCCGATGCGCCAGTAGCCGCGGAGGTTCAGCGCCGTCTGCGTGGCTCCGCTCGCGACCACCTGCGTGTCGACCCACAGCTTCATGCCGTCGGGACCCTGCGTGGCGACCGCGTGGTGCCACTGCCCGTCGTTGTAGGCCTGCGGCGAGACGATGGACACCTGCGACGCGGCGCGGACGCCGAAGCTGAGCTTGCCGTCGGAGCGCATCACGATGTGCCGGTCGAAGTTGTTGCCCGTGCTGCTCAGACCGCTCGTCGTGTTGCCGAAGCCGATCAGCAGACCGCCGCTCTTGGACGTCGTCTTGAACCACACCTCGGCGCTGTACGCCTTCGGCGCGTTCCACGCCTGCTGGGCGACGACCATGGCGGACGAGCCGTTGAACTGCATCGCGGCGTTCCCCGCGACGGCACCGCTCTGGTTGCGGGTCACGGTGCCGGCCTGCGTGCCGGCGGTGCCGCCGCCCGAGAAGTCGTTGATCGTCGTGCCGGTCGTCTCGCTGAGACGCCAATACAGGTCGGGCTGGTCCGCGACCACCGCCGCGCCGTAGGCGTCGGTGGGCGTGGCCGTCCAGGCGGCGGCGCGGCCGCTCGCCAGGTAGTGTGCCTGGACCTCCGCCTGCGACAGCGCGGTCGGGTAGACCGCCACGTCGTCGATCGTGCCGGACAGGCCGGTGTCGGACGGGCGGTTGGCGAAGCTGCCGGTCTGGTCCGCACCGATCCGCCAGTAGCCCTGGTAGGTCTTCGGTGTGGTGTAGTTCTGGTCGCGGCCCACGCGCTTGCCGTCGACGAACAGCTCCATGCCGTTCGCTCCGACCGTGCCGACGACGTGGTGCCACTGGCCGTCGCGGATCGCGCCCTGGCTGTAGACCGTGCGGTACGACCCGTCGTTGATCGTGAAGTTCACGCGACCCGAGTTGTCCAGGTAGAGGACCCGGTCGGTGTTGCCGCTCGTCGACGTGCCCGTCGCGGAGTCGCCGAAGCCGATGATGCGGCCGCCGCGCGAGCTGGTCGTCTTCACCCAAGCCTCGACCGAGACGCTCGCGGGGGAGGTCTCGACATCCGTCGTCGTCATCTTCGGCGTGCTGCCGCCGTTGGACTGGACGGCGCGGTTGCCGTCGTTGAGCATGGCACCGGCCGCGTTGAGCGACAGGCTCACCGCGTTGCCGGGGGCGTCTCCGACGTCATCCCACAGACGCGTTCCGCTCGTCTCATCGAGACGCCAGTAGTGCGACGGCTCGTCCGCACGCACGGCGGCGCGGTAGGCGGACGTCGGAGCGTCGGAGACCGTGATGTACGGTGACCACGCGCTCCACTGGACGTTGCCGTCGGAGTCCTTGGCGCGAACCTGGTAGCGCACCTCGCTGCCCGGGGTGAGACCCGAGTCGGTGACGCTGAGGCTCGGCAGGCTCCAGAACGTGCTGTCGTCGCGCGTGAACGTCGCGATCCGCACCGAGGGGCTGCGGTAGACGTCGTAGGTGATCTCGGATCCGTCACGGTCCCACAGGCTGCTGAAGTTCACACGGACGGTGCCGGACTCGTTTGAGTACACCGTCGGCGTGAAGGCCGCGTTGTAGACCGGCGCCGACGCGTGCGGCGAGACGGCGCGGGTGCCGAAGCGGACCAGACCCTGCTGCGCGATGTTGTTGACCCGCGGGAACTCGCCGCCCAGGACGACGTAGTCCTCGTTGCCCGTCACGGTCCACGCCGCCTGCTGCGCGCTGGTGTAGCTGCCGAAGGCGAGCTCCGGGTACCAGTTCAGCATCCCCGCGTAAGGGAGGCCGGTGAAGTCCCAGCCGTAGGCGTCCTTCTTCGTGGTCATGCCGGTGGGGTAGGTGGTGGAGGCGGTGGCCTTCTGCCAGCGCGTGCGCGGGTTCGTGTCCGGGAAGCCCCCGATCACGGTGCAGTCGTGCTTGTGGGAGACCGAATAGAGCACGTCGCCCTGCGGGAAGGTGCCGTAGGTGTCGCCCAGGCAGTCGTTGACCCAGTTGATCGCGCCCGTGTAGGGGTCGACGGCGAACTCGCCCTCGAACGTCGCCCCCGATCCGAAGGCGTAGCCGGTGCCGTAGATCTGGTTGCCGTCGGTGCTGAGGCTCGAGATCGCGCCGTTCGCGCCCGCCGTCTTGATGCGGCTGGTCGCCGCCCATGGCATCAGCTCGCCGGTCGTCGCATCGAGCGACGCCATGCCGTAGGCGGTCGTGTCGTTGACCACGGTGAAAGACCCCGCGATGATCACGCGCGACGCGTCGGGGCTCATCACCATGTCCCACACGAATCCGGAGGAGGCGGTGGGAGCCCACGAGGTGAGTGACCGCGTCGTCATGTTCCACGCGGCGAGCTCGGTGCGCGGCTGCCCGCCGCTGGAGCGGAAGTTCCCGCCGATGTAGATGGTGTCGCCGGCGAAGCCGAAGCCCCGCACCTGGCCGTCGGTGCGCGGAGCCCAGTCGAGCATGTTGCCGGTGGCGACGTCGAAGGCGACGACGTGCCCACGCGCCTGCCCGTCGACGGTCGTGAAGTCGCCGCCGAAGAACACGGTCTTGCCGTCAGGCGTGGCGCGCACGACCATGCCCTGCGCGTCGAACGAGTGGTTGAAGTTCGGGATCGGGTTGCCCGTGCGGATGTCGAAGGCGAACACGTTGTTCGCGCTGATCTCGCCCGGTCCGCCCACGGCCACCCCCGGCGGCCGTGCCTTGGAGAAGCTGCCCGTGACGTAGACCGTGTTGCCGACGACTGTCTGGCTCCACACGACGCCGTTGATCTGCCACGTGGGCAGCACGTCGACGGTCACCGTCTCGGGCGCCGCGACCGGCGCATCCGCCGCGGATGCCGCCTGCACCGGGAAGGCGACGAGCGCCAGGGTGGCGACAGCGGTCGCTGTGGTGGTCAGCACGGCGAGCATGCGACGGAATCGGGACGCGCTTCGGGCCTTGCGTGTCATGGACGTTCCTCTGGTCGGTGTGGAGAAGGTGATGGGCGGGCGCTGCGCGGTCATCTTCAGCTCAGCTCCCCGCGGAAGACGGCGGAGGTGTGGATGTCGTCGAAATCGACGACGAGGGTGACGGAATCGCGCGCCGGGGCCGGGACGGCGAAGGCGTAGACGGCCGTCGCGGTCTTGCCGGGCGCAAGGATCCCGGAGAAGTCGATGACGTCGGCCTCGGCGGCGTAGACCTTCGGCAGGGCACCGCCGGCGGCGTCGAGGAGCGTCGGGACCACGGTGCCGAGGTCGATCGCCTCGGAGGAGCCGTTCTTGAGCGTCAGCGTGATGCGCGCGTACTCACGACCGGGGAAGCTGCCGGGGCCTTTGGCCGTCTCGGCGGCGAAGGTGACCTCGGTGATCTTCAGCGAGACGCCGTCCGAGTAGCCGACCGTCCCGGTGACCGGTGCGGGCTTCGCGCTCACGGTCGGTGTGCGGTCGCTGCCGTCGCGGCCGACCTTCGGCACGGGCTGATCGGAGTCCACGTCGGCGGAGCCCGACGGCGTCGGACCGGGCACGGCCGGTGCGCTCGGCGCGGTTGTCGACGTCTCCGATGCGACGGGCGCCGGCGCGCCCTGCTCTTCCTGCGTTGCGGCGCACGCGGTCAGACCCGCGCACAGTGCCAGCGCCGCGATCGTCGCGCACGCTCGAACAATCCTCATGATTGTCGTTCCCCAGTTTCCCCAGTGCTGGAGAAACGGTCCGCGCAGATCGCTCGCGCGCGGCGCCATCCCCATGGCAATTCCCCAGCTGACCAGATCTTACTGGGATGACATGACGGGCGCCATGGGGCTTCAGCAGATCTTGAGGCAGAGCTTGGGGACCGAGACGCCCCTCACCCGCGGGCCCAGCGACCGAGGAATTCCGACAGCCGGCGGTGGAACGCGGACGGGCTGTTCCGCTCGCGCGCATGCGCGGCGTCCTCCCGAGCGCGCTCGCGATAGTCGGGCCACTGTTCGTACACGCGCCGAAGGCCCTCTGTGAGCGCTCTCTCGTCGTCGGGCTGTACGAGGACCGCGGCCCCGAAACCCTCCGAGGCCTCCCGTAGCCCGGCCTGGTCGGCGGCGACCACGGGACGCGCGCTGAGGATCGCCTCGACGAGCACGTTGCCGAACGACTCGTCGAGTCGCGAGGGGACGACGGCGACGTCCGCCGCGGCGAGATGCCCCCATACGGCGGGCTCGAATCCGCTGAAGACGACGGCGTCCTCCACGGCGAGCTCGCGGACGAGTTCGCGCAGTTCGCTCTCGTACCACTCGTAGCCAGGGAAGACATCGCCGACGATGTCGAGCGTCGCCTCGATCCCGTCCCGGCGGAGCAGCGCGACGGCGCGTATGGCGAGATCGACGCCCTTGCGCGGGGAGAGACGTCCGACGTAGACGACGCGCAGGCTGCCGTCGAGCTCGCGGCGCGCCTCGGCGACGGCATCCGGTCCTCGCAGTCCGTTGTGCAGGACCGTGGTCCGGTCGGCCTTCTCCAGGGACTTGACCCGCGACACCTGCCGGCTGGTCTGGGAGTTGAAGACGATCGCCGACGCGAACCGGAGCGGCGCGGTGAGCAGCGTCCGCGCCGGCCGCGAGAGCGCGGACTCCGCCTCGTGGACGTAGACGACGACCGGGCGCCGGGTCGTCCGGCCGGCCACGGTCCAGAACGGGATCGTGACGGTGTTCGACAGGACGACGTCCGGCCGCGTCTCGCGGATCAGGCGCCGCATGCGGGGGACCTGCGTGGAGATGTCCCTGGACAGCCGGAGGATGCCCTTCGGGCTCAGCATGCTCTTGCGCACGACCGGCGCCTCCAGGACGCGGACGTCGATCTCCTCGTCGCGCAGGACGCGCACGAGTGGTCCCTCCTGCGAGCACGTGACGATGACCTTCCACCCCAGGTCGGTCAGGCCGCGCACCGCCTCGAGCACCATGCGGTCCGACCCGTAGAGATCCGCGGAGGGATTGGCGACCAGCACGGTCCCCGGGGTCGTGTCGGACGCGTGGCCGGCCATGTCAGCGCTCGGGCCAGTACTCGTCGACGAGGCTCACGGTCGACTGGATGTTCGCCTTGCTCGAGGCGCCGAACACGATCGACTCGAGGTTGGGCAGACCGCACACCCATTCGATGGCCTCCCGCGGCGGGATCGCACCGCTGGCGAACACCGACATCGCGACGGCGCGGAACGGACGCTTCTCCATGGCCTCGAGATAGCCGTCGACGCCGCCGGACATGCGGAAGCCGATCTTGTTGATGTTCGAGCACACGATCGGGTTCTCGACACCGGCCCGGTCGAGGTCGTCGAGCACACGCGGCAGGTTCATCGTGATGAAGCCCGGCTCCGCGTTGTAGCGCTTGCGGACATGGTCGGCGAAGATGCGGAAGGCGTCGGTGAAGCCGAGCCCGGAGAGCAGGTCGACGACGACGTTCTGCAGCCAGATCACCGGCGTGCTCAGCCCGGCGAACATCTTCAGCTCGGCGTCGATGAGCAGCGTCGTGACGCCCTCGATGTCCTTGCGGGCGAGCGACGACGTGCCGCGGGCGATGCTGTCGAGCAGACCCTCCTCGGGCAGGAACTTGCGGATCGCGCCGAGGAAGCCGTCCTCGGTCACCGCGTTCGCGTACTTGTGCGCGTACGGCATGCACGGGAAGAACTTCATGTCGGCGTAGCGGTCGGGGTTCGCCCGCACGCGGTCGGCGATCTCCGCGATCCGGTCGTGCGTCGTGCACATGAACGTGTGCACCCCCGCGTCGTACGCGTCGTCGAGGACGCGCATGATCGCATCCGTGTCCTGGAAGCGCATCTGCTGGGCGCGCGCCTTCTCCTCGGACATGTGGTTCACGCCGAAGAACTGGTTGTCGCCGAACAGCAGCCGGTCCATCGTGCGCTGTGTCGTGGTGGTCTCCATCGTCATTTCCCCCCTCGCAGTGCGCTGAGCGCGGCCGAGAACCGTCCGCGCGGCGCGCTCTCCACCGTGCCGCTGGCCGACTGCACGGTCAGTCGCGACTCCTCGCGCGCGGCGTCCTCGCCGATCATCGCGATCACGCGGTCGGTCGCCGCGGCGGAGGCGAAGTCGTTGAGGCCCTCAGTCTGCCCCGCCTCGATGCGGCGGATGAATGCATCCAGCTGTGCGCTGTACTCCTCGCCGCGCAGGTAGAACCACGGCGCGTCCGTCAGCTCCGTCGTGTAGCGCACGTTCCAGCCCACCTTGTAGCCCTCGGGCAGCGGCGCCGTGTCGCGCAGGTAGACCTGGATCTCCTGGCGGTCGGCATAGATGCGCCCGTGCGTGCCCCACAGCGTGATCTTCGTCGTCATCTTGCGCTGCGACTCGTCGGACCAGTTCGAGATGATCTGCGCAGACGCGTCGGGATAGTGCAGCGTGCTCGCGACGGCGTCATCGATCTGCGTCGAGAAGATGCTCGTGAGCTGGCTGCCGCTGACGGCCTCGGGCGAGCCGAGGTACCACGTGAGCAGGTTGAGCGGGTGCGCCGCGTAGTCGTACAGGCATCCGCCGCCGGTCGCGCGCTGGCTGCGCCACGTCCGTCCGGACGGCTTCAGGACCACCGGCCCGTAGGCCTCCGCGAGCGCCGTGCCGACCGTGCCGATCGCACCGAGGTCCAGGAGGCGCTTGACCTCGCGGAACGCGCCGACGAAGCGGTTGTGGTACCCGACCTGTGTCACCAGACCGCGCTCGGCCGCCAGCTCGGACAGCTCGACGCCGTCCTGCGGGTCGATCACGAGCGGCTTCTCGCAGAAGACGTGGATGCCGCGCTGCAGCGCGTCGCGGATCATGCCGGCGTGCAGGTGCGTCGGCGTCGCGATGATCACCGCCTGGGGCTTGGCCTCGTCGAGCATGCGCCCGAGGTCCTTGTACGTCTTCACCCCGGTGTACTTGGCCAGGATGTCGAGGAGGTATCCCGTCGCATCGCACACCCCGACGAGATTCACGTCGGGATGGGCCTTGATCATCGAGAGATGGGAGAGTCCCATCTTCCCGAGCCCCACCACTGCCACATCGATCACGCCACGACCCCCGTCTCCGTCCGAATGCCACGCCTCTGCAGAGCAGTGCGCAGCGCACGCGCGTATTCGCTGCCGATCTTGTCCCACGTGAACTCCGCCTGGAAGCGGGCACGGCTGGCGCGACCCATGCGCGCGCGGCGCTCCGGGTCGGCGAGCAGGTCGTCCAGCAGCGGAGTGAGATCCTCGACGCCCTGGAAGTATGCGTTGTCCGGTCCCGCCACCCACGTGTTGTACGGGTTCCCATGCGCGACGACCGCGTTGCCGGCCGCCATCGCCTCGACCAGCGACGGGTTCGTCCCGCCGACGGTGTGCCCGTGCAGATAGAGCGCGGAGTGGAAGCGCAGCGCCTGGATGCGCTCGGGCTCGAAGATCGCGCCGGGGAAGACGACCTCGCTGGAGGCCGCCTCGCGCACGGCGACGTGGTACGGGTCTTCATCGCCGTACGGGCCGACGACCACCAGCGGCATCCCGCGCTCGTGGGCCGACCAGGCCGTCACGATCTCGAGGACCGAGTTCTCCGGGATCGGGCGGCACACGATCATGGCGTAGTCGCCGGGGGTGAGGCCCAGCTCCTCGACGGGCGCGGTGGGCGCAGAGGTCGCCTCGTGCGCGCCGTAGGTGATGGTCTGCACGCGGCTCTTGCCGAAGTGGCGGCGCAGGTACTTCGCGATGACCGGGTGGTCGGCGATCAGCACGTCGCCCACCCAGCCCGCCAGTCGCTCGTTGGCGAGGAGGATGCCCTGCTTGACGAGGCCCCAGCGCCGGCGGGTCCACTCCATGCCGTCCATGTTGATGACGTTCGGGATGCCGCGCAGACGCGGGAGGACGTCGAACACGCCCGTGTTGTAGCCGAACGTGAGCCAGACCTCTCCCGGCTCGTACGCGGCGGTCGCGTGGCGGATCGAGGTGAGATCGAACGCGGATGTGCCGCGCCATCCCTCCTTGGGCTCGTGGATGAGCACGCGCTGCAGGCCGTTCCACTCGTCGACCGTAGTCTCTCCCTCACCGGGGAGCTGGCAGTAGACGACGACGTCCCAGCCGTGTTCCCGGAGGTAGAGTCCGACGTTCTCGGCGGCGGTCTCGAACCCCCCGTAGGCGGCGGGGACTCCGTGAGTGCCGAGGATCCGCACGGTGTGAGACACGATCGAAGACCTTTCGGACAGTGCTTGACGACAAGCAGAGAAAAGGGACGAGGAGCGTCAGGCTCCTGAGCCTAACGGGTGGGCGGCCATGGGAAAGCGACCGCCCACCCGCATCCGCCGCGGGCTGCGCCAGGGAGAACGCAGCCCGCGACGGGCGTACTGACAGGCGGGGGAACCGGTTCAGTACGCGCCCTGAGGGGCGACCATAACTGCGGCTGTACGCCACATGATCATCAGGTCGGACATGACCGACCAGTTCTCGACGTAGCGGAGGTCGAGCCTCACGCTCTCCTCCCACGAGAGGTCACTGCGTCCGCTGACCTGCCACAGGCCGGTGATGCCCGGCTTGATGTAGAGGCGGCGGAACACCTTGCCGTCGTAGGCGGTCACCTCGGCCGGCAGCGGGGGACGCGGACCGACGACGCTCATGTCGCCGATGAGCACGTTCCAGAACTGCGGCAGCTCGTCGAGGGAGAACTTGCGCAGGAAGCGTCCGACGCGGGTGACGCGCGGGTCCTGCTTCATCTTGAACAGCGGCCCCGCGCCCTCGTTCTCCTCGAGGAGGGCGGCGAGCTCCTGCTCGGCCGTCGTCTTCATCGAGCGGAACTTGACCATCTGGAAGGTCTTCCCGTCACGACCGATCCGGGTCTGGCGGAAGAACACGGGTCCGCGCGAGTCGAGCTTGATCGCCAGTGCGATGAAGGGCGTGAGGAGCGCGATCGGCAGGAGCGCGATCGACGCGACGCAGATGTCGAGCGCCCGCTTGAGCAGGTGCTGACCGCCCTCGTACGTCGGGATCTTGACGCGGATCAGCGGAAGGCCGTCGACCTGGCTGAGTGAGATGCGCGGGCCGGCGACGTCGGTGAGGCGGCTGGAGAGCACGAGCTCGGCAGCGGTCCCCTCGAGCTGCCAGCTGAGCTGCTTCACGTAGTCCGGGTCGTCGTCGGGGCGGCTCGCCACGATGATCGCGTCGGCACCCAGCTCGTTGGCCGTCTGCGCGACGGTGTTGATCGTGCCGACGACGGCGATGTCCTGGCCGTCGACGGGAAGCACGTCCTGCGGCTCGCCGTCGATCGCGGCGCCCACCACGACGTAGCCCTGCTGAACGTCGCGGTGCAGCGTGCGCACGACGTACTCGACGTCGTCCGCACGGCCCACGACGATCGCCCGGGAGACGTAGTGGCCGAACCGACGCTGGTGGATGAGCCACCGTCGCCATGCCCATCGGCCGACCAGGAGGGCGATGAGCCCCGCGGGCAGCGCGATCATCAGCTGCATCCGGATGCCCTGCCACTGGAAGATGATGAAGGCGATGGCGAGCAGGCCGAACGCGAGGCCCGATGCGTGCGCGACGCGCTTGTACTCCGTCGCGCCGGACCCGGAGACGCGCGGATCGCGCGAGTGGAAGAGCCCCAGGATCAGCAGCCACGTCGCCGCCGTGACTATCGGGATCCTGGCGAGGATCCACGGGTCGGCGGCGAGCACGGCGGGAGCGAGCATCTGCAGCTGGACGAAGCTCGTCAGCAGCGTCGCCACGATGACGATCGCGGCGTCGGTGAACGCGAGGCGGCGCGCGTAGCGGCGCTCCCACAGGCGGCGGCGCTCGAGCGTCGGAGTCGCACGCGGAGTGACCAGCGTCTGCGGCACGGTCTCGTCGGTGCGCGGTGCCGGCTTCGGCGTGTCATCCGTGACGATCGTGAGCGTCGGACGGACTGCCGGAAGCGGCGCGAACGCGGCTGTGCGACCCGTCGTGCTGACGGCGTCGTCGACGGCCGTCATCGGTCGAGCTCGCTTTCCCTGAACGCGAAAGCACGTCGTTCCATAACGATTTCCCCAGTTTTCCCCAGACCACGACCCCCCGGCCGTGGCAACTCGTCAGGCCAACTGCGACCCCCACCGGTCCCACCCGGTGCGGCTGTCGACGCCCGACCCCTCGGGCTTCATGTCGACGTCAGTTGACCCTGACAACTCGATGAGTCTATCCACGACTTCGAGCGCAGGGGAACCCCCACTGATACAGGAGTGTGTCGAACGCGTAAATCTTGAGGGACCGGACCGCGGCGAAAAGCGCAACATCACGGGCTCGGGGCGCGAGGGCCTTGAGGGAAACTTAAGGCTGCCTGCGAGTCGTGGCGGGGGTTCCACTTGCGCTGAACGACTGCATCTCTGCAACCAGTTGCAAGAATGCAAATGATTGCAGTACAGTCGGGTCATGCCCACCACCGCCGATCTCGTCCTCCACCCGGTGCGCCTCCGTATCATCCAGGCGCTCCTGGGCGGTAGGGAGCTGACCGCCAACGAGCTGTCGGCGGAGATCTCCGACGTCTCCAGCGCCACGGTGCGGCGGCACGTGGCCGCGCTCGTCGAGGGCGGGATGCTGCGCGTCGCCGATGAGCACCGGGTGCGCGGCGCCATGGAGCGCACGTACGCCCTGAGCGCCGACGCCCGCGAGGTGACGCCCGAAGATCTGCGGGCCATGAGTCCCGAGGAGCACAAGCAGGCGTTCGCCGCATTCGCCGCGAGCCTGCTGGCGTCGTTCGACCGGTACATCGACCGGGGCGACGTCGATCTGTTCCGCGACGGCGTGAGCTACCGCCACAACGCGCTGTGGCTGAGTGATGACGAGCTCGCCACCCTCCTGCAGGCGACCCGCGAGTTGTACCTGCCCTACGCGGCGAACGGGCCTGGGGAGGGTCGGGTGCGACGGCTCATGTCGACCGTGATGATCCCCGACACCCCTGACGCCGACTGACCCGACGCCCACCGAGGCGAGAACCCGAACCCGACCCGAAAGCGCACGAGATGGACACCACCACCCACACCACCACCGCGAACGCCGACGCCCTGGCCTCCGCGCCCCTCGACACCCTGCAGACCGATCTCAGCGTGCGCACCGGCCGCGGCATCAACGCCATGATCGCCGGCGTCATCCTCTGGACGCTCTTCGGGATCGCCGGCGCCGTCGTGGCCGACGAGTTCATCCTCGCGCTCGTCTACGTGTTCGGCGCCGGACTGCTCTTCCCGCTCAGCCTGCTCGTCGCGAAGGCGCTGCGCCTCGACACATATGCCAAGGGCAACCCGCTCGGTCCGCTCGCGGGCATCCTGGGGGGCTGCAGATCCTGTTCATCCCGCTGATGCTGGGTGCGGTCTTCCTCACCCCGCGATCCGTGCCATGGTTCCTCGCGGTGCTCGTCGGCGCGCACCTCCTGCCGTACGCGTGGCTGTACCGCAGCCGCGCCTACCTCGTCGCGAGCATCGGCATCCCGGTCGCGTCCGGCCTGGTCGGCTGGCTGCTGCCCGACCTTGTGCGCTTCGCCGCGCCGGCGGCCGTTGTCGTGCTGCTCGCCGTGACCGCGTTCCTGCTCCACCGCGAGAACCGCGCGGGCTGAGACGGAGCGAGCCGCTGTGCCCTGCCCGGGAAAGGCAAAACCCCCGCGATGTAGAAGCTACGCGAGGGTTTCTGGGCTGATTGTAACGATCAGCCTTGTGGCTCCGACCGGCATCGATCCGGTGACCTTTCGATTTTCAGTCGAACGCTCTACCAACTGAGCTACAGAGCCGCACGGCACATGGCCGTGTCCTAAACGAAACGCCCTCCGAGGAGGGCGCGTCGCTCGGAGCGACCCTGACGGGACTTGAACCCGCGACCTCCGCCGTGACAGGGCGGCACGCTAACCAACTGCGCTACAGGGCCATGCTTATTAAATTGTGGGTGTGACCCCAACGGGATTCGAACCCGTGCTACCGCCGTGAAAGGGCGGCGTCCTAGGCCGCTAAACGATGGGGCCGAGCGAACCCGGGGGCTCACGCTTACCGACGCTCAAGCATACGCAATCCCCGGGCGATCCGCCAATCGAGCAGATCCGAGCCGGATGCCGCGCCCCGCCGCAGGCGGATCCGTATCTGCGGCGCGCCTGTGGAACTCCCCTCACATATGCGCGCGCGGGGGAGGATCATGGATGGTGGGCCAGCCCTTGCATCTGTGACTGATGTTGCTAGTGTGAAACCCGTTGTGTTGGCTGCGGGAGGGAAAGTCGTGAGCGCCGAGCACCTCGATGCCGTGGAGGAGGCGTGCGACTGCGCGCCCACTCCGGCTGAGCGACGGCAGCTCTGGCCGCAGGCTGTGAGCCGCAGGGCCGCGATCGGACTCGGGGCACTGGGCCTCGCCGGCGCCTCCCTCCTCATCGCACCGCAGCTTCCCGCCGCGTACGCCGCGAGCTATCCCTCGTGGGACGACGTGCAGCGCGCGAAGAAGAACCAGGCCGCCAAGGCCGCCGAGGTCACGCGCATCCAGGGCCTCATCCAGAGCCTCACCGACAACGTCGCTCGGACGCAGGCGATCGCCGACCAGCGCGCCGACGAGTGGTACACCGCGCAGGAGGAGTTCTTCGACGCCGCCCAGCGCGCCGAGGATCTGCAGGCGCAGGCCGATGAGCAGGCCAAGATCGCCGAGGACGCCGCCGACAAGGCGGGGCGCCTCGCCGCGCAGCTCTACCGCAGCGGTGGAGACGACACATCCCTCGAGCTCTTCTTCTCCGGCTCCGCCTCGGGCGCCGACGACCTGCTCGCCCGTCTCGGATCGATGGACAAGCTCCTCGACCGCAACAAAGAGGTCTACGCGGCCGCCGTCACGGCCCGCAACTCGGCCCAGTCGCTGAGCGACCAGGCGGTCGTCGCCCGCAACAAGCGGGACGAGCTGCAGAAGGTCGCCGAGCAGAAGATGCAGGCCGCGCAGGCCGCCGCCGACGCGGCGCAGGCCGCCCTCGACGCGCAGACGATGCACCTCGAGGAGCTGCAGGCGCAGCTCGCGGCGCTTCAGGACACCACCGCCAAGACCGTCGCCGCCTACCAGGCCGGCGTCATCGCGCGGCGCAAGGCCCGCGAGGAGCGACTCCGCCGGGAGCGCGCGGCGGCCGCAGCGGCAGCGGCGGCGGCGGGGAAGAACAACGGCGGGGGAGCCGTGAAGTCGAGCGGATGGGCCCGCCCCAACGGCGGTCACATGAGCTTCGGCTTCGGGCCGCGCAAGCTCATGTGCGGTCCCAACTTCTGCGGCAGCACGAACCACCGGGGCATCGACCTCGCCGGCGGGTGCGGCAGTCCCATCTACGCGGCGCACTCCGGTCGCGTGACGATGGCCCAGAAGTACAGCGGGTACGGCAACTACGTGCGCATCCAGCACAGCTCCGACACCGCGACCGGGTACGCGCACATCAAGCCCGGCGGGTTCAACGTGCGGGTCGGGGATCGCGTTCAGGCGGGCGACGTCATCGCGTACGTCGGCAACACCGGGAACTCGTTCGGCTGCCACCTCCACTTCGAGGTGTACGTCAACGGCAACACCGTGAACCCGCAGACGTTCCTGCGCAACCGCGGCGTCAACATCTGACCTGGCGCACCCGCCGACGCACGGCGCGCCGGAGCGCGGCGGCGCCTGAGCCCCGAGGAGCGTCAGGCGCCGACCGGCGTCACAGCGTCTTGGGTGCGGGACCCTCGCCCTGCGTCTTGGTCTGGCCCTCGTGCTCCTCGAAGCGCGCGAACGCCTCGCCCACCAGGCGCTCGGCCTCGGCGGCATCCGCCCACTCGTCGACCTTGACCCACTTGCCGGGCTCGAGGTCCTTGTAGTGCTCGAAGAAATGGCCGATCTCGTTCTTGGTCCACTCGTCGAGGTCGCTCACGTCCTGGATGTGCGCCCAGCGCGGGTCCTTCGCGAGCACGGCGACGACCTTGTCGTCCCCGCCGGCCTCGTCGCTCATCTTGAGGACGCCGACCGGGCGCACCTTGGCGATGATGCCGGGGTACAGGTCGCGGTCCAGGAGCAGCAGGACGTCGAGCGGGTCGCCGTCCTCGCCGAGCGTGTTCTCGAAGAACCCGTAGTTGGCGGGGTAGCCCATCGGGGTGAAGAGGATGCGGTCCAGGAACACGCGACCGGTTCCGTGGTCGACCTCGTACTTCACCTGGCTGCCGCGGGGGATCTCGATGACGGCGTCGTACGCGCCCATGCTGTTGCTCCTTCGAAGACGGTGGGATGCCGCCGACAAGCCTAGTCGCCTGCATAACTCCGCCACTCCCGCGTCGATCCGGCGCGAAACGCCGATGGTGGCGCCTGCGTGGCCCGTTCTGGAGGAGTTGCGCACGGGCGGGGGCGGATAGCGTGGATCCGTGAGCCCCGTCGGACCCCTCGACCCCGCCGTCGCGGAGACGCGCGTCGCCGTGCGCCGCGCCCTCGCGGGGCTCCCCGAGGGGGCTGTCGTCATCGTCGCGCTCTCCGGCGGCGCCGACTCCCTCGCCCTCGCGGCCGCCACGGCGTTCGAAGGCGCCAAGCGCGGGCTGCGCGTCGCGAGCGTGACGGTCGACCACGGGCTGCAGGACGGCTCGGCGGAGGTCGCGGCCGCGGCCGCGCGCCAGGTCGCCCCGCTCGGCGTCGATCCCCTCATCGTGCGGATCTCCGTCGGCACCGACGGTGGTCCCGAGGCGGCCGCGCGCGAGGCGCGCTACGGCGTGCTGGCCGATGCCGCGGCGGATGTCGGCGCCGCCGCCGTCCTGGTCGGCCACACGCTCGACGACCAGGCCGAGACGGTGCTGCTGGGCCTCGCCCGCGGCTCGGGCGCCGCGAGCCTGCAGGGGATGGCCGCGGAGTCGTCGTTGCGCGGCATCCGTCTGCTCCGCCCGCTCCTGGGCGTGCGGCGGACGACGACGCGGGCCGCGTGCGCCGCGCAGGGCCTCGTGCCGTGGGACGATCCGCACAACGCGGACGACCGGTACACGCGCGTGCGGGTGCGCCGGAACGTCCTGCCGGTGCTCGAGGCGGAGCTCGGGCCGGGCGTCGCCGAGGCCCTCGCCCGCACGGCCGATCAGCTGCGGGAGGACTCCGAGGCGTTCGCCGAGATGATCGAGGAGACCATCGAGGACATCGTCGAGCACGCCGAGGCGGGCATCTCGGTGTCGGTCGGGGCGCTCGCGGCGAATCCGGCCGCGCTGCGGCACCGCATCATCCGCCACGTCGTGGCCAGCGAGTTCGGCACGTCGCTGAGCCGCGCGCACACGCTCGAGGTCGCCCGTCTCGTGACGGACTGGTCCGGTCAGGGCCCCATCGACCTGCCCGGATGCCGCGCGCGCCGCATCGGCGGGCGCATCGAGTTCACCGCCACGCCCGCGGCGGGCTGATCGGGCATCCCGCCGGAGCCGCCGCGCTCTCTAGACTGTCGGCATGCGCGCCGCCGACATCGCAGACGACCTCTCGACCGTTCTCGTGACCGAGGAGCAGATCCTCGCCAAGCTGGATGAGCTGGCGGTGCAGGTCGCCGCCGACTACGCGGGCAAGGACCTCATCTTCGTGGGCGTCCTCAAGGGTGCGGTCATGGTCATGGCCGACTTCGCCCGCGCCTACCCCGAGGTCGTGCCGATGGACTGGATGGCGGTGTCGTCGTACGGCACGGGCACGAAGTCCAGCGGTGTCGTGCAGATCCGCAAGGACCTCGACACCGACATCCACGACAAGCACGTGCTGATCATCGAGGACATCATCGACTCCGGCCTGACGCTGAGCTGGCTGCTGGAGAACTTCGAGGCCCGCGGAGCGGCGTCGGTCGAGGTGCTCGCGCTGCTGCGCAAGCCGGAGGCGGCGAAGGTCCACGTCGACGTCCGCTATGTCGGCTTCGACATCCCGAACGAGTTCGTGGTCGGCTACGGGCTGGACTACGCCGAGGCGTACCGCAACCTCCGCGACGTCGCGGTGCTCGCCCCGCACGTCTACGAGTAGGCCGCCTTCAGGCTCCACCGCGGGTCCGCCGCGGGTCCTGCGCGCGGCGTTCGAGGCCGCCGCGCGCGGTACGCCGTGGGCGAATGCACAGCCTCCCCCTAGGGCGCCCGCGCTACGCTGACAGGCACCATGGACTTCAAGAAGATCACCCGCAACCCGTTGATCTACGTGCTGCTGATCGGCGTGTTCCTCATCATCGGGTTCTCGCTCATCTCGAGCCTCGGCGGGGCGAAGCAGATCACCACGCAGCAGGGGCTCGAGCTCCTGCGCGGCGACACAGTGACCAAGGTCGTCAACACGGACGGCGACCAGCGGGTGGACATGACGCTCTCGAAGCCGTTCGAGGGCTCCTCCGACGTGCAGTTCTACTACGTCGACGCGCGCGCGGACGAGGTCGTCCAGGCGATCGACGCGGCCGACCCCAAGGACGGGTTCAACGACCTCGTCCCGAGGCCGTCCTGGTTCGACGGCTTCATCTCGCTCCTGTTCCCGCTGCTGCTTCTCGGCGTCCTCTTCTGGTTCCTGCTCTCCAGCGCCCAGGGCGGCGGCAGCAAGGTCATGCAGTTCGGCAAGTCCCGCGCGAAGCTCGTCACGAAGGAGACCCCCACGGTCACCTTCAGCGACGTCGCCGGCGCCGACGAGGCCATCGAGGAGATGCAGGAGATCAAGGACTTCCTGAAGGACCCGGCCAAGTTCCAGGCCGTCGGGGCCCGCATCCCCAAGGGTGTGCTCCTGTACGGCCCTCCCGGAACCGGAAAGACGCTCCTCGCGCGCGCCGTCGCCGGTGAGGCGGGCGTCCCCTTCTACTCGATCTCGGGCTCCGACTTCGTGGAGATGTTCGTCGGCGTCGGCGCCAGCCGCGTGCGCGACCTCTTCAACCAGGCCAAGGAGAACGCGCCGGCGATCATCTTCATCGACGAGATCGACGCCGTCGGCCGGCACCGCGGTGCGGGCCTGGGCGGCGGCCACGACGAGCGCGAGCAGACGCTGAACCAGATGCTCGTGGAGATGGACGGCTTCGACCCCAAGGCGAACGTCATCGTCATCGCGGCGACGAACCGTCCCGACATCCTCGACCCCGCCCTTCTGCGCCCCGGCCGCTTCGACCGCCAGATCGGCGTCGACGCGCCCGACCTGCAGGGCCGCAAGCGCATCCTCGAGGTGCACGGCCGCGGCAAGCCCCTCGCCGACGGCGTCGACCTCGAGGTCGTCGCACGCAAGACGCCCGGGTTCACCGGCGCCGATCTCGCGAACGTCCTCAACGAGGCGGCGCTGCTGACGGCGCGCTCCAATGCGCAGCTCATCGACAACCGCGCGCTCGACGAGGCCATCGACCGCGTCATCGCGGGTCCGCAGCGGCGCACGCGCGTCATGAAGGACAAGGAGAAGCTCATCACGGCCTACCACGAGGGCGGACACGCGCTCGCGGCGGCGGCGATGAACCACACCGACCCGGTGACGAAGATCACGATCCTCCCCCGTGGGAAGGCCCTCGGCTACACCATGGTGCTGCCGCTGGACGACAAGTACTCCGTCACCCGCAACGAGCTGCAGGACCAGCTCACGTACGCCATGGGCGGCCGCGTCGCGGAGGAGATCGTCTTCCACGACCCGACCACCGGCGCCTCGAACGACATCGAGAAGGCGACGAGCATCGCCCGCAAGATGGTCACCGAGTACGGCATGACGACGGATGTCGGACCCGTCAAGCTCGGCGCCGCCTCGGGCGAGGTGTTCATGGGCCGCGACATGGGCCACGGCCGCGAGTTCAGCGAGAAGGTCGCCGAGCAGGTCGACGTCCAGGTGCGCGCGCTCATCGAGCAGGCCCACAACGAGGCGTACCAGGTCATCAACGACAACCGCGACATCCTCGACAAGCTCGCCCTCGCGCTGCTCGAGCAGGAGACGCTCGACCACGTGCAGCTGGAGGAGATCTTCCGCGACGTCAAGAAGCTGCCCGAGCGCCCGCAGTGGCTCTCCAGCGACAAGCGTCCCGTGTCGGCCCTGCCGCCGGTCGCCGTCCCGCGCCGTCAGCCCGAGGCGATCGCCGCGGATGTCGCCGCCGAGCCCGCCGAGGAGAAGGCGCCGCGTCGTCGTCCCACCGGTCAGGCCCGGCCGGCGACGGCCTAGGCCGACGCCCCCGTCGCCAAGCCCGTAGGCTCGTAGACGTGGCCGTCGACAAGCAACGCGTCGCCGCAGCGGTGCGCGAGATACTCGAGGCGATCGGGGAGGACCCCGAGCGCCCCGGACTGAAGCTGACCCCTGAGCGGGTCGCCGAGGCGTACAGCGAGTTCTTCGCGGGCGTCGGACAGGATGCCGGGGCTCCGCTCGCGCACACCATCTCCGTGTCGCGGGGGCCGGCTCCTGAGACGACGCCGTCGGGCGCGGTGATGCTGCGCGACATCCACTTCCGCTCCGTGTGCGAGCACCACCTGCTGCTGTTCCGCGGCAAGGCGCACATCGCGTACCTCCCCGGCGAGCAGGTCGTCGGGCTCGGTGCCCTGCCCAAGGTCGTCGACGTCCTCGCCGCGCGCCCGCAGGTGCAGGAGCGCCTCGGCGAGCAGATCGCGGACGCGATCGCCGACTCGCTCGACACCCGCGGCGTGCTCGTCGTGCTGGAGGCATCGCACGGCTGCGTCACGATGCGCGGCGAGCGGCAGCGCGACGCGTACACGGTGACGATCGCGGCGCGCGGAGAGCTCGCCGAGCCGGCTGCCCGCGCCGAGCTCATCGCGCTGATGGGGGCGGGCCGGGAATGACCGCGCTCATCATGGGGATCGTCAACGTGACCCCCGATTCGTTCAGCGACGGAGGACGCTATCTCGCGGCGGACGCCGCCATCGCCCACGGCCTGCGCCTGCGCGAGGCCGGCGCCGCGCTCGTGGACGTCGGCGGCGAGTCGACGCGCCCGGGCGCGGAGCGCGTGCCGGTGGAGGTCGAGCTCGACCGCGTGATCCCCGTCGTCCGCGGGCTCAGCGAGGCCGGCATCCCCGTGAGCATCGACACCATGAACGCGGAGACCGCGGTGGCCGCCGTCGCCGCGGGCGCCGTCATCGTCAACGACGTCTCCGGCGGTCTCGCCGACCCCGAGATGCTGCCCGCCGTGGCCGCGACCGGCGCGGACATCGCGCTGGGTCACTGGCGGGGCCCCTCCAGCGACATGTACGCCCGCGCGGAGTACGTCGAGGTCGGCCGCGAGGTCGCCGCGGAGCTGCGGGAGCGCGCGGATGCCGCCGCGGCAGCCGGCATCCCGCCCGCCCGCGTGATCGTCGACCCGGGCGTGGGGTTCGGCAAGACGGGGCCCCAGAACTGGGCGCTCCTGCGCGACCTGTCCGCCATCACCGGGCTCGGCTTCCGCGTGCTCCTCGGCACGAGCCGCAAGCGCTTCCTCGCCGAGGCACTGGGACCGGATGCCTCCGAGCAGCGCCGCGACCTCGCGACCGCCGTCACGAGCGTCCTCGCGGCACAGGCCGGCGTGTGGGCCGTGCGGGTTCACGACGTCGCGGCGACCCGCGACGCGCTCGCAGTGCAGCGCGCCTGGCGGGAGGGCGGCTCATGGAGCGCCTAGACCGCATCGAGCTGCGCGGGCTGCGGGTGCGCGGCCATCACGGCGTGTACGACTTCGAGCGCGAGCAGGGGCAGGACTTCGTCATCGACGTGACGCTGCACCTGTCGCTGCGGGAGGCCGCGGCATCCGACGACGTCACCGACACCGTGCACTACGGCGAGCTCGCGGACCAGGTCGTCGCGATCGTCGCGGGGGAGCCGGTCAACCTCATCGAGACGCTCGCGGAGCGCATCGCGGCGGTGGCGCTCGCCGACGCCCGCGTGCAGCGCGCCGAGGTCACGGTGCACAAGCCGTCCGCGCCCATCGACGCGACCTTCGACGACGTCGCCGTCTCGATCGTGCGGGAGCGCGCATGAGCCGTCGGCTGACCGATCCGATCCCCGAGCGGCCGTCCGCCCCGCGCGAGGCGGTCACCGCCGTCGTCGCGCTCGGCGCCAACCTCGGCGACAGGGCCGCGACCCTCGAGGCAGCGGTGCGCGAGCTCACGCGCCTGCCGCTGGTCGACGAGGTCGTCGTCTCCGATCCGCTGGAGACCGTCGCGATCAAGCCCGACGGGCCGGATGCCGAGGCGCCGGCGTACCTGAACGCGGTCGCCCTCGTGACCACCCGCCTCGCGCCGACCGTGCTGCTCGAGTACCTGCAGAGGATCGAGACGGAGCACGGCCGTGTGCGCCACGAGCGCTGGGGGGACCGGACGCTCGACCTCGACCTCATCGCGTACGGCGACGTGCAGTCGGGTGCGGCCGACCTGACCCTTCCGCACCCGCGCGCCGCCGAGCGCGAGTTCGTCCTCGCCCCCTGGCTGTCTGTCGATCCGGATGCCGAGCTGCCCGGGCGCGGACGCGTGGACGCGCTGCTCGCGGGCCTGCGGGAGTCCTCGTGAGGCGCACCCGCCCCGTCGTGCTCGTCATCGCCGCCGTCCTCGGGGCGGGGGCGGGATTCCTCCTCGACCAGATGTTCACGGCCGGCGGACGTCACACGTTCGTGCCCACGATCTCGCTGCCGATCCTCCTCGTGCTGCTGGGCGCCCTCGTCGTGATCCTCGCCGTGCCGATCCGCCGTGCGACCCGCACGCCGGGCGCTGCGCCGGTCAATCCGTTCCGCGCCGTGCGCGTCGCCGTGCTGGCCAAGGCGTCGAGCATCGTCGGCGCGGCGGCGGGCGGATTCGCGCTCGGGCTGATCGTCTTCCTCCTGACCCGACCCGTCGCGCCCTCGATAGGGTCGATGGGAGAGATCATCGCGACGGCGGTCGCGGGGGCGATCCTCGTGGCAGCGGGCCTCGTCGCCGAGTATCTGTGCACCATCCGGAAGGACGACGATGACGAACACCCCGGAGCCGGAGACCCCGGACTCCGTCCCCACGACCACTGACGGCGTCGACGGGACCGATCCCGTGCTGGATGCCGGGACGTTCACCGTGATCCGGGAGCCGCGCAGCGACGCCCGGCTTCCGCTCGGTGACGGCACCTGGCACCAGATCGCCCCGCAGTACGTGTGGGTGCGGCTCATCTCGACGGCGATCATCATCGTGCTCGTCGTCGCCGCGGCCGTCGCGCTGACCCTGTTCACCCGGCAGGTGTGGACGTGGATCCCCGCCGGCATCGCGCTCGTCGTCCTCGTGTGGACCCTCGTCATCACGCCGCGCCAGGCCCGGGCCTACGGCTACCAGCTGCGGCGTGACGACCTCGTGTTCCGCCGCGGCATCCTGTGGCAGCGGCTCGTGGCCGTCCCGTACGGGCGCATGCAGCTCGTGGACATCACCCATGGGCCCCTCGATCGCGGCTTCGGCATCGCGCAGCTCAAGCTCGTGACGGCCGCGGCGACGACGGGGGTCACCATCCCCGGCCTCCGGCAGGAGGCCGCCGAGCGGCTGCGGGACACGCTCGTCGACGTCGCCGAGACCCGCCGGACGGGCCTGTGAGCGACGCCCCCGAGGCTGTGCCGCACTCCGCGACCACCGCGGTGCGCTCGCCTCTCGCCGACGGCGAGTGGCACCGCCTGCACCCGCTGACGCCGCTGTTCCGCGGCGGCATCGTGCTGGTCATCGTCGCGGGCGTCATCATCTCGAATCTCCGCGATCGGATCGTCGAGTTCTTCCTCCCCGTCGTCGCCCCGAACCTGCCGGACGACATCGACTTCGATCAGGGCAACCCCATCGACTTCGTGTTCGAGAACAACCTCGTGCTGACCGTCCTGCTGGGCGTGCTGGCGGTCGTCCTCATCCTCATCGGCATCTTCTACCTGTCGTGGCGCTTCCACATGTTCCGGATCACCGGGGACGTCGTCGAGGTGCGCAGCGGTGTGCTCTTCCGCTCGCACCGGCGGGCGCCGCTGGACCGCGTCCAGGGCGTCAACCTCACGCGGCCCATGATCGCCCGCCTGTTCGGCATGGCCAAGCTCGAGGTCGTCGGCGCGGGGCTGGACGCCAACGTCAAGCTGGAGTACCTCTCGACGCCCCGTGCCGAAGAGGTGCGCGCCGACATCCTGCGACTCGCATCGGGTCGCCGGCTCGCGGCGGCGAAGGCGTCGGCGGACGGACGTCCCGGCTCCCGGGTCGCGGCGGCCGCGTCCATCGTCAGCGACGGCATCACGGGCATCATCGTCGGGGCCGAGGACCCGGTCGCCGAGCCCGAGTCCGTCGTCCCGATCCCCGTGGGCCGGCTCGTCGCATCGCGCCTGCTCAGCGCGTCGACGCTGTGGCTGCTCGTCCTCATCGCCGCGATCATCGTCGGGTCCGTGATCGGCACGCCGTGGGTGCTGTTCGGCATGATCCCCGCCCTCCTCGGCTTCGGCGCGTACTGGGTGCGCAGCATCACGCGCTCCCTGCGCTACTCGATCGCCCCCACGCCCAACGGGGTGCGCATCACCTTCGGCCTCTTCACGACGGTGACCGAGATCCTCCCCCCGGGGCGCGTGCACGCCGTCGAGGTGTCGCAATCGATCCTGTGGCGGCCCTTCGGCTGGTGGTCGATCCGGGTGAACCGGCTCTCCGGCCGCGGGCCGACCGACGGCCAGGGCGACCAGTTCACGAGCATCATGCCGGTGGGCACGCGCGAGGACGTCGAGCGCGTGCTTCGGCTCGTGCTCCCCTCGCTCCCGGAGGCGGAGTGGCCGGCCGTGTTCGAGAACGGCATCCTCGGTCCGCAGCCCGACGACCCGTACACGAACACCCCGCGTCGGGCCCGTATCCTGCGACTCCTCTCGTGGCGGCGCAACGGCTTCCTCGTCGGGCCGGATGCATTGTTCCTGCGTCGCGGCGTCGTATGGCGCACACTCGCGATCTTCCCCCTGGCGCGCCTGCAGAGCGTGTCGATCGAGCAGGGGCCGATCTCCCGCGCGATGCGCCTCGCCGCCGTCCGCGCGCACACGATCCTCGGTCCCGTCTCGGGGCAGATCGGCGCGCTCGACCGCGACGACGCCCTCACCCTCTTCGACACGGTGGAGGCCAACACGATCGCCGCGGCGGCACGCGACCGCACGCACCGCTGGGCGGATGCGGAGGGCGCATGACCGAGCGCGACGGACGCCTCGGCGTCGGGGTGATCGGCGCGGGCCGTGTCGGGCCCGTCTTCGCGGCGGCGCTCGCCGGCGCGGGACACATCCTCACCGGCATCACGGCGGGCTCCGACCAGGACCGGGTCGGAGCGATCCTGCCCGGCCTGCCCGTGCTCGACCCGCTCGAGGTGATCGCGCGCAGCGAGCTCGTCGTCATCGCCGTCCCGCACGACGATCTGCCCGGCCTGGTGGCGGGGCTCGCCGAGGTCGGCGCGTGGCGGCAGGGACAGCTCGTGCTGCACACCGATCCGGCCTACGGCATCGGCGTGCTCGCGCCCGCGGCGGAGCAGGGGGCCATCCCGCTCGCGGTGCATCCCGCGATCGCGTTCACCGGGACCTCGATGGACCTCCGCGCGCTGCGCGACTCGCACGCCGCCGTCGCAGCGCCCGGGCCGTTCCTGCCGATCGCGCAGGCGCTGGCGGTGGAGATCGGCTGCGAGCCGGTCGTGATCTCGGAGGCGCAGCGCCCGGCCTACGCGGAGGCGATCGCGACCGCGACGTCGTTCTCGCGGTCGATCGTGCGCCAGGCGACGGCGCTGATGCTGCAGGCGGGGGTCGAGGCGCCCGGCTCCTACCTGTCGGCGCTCGTCCACACGACGGTCGACCACGCGCTCGCGGACGCCAACCCCGCGTCGGAGGTCGACGGTCTGCCGGACGCTACGATCGACGGATGATCCGCACCATCGGCGGGCTGCGCACCCGACTGGCCGAGGCCAGAGCCGCAGACCCGGTCGACGGGAAGGCTCCGCGCGTGGCACTGCTGTCCACGATCGGTGCGCTCCACGACGGCCACATCGACCTCATCCACCGCGCTCGCGAGGTCGCCGACCTCACCGTCGTCTCCCTCTTCGTGAACCCGCTGCGCTTCCGCACCGCGGCCGAGACGGCGGCGTACCCGCGCAGTCCCGAGCAGGACGAGCAGCTGCTCGCGTCGCTAGGGGTGGACGTGGTCTTCGCGCCGGATGCCGCCGAGATGCTGCCGCGGGGCACCGCGACCACCCGGGTGAGCGCCGGCGATCTCGGGCTCCGCTACGAGGGGCGCACGCGGCCGTTCTACTTCGACGGGCTGCTCACGGTCGAGGCGATGCTCTTCCACCTCGTCCGCCCGGATATCGCCGTCTACGGGGAGCGCGACCCGCAGCGCGTGTTCCTCGTCAAGCGCATGATCCGCGATCTGTTCTTCGACATCGACGTCGAGACGGTGCCGACCGTGCGTGCCGAGGACGGGCTCCCGCTGTCGTCGCGGGTCGCGCTCCTCGACGAGGCGGACCGCCGCGCCGCCGGTCGGCTCCCGCAGGCGCTCGAGGCGGCCGCGTCGAACGCCGATCGCGGGGTGGACGCGTGCATCGCCGCCGCGCAGTCGGCTCTCATGGGCGAGCCGCGCATCACCCTCGAGTACCTGTCGGTCGTCGACCCTGACACGTTCCTCCCCGTCGACGAGGGGCACAGCGGGCGCGCGCTCGCGCTCATCGCCGCGACCGTCGCCGGGCACCGGTTCATCGACAACGCCGAGATCTACATCCGCTGACAGGTGGCGATCTGCCCGGAAGGGGCTCAGGCGCCCGCCGGTAGACTGAGGACCTACCCCTGAGGAGCCACGCACCGATGACCGACACGTCTGCGCCCGCCGCTGCCCCCGAGATGTCCGAAGAGGACATCTTCGAGCAGAAGGCCGTGCGCCTGGCGAAGCGCGAGCGCCTCATCGCCGCGCGGGACAACCCCGGCGGCGGCGCGTACCCCGTCACCGTGCCGGTCACCGACACGATCCCCGAGCTGCGCGCCCGTTTCGCCGACCTCGAGGCCGGAGCGGAGACCGGCGTCACCACCGCGGTCGCCGGCCGCGTCGTGTTCAGCCGCAACACCGGCAAGCTCTGCTTCGCGAGCCTGCAGGCGGGCGACGGCAGCCGCATCCAGGCGATGGTGTCGCTGGCCGCGGTCGGCGAGGAATCGCTGCAGGCGTGGAAGGAGCTCGTCGACCTCGGCGACCACGTCTCCGTCTCCGGAGAGGTCGTCTCGAGCCGCCGCGGCGAGCTCTCG
>Ga0182739_1001357_pt1 | contig 25884 bp, 19 predicted proteins | sample eDN5th30CBELigBY_FD_128873 | JGI IMG/M metagenome (GOLD analysis project Ga0182739, IMG submission 128873) | Enriched backyard soil microbial communities from Emeryville, California, USA - eDNA 5th pass 30_C BE-Lig BY (version 2) (version 2) | ecosystem: Environmental > Terrestrial > Soil >... | reverse complement strand
GGAAGCGCAGCAATGCGTGCAGCTGACGAGTACTAATCGGTCGAGGGCTTATCCTAAAAGCCTTTCGTAAGAAAAGCTCGCTTCGGAAGCATAAGCTTTTAAAGCATTACCTAAGCTAAGGATTCAACATTCGCATCCAGTTTTGAAGGTGTAACCTTCATTAAGCATCAGAGCGATTCAGTCGTACTTTTGCTTACAATAAAGATTCAAAAATCGGCTGTTCAGCACCGAGAAGGTTGATTCAAACCGAAGAACGAGTAACGAAGTGTAGGCAAACCTACATGAGCTAAAAGGTTTCGTAAGAAACCTACTTCGGAAGCATAAGCTCTGGAGTTCGAGGGTTGGATCAAGATTCGATGCCGAATAAGCTGCCTGAGACACTTCGTGATCAACGGACGATTTTTGAATTACCATAAGGCCCGTTGGTCAAGGGGTTAAGACACCTCCCTTTCACGGAGGTAACAGGGGTTCGAATCCCCTACGGGTCACCATTAGCCTATCGCGGGGTGGAGCAGCTCGGTAGCTCGTCGGGCTCATAACCCGAAGGCCGCAGGTTCAAATCCTGCCCCCGCAACCAAATAAATTAACGACACCACCTGCGAAGGTGGTTTTTTTGTTGTTTTCGTAGGTAGATTTGTGTTTTCCGTGCATACCCATCTATTATATCTTGACCGTTATGACGGTAAGGCACTACACTTACGAGATAATGTGTACAGTAGGAAAGGACAGGACATCCATGGGAAGACAACAGCCGCAGCTGCGACATCATGCCGTTGTGAGGTTCGGATTAGCGATGCCAGCCAGAGTCTGGTACAATGCCAAGATTGATGTATGGGCATCCATGATTTTTAGTCTGTTTAACGTTGTAATGAATCAATTCTTTATGCCTTTCGCGATTCGAGAGGGCGCTTCGAACCTGCAAGTTGGTTTATTATCGGCTGCACCGGCCATCGGGCTTATCTTCTCTCCTTTATGGGCAAGCCTTATTGAGCGTACGGGAAAGTATCGGTTGTTCTTTATTTTTCCGAATATGATCGGCAGAGTGCTGCTTGTGTTCCCGGCATTATTCCCACATCCTACCGTTTATGTCGTGACAGCGGTTAGCTTCCAGCTGTTGATGGGCATTCAGGCGCCTGCGTATGCTTCGCTGCTGCCTAAGATGTATCCTTGGGATGTACGAGGCAGGATAATGGGATATGTACGCGTTGCAATGGGGGCATTGATGATTCCGCTGGCGTACATCGTGGGAAGCTGGTCTGACCATGCGGGGCCGTCTGGACCGCTGTTTGCCGCTTCGTTCTTCGGCCTCATATCGATTGTGCTATTCAACACGATACGATTGCCGAAAACACCTGTGCAAGTGGACAGCAAGCGTAAGCAGAAGCGATCTGCGAAGGAAACGCTGATCGAACAGTGGGATCTTGTGAAGGGCAACCGGATATTGGCTGTATTCCTGTTAGCAACGACTTTTGCTGGTTTTGGCAATATGCTCGCCAACCCGTTGTATCAGATTATACAAGTTGATGAGCTCGACTTAACGAATGTACAGATTGGTTTAGCACGGATCGCATATTATTTGGGACTATTGCTTACCTATCTCATTGCCGGCTGGATGATCGACCGTTATGATATTCGTTACACACTGATGGTCGGGATCGGCGCGTATGCGGTTGTTCCGCTCCTGTACGGCGTATGGGGAACCTATAGTGCCGTTATAGTAGGCAACGGTATTCAGGGCATGGGAGAAGCGATCTGGGACATTGGCATATTGTCCTTTATCTTCCGACTGGTACCTGGTCGAGAAGGGGTCATATTCGGGGTTCACTTGATGCTGTTCGGTTTCCGTGGAACGCTTGGCCCATTGTTAAGCGCAGGATTGTCGGAGTCGGTGGCTTTATCGAGCCTGCTCATCATTGCTTCCATCTGCGGGTGGATCGGTACGACACTGTTCGTATTGGGCAGTCGTGGGCGGATGAAAGATGATCACCTGCCAGCGAATAGCTCGACATAGGATGATGATGGACTGACTAACGGTTATCAGAATGGCTATTTAGCTAAGATGATTGAAAATAAATGTTCAACGGTTGCCACTGAGGCTATTTGACCTCGGTGGCAATTTTTTTGGTTAAGATAGAGCGAATAAGCTCAATAGCACACGTTAGAATCGAAAGTAGGCCATTAGGCGTTCAATAAGCACCACAGCATCCGTTAGCTTATGAGCAGCCTGCTTGCAGCTATCACGAAACAAAAAAGCGACTTGCAGCATCCGGCTCGTTCCTAATGGGACGGAGGCCGATGCGGCAAGTCGCTTTGTTTAATATAATCCTTCGGTTACGCTTGCTCCTTCAGCAGCAGCAGGTCTACCAATTGCTGCTGCGTTACGTTGCCGAAGTAGTGGCTGACGTCCTTGTCCGTTAGAGCGGCCTGCAGCGCCTGTTCTTCATAGCGAACGCCGGTAAGCACCTGCTCCAGATCGGCAACATCGCCGACGCCGAAGAAGTCGCCGAAGATGTGGCAGCCTGCAATGAGGCCATCCTCGACATCAAGGCGCACATCGATAATGCCGGCAGCGAACTTATAGGCGTTCTGGATATTGAATTTGGGCGAGCGGCCATAGTTCCAGTCCCAATTGCGGTAACGCGATTCGGACAGCTCATGAATCGCTTTCCAGTCCTCATCTGTAAGCCGATACTGCGGCACCTCGGAAGGCTCCATACCGAAGATGTGGCGAAGCAGCTCGTCACGGAATTGTTCAATCGTCAGAGGCTCCTGCAAGAACTCGGTAATGTTAGCTACGCGTGAACGAACAGACTTGGTAGCTTTGGACTCCACCTTGATCGGCTTTACTTTCAGCGCGGAGGCGACATGTTCCATCTCTGAGTTGAAAAGCAGCGTCCCGTGGCTGAACATCCGTCCGCGTGTTGCGAACATGGCGTTGCCGGATACTTTGCGCTCGCCGATCTGAATGTCGTTACGGCCGCTCAGCTCGGCATCGACGCCAAGCGCTTGCAGGGTGTCGACGACAGGCTGCGTAAACTTGCGGAAGTTGTGAAACGATTGGCCGTCGTCCTTGGTTAGGAAGCTGAAGTTCAGGTTGCCGGTATCATGATAGACGGCACCGCCGCCAGAGAGGCGGCGAACCACTTTAATGCCGCGCTCGTTTACGTACTCGGCGTTAATTTCCTCGATCGTATTTTGATTTTTGCCAATGATGATCGAGGGGGCATTAATGTAGAACAAGAGATAGCTGTCCGTCATAGGCAGCTGACGCAGTACATATTCTTCGATCGCCAGGTTAATGGTCGGATCGGTTATGCCTTGATTATCGATGAAAAGCATGATGGATTCCTCCTCCAAACGGTTACGCTCTTGCACGTAGGCGCGACTATCGGCCCATTGTGCTCTGTGTAGATCGTAACATATTTGAGGAGTGGAGACGAGTTTACGCGATTCTTTGTATACTTAGCTACTGCTGCTGCTTGTAATACGTTCGGAACACAATGTCCTGATTGTAGTTGCCGAAGCCTTTGCCATACAGCGTCAGGCCGCCGACATGGGCTGCATCATCGTCGACCGATAAGCGCAGCGTCCACTGATTGCGCTCCTGCTCGATCACGTTGATTCCATTAGGAGACAGCATAACGCCATCGATGAAAGTACCTTCGTCATTGATGCGCAGCACCTTGAGGAAGCCATATTGGTTAATGTTGTCCGTCCACCAGTCCGGTGTGAAGGAACCGCGCCCACCACCGGAATCGCCTGGGCTTGTCCAGTAGCCGAGATCCGTACGATTCAGATGGAAGCGAATGTCGGATGGCCAATTGGAGTTGACGCCTGGTGCTTCGGATGACATTTCCAGCGTAATCTCGATCTCTGTCAGCTGTTGAGATGGAAGCAGGTAGTTAGGAATTTTGTACTCGATATAGCCTTTGCCGAACCACAAAATATTCGCATGCATCCGCTCAGGCGAGAGGAAGTACCGCGGATCGTCGAAGTGACCGATATATTGCGACGTGGTCGCAAGACCGCATGTCGGATGAACCTCGAACGAGGTGTAATGCCCGACCGGGATTGAAACCTCATGCATGGGGCGGATCGTCTCCTCGACCTGCGGAAGAGAGATTTCAATCCATTCCTCGATTAGCGAATTTAGCTTATGCGTGCCACCATTGAGGCGAACCATCTCAGATCGAATGAGTCCTGCCTGCTGCAGCTTGCGAATGTGCATAGTAACGATCGCTCCGCTTAAGTTCAACTGCTCAGCCAGGTCTTTGTTGTTCATCGGCTTCTGCGCGAGCAGCTTTAATATGTTTAATCGTACTTCACTCGCAAGCGCTTCGAATAGCGGAAGCCATTTGACGTCTGCACTGGCTTTAATCATTGTCGTTCCTCCATCACTACAGTCAATATGAGAGTTAGTTATTTATATGAAAGTGAATTGATTTGATATTTACATAATAATTAATATATACATAAATCAATCGAATGAAAAGGCTTTTATTTAAAAAATATGTTGCAAATGAAAGCGATATCGTTTTTAATTGAATCAAGGATTAACATAATTCTTAATTTAATTAATATCAATATTAATCCAAGGTAGAGGAGTTGTCTACATGAGTTTAAAAGCAAAAATGATTGTTGACAAAGATTTTGCAATCTCCGAGATTGATGATCGCATTTATGGTTCCTTCATTGAGCACCTGGGCCGCGCCGTATATAACGGCATTTATGAGCCAGGTCATAATACAGCGGACGAGAGTGGCTTCCGCGGCGACGTGCTTGGTCTGATCAACGAGCTGCAGGTTCCGATCGTACGTTATCCTGGCGGCAACTTCGTATCCGGTTACAACTGGGAAGACACAGTAGGTCCCAAAGAGCTGCGCAAGCGCAGACTCGAGCTGGCATGGCGCGTCGTCGAAACGAACCAATTCGGCTTCAACGAGTTCGTAGATTGGGCGAAGAAGGCGAATACGCAAGTCATGATGGCGGTTAACCTCGGTACGCGCGGCATCGACGATGCACGCAACATTGTCGAGTACAGCAACCATGCAAGTGGTTCGTACTGGAGCGACCTGCGTCGTTCCCACGGCTATGAGCAGCCTCACAACATTAAGACGTGGTGCCTCGGCAACGAGATGGACGGCCCTTGGCAGATCGGCCATAAGACGGCAGTCGAGTATGGACGCATTGCACTTGAATCGGCGAAGGTTATGAAATGGGTTGACCCATCGATCGAGCTCGTCGCTTGCGGCAGTTCGGCAATCGGTATGCCAACGTTCCCAGAATGGGAAGCAACGGTACTGGATCATACGTATGACCACGTGGAATACTTGTCGCTTCACCAGTACTACGGCAACCGTGAGAACGATACGCCGACATTCCTCGCCCGTTCGCTCCAGATGGAAGATTTCATCCGTACGGTAGCTGCAACTTGCGATTACATCAAAGCGAAGAAACGCAGCAAGAAGAAAATGTTCCTGTCGTTCGACGAATGGAATGTATGGTTCCACTCTAACGATGCAGACCGGAAGATGGATCCATGGCAGATCGCACCGCCACAGCTTGAAGACGTGTACAACCATGAGGATGCGCTTGTTGTCGGTACCATGCTCATCGCGCTGCTGAAGCATTCCGATCGCGTGAAGATGGCTTGTCTTGCACAGCTCGTTAACGTTATCGCGCCTATCATGACATCGAACGGCGGCGGTGCTTGGCGTCAAACGATCTTCTATCCATATATGCACGCTTCGGTATTTGGCCGCGGCAAAGCGCTTGTGCCACTCGTTCAGTCGGACAAGTACGACACGAAAGAAATTACGGATGTTCCTTACCTCGAAACGATCGCGATCCATAACGAAGAGAAGGAAGAGGTTACGATCTTCGCGGTTAACCGCCATCTGGAAGAGTCGCTTCCATTCGAGATCGACCTGCGCAGCTTCGGCGCTGCAACGATCATCGAGCATATCGTGCTTGAATCGGACGATCTGAAAGCTGTTAACACGGAACTGCAGCCAAACCGCGTTGTGCCTAAGAACAACGGCAACGCAACAGCAGACGGCCTGACGATTCAAGCATCGCTGCCGAAAGCATCGTGGAACGTTATCCGCGTGAAAGTATAATCCGCGTAATTGCTAACGCTCGCTTGATGTACGGCATGCACGCAAAGAATCTCCAAATCCGCTCAGCGGGATTGGAGATTCTTTGCGTAAGGCTATGGAATTGAAGGTAATGGTTATAGGGTTGGTTTCACGATCATCAGCACGAACAACGCGATGCCCAGCACAGTTGCAATGTAGTGAATGACTCGAACCTGCGATACGAGAGCGTTGTATTCGCCAGGAGGATTCGAGGACGAGTGAACAGCTGACGCTTGATGGAACAGCCAGTTGAACACTTTCTTCTGTCTTGGCGCAGCGAAGCCGATAACTAGAATCTGGATAATGACATAAATCGCAAGAGACCCATAAATCCATACGTCCTTGAACTGATAGTCGCCGATGATGACGAGCGCGAGTCCGCTAATTACCGCAAGCGAACCGCCGATCTTCGGGAATAGCTCAAGAGTGGCGCCTAGACGAAACGATGTGCGAAGCTGTTCCGTCGACTGACCTGCACGCAGCAGGACAGGCGAGAAGTAGGTTGGGCCAATTCCGATAATTGCTGCCATAATGTGTACGACAACCAGAAGCAAATAGCCATCCATCGTGCCGAATCCCCCTCAAATCGAACAAATGTCGTAAGCCAGCACTGATATTACATTAGCGCACAGTTGTTGGCAACTAAAGATATCCAAAAGACCCATTGAAATGTAAGGACAATCGCCCGCAGGTCATGCTCTTCAGAGCCGATTGTGCTATGCTAGGACACGGAGGGATATGTAATGAGAATCAATCCAACTAATCGGCTTGAACGAGGGAGGCCTGTCCGTCTGTCGGATGGTCGTCAGCGGCACTTTCTATTCACAGGCGCACAACCGGCATTGCCTATTTATGTAGAGAGCATTGGTTATAATCCGGAGCAGGAGTCCATCGACCGTGAAGAAGGGTACCCTTGCTTCCATTGGCTGGAGACGGTAAGCGGCGAAGGTATCGTTGAGGTTGCCGGCCAGCGGCTGACGCTGCCGCCGCATACAGGCATTTTGCTATATCCACATATCAAGCATTCCTATCGCAAAGCCAGTGACGAATGGTCGACAAGCTATATTACGTTCGATGGGTCGCAGGCTGCACCTATGGTGACTTCGCTTGGCTTCCGGCATTCGGAATGGTTCAAGTGGGAGCAGGAGGCGTCGGAGCTTAGCGGACATTTGACGAGAATGCTCGTTGCGATTGAGACGGCTGATGACCGTTCGGGCCTGGATGCTTCGAGCGGGCTGTATCGATTTCTTCTTCTATTGAAAAAATATGGTCAAGTCAGCTCGGGTTCTTCGCTCTTTCAGCATATGGAAAGGCTTAACCCGCTGCTTGCGTGGCTGGACAGCAATTACAGCGACCCTGCAGTCGGACTGCCCGAAATGGCAGATCAGCTGAATGTGTCTGCCCGTTATTTGAACATGCTGTTCCGCAAAGCATTCGGCATGACGGCCTATACGTATCTCATTCAATTGCGGCTGTCGAAGGCGAAGGAACTCATTAGCGGTCTGGAACGAAAGCCGATCATGCAGATTGCCCAAGAGGTCGGTTATCGAGATGCGAGCCATTTTATATCGGTATTCCGCAAGGCAGAGGGCATGACGCCCGAGCAGTTCCGCAAGCTTCATTAGAAAGCTTCATGAAATAGACGAAACTAGAACGAAACAGTTGTCGTATAATAGATGACAATTATCGACACGATTCGATATGACGGTACGCGACAAGAGGGTGTGACGAAGAACAGATGCATTGGATTTCCAATCGGTTTAATAATATGAAAATACGATCCAAGCTGTTTTTGTCGCTTGTGCTCGTCGTTATCGTTCCCCTGCTTATTGTGGGCCTTTTACTCACCTCTCAATTTCGGGAGAAGGTGCTCGATGATGCAGTTGCGCAATCGCTGAACAATGTGGAACGAATTAAACAGCGGATGAGCCAGTTGCTGGCTGGGCCAATCGATGTAGCGAGCTCCCTGATGTATGATAAGAAGTTGTATGATATCGCGAACACTTCGTTCTCTAGTTCGGCGGATGTATTCCTCGCTTACAACGAATATCCGATATTCCAAAGAATTAAAGAAATCCATAAAGAAATTCGGAGTATTCGACTGTATGTCGACAATCCGACCATGCTGAACAACTGGGAATATATGAAGGCGGATACGGCAACACAGTCGGCCTACTGGTACAAGGAAGCACAGGATAGTCAGATGGCGATGTGGTATTACTTCGATGAAGAGACGAATCCGGGGACTAAATACTTGAACCTTGTGCGGCGTATCGACTTCTTGGGATATCGAACGAGCGGCATATTGGTTATCTCGCTCCATCGAAGCGAATTGACGAACATTCTGATGAATGAGCCGTTCGATACGATGATTATCGATGCGAACAATCGTATTGTAGCGTCCACGCGCACTTCGGATGAAGGGCTTGCGCTCAGCGATGTGAACGTCGGGATGTCGCTCGATGGCTTCAAGGACGGAACTTTGAATACGATGGTCGATGGCAAAAGGTCCAAGGTAGTCGTAGAATCAATAACGCCGACTGCAAGCCGCAACGGACTACGCATCGTATCGGTCATCGGGATCGAGGGCATTGTGAAGGATGCGAATCGCATCGGGATGCTTGGCTTGATGATTATGTTGTTTAGCTTAATCGTAGCGATTATATTGATCTCTTTCGTATCCAAGCTGCTAGCCAATCGGATGCTCCGGCTTAGTCGAGAGATGAATAAAGTAGCGAGCGGTAATTTGAATGTTGCGCTGCAGATAGACGGTAATGATGAGGTTGGTCAATTAGCCCGCCAGTTCAACGGGATGATGCATAGCATTCGCGATCTGATGGAAGAAGTGCGGGAGTCCAATGAACAGCAGAACTTGCTCAAGATCAAGCAGAAGGAAATTAAACTTCGCATGATGGCCAGCCAAATTAATCCGCACTTCTTATTCAATGCGCTGGAATCCATTCGAATGAAGGCGCACATGAACAAGCAGACCGAGATCGCCCAGACGGTCAAGCTGCTGGGCACGCTGATGCGCAAAAATCTTGAAATCGGCGGTTCCAGCATTAAACTGGACGATGAGATTGAGATTGTTCGATGTTACTTGGAAATCCAGCGATTCCGATTCGGCGACCGGCTCGGCTTCGAGTTGGATATTGATCCAGCTTCGCTGCAGGTCCGAGTGCCGCCGCTCATCGTACAGCCGCTTGTTGAGAATTCGGTCGTGCATGGGCTTGAAAGCAAAGAAGAGGGTGGATGCGTCGTTATTCGAACAACGATGTCTGAGGACTACAAGAAGCTAATGATCGAAATCTCCGATAACGGAGAAGGCATGACAGAAGAGCGGCTGAAGCAGCTGATGGAGTCGCTTGATGATATGGAAGATCGGGAAGGATACCGGATCGGCATGCGAAATGTACATCAACGGCTCAAGCTTACGTACGGCGATGAATATGCCCTGACGCTTGAGAGCACACCGGATGAGGGGACGCTTATCCGAATGACGCTGCCGGCGGGAAGGGAGGATTGGTAAGCATGTATAAGGTGCTGATCGTAGATGACGAGCCATCAATCCGCGAAGGGATGACGACGCTGATCGAGTGGGAAGATTTCGGCTTCGAAGTATGCGGAACGGCTGCCAATGGGAGAGAAGCATTGGCGAAGGCCGATGAGCTGGAGCCGGATCTGATGCTTGTCGATATAAGAATGCCCGGTATTAACGGGCTGGAGCTGATCGAGCGAATTCGTGAGACGGGCAGTGATTGCCATTTCCTTATTCTTAGCGGGTATTCGGATTTCGACTATGCGAAGAAAGCGATTGGCTTCCGCGTCGACGGTTACCTGCTGAAGCCAGTGGACGAGAAAGAGCTGTGCGAGAGTCTGGAGCGCATTCGAGATCGGATTATCGAAGAAAAGGAGCTTAAACGCCAGCAGGAATCCGAAGTGGCATGGCGGGGCGAGCAGTTGATCGCCTCGGTCGTAACGGGAATGGCTGGCGATTCGCTCAGCGAGGAGCTATGGGATCCGATCTCGCAGCGGCTCGGATTGAACTGGACGAGCTTTCGCGTTGCACTCGTAGAGGCTGACCTGACGGAAGATGAGGAGTCAGCAGGCATTGGCCTTCTTAAGAGCAGATGGAGCCGAGAGATCGATAAGGAAATGAGCTTTGTCTTCCTAGCGGAGCCTTATGTGGGTATTCTGCTGCGAGCGGATGAACAGGGTAAAGCGCAGTGGCATGCTGAGCTAGCGGAGCTGATGGACAGTGAGAAAGTACCCTTGTTCATATCCGTAGGCAGCAAGTTCGACACTTTCCTGCATGTCCGCCAGTCCTATGAGCAGGCGCTAGATGGAATGCGGCGGCGGTTCGTGCTTGGCATGGGCGTCATCGTACAGGCTGACGGTGCTGAAGAGACGCGGCCTATTCTGGAGCCTGGCGAGTTGGACGGGTATGCCGACCAGCTCTTCCTTGCGCTTGATATCGGCAACAAGGAGAGTGCGTTTCGAACGGTAGAGGCGCTTGCAGCACGAATGACGGAAGCGAGACTAGATGAGGAAACAGTTAAGTCGTTAATGGCCCAAACCGCGTCAGTGGCATTCAATAAGCTGGCTGCCGCAAATCCGAAGACGTACACATCGACTCAATCATTCGCTCCTGTCATCTCGGAAATTATTCGGCAGCGGAGCCTGAGGGCGCTCGTCAGCCACCTCAACCAAGCGATCGAAGCAACGGTGCGGTATGCAGCGGAGCATAGCCCAGAGACCATTATCAAGCAAGTCGAGGATTTCATCCGCCGTCATTATAGCGAGAACTTGAAGTTGGAGACGATCGCGGATCTGTTCAACTACAACAGCAGCTATCTTGGCAAGCTGTTCAAGACGCATACGGGCGAGTATTTCAACACGTATCTGGATAAGGTTCGCATCGAGAAAGCGAAAGAGCTGCTCGCGCAAGGACTGAAGGTTCATCAAGCTGCGGAGCGCGTCGGATACTCGAGCGTTGACTATTTTCATACGAAATTCAAGAAATATGAAGGGGTATCGCCCTCGGCTTTCAAAGGGAAACCTTCCTAAATACCGTACAAATTCGAGAAAAACCGTCCAACACAATCGTTGGAACGGTTTTTTTGTCATTTTCGCGCGGATCATGTCTAATTTCTCATGTATTTCAGTGCACATTTATCGGGTAGGATTTAGTGCTTGCCGAGGGGTATGATTAGGAAGCAAAAGAGATGGAATCGCTTTCAGAATAAAGGCTAACCACTGGTTACATATTAATCCAGACCATCTCAGGATAGTGAAATTGTATATGATTTTTGTTCGAATATATCGGGTGCAAAGCTTGTGCCTGAATCCATTATGATGTTGTTTATGAAAGAAGGAGGGCTAGTATGGAAGCAGCAATTCAGGACGATAAAAAGTCTGGCGGAACGAAAAACAAAGGCTTTTGGTACAAGGCGCTTCAACAGAAATACTTGTACTTCATGACCATTCCGTTCGTTATTTGGGTATTCATATTCAGCTATGTGCCGATTTTCGGATGGATTATGGCATTCCAGAAATACAGACCGGGTCCGGGGCGGACAATGTGGCAGTTCTGGAAGCAGGATTTTGTCGGCTTCAAGCATTTCGTGGATTTATTCTCAGATGATCGTTTCTTCATCGTCATTCGCAACACGCTGGCGATGAGCGGTATGAGCCTGATTGCAGGCTTTACTGTACCAATTCTGTTCGCGGTACTGCTCAACGAGCTTCGCGGTCAGTTCTTCAAACGGTTCGTACAGACGGTTTCGTATTTGCCTCACTTCGTCTCTTGGGTAGTCGTTGCGGGTATCGTAACGAAGATGCTCTCGATCGATGGCGGCGTTATCAATGACATCCTTGTTGGACTTCATATCATTGATAAACCGATTCTGTTCATGGGCGAAGGGAAGTACTTCTGGTCGATTGTAACCGCATCTGATGTGTGGAAAGAGATGGGCTGGAACACGATCATCTACTTGGCTGCTATTACAGGTATAGATCCTGAACAATATGAGGCAGCGCGTGTAGACGGCGCTGGCCGCTGGCGGACAATCTGGCATATTACGCTGCCAGGTATCCGGACGACGATTTCCATCCTGTTGATCATGTCGATCGGTCACTTGATCCAGATCGGCTTCGAGAAACAATTCCTGCTTGGCAATGCCCGGGTAATTGATTACTCAGAAGTGCTCGACCTGTATGCCTTGAATAACGGTATTACACAGAACCGATATTCATTCGGTACAGCGATCAGTATGTTCAACTCGGTTGTCAGCGTTATTCTGCTCTTCGTTGCGAACGGCTTGTTCAAACGTGTGACGAAAGAAAGCATCATGTAGAAAGGGGATGTCTCAGCTATGTCTAAAACGAGAACCACGAATTTCAACGCAACACTGAGCGATCGTATGTTTGACTGGACGAACGTCCTCGTCATGTGCATAGTTCTTGTCGTTACACTCTATCCGTTCTTGAACGTGCTTGCCATCTCGTTCAATGACTCGAATGATACCGTTCGGGGAGGTCTTACGATCTTCCCACGGGAATTTACGTGGAAGAACTATGAAACGATCTTCGCTTATTCCGGCCTGATCACAGGCTTCAAAATATCGGTGCTTCGTACAATTGTCGGTACGCTGCTCGGACTGCTCAGCGGTTCGATGCTCGCTTACTGCTTAGCACGTCCCGATTTTCAAAGTCGTAAATTCGTCTCCACCTTCTTGGCAATGACGATGTATGTATCCGGCGGTATGATTCCAACGTACATGCTGTTCCGTGATCTGCATTTGATGAACACGTTCGCCGTGTACATCCTGCCAGGTATCGTAAGTGCGTTCAACGTGTTCGTCATCCGTTCATTCATCGACGGTCTGCCGTACGCGCTGCAGGAATCGGCGAAGATTGACGGTGCGAATGACTTCACGATCTACTGGCGTGTCATTCTGCCGCTCTGTAAGCCGGTGCTTGCAACGATCGCTTTGTTCTTGGCGGTCGGACAATGGAACTCTTGGTTCGATACGTATCTGTATAACAATAGTACGCCAAGCCTGACGACGCTCCAATACGAGCTGACGAAGGTACTGCAATCGACGACGAACTCTACGGACGTACGCGGTAAGAACATTACCGATATCGTAACGAGCGTATCGCCAGAATCGATTAAGATGGCTATTACGATTGTTGTATCGCTTCCAATTCTCGTTATTTATCCGTTCCTGCAGCGTTATTTCGTTAGCGGGATGACACTCGGCGCAGTTAAATCTTAAGCTGCCGAATCTCGTCTTGCATTGTATCTCTAACCTCGGTATGAACAGGTAATCCTGTTGTACAATATATGATTGTTATCTTAGGGAGGGTATCGGTATGAAAGGTAAGGTCTTGAAACAATCCGGCCTGCTGCTCGCGAGTGCTATGCTCGTAGGTTCTCTTGCAGCTTGTGGTTCTTCGGACAAAGAGAAAGAGCCGGAAGGCACAACGGGCACAACGGACACAACGACGGAAACGCCGGCGGTTGATACGACGCCAATCACGTATACGATGTTGGCTGCAGACCCAAGTCCAAACTGGAACCAAATGCAAGACGCGATCGGTAAGAAGATTACGGAGAAAACGGGCATCACGCTCAAAATGGACTTCGCAACGGACGCGAACAAAGTTTCCCTCGTTGCAGCAAGCGGTGACTATCCAGACATCATCTCTGCGAAAGGCAGCGCGAACCTGTTCGTAGACGCAGGCGCAGTGCTTGATCTGACTGAGCTGATCGATAAATACGGCCCTAACATTAAGAAATTATATGGCGACTATTGGAATCGTCTGAAATGGAGCAACGAAGATCAAGCAATCTACGTTATTCCAACGTACGATGGCGTAGGTCAAACTTACTTCGACGCTGGCGGCGCTTTCAGCCTGCAGCACCAAGCGGTAGAAGAAGCTGGCTTCCCACAAATCAAAACGGTTCAAGACTACGAGAAGGTCATCGCTGATTACGTTGCGAAGCATCCAACGACGGCGGACGGCAAGAAAACGATCGGTCTGTCGCTGCTCGCAGATGACTGGCGCATCATGATCTCCGTTACGAACCCAGCGTTCCAAGCAACGGGCGCATCCGATGACGGTGAAGTATACATCGATCCGAAGACGTACCAAGCGACGTTCCACTATCGTCGTCCGGAAGAGAAAGAATACTTCCGCTGGCTGAACCATATGAACGATATCGGTCTCCTTGACCCAGAATCGTTCGTACAGAAGGAAGACCAATACAAATCGAAAATCGCTCAAGGCCGCGTTGTTGGCGTAATCGACCAGAAGTGGGGCTTCCAATCCGCAATCGATACGCTGAAGAAAGACGGCAATAATGCAGCTACTTACGGCTTCTATTCCGTACAGCTGGACGATTCGACGGTTGACCACTCGTTCGAGCCAACAGGCTTCATGGGCGGTTGGGGTCTCATGATCTCGAAGGACACGAAGAACCCAGAGCGCATCATCCAAATGCTCGACTACCTGGCTTCGGAAGAAGGCCAAATCATGCTGAACTGGGGCTTCGAAGGTCAGCAATACAATGTTGAGAACGGCAAACGTGTAATTCCAGCAGACGTTCAAGACAAGAAAACGAACGATGCTTCGAACTTCAGCAAAACGACGGGTATCGGTCTGTACGCGAACTACGCTCCGCACTACGGCGACGGCGTACAAGATTCGACGGGCAACTACTTCACGACGAACTTCCCAGAGCAAATCGTTTCGACTTACTCGGCTGAAGACAAAAAAGTGCTCGATGCTTATGGCAAGACGACGTGGAAAGACTTCTTCCCATCGGAAACGGAATTCGCAGCTAAGCCTTGGGGCGCTGCATGGAACCTGCCAATTCCAAGCGACTCCGATGCTAACATCATCTACAACAAGCTGACGCCAATCGTTCGTAAGAGCATTCCAGAAATCATCCTTGCGAAGCCATCGGAATTCGATGCGAAGTGGGATGCGTTCATGGCAGAGCTCGAGAAGAACGACGTTAAGAAATATGAAGATGAGTACACGGAATACATCAAAGAACGCGTAAACCTGTGGAGCGGCAAATAATAGACGCAATGCGGTTAACGTATTCGAAGAGAACCCTGAGGGCTGACAAGCTCTCAGGGTTCTTTTTGCAGATGATTGCGAAGCACTTATTCGGATAGTGTAACAATTTGGTATAATAAACAAAAAGAGGATGATTATTCGATGTGACGAATAGTTAAAGGGTTAGGTTAAAATGGATAGGAAAGAGTGATGATCATGGAGCAGCTAATATCAGTTCTGAACAACCAGCAGATCGAGTACGAAATTCTTAATCATGAAAAGAAAATTAAAAGCGCGCAGGAAGGTGCTGAATACTTTGGCATAGAGATTGGACAAACGGCCCCGACTCTAATTTTGAAGACGGACAAAGGCTATTATTCGCTTATTCTTTCGGGAGACTATGGACGGGTTGATTTTGAAGTATTGAAAAACCTGTTGCAAATTGATGAGATCAAATTGGCAAAACCGCAAGAAGTAGAACAAGTAACGGGCTGCAAGATTGGCGACGTATCGTTAATTAATCCTGATCTCCCTACAATAATGGACAGAGGATTGCATCGGTACCCGTATATTTATGGCGGAGCAGGAGTGCCCCAGACGACGTTGAAGATACGGCCTCAAGACGTAGAGCAATTAAATCATGTTGTGGGATTTATCAGATAGTCAGTAATCGTTGTACAGAATTTCGCGCATGCCGTTTCGGTTTAATCGGCTGAAGACAAAAAGTTAACGTATTCGAAGAGACCTTGAGGGCTGACAAGCTTTCGGGTTTCTTTTTGTTGACCATAAAACTTTGTATGATCTTTAGTTGATCTACCATAAGTTAACATTTAGAATGATAGACGATTCTACTAAGTAATAAGAATACAATTCGGATAAGGAATGATGAGATGAAGCTGCAACGTACCTTCATAGGAGCGGCAGTCCTCCTGCTAGTGTTATTGTTCGAAGGAAGTATGCAAGCAGCGCCCAAAGGAAATAACAGCACCAATGCGATAACACCAGTAAAATTAGTAATCGATGATCGACTCTCGTCAGACATGGCGTATGTAATGAATGGAGCCTCCTATGTGCCTGTCGCTCCGATTGCGGCAGCGCTTGGCGGCAAAGTTGTAAATACAAATGGAAAGACAAACGTGCAATGGGGCAAGACGATCGTTACACTGACGAGTGGTTCGAAGAAGGTGACGATTAACGGAGATATAGTTCCTCTCCCTCAGGTGGCCACAACGATTAAAGGGAAACTTTACCTGCCATTCAAAGCAGTCAGCGGCGTGTTCGGAATCAATGCGGTATACCACGCAGCAGATAAGAAAATGATTATTAAGACCTCGCACAAGGAAGCTATCCTATATGGATACGCTGTAGATAAGACTGGGCAGCCTGTGCAGCAAGGATATATTACGTTCACGAGTCAAGCAGAGCCGCCAATCGAATATATAGGCACGATTACGAACGGTTACTATCGTATCGATGTGCAAGAAGGCACTTATTCAGCCACCGTATTGCAAAAGAATAATGCGCCATATCGAAGGACCAATCTGTCAGGCTACACGGTTTCGGTCAACAATAAAGATCGCGTATTTCTAGGGGTGTCTCAGCCTCAGCCGGATTTAACGATTAATGTGCACGATGAGAATGGGGAGCCTGTAGAATCGGGAACTCTTGTCATGCTGACGAGCGCTGGAGAGGAAAGAGCCACAATAGATAAGGGGCAAGCGGATTTCTCCGTAGAGGAGAAGGGGCAGATATTCTTCAATCGCATCGAGATCGATCATGCGAATAATAACGAGCAATGGGATGTGTATGCGGTTTATGAGGCCGATCCGGAAGTAGGAAATGCTATAGTAGATGTTATCGTACATCCGGTGAACGTACGGTTACAAATCAATCGGAATGGTGTTTTGTTCACGAAGGGTGGCTCCATTATGCTAACCGATCCGCAGTTGAATCGCTCATTCGACTACAAGCCGGTGAATGGAGAAGTTGCCTTGTATTTGCCGCAAGGGCTATATACATGGAACGATTACTATTGGGGTAACGATGAGAGGGTCCTCTTCGTTCAGATTAGCAAGAAGCTTGAAGTGACGGATGTTAAGGTGCCCATGACGATTGTCCAAGACATCGTGGGCAGCGAGGTTCATGGCGTTCTTCAATCTGGCTCAGGGGAGCTTATGAAAGGCGGAACTTTATGGTTCTCGTTGAGCAGTGATCCAAGTCAGAACAACGTGGGTCTTGCGATGGTTGATTTTAGTAATGGGAAGTATGGAGTTATCCTTCCTGATGGTACTTATACAGTGACTTACGCTGGAGGAGGTTCGAGCGACAAGTATGCTGTTACGAATTCCTATGTTGTGATGAATGGAAAGGCTGTTACACCGAATCTCGTCGTCCCAGCATAAGAAGCGATTAAGATAGAAGAAGCGACCGGCATATTGCGGATCGCTTTTTCAGTATGTTTAGATAGGAGGATTAATATAAATATTAAAGCGTTTACAAAAGTACATACGTTCGATAAACTGTTAAGATGGCTTTTTCTTGAGAGAATGTAAATTTGTCGGAGGAGAGAGAAGGGGAGCATCATGAACGATTCGGAACGCAAGGCAACAAGGCGATCGTACCTGTGGGCACTGTCGTTTCTTCGACCGTATGGGAAGCGGATTTCACTGCTGGCTCTATGCGCGGTGTTATCCGTTGCTGGTGATACGATGACGCCGAAGGTTATTCAGTACATGATTGACCACGTTGTACAGCAAGGCAATTTCGATGTATTCTATGGCCTGCTCGGGCTGCTCGTGACGGTGAATGTGCTGATGCTGTTCGCGAAGAACAAACGCAATATTTTGCAGCGGACAATCGGAGAGCTGGCGGCACGGGATATGCAGAGCACGATCTTCAGGCAGCTGCGCAAGCTTGGGTTTGCGCACTATGAACGTCATCCGGCAGGCGAGACGCTGTCGATGTTCAACTCTGAGGTGATGTCGGTGATGCGGATTTATCGGCAGTATCTGCCCGGCATTATTGATAACTTATTGTACGTCACCGTTGCTATTATTCTGCTGCTTAATATCAACGCTTGGTTGACGCTCATTATGGTTCCAACGTTCTGCTTGTACTACTTGTTCGGCCCTTACTTCGAGAAGAAGGCTGCGTATTACGGCAAGAAATCAGGGCAGGGGCGAATCGCCTTCAACCAGAAGGTGTATGAGAGTGTCTCGGGCTTCCGCGAGTTCCGCGCATTCGGCGTACAGCCTTGGTACCACGGCCGTACGTATAAGGAGCATAAGGCGTGGACGCGCGATTACGTAGCAGCCGCTACTTATGGCTTCGCACGCGGCAGCTTCCGCCGCATCACCTTCTATATGGGCGCCATTGCGCTGTTCCTGACCGGCTATTACATGTTGAAGCATGAGATGGTCACACTGGGCGGCTTCGTCGCGTTCACCCTGCTCTATATGTCGACGATGTTCAAGCTGACGCTCCTCGTCACGCAGCTTACGGAGCAGCGACTTATTATTCATCAGACGGCCCCGTTGTATGAGTTCATGCACAAGCCAATCTTGATAGAAGATCCGGAAGACCCGATTGAACCAGCTGTCGTGCGCGGACGATTGCAGTTTGAGAACGTCGAGTTCGGCTACCCGGATCAGCCGCCTGTCATTAAAGGCTTCAACTTGGACATTAAGCCAGGCGAGAAAATCGCGTTCGTCGGAACAAGCGGCGGAGGTAAGACCACTTTGTTCAAAATGGTTGGCCGTTTCTACGATCCAACAAGCGGTGTCGTGAGACTGGACGGTGTGCCAATCAATCAGATGTCACTCGAGAAGCTGCGCGATTCGATCGGCTATGTATTCCAAGAGACGTATCTATTCGGCTCCACGGTAAAGGAAAACATCCAATTCGGCATGCCAAGCGCAACGGATGAAGAGGTAGTTGAAGCAGCGAAGGCTGCTTATGCGCATGACTTTATCATGCAGCTGCCGGATGGCTATGACACGCAGGTTGGCGAGCGCGGCATTAAGCTGTCGGGCGGGCAGAAGCAGCGCGTTGCGATTGCGCGCATGTTCATTAAACAGCCAGCCGTTATTCTTCTGGATGAAGCGACCTCGTCGCTCGATAACGTCAGCGAATACGAAGTACAGCAGGCGCTCGATCGTGTCCTTGTTGGCCGGACGACGATCGCGATCGCGCATCGGCTGTCGACGGTGAAGCATTTTGACCGGATTGTCGTAGTGCATGAAGGCCGTGCAGCGGAGGTTGGCTCGTATGAGGAACTGATGGCGCGCCGCGGTCTGCTGTATGAGCTGGAGCAAGGGCATGCGGGTGCTTCCGCTGTTGCGGCTGTGAAGGATGAGGTGAAGGCACTGTGAGTTATATCCAGTTTATGTGGCGCAACATGATGATCGTGAAACGGTCTTATATGCTTGTACTACTATTGTTAGCGCTTGAATCGGTATCGAACTATACGCTGGTCTATGTGCAGAAAATATTGATCGACGACGTGTTCGGCCAAGGCAAATACAGCTGGCTGCCTGCCGTCGTGACGGTATTTGCGGTTGCGGGCATTGTGCATGCATTAATGTTCACGCTGACGAGCAGACAGCTCGTCACCAACGAGTTCGCCATCAGCCATTCGCTGCTGCAGCGAATGCTGGGACGAATCGAGAACGTGCCGATCGAACGGTTCGGCCGAGAACGCAACGGCAAGTACGTGTATACGATGACGCAGGACTTGTTCATGTCGGCCAGCTTCATGGGCTGGCAGCTGCCGCGAGGCGTGCAGGAGCTGATCAACCTGCTCATTCTGGTCGGTTTCATCGGCTTCTCCAGCCCTTCGCTATTGCTCATGGTGCTCGTCATGTGCGGCTTCTACTTGGGAGCGGGCTATTACTTCACGCCGAAGCTGAAGGCCGCTGCGAAGCGGGTGTCGGAGCGTCGGACGGCGCTGTTGATCGGCATTGAGGAAGGCGTCGCATCAACGCGTGAGGTTGTTGCTTTCCATCGACTGAAGTGGGAAGAGAAGGTGTACAACAAGCTGTTCGCGCGGTACTTCGACCAAGTGCTGGAGGAAGCCAAGCTCGTCAATCGTCAGATGCGGTGGAGCGACCCGATGAAGTGGGGCATCAGCCTTATCGTGCTGGGCTATGGCGGCTATGAGCTGATGCATGGACGAATCTCGATCGGTACGTTCGTCGTCGTCTTCCAGTTCGCGACGCAGATGTCCGATTCGTGCTACAACCTGTTCCAGTTTTTCATGGGTGTATCGAGTCATCTGGCTTATATGGAGCGGGTTAACGGCATCCTGACGATGGAGCAGAGCGAGGCCGGTACGAAGAAGCTGACGGAAGCGCCGAAGGTGATCGACTTCGATGGTATTCGGTTCCGTTACGCGGATGAACTGCCGGACGTTATTCGAGGTTTGAATGCAGAGCTGCAGGCGGGTAAGAAGCTTGCGTTCGTTGGTTCAAGCGGCGGCGGCAAGTCGACGATTGCCCAGCTGCTCGTCCGATTCTACGATCCGCAGGAGGGCAGCATTCGCGTCAACGGCATTCCGCTGTATGAGCTGGATCGGGATCAATGGACGGGCGGCTTGTCGATCGTCTTCCAGGACCCGTATATGTTCCCGGACACGATCCGTGAGAATCTGCTCATGGGACGGGAATCGCTCACCGATGAAGATATGCGGGAAGCTTGCCGGATTGCGCAGATCGACAGCTTCATCGAGCGTCTGCCCGACGGCTATGATACGCAGGTGGGCGAGCGGGGCATTAAGCTGTCCGGCGGCCAGCGCCAGCGGATTGCGATAGCCCGCGCGATTCTGACGAATCCGGACATACTTGTGCTCGATGAGGCGACGTCTGCGCTCGATCTGGAGACAGAGCGCCAGCTGCTCGCGGCACTGGATGAGCGTCGTGCAGGACAGACGACGATTATGATCGCGCATCGGCTGTCGACGATTGAGAACGCCGACCGGATCTATGTCCTCGACAGCGGGCAGCTCGCGGATTGCGGCACGCACGAGGAGCTGCTGGCGCGCGAAGGCGGCGTATACAGCGAGCTGTTGATGGCGCAGCGGTAATCGAGTCTTGGATGGCGAGGTTTGGCAGGTGATCCCACCTGCCGGAATTGCCAAACCCGCCAAACCCGCCAAACCCGCCAAACCTGCATCTTTTTCGATGGATACGGGTCATTTACCCGCTCATACCTGCAGAAAGTACAGGAATTTGAGCGAAAATTAACGATTAAAGGTGAAGTTGGTTTAAATTCCTGCACAAATTGCTGGTTCAGGATGGCAGCTTAAATTTATGTCTGATAAGCCTGCATCAATTGCAGGCTTATTGCTCGCCAGAACTATATAAATGTATGGATAAGGTCCCCTAGGGGTGCGAATGAAAGAAGTATTCGTACGCCAAGGGGACTATTTTGACTTAGAATGACTGTTGTGTGGTATGTTTCTCATCAATCGAGTCGTTGGGCGGATCGTATAATGGTGGCTTTATTAAATGTGAATCAGCCACCTCTACACCGTTGTGCACGAGGTGATGGTGTCGGTAGGGGGTGAGCCACCCTTATTGCGATTGTTAGTTCAGACTGAAGAAGCTTGTGCAGCGAGCAAGCGAGCACCAGTCGAATGAAACATTCGGCCCTGCGATCACGTTCATATTGGTGAGGTGATTTCGTGGTGAACAAATGGATAATGACTGCAGCGGCAGCACTGCTTCTTCTGTCGGGCTGCGGCGAGAAGTCGGACAGCCCTAACGCTGCTAATGGAACGACCAATCCTTCTACTGCTCCAACGCCGGGAGAGACGATAATGCCGCCACTGAAGCCGGAGCCATTCCCTGCTGTGACTGACCCTTACAATCCTGACAAAGCAGCGGCGAATGGCGACGTCGTGAATGTGCACGGTAAGCTGCAGAACTTGGATGAGTGGAAGCTGTTTCTGGCTAACCTCGACGCAGGCATACCCGATCAGGTGCGGATCACACAGTATACGATTGAAGGCGATCCGATCTTCTATGAGCTGGTCTACGATGGAGCGGAGGTCATTAAGTACACGTTCGACAACTCGAAGGATGCCTTCGGCAGTGACCAAGGGCGGCCAAGCACGAGCTGCCGGGCGATTGAGCTTAAGGAAGACAAGGAACACGGCTCTTACTATAAGCTGATCGGATGCGATAACGAGACGAGCGAGACGTTCTGGTTCGCTGCCGAGCAATTGGAGTCCGAATCAAGCGCGCAATAAGGCAGTTGTTCTGAAGTACATAAGGACTCTCCGATCAAGGTCACAGCGTTGGCCGATTGGAGGGTCTTTTTTTGTTAGAGAGCATGCAGAATTGGCACAGCTTCGTCGTTTGACACAGCTCGTCATTTCGTTTTAACTTGATTTATAGACAGCACTAGGACGATAGAATGGAGCATACGACTATGTACCGCAGTTTGGAAGCATGTGTGAACGATCTGGAGAAGCATGGCCATCTGGTGCGCATCCGTGAGGAAGTGGACCCGTATCTTGAGATGGCGGCGATACACTTGAAGGTGTATGAAGCAGGGGGACCTGCATTATTGTTCGAAAATGTGAAAGGCTCGCGCTTCCGCGCCGTATCCAACCTATTCGGGACGATCGAGCGGAGCAAGTTTATTTTCCGCTCGACGTGGGAAGCGGCTGAGCGCGTCATCGCGCTTCGCAACGATCCGATGTCGGCGCTGAAGAACCCGTTCAAGCATTTCCGCACAGGTCTTGCTGCCTTCAATGCGCTGCCGTCAAAGTCGGGCGGTACGCCGCCAGTAGCGGTACAGGAGATCAGCATCTCCGATCTGCCGCTCATCCAGCACTGGCCGATGGACGGCGGTGCCTTCATTACGCTGCCGCAGGTATATTCCGAGGACCCGGCGAAGCCAGGGATTATGAATTCGAACCTCGGCATGTACCGTGTGCAGCTTAGCGGCAATGAATACGAGATGAACCGCGAGATTGGCCTGCATTACCAGATCCACCGCGGTATCGGCATTCACCAAGAGAAAGCGGCGCGCAAAGGCGAGCCGCTGAAGGTTAGTATTTTCGTTGGGGGACCGCCTGCGCATACGCTGTCTGCTGTCATGCCGCTGCCTGAGGGATTGAGCGAAATGACGTTCGCCGGTATGCTGGCAGGACGCCGATTCCGTTACAGCTATATCGATGGTTACTGCATCAGCCATGATGCGGACTTTGTGATTACGGGCGAGATCCATCCAGGTGAGACGAAGCCTGAAGGGCCGTTCGGCGACCACCTTGGTTATTATAGTCTGACGCATGAGTTTCCACTTATGAAGATCCATAGGGTGTACGCGCGCAAGGGTGCCATCTGGCCATTCACGGTCGTTGGTCGTCCGCCGCAGGAGGACACTTCGTTCGGCGCACTCATACATGAGCTGACGGGCGATGCGATCAAGGGCGAGATTCCGGGTGTAAAAGAAGTCCACGCCGTCGATGCGGCAGGCGTTCACCCGCTCTTGTTCGCGATCGGCAGCGAGCGCTATACGCCATACCAGCCGTTGAAGCAGCCAGCCGAGCTGCTGACAATTGCCAATCGGATTCTTGGGACGGGCCAGCTGAGCCTTGCGAAGTATCTATTCATTACAGCAGAGGACAAGCGGCCGCTCGATACGCATGACGAGGTTGATTTTCTGACGTATATATTAGAAAGAATGGATCTGCGGCGGGACATTCATTTTCAGACGAACACGACGATCGATACGCTCGATTACTCCGGCACGGGGCTCAACACGGGCAGTAAAGTCGTATTCGCGGCTTACGGCGACCAGAAGCGGGAATTGTGCCGTCAGGTGCCGGAAGTGATGAAGGGGATTCGCGGTTATGACAATGCGCGGCTCGTTATGCCGGGCGTCGTTGCAATCCAATCGTCGGCGTTCAAGAGCTATGCGGCTGCTGCGGAAGAGATGAAGAAGTTTGGCGAGGCGCTGCTTGAAGCTGATAATGGGTCGGATTCGTCGCTAGCCTCGGTTCCGATGATTATCCTGTGCGATGACAGCACGTTCGTCAGCGAGACGATCAACAACTTCTTATGGGCAACGTTCACGCGCAGCAACCCTTCGCATGATATTTACGGTGTAAACGCCGGGTACGAGTTCAAGCACTGGGGCTGCGATAACGTCATCATCGATGCACGTGTAAAGCCGCACCAGGCGCCGCCGCTCATCCCAGATCCGGAGGTTGAGAAGCGAGTGGAACGTTTCTTTAAGCGCGGAGCCGTGTTAGGCGATTGGAGCAAGTAGCTAGCAAATAGAGGAAGCGGGAGAAGGCTGCTGTAAGCACATTCTGCATGACAGGAAAGGGCATAATTGTATCGTGCTCACATCACGTTATGCAGAGGAGAGGCTAAAGTGAAGGCTCGGAAAGCTGTCGTTCTAGCGGTCGTTGTCATCATAAGTATAGGTATTGCAGCAGGGTGCGGCAGCAATACGAAGTCATCGCCGCCTGAGCCGATACCGACACCTTCAGTGCCAGCGCCCGGGCCAACGCCGAATGCAATACCGGCCCCAACACCAGCGCTGCCAACGCCAACTACACCATCTGAACCATCACCCGTATCGAAATCAGGGAAGAAGGAGCAGGCTCGTCATATCCATCGACTGTCGCAGCCCATTACGAAGCTGCCTTCTCCATACCCATCATCGATTGGGGTGATTGTGAACAAATTCATCTATTTGCCAGCGAGTTATACCCCGAATGATCTGATGTACCCTAACGTTCAATTCTTATCCAACGAGCAATCGGAGAAAAAAAAGATGCGGAAGGAAGCGGCGAAGGCGCTGGAACGGTTGTTCGCTGGGGCGCGGAAGGACGGCATCCATCTAAGCGGCGTTTCGGCCTATCGTTCATACAATACGCAGCAGTGGCTGTTTCAGCATTATGTGAATCGGGACGGTTATGAGGCCGCGATCCAGTACAGCGCTATTCCCGGTACGAGCGAGCATCAGACGGGACTTGCGATTGATGTTAGCGGGGAAGATGGCAAATGTGCGGCATCGTCGTGTTTTGCCAATACGAAGGAAGCCAAATGGCTGAGCCAGCACAGTGCGGAGTACGGGTTCATCGTGCGTTATCCGAAGGGCAAGGAGAATATTACGGGCTATAAATACGAGCCGTGGCATATCCGTTACATTGGCCCTGCCGTGATGGCGATGGAGATTCGTGACCGTGGCATTACGCTGGAGGAATTCCTGGACGTTGCCCCGTGAAGGTGAAGTGGTGTTCTCCCCCGCAGATAGGATCGATTTACACGATTCGCGTATCACCTTTGCGTCTTACGGTTGTCACAGATGCGCTCAACAGTTGCCAGCGTGGCTATTCGGATGAACAGTGTCGGGCTGTTGCCACTGTTGTAGACGAGAGTGCCCTGTGGGGCGTGCGGGAGATAGCAGCGAAAAAACACAACTAATCGGCCAGTAAGTGAAGCATGCGGGAGATAGCTGTGAAAAAACACAACTAATCGGCCAGTAAGTGGAGCATGCGGGAGATAGCTGTGAAAAAACACAACTAATCGGCCGACAAGTGGAGCGCGCGAGAGATAGCAGCGAAAAAACACAACTAACCGGCCAGTAAGTGGAGCATGCGGGAGATAGCTGTGAAAAAACACAACTAACCGGTCGTCAAGTGGAGCGCGCGAGAGAT
>Ga0182739_1001355_pt1 | contig 25945 bp, 46 predicted proteins | sample eDN5th30CBELigBY_FD_128873 | JGI IMG/M metagenome (GOLD analysis project Ga0182739, IMG submission 128873) | Enriched backyard soil microbial communities from Emeryville, California, USA - eDNA 5th pass 30_C BE-Lig BY (version 2) (version 2) | ecosystem: Environmental > Terrestrial > Soil >... | reverse complement strand
TACTCTTGGTACACCGACACGCCGATATTCGGGTTTGCCTTGGCTAGAACCTTCGGGTCCGCCCAATCATCATCCTCATCAATCGTCCAAACGTAGCCGAATAGCTCGTCATCAACTACCGTGCCTTCAAGCGTCTCGATAACCTGCTGCCGCTTGTCGTAGCAAGGGCCCTCGATGTCGGACCCAGCAGTAGTGATGATGAACATGATCGGCTGGCGGCGTGCGCCCATGCCGGTCAGCATCGTTTCGTACTGTGTGGCCGTTGCGTGTTCGTGGTACTCGTCAATGATTGCGCAGGATGGGCTAGACCCGTCGCCAGGGTTGCCAATAAGCGGCTCAAACCTGCTGCCATCAGCCGGCTTGTTCATATTCGAGGCGTTGACCTCGATGCCTGCCGCCTCAACCAGCATCGGAGATCGTTGCACCATCAGCCGGGCCGGTCTAAACACCTCCCACGCCTGCTTTTCTGTTGTGGCGCCGGAGTACACTTCCGCGCCGAACTCATCGTCCGCCACGAACATACCAATACCAACGCCAGCCGCAACGACTGACTTGCCGTTCTTGCGGGGCACTTCCCAATATGACTCGCGAAACCGGCGAAGGCCTGAATCTTTGCGCAGCCAGCCAAACGTACAGGCCAGCCCAAACTTCTGCCAGGGCTCTAGCGTTACCAATTGCCGCTTGAACGCCCACTCGCCCTTAACGTGTGGCATATGCTCGATGAGCTTTATCTTCTTTTCCGCCGCCTCATGGTCGAAACGGTACGGGTAATCCCTATCTTTGCTCGACTCAATGTCGTCTAGGTGTCGCTGGCAAGCCAGTTTCACTAAACGGCCTGCTGGAATCTTCCCATTGACGACATCGCGGGCAAATTGGTTTGCCTGCGCAACGGACGGACAGTTAGTGTCAGTCATCAGTTGATCAATGCCGCAAACGGGTTTCCGCCACCGGGCTTCTCTGGCCCGCGTAGACGTTGGCGACTAGACGGATCTAGGCCAAGCAAGCCGCCGTAACTCGCCATTTGGCGCAGCGCTTCGTTAATCACCGTGACTGCTGGGTTCTTCACGACGCCGCCCTGTGCGCCAGAAACCACGATGCCGTCCTCTTTCACCGATTCTTCCCCGAGCCTGAACCGGCCATAAGCGGCGCAATAAGCCTCAAGGTTTTGAATGTCGGTAGCCTGCATCACTTTTTGGCCGCACAGCAACGGGGCTAAGTGCTCCCATAAATCCTGAGCGTGACCCTTCAGCCACTCCGGGCAGTCAATGTTCTGCACCTGGCCGAAGTCAGGCTCGTTAAGGTTTAGCTCGCGCTTTCCGGGGTTGCCGGCAGCCTCCTTTAGGTTCGTCGGCTTTGGCTTACGCCCTGAGCGACCCGCAACGCCTGCCATAGTGCCAAACCCTAAGTTTCATTTTTCGCGCTCGTGAAAATGTGACTGGGGGCGCGGTCTAGAAGGCCGAGCCACTGAACTTTGATGCCCCGGGCGGCCCCACAGGAGGCCTCGCACGGCCCTCGGCGGACGCCACCAGTACCCGTGTACCAGTCTCGCTGCCATCGCCTTGTAGAGCCTCTGATTTTCTACTCGCCACGCCCTGTCTTTGCCTTGTGGCATGGACCGCATAGCGACTGGAACGGCCCTTGCCAGAACTTAATCATGTCACCTCGATGGGGCGTGATGTGGTCAACGTCCGTTGCTGCCGTTACCCTTCCATGCTTGCCGCACTCAACACACAGCGGATGCTGAACTAGATATCTGGCCCTGAACTGCTGCCACCTATACCCGTACCCTCTCTGTGCGCTGTTGCCTCGATGCTTGTCCGCCTGTCTCGCTGGCGCCTCATGCTCGTGCGCCTCGCAATAGCCGGGCTTGCTGACTAATGCAGCGCACCCCCTGTGACGACAAGGGAGGCGCGTTCGCGTTGCCATACCTACTCTTCCTCATCCGGCTCGCGTCCATGCTCCCTCACATACTGCCGTGCTATCTCTTCTGCGCTTGGCTCATCAAGCTCTTCGTCGCAGTCGTCGATTGGGTCAGCCATCCCAGCCTTCCATCAACCCAGCCTCGCGTAGAGGCTGTGCGGCTGCGCCAATACTGCCGCCTGCTCGGGAATGACACTGCGCCAATCGGCATTGGCTCCAACCCAATCAAACGCGGCTTGAGCTGCCTCATCCACGGCCTTCCCGGTCAATCGCATGTATTCGATGCGAAAGGCTGACAGCCACGCCGACATTTCAAGATCGATGCCCATTACGAACTCCAAAAAGAATGCCCGCCGAATCGTGAGACTCAGGCGGGCGCTAAGGTACAGCTCTAGGAGACAACAGGAAAATGGTACGCCAATCAGGCGCTATTCTTTAATGCCTAAGTAGGTCCGGCAGTCCGCAATCCACTTTTCAGGGGTTTGGGTCAGAATCGATCTGCGCCCTTTTAGAACTGCTTCAACGTCGAAAATCAGATCCCACCATGAGTGTATTGGTCCAACAGGCTGGGCGACTTTCCTTAACTCGGCAACCAGCCGCGTAAGCTCGGCTCTTTGTTCTTCGGTCATGCTGGCTTCCCTAGTAAATGGCTAGGATAGCAAAAAGCCCCAGGCGATTTCTCGACTAGGGCTTGCGATTCTTGCGGGCGCAAAAAGCCCGACAACTCATTATCGCCTGATATTCGACAGAATGCAATCATTTGTTGCTTTCCTGCAATGCCAACATTCGCACCAAATCACGCCCCTCGTCCGTATCCTTTGGCGCTAGCGTCAGCACCCAGCCCAAAAGCTTGTATGCCAGGATTAGGCGTAGCTCGTTGAGTATGCTGGTCACTCGCCTCGCCTCCTATAGACCAGCATCATCTGCCGGTGCTGCTGGGCTGGAACTACTTGAATCAAATCCCACCCCTCCAAACAATCTGCCCGATTGAATATGTAGTCGAAGCCGCTAGGATCCCAAGACGTCAGTGATGTATCGAGGCGTGCCTCGGCGGGTAATTGATTGGGTTCTATAACCTTGAATCGATAGTTCATCGCACCAACTCCTTTCGTTTCATTCGTTGGGCGGCTCAATCCTTATAAGCCTGCCCTGCCGCTGCATCTTCTCCAAGTCTTTCTTTTCGCCTAGGACGTCCAGGCCGTGGCGGGAGAATTCGCCATCATCATAGATATACAACACCTCCCAATCATCGCCGCCGCCCATATCCCCAAAAAACGGCCCCTTGTACCAGTAATAGCCTGGCTCAATTTTCATCTCACCAACCCCTTTCGTTTTAGTTTCGGCCACAGCGCCATCTTAGCCTCTTGATACGCCCTATGCTGATCTTCAATGCGCGGGTTGCGGTGTACGCTCATGCCCGCCGTGCGGTTTCGCATGTGCACGCCAATAGCCGCTCGCTGAAGGACCGGCAATTCGTCTACACAAGCCTCGACAGCCTCAGCCGTGATCTTGGCTAGCTTGGCGTCCCGGTCGTCGCCATCGTCGTGAACTTCGCCCGGGTCGTGGCCCTTGCAGGATACCGAGACGCGCGGCGCTCCGAGATTGGGCATGTAGGCCCGCTCATGCTCGTACCACGTGAGCAATAACGCTTCCACCTGCTGGCTTTGGTCTTCCGTCATAGGCTTCCTCTCGAATAATGCCTCAATTGCCTGCCTCGCCCTTTCCTGCTTGCCCTTTGGTGTCCTGGCTGCGCGCTCTTGCTTGCGTTCCAAGACGCGCATAGGGTCGCCCAACTCGTACCGATGCTGCCAAGTCATAGCGTCAGCGCTAGCACGGCAAGGACGATTGCCAACATCACGAGCGCCAAGCCAATGTCGTCGTCGCCCATACTCACCCCCACACCCTTGCCGGATACCCGCTGCTTACCCGGTCGTTGCCTATCCCGTTTGGCGTGATCAGCCTTGGTTGATCGCGGTCTATTTCTGCTGCCCGGGGATGGCGGTGCTTGGCTGGGTCCATCGGGCGGAATTCCGGAACGTACCGGCCGGACTGCCGCGCGACCCCTGCGTAGCGGTAGAGGAAGTCGAATTGACCTTCGCTGTAGCGTTTGCGCTGGCCGGTATGCTCTTCGACCTTCTTGGCGATTTCGCGTAAAGGAAGTGCGGTATTGAGCCAGATGCCGTCTTTGGCGAGGCGTTCGGCGACTAGGGCTTTTAGTTGGGCGTTGGTCATGCTGCCTCCTTGGTGCATTCAATTTCGGCATTTCGGGAATACCGCTGGTTTATGTTGTCTTTCATGCCCCTATTTCCACTTTTACGAAACCTTGTTTTTTGGTGTCCAGCCCGTCATTGATGGTGATAGGCCGGAATCGTTTGTCGTCTACCCCTAACGCTTGGGCGATGCCGTCAAGTTGGGGCTTGATGCAGGCGAGTAAGTTGTCGATGTCACGTGGCCGCCTGTCAGGCCCAATGAAATCAATGCTTAGCGGGATTTTTTCGGGAAAATTCAGCGCCTTAGTGGCCGCCGCCTGCTTCGCCCCGAAGTACCCATCCTGCCGCGCTCGGACCTTGGCCGTCTGAGTGCTGCCCCAGTGCTTGCCGTTCTTGCGATTAGGCATGAGGGACATGTCGGGCCAGGGCAGGATGATGGTTAGGCGGTCTTTAATCACGGCCAGCCTCGAAAGCCTCATACACGCTCTCATCCCAAAAGCGCTCGAATCTCTGGGAAAACGACGCAATCAGTAAGATGAATGGCATTACGGTCAGCATTAAAATCAGGAGCGATGCGATCTTGATCAGCCCATGCCTCTTGTTGAGCCATAAGATCGACGCGACTATTCCTTCTCTAGCGGTCATCATTTCCCCTCCCCTCTTAAAATCTCCTTGACCTGCTCCGCAATCGGTCCGGACAGCCCGGCTAGGTGCGCGTCCTGCAATCTGCGTGTCAGGCGCTTGTCGGGGCTGCGTAGCATCTTCATGTAGCGAACTGAACATGGGATGCAGCCCTTTTGGTAGGCTGGGGCGTGGCCGCAATGGGCTTGCATTTGGGCGGGTGTCATGGCCCCTCTCCGAAGTTCTCGCAGGCCCGCTCATGGCGTTTGGCTCTCCGCCGATATGCAATCCAGCCAGTGAGGGGCGATATCACGACGAGGGCCGGCACGACAATAACGAGGGCTACGGCCACTATGCGGACCAACAAACTAAAGATGGAGTCGCATAGCTCTAAGGCCTCGCGGAGAACCGAAGCTATGGCCTCGGGCATATGTCGCCAAAACGTGATGGCGTTCATTGCCGTGTCCTTCACGATGGCGGGATAGGATGGCTTTTTCATGCAAACCCCCTGCTCTTTTGTTGCGGCGCTTGTGGCCGGGCTCCGAAGTGGTTTTCAAAGCGCATGAATTCACCCTGATACGTGAGGCTGACTTGTCCGGTCTTGCCCTGGCGGTTCTTCATGACGAACAGTTCCGCGTAGCCCTTGATGGTTTCGATGTCGGGCTTGTCCTGCTCTTCTCGGTACAGGCCCAAAAGAACGTCCGAGTCTTGCTCGATAGACCCCCCGTCGCGAAAGTCCGAAGGCTTCGGGCGCGGGTTCGGGCGTTTTTCGATTTCGCGGGAGAATTGCGACAGGGCCAGCACGGCAATATTCAGCGTCTTGGCGAGAATCTTCAGGCCCTTGGTGATGGCCTCGATCTGCTGGTAACGCTTTTCCTCGCTGCCGGCCATAAGTTGCAGGTAGTCGATGATCAGTACATCAAGGCCGTGTTTGCGCTTGACGCCCCGGGCCTTGGTCATGACTTCCAGCAGGGTCAGGCCGGGCTGATCGTCAATAAAGAGGTTTGCGGCCTGCGCCTGCCCTGCCGCTAATGTGATTTTCGGCCACTCGTCCTCAAGGACCGCAGCGGTTGCGAGCCTCGAGGCGGACACCTTGCCCCAATTGGCGACGGCCCGCTCGGTGACTTCGGTTTCTGGCATCTCCATTGACAGGAACAGCACCGAATAGTCGGGCGACATGTTGCAGGCGATCGTTTCGGCCAAGGCAGATTTGCCCATGCCGGGCCGGGCGCCGATGGTGATAAGCCCGCCACGCCGGAGCCCGCCATTCAGGATTTTGTCGAGGTCCGATAGACCGGTAGGCAGGCCCAGGGTCTTAGCGGTCCCGGCAAAGCGCTCATCGAGGACGGCAAGGTATCGGTTCATCGCCTCGAGGATGCTGGCCGGCTCCTTTTTGACCGTCTGATCCGAAAGCGCGGATAGCTCTGATTGCGCAGCGTCCAGTATTTCCGCAGCCTTCTTGCCGGGCGTGGCGACCACTTCCTGAATCTTGCTTGCAGCGGCCAGCACGCCACGCATCAGGGCCTTTTCCCTGACCATTTCGGCGTAGCGTCCGATGTTCGCGGCGCTCGGTACGGACTCGATGATTTTGTGCAGGTACGCCATGTCGAGCTCATGACAGGCGTCCGTCACGGTCAGCAGGTCAGCAGGCTTTTGCTGCTGGATGAGGCTGCATATCGTCGCGTAGGCCAAACGGTGTTCGGCATGGTAGAAGGATGATGCTGACAGGTCGCCAATGCGGTCTATCGCCTCGTTGTCCAGCATCAGCCCGCCGATAACGGCTTGCTCGGCATCGTCGCTGCGCGGAATTTGGAATTGTTCGGCTAGCTTCATGCAACCCCCCTGTGGTACTTGTTCTCGATGCAGCCTTTAAACCCCTTGGGCGACGTGAGGAAATCCAAGTCGGCAACGAAAGATTTGTCCCGGCCAACACCCGGAGGCGCTTTGCCAGTCAGGAAGTCCGACTCGTTGCATATCTCGAAAAACTGTTCCCAGGCTTTCAGGCCGTCATCGCGGGTCTTGTAGCCAAAGGGACCGATGGTCAGTTGGGATGCCTGTCGCCATCGGGCAGAGATAGCCCTTCGCCTTGTGTCGTCCAGCAGACGGACTCGGGGATTGGTCGGCATTAGCCGGTGGTAGGCATCTACGATGGCTTGGATGGGGCATGGGGGTACGCCCGGTTCTGCATGGTCGTCAGCATCGCTGGCGACATCCGCCGAAGGCAATGTAGTAGTTCCTTCCTTCCTTTCCCTTCCCTTCCCTTCCTTCCCTTCCGCTAACACGCCACTTTCACGCGTGAAAGGCGCGTGGTTTTCATTCGTGACGCGTGGCGGAATTTCGCTTTCTGCCTCCCGGTTGTTGATGACCTGATGCTTTTTGAAGCTGGGAACCTCTGCGTACTGCTTCCCGTTGGCTTCATAGACGATCACCAGCCCGGCGTCGATAAGCTCTTGCGCCATAGACTCGATGTCGCAGTTATCGCCCGGGAAGTAGCGCAACTTGAAGGTTCGCGGCTTCCACTCCATGCGCCCTTCACGATCCGCCTCACACCACAAGGACTGGTAAAAGAGGCGTGAAAGTGGCGTCAAAGACACGATGTCTTCTGATGTGAAGAATTCCGGCTTGATGGTTCTGATTCGCGCCATACCTATGCCCTCGCCATGATGCTTTGCTTGAGCGATTCGCAGAGCATGTGCGCCTGTTGCTTTTGCGCCTTGCGAGTCGTGAGCTTGGCTATGTTTCTTGCCATAGCCATCTGATGGGCCTTGATGGCTTGGTCTGTCTTTAGTAGAATGGACTTGTTCATTGCACGGCTCCTATGCGAGTGCGATTGAAAGGCCCGGATCGCCTGCCAGCGATGCCGGGTTTGTTTTTGGTTCCACGCCAGCCGCCTGCAATGCGCCCTCTGGCACGACGCAGCCACGATCCAGCAGTGTTTCTATGCACTCGCGCAGCAAATCGCGCTGAGTGCCGTATTTCGCCTCGAAGCGGGTCTTCCAAGGATGAATCGCTGGTACGCCAGGAATGCCGGCGTCTTGATGGTGCGGGCCGCATACCGGAAGAACGAGCCAGTGAGCATGCGGCTTTGTCCTGCCGTCTATGTGATGGATGCTCACGTGAGGCGTATACATGCCGTCCTTGGCGCAAGCGATGCAGCCTATTTCGCTAGCAAGCATGTCGTGGAGCCGCTTCTGATCGGCCGAGGGTGCGCGGCCTTTCATGCCGTATGCACCAAAACCGCACCGAACAGGAACCAGCCCCATCCTTCGATGCCATTGAGCGCTAAGAGCGTCGCGCCTACCACGCATGCCAATGAGGCGAGATTTACGATAAGCAGTCTCACGCCGGCACCTCAATATCTTTCCTTGTCGGCAGGGAATCGCCTTCGGATGGAGGGTCGATTTTCTTGAGGCGTGAAGGCGGATACCCATACCCCGTAGAGCTATTAAGAAAATGCCCTGTCGTTGTAAGGGCAGCGCAATATGCACACCTCAGTCTTTGGCTTGTCTTGGGCATCGCAATGAATGTGATCCCAATCGCGTTTATGTTCCCGCAGCATGGCGACGGCCTCACCACCATCACCAAATCGCCTTTCTTGATGTTCATGGCCGGCTCTCCTTCCATTCGATGAACGGCTTGCGGACGCGCTCATGGAAGCGTGCGGCAGCTTCAATGTCGTGGTCGATGTCGGCACGGGAATCTACGCCGCACATTTCCCGGACCCACTCTGCCGCGATGGATTCGTTAGAAAAGTTGCCCCATTCGAGGAAGTCAGCGTTCTGGCAAAACATGCCTGCAAGCCTCGCCAGCTCGCCGCCCTTTAGCTTTTCTTCCGGCTTGCGCTGCTCAAAGTCAGCACGTAGCGGAGCGATGGCGACCGGCATATCGATGCTCTTGAACAGCGAAAGAAACTGGTCCTTGCATGATGGGTCGATGTCGATCTGTACCCGGATCGTTCCATCAGCCATTTCACGCATTGATCGACGTGTTCCCGAAATTGCGTTCATGCAACCCTCCCGAATGCGCCATGCATAGCGCTAGAGGCTTTCGCGTAAGCATCGGAAGCCTCGTTAATTGTGGGGAAGAACCCGAGAAATACGCGGCGTCCGTCCACTGCAATCCGGGCATACCATTTGCCAGTTTTCTTGCACCAGGACACCCCTTTCGCCCCACTCGTGTTGTTGCGATACCGGCGTGAATTGAGGCGGTTCTGCGCGTTTGTGCAGACGCGAAGATTCTCTCGCCGGTTATCCAGCCCATCGCCATTAATGTGGTCTACGTGCATCGAGCCGGGCGTCATAAGCAGCCGGTGCATGTGGACTGTATGAGTCGATTCGCCGTCGCGAATATTGGTTGCCGCGTAAATTGATCCGTCTATGCGATGGGCGCACCATGTATACGTCGATACCAGCGGATAATCGGACGCATCGATCAATGCCGACATGCCGCCACTTAGTGGGATTTCCTTCATGGCGCGGCGGGTTCCTGATATGGCTTCCATTACTCGGCCATCCCTTCCATGCGCTGCTTGATTTCGGCTGCCGAGCGCATGACTTCGCGGGCCTTGTCTTCGACCTTGGCGATTTCGTCTTTGGTAATCTTGCCGTCAGCAAGCGATGCGTGAATCTCCGCGCCGAAGCCGCCGCAGGCCACCATGAAGCCGGCCATTTGCTCGAGTACGCTCATGTCGCATTCGTTAGCGCAGCTTTCGGGCGCCTTGACCAGAAGGAACCCGGCTTCGTTCGCCCAAGCCTTGAGCATGCGAAAGTCGCCAGTCATGCCGGCGATGCGGCGGGCTTCTGCAAACGTCAGGTGGTGTGTTGTATTGCTCAGGTTGACCTTGCTGCGCAGCACGGCAGGGCTAATGCCAACAAGCGGCCCCAACGTCTCGGAGCCGCCCTTGTGTCCATGTACTGTGTCGTATGCGGCTAAATCACTGTTCATATCTATGCTCCCCGAACGTTTTAATTTGCGTCTACATGGCGCAAAGTGGCGACATGGACAAAACGAACAACATAAAAATTGATCCGGCCCAACGCGCCGCACAAAATGACGCGATGAGCGAAGAGACTGCCGACGCCCTGTTTTCGCACGCTGCCGACCTTGCCTACGATGCGTTCGCTGACACGACGGACGATCACATCGAAGGCGTGTTTGCGCGGCTGGTGCTGAATCACGCTTGGGGGCTGGGTGATGAGGGCGCGGTGACGGTGCATTAGGATGCTGTACGTGCGAACAGCAGCCGCCGAGCGTAGGGAAACGGGCGAATTACGGCTGATGCAAAAGACCCGTACAGTGGGAACCATGGCGGCTTTCGACTGACGAAGTGCCGGACCAAAAAAATAAGAAAGGGAGTGGGAATTGAAGCTATGCACGCGCCGTTCCTTTGGCTTTGCTGGACTTTGCTGGCTTGATGGTGCGGCGGTACAGCGCGGCGAACACTCGGTCTTCCAGGCGGGCCGGCAACTCTGCGGGCCATTGCGAATACGCCTGAGGCGTTATGCCTATGGCCTTGGCCGCTGCCGAATCGGTGCCGCCCAACAACTCAGTAGCTTTAATTTTTTGCATGCCTTATTAAAGCATGCTTTAACCGCCAAAGCAACCATGCTTTACGTCATTGAAAGTATTCTTTCGCTATGAAAGGTACTTATGGCGCGCGGTTGAAATATGCCCTGGCATTGAGGGGGAGATCTCGGAAGGAGCTAGCCGAGTTTTTAGGCATTTCCGTTCAAGCGGTCGGCCAAGTCATCAACGGACCGACTGTGGCGCTGACCGCAGAAAATCATGAAAAGGCGGTGCGGCTATTGGGGATCGATGGGTACTGGCTGGCTACTGGCATTGGAGACGCAGAGCCGAAGGCACTTGCGTGGCCATTTAAGCGCATCGATTTAAAGAAGGTCCAAGCCTTAAACGACGAGCAGCTCGCAGCAGTCGAGACGTCCGTTATCATCTACGCGGAACGACAAGGGGCCGACATCTCAATTAAGACAATGGCGTCGACTGCCTAGCTCGGCCGCGCAGAAAGGCCTCCATCACGAGGGGAATGTAACCGACTATGAAAAGCATAACTAAAATAGCCATGCTGGCAGCGGCGGCGACTTTAACGGGCTGCGCTATGCCGCCATCCCAGCTCGCCCAAATGTCAAACGAACAAATTTGCAACCTGATGGTGCAAAACCCTAACTCGGATTTCGACGGAGGACAGAAGGTCCTCTTGAGTCGCAACGCATCCTGTACACAGCAACAGTATCAGTACATTGCTTACGCACAGCAGCGGTATATGCAAGGGATGGCAGCTATGGGTGCGTATGGCCAGCAGATGCAGGCCAACTCCTACCGGCAGGTAGCGCCGATGCAGCCGCGGCCAGTGGTTTGTCAGAAGGTCGGCTATACCGTTCAATGCTACTGATTCGAGCGTTATAGCGCCCTCTTCGGAGGGCTTTTTTACGCCCTAATTCTTTTCCAGGTGCCTCAGTATCGCATCTAGCTTCGCATTCATCTCTGCAATCTCTTGCGCCATCTCGCGGGCATCCAGCCCGTCCAATCCCATTTCAATGTAATAGGAAGCCTGAGCGTTGCGCGAACGTTTCTCCCGAAGCGCTCGGGCTTCCAGGCGTTCCTTTATCTCTTCGGCTACACGGATATCCGCCCGGATTGGGGCTTTCTTTTTCATCGTCATGCCGCGAATGTAGGCCGGCAAGACCCTGTCAATATACTGTCAAAGTGGTGGGATTGGCTCCTGTTCGCCGGATTGGCTTATTTCCTCATATGCTTCAATATTTATACAGACAGCGTAAGCCGAACGCATTGAGCTGTAAGGGTATTTCCCTACTTCTTGATTTTCTTTAATGATGGAAAGGGCTTACCGGCGAGAGCAAACAGGGCCCGCGATGCGCCTCTTGTGCTGTATAAATATACAGGTATTATGACCAAAGGAAACGCCCTGTGAGCTAATGACTCACAGGGCGCGGTTTTCAGCCTGCCACCATCCTAGGAGGACCAGTAGCATATGAATAGTAACGCAATTACGACAATGCCGATTGAATCTCAGCCTGAGCCTCCCTCTAAAAGGCAAAAGGCTGGCCTATATCTTGTGTCATCTAATTCCCGTCCGCGGCCAACGCAGCCGGACAGGCTAGCGCAGCGACGCATGGACGATCTGAAACTGGTACATGCCCTCGCTTTAGAAATGAAACTGCTGGCGGTCCGCATCGCCACAGCTATCGACATAGAGCGTAGCGACCCGCAGTAAAAGAGAGCCGCAAGCATGAAGCCCTCCACGCAGAGGGCTTTTTATCGCTTGGCAGTTAAAGAATGCTTTACTTTCTATTTAAAGCATGCTTTAATCGATCTAACGCTTCACCAACGCAAAGAACGGCTAGACGGAAGTCACCTAGTAGGGCGAAGGAGAAGCGAAGCAGGACCGCAAGCCCATGCGTGGACAGAGCACCGTCGAAGTCGAAAGAGGAATGCGGCCAGTGCTGAAAACTGGTGACCGGATGACCAGGCGAACTGCTGAAACGTAGCCTGCGACGCGAGAGGATGCCCCGGTAACGCGGGGATGCAGAGCTGGCGAGAGATTGCCGGCACGAGAGGCCCTAGAAATAGGGCGTTATCCGCAGCGGTTTTCATTGAGAGCCGCTACTGATGACAACCAAAAAGGAGAACAGCATGCTGAACATCAACGAGCAGGACCTGAAGGACGCAATCGTAAGTAAAGCGGCAGACGAAATCCTGCGCCAGGACGACGACCTAACTAGCCTGATCGCGGCGGAGGTCAAGAAACGCCTGGATGCAATCTTTATTGACCGTGCCGAGGCGCAGATTCAGGCGGCGATCGACGAGGCCGTTAAAGGCGCATTCGAACGCGAATATCAGCGCGTCACGTCCTGGGGCGAGCCGGAAGGCCCCAAGACCAGCATCCGCAAGGAGCTGGAAAAAACGATCAGCGGGTATTGGGGCGCGAAAGTCGATCCACGATCCGGAAAAGCGGCAACTAGCGACTACAACACCGTCACCCGTGCTGAATATCTGATGACACAAATCTGCGCAGAGGACTTTTCCCAGGGCATGAAAGCGCATGTGCAGAACATCACCGGTTTTCTCAAAGATGGGCTGCGCACGCAACTGGCGAGACATATGGACGACATGCTGTCCAACCTGTTCCACATAAAAAGCCTGCAGGATCAGGGCAAGGTCGAAAAGCCCTGGTAACTCCCCCCCCCCGCCCTGCCCAACAGGGCATACCTGCAAGCCACTTGAAGACAGGAGGCTTACATGTACTAAGGAGAAGGATATGGCAACCGAACCAAAAATAGGCGACCTGCGCGTGTGGCACATCCCGCAAGTCCCGATGAAGCCTTTTCATGTGCCCGTAGCAACGCCGGATGAAGCAAAGAAGATTCTCGATGTGCTGGCGAAATATGACCTGTTCCAGTACGAGCATAACGTAAAGCCGGACTATTGCAACGCTGCCGGCCTTGAGATTTACGAAGCCGATGATGGCGACGGAAAACCGGGCTGGAGCGAATGGTATGACCCGGAGACTGGCGACGAAATAGACGACTGGGAGAGCCAAGCATGAGCACCGTGAAAATGCCTGGGCCGGTGGCTTACGCGCACATTGCTAAGGACGGATTTATCCGCATGTGGTCGAAGGAAAAGACCAACCTCAAGGCGGTGACCGAATCCATCGGTAAAGAGCCTATCGCCCTCATCACCACCGACCAAGCCGAAGCCTACAAGGATACTTGCGTTCGGGAGGCTTTGGAGGAGGCGGCAGGCCTATGTGACCGCTTCTCCAATCGGATGATGTCAGCAGAAGAATGCGCCGATGCCATCCGCGCCATGATCCCCAAGTAACCCGGCCCGGCCAGCCATAACCACCCCGGCCAACCCCTGCCCGCGATGTAAGGTGTCAACGGCAGGGCCTTCCGGTAGTGGCATAACGTGCCTCTACCAGAGGGCCAGCAAGACGCAGTGGACGATGGCACCCATTGCGACCTTTCATTTCACCAACGTTCTAGTACGGCTGTTTGCACCAAGCGTTGCCACATACGCAGCTTGCTAGTCCTCTTCACTTTCGCAGTATCAAAACTCCCGTTCCGGAGATTCCCCATGACAGACACCGAGCATCGATTGATGCAGGCGCTTTATCGCGCCGAATTAATACTCAGGCGAGCCCGCCGTGCTGCTGCGGGAACTGCCGAGGAAGGCTATGTACTTGAAGCAACAGCCCCTGCGCTGCAAATCATTGACGAGGACAGCGCCAAGACCATCAAGCAATACGAACAACTCAAAGGAGAAGGCAATGGCATACGTACTTGATCGCGGCGGCATAGCCGCGTGCCCGGATGATCCGGCCCGAGTCGCGCCGCCCGAATTCGTCGGCTCTGCCCCGGCTGATCTGAATGACATGCTGAGCGTCCTGGCGGATCGCTACCAATACACCAATGACGGACGCAACGCCGCGCAGATCGCAACGCTGCTTGTCGATAGCGACTTCTTGAACGACCTGCCATTCCCCGCCCTGCTCGAAATCCTGCGGCACGTAGCCCGAAACTCAAGCACGGATTGGAGGTATGCGCGGGGCCATCTGATCGACCTGCTGGACGAAATTGGGAGCGAGGAATGAGCGAGAACAAGTTTACCGAGGGGCCGTGGCAACGGGACAAGTACGGCTCTGTCATTGCGCCAGACGGAGAAAAAGTTGCGTTTCGCGGCGTAACCATCATGTGCTCGGGCTCGTTCGATCGAATTGCAGAGGCAGAGGCAAACACTGATCTAGTGGCAGCTGCGACGGAGTTGCTGGCACTGCTCGTTGAATCACAAACCAGTATCGGCGGTGACTGGCGACAGCGACGGGACATAGCCATCGCCAAAGCAAGGGGTGAATCATGAAAGCCCTATACAACAGGCTAACGCTGATGTCCTACGCCACCCCCGAGAACGACGGACGCATGCCACGAATGACGCCTATATGGTGCGCCATCACTGCTGCTGGCATATGTGCGGCGTGGGCGGTGGCGATGTGGATAGTGAGCCAGCCATGAAGCCTGAAGACTATTTCCTGCCGGACCATCCCGACCCGTACCTGCGCGGAGGCGCGGGCGCAGCCATCAAATTAATGAAGCCAGGAGAAAACAATGACAGCCAAAGTATCAGCGGCTTTCGTCAAGGCGCAAGCCGAGATAGAGAAAGCGAGCAAGGACAAGACCAATCCGCACTTTCGCAGTAAGTACGCGGACCTTGGCGCGGTAGTTGACGCGATCAAGCCGGCATTAGAGCGGCACGGCCTTGCCTTCATGCAGAAGTTCCACCATGACGACAGGGGCATCACCGTCGAGACGATCATCATCCATGAGTCGGGCGAAACGCTGAGCAACGGAACGCTGAATGTGCCGGCCAGCAAGATGGACGCGCAAGGCTTCGGCTCCGCTTGCACTTACGCCCGTCGCTATAGCCTGCAAGCTGCCTTCGGGGTTGCGCCAGAAGACGACGATGGCAACGCCGCAAGCAGCAATCAGGAGTGCGTAGCGCCTGCCAAGCCGCCCGCAATCTCCAATGAAAGACTCGACAAGGCCATACAGACCATCCTAGCCGGGGAATACACGACCCAAAAACTACGGGCCGCGTTCACCCTCACGCCAATGCAAGAAAAGAAACTCCAGGCGGCATTAACAGCCTCACAACCTCAGAAGGAAGCAGCCTAGCATGAACAAAATCACAGCAACCGGGCGCGTCGTCGCAGACGCGGAACTTCGATTTAGCCCGAATGGCGATCCTATATGCGGATTTCGCATGGCCTCGGACGTAGGGTTTGGCGACAGGAAATCGACCAACTGGTTTAGCTGCACTGTATGGGGCAAGAGAGGCGAAGCCATATCCGGGATGCTGCAAAAAGGCACACCCGTAACGGTTTTCGGCACTCTTACCCTGCGCGAATGGACGAACAAGGAAGGCATCAAGCAACTGAGCCCGGACATTCGCATTGACGAAATCACGCTACACGGCAGCCGCGATGGTGGAGCGCAGAACGCGAATCACGCTCCACAACGCCAGCAGCCCCGCCCAGCCGCACCGCAAGCCGGCAACGTTTCGGAATTTGACGAGGATTCCATACCTTTTTGACCACAGGACCGGGCGGGCTAATAACCTGCCCGGATAGAACATGACGGCACTGTACGAAATCGCGCCACAGCACCGCGAGCTTGCCGACAGGCTCCGGGCGATGGGCCTTGATGATGATGTTATTGCCGACACGCTGGAAGCCGAAAGCGATCTGCCGGGCAAGGTGGAAACATACTGCATCGTCATGCGCGAGAAAGAGGCGGAAATCGAAGCCTTCAAGCGAGAGAAGGAGCGCTTCGACGCGCTAATCAAGTCTCAAGACGCGGCAGTAAAGCGCATGAAAGAGGCCTTGCTGTACGGCTTGCAGGCGGCTGGCGAAACCAAAGTAAAGGCCGGCACCTTCACGGTATCAGTACAGGGCGCAAAAGGATCGGTAAACATCATTCATCCCGAACTGCTGCCTAAGGATTTCCTGACAAGCCCGCCAATCCCCGAGCCTCAGCCGGACAAAAACTTGATCTACAAAGTCATTTCGGAAGGCGGCACCGTGCCCGGCTGCGAGATTCGCCCCGGCGTTCGCTTAGCCATCAAGTAAGCAATTCCCCACCACCATGAGGCCCGCCCGGTTAATAGCTGGGCGGGGTTGAATTTATGCGCCAAGACCCCGACTTCGACCTGCCGCCCGACTTTCATCCAGAGCCGTGGGAGCCCGTGTCGCCCCGAAATGAGTGGCTAATCCTGATCGGCGCACTTCTATTCGTGGCGATTGAGGGCTACGTTATTTATAGGGTGCTGACATGACAGAGAAATACGCAGAACTGAGGGCGGCGCTTATCTGGACGGCCGCCGCATTACAGGCCGCCTGCGATTCAGGATCAATAACCGAACGAGACAAGTTTTTCGGAGATTCGGGCGCTCGCACAACCCGAGACATTCTCGACATGGCCGACGCCGCACTCGCACAGGAGCAATCATGACCCTACCCTCCGACATTTCCCGATGTGCCGGCACAGACGCGCCCACTTGCCAGACATGCGCAAGACGCAAGCAGCTTGAGCGAGATGACCCGACACGCTGGTATCCACATATGCCGCCTGCCGAAGCTGGTGGACGGTGCCCTTTTAAGATCGAGGTCAATCATGACAACCAAGACTGACGAACAAGAGCGCGAGGCATTTTACGCGGGCTGGAAAGTTAACGCCATCAAGACGGAAGATGCAGAACATCAGACATACCTGGATGCTTGCATGGAGGCAGATTGGAAAGAGTACCAAGCAGGCCGAGCCGCCCTGCAACCGCAGCCTGTAGACTTCGAAGATTGGGCCAAGTCAAAGTTTCTGCCTGTGCGTCTCTCCGACGAGATTGGTAAAAAATACGATGACCCACTAACGGAAGGCGCTTGGTTCGGGTGGTCTGCATTAGCCGCCATGCAATCTCAGCCATCAGAAGAAGCCATTGCCGACATTGTGCGAGACCATCTTACAGCCACCTATGTCTGCAATCGTGTATGGGAAGCCTGGAGCTACAACACGATGGGGTCAGATGACTTTGTCGAAGCGTCTGAAACTGAGATGGCTGATGAAATAGCACAAGCTGTTGTTGTCGCTTTTGGCAGCCCAGTCCTGCAATCGCAGGATCGGGAGGATGCATTCTGCGTGTGGCACAACGACCCGGAGACTGACAATTCGTGGGATACGTCGTGCCGACAACTGTTTGAAATATACGACGGCACGCCGACTGAAAACAGTATGAAATTTTGCTGCTATTGCGGTAAGCCAATACGGGAAGCCATCGACCACGCCCGCCGCATTGAGGAAAACGAATGAACGAAGAAACAGAGTTTGAGCTGGTACAGGACGGTATACCAGTAGCCAGAGCAGTTGGCAGCCGTGAATTCGCTTGGCAAGAAATCCAACATTACGCAGCGGTATACAGCCAGGATGGTCCTGTGGAAATCTACGAGGTTACGCGCCGCCGCATCGAGGGGGAGTGATGGACTTCAACTTTCTAGCACTTGTCGCTTTCTTCGCGTGGTGCGTTTGGCTTATTGCGAGGTAATAAATATGAAAAACCAAGACACACGCTCAGCATTCGAGGAATCAATGTCCTCTCAAGGGGAGTGGCCGCAAGCGATAGAGCGGCTGCCAGACGGCGGATATAAGCTCGCCCAAACGGCGCAATCATGGGAAATGTGGCAGACAGCTTGGGAATCGGCCATAGCCCACGACCGGCAGCAGCGCGGGGAGGCTGTGGCGAGGGTGAATGACGACGGATTTATCGTGGAGACTGGCCTGAGCCTTGCACCGGGAACTAAGCTTTACGCCGCCCCGCAACCAGTCGAGCCGACAAAAGAAATGCTCGATGCTGCGCGTGATTGGTCATATAAGAAATATGGGAAAGCCATGGGCGATGATGCGGCAATCGGCTGCTGGAAAGCCATGCAGGTTGTTGCCGCACAGCCGAGCGTGCCAGATGCTGTATTCCTCGGATGCGCCCGCATGGGACTGGCAGAAGCAAGCGACGAAGAGATGCTGAATTACGTGCGTGTTGCCACGCAACGCATAGCGACGCCCACTCCACCAGCAGCCGGGCAGGCCGATGCTGAGCGTCCGGAGTGGATGACATGCGAATCCCGTGGCCCGTGGGTAACAAACAGCTTAAAGCACCACATCAAGGAACTTCGTGTCGCCGAGAAGCGTAGCCGGCACGCCTTTAAAAAGGACTACATGGGCGAGCCTGCGCGTTATTTCGCTGACGTTTGTGGCGAAGCTGCTGTGCTTTTCGAGTCGAGATTGTCCGCCATCGACGCCGCCCGCGCGCAACAATCAGGAGGTAAATGATGGCGCTGCCATATAGCTCTTCCACCAGTGGCGACAAGGCCCTGGGCGAGATCCAGAAGGTCCTGCGGTCCTTCGGCTGCTCAAAGTTCGGCAGCATGGTCGACGACGTTGCCGGCGAGCTGCTGGTCCAATTCGAATACCGCGGCAAGATGGTCAGTGTCAAAGCCTCCACAAAGGGATATGCAGCGGCTTGGTTGAAGGAAAACCCCTGGACAAGCCGTAGGACGACCCCCCGGCAAGAGTACGAACGCAAGGCCATGGATATAGCCAGCGTGGCCGTGTATTCGATCCTGCGTGATTGGATCAAAGGCCAGGTCATGGCTATCGAAACCGGCATCTTGTCGTTCGAAGGCGCATTTCTTGGGCAGATCCTGCTGCCCAGCGGCAAAACGATTCTTGAGCATGCAGAGGCGACCGCCCTTCTACCGGCTCCCAAGGAGGAATCATGAGCGACCTAATCGAATTCCTACGCATCGTGAACCTGCCCGGCGCGCTGATTGTGTGCGTGGGGCTGGTTGTGGGCGGATGGGTCATTGTGCAGTGCTATGGGAAACGCTAAGGAGGAAGTATGCTGACAATCGAACGGCACGAATTGCAGTCTATGCTGGTCGAGGCTGCACGTATTGGCGCGAACCATGCGATAGAAGGTATGGTTTGCTACCACTTGAAGGATGCCGCCGAGCGGCTTGGCATCAGCTATAACACGCTGCAAAAGCGCATCGCAGAGGGAAAGCTGCGCCCGGTAGACGGACGGATTACCGGGGAGGAATTGCGCCGGTATCTAACCGAGAAGCGCCGCGATGCTTGAGGCTTTGGGGTTGAAGTACACCAGCGCAAACCGCGTATCGGACCACCCCATCACCTTGCACAGCGTCAGTACGTCCAGCTTCTTAGCGAGCATCGTTGCCGCTGTGTGGCGCGAATCGTGCCACGTAAAGCCAGATAGCCCAGCCCTAGACCGATACTTACGAAATAAAGCGTCCAGGCTGGCCGTTTTCAGGCCGAACACCAATTCATCATCCCACCCGCGTATCTGAGCCAGCAGCCGCTGCGCCTTCGATGACAGCGGGACATCCCGAGACCTGCCGCTTTTCGTTATCGGAAGATGGCAATAGTCGTCATGGACATGCGCCCAAGTCAGGCCGCATAGTTCCCCCGCCCGCATCCCCGTTCGCAATGCCACCAAAAAGCACACGGCCACCGCATGGCCTGTGCTGGCAACGCGCTTATGCTTGGCGTACCCCATTTCCCTTAGCAGTAGCCGTATCTCGCGCCAGTGTATGGTGCGCTCCCTGTGCTTCGTTCCAGCAGGCTTTCGTATGTCGCGGCAGGGATTGCCCTGTATCCAGCCCCATTCGCGTCGTGCAGCCTCAAAAACGCTCGACAGTACCGTTATCTCACGAATGACAGAAGACGGCCCTACGGCCTTAGAGCGCGAATCACGGAATAGCGCAATGTCAGCAGCCGTTACATCGGCCATCATCTTATCCAGTGGCAGCAGATAGCCCTCGAAGGCGGCGAGGCGGATTTGCTCCCAGCGCTCTCCCCGTTTGTGGGGAGACACCTCGTTGGCATACTTGCGTAGCGCATCGCGTAAACTGTGCGTGTCGCCTTTGGGCCGGTCGTCGCGTAGCTCGATCTCGCGCCTATTGGCCCAATCGACGGCTTCGCGCTTAGTGGGGAAGGCTTTGCTATCGCGAACGCCCTTTATGCTGAGTTGCGCCCTGTAGCCCTTGGATGTCTTCTGAATACTCGCCATGGGGAGTGAAGCGGGGAGTAAATGGGGAGCGTTGCTTAGAAAAGTTGATTCTAGAGCATCAACCGCTTTTACCCTGCCCTGCTAATCCATTGAATTTTAATGATTTTGATTATATACACTCAATGGACTTCAATACTATGGTGCCGACGGCGAGACTCGAACTCGCACAGCTTTCGCCACTACCCCCTCAAGATAGCGTGTCTACCAATTCCACCACGTCGGCTTGCAAAGAGCGGTATTCTAGCACGAACTTGAACACCATTTGGCGGGGCCGGGATGTTAATTCATCGGCCCCTGATCAGGTCCTTATTTCTTGTCGGTCGACGTAGCGGGCGTGCTGCCGGATTGCTCGCCAGCCGGCGCCGCAGGCGCGGAAGGCACGGCATCCGCGGCAGGAGCCGAGGGTTCTTGCGCCGCAGCAGGCGCTGCGGGTACCGCCGCGCCAGGTACGGCGGAATTTGCGCCAGGCGCAGCCGGGGCAGCGCCCGGTGCTGTCGGGACGGCCGATCCGCCCGGAGCAGCCGGTACCGGGCTAGGCGTAAAGCCCTGCATGATGCCGCCCTCGAGTATGGATTTGCCGGCGGGATGGTGCGCGACATAGGCCAGTCCGGCCGTTGAGGCAAAGAAAATGATGGCGGCCCACTTGGTAGTGCGGGACAGGAAGTTGGCGGCGCCCGTAGCACCGAACAGGCTTCCCGCCGATCCGCCACCAAAGGACGAACCCATATCCGCGCCCTTACCCTGCTGCAACAGAACCAGCACAATAATACTCAGCGACGATACGACTTGAATCGCCAGAAGAACGGGTGACAACCATTGCATGAAAAGCTCCGAGGCCTAAGCGGCCGCTATACGTAAAAATTCTTCCGCCACGAGGGAGGCACCGCCCACCAGGGCACCATCTATGTCCGGCATGGCGAACAGGCTGGCAGCATTGGATCCCTTGACACTGCCACCGTACAGAATGCGCAGATCCGGTACGCCAAGCTTCGCAACGCGCGAACGGATCAGGCCGTGCACAGCCTGGGCTTGCTCCGGGCTGGCACTGCGGCCGGTACCGATCGCCCAGACCGGCTCGTACGCGATGACCAGACGGGCGACCAGCGGCGCACTGAGCGCCAGGACGGGCGCGAGCTGCCGTTCGATCACGTCGGCAGTCTGACCCGCATCCTGCTCGGCCAGGGTCTCGCCGACACATACCACGGGGGTCAGGCCGGCATTCAGGGCCGCGACCGCCTTTTCCGCAACGAGCTCATCCGATTCGCCATGCATGCTGCGGCGTTCGGAATGGCCGACAAGCACCCAGCCGCATCCGAAGTCGGCCAGCATGGCGGCAGAGACCTCGCCCGTAAACGCGCCCTGCTCGTGCCGACTGACATCCTGTGCGCCCCACCCTATGCCGCTGCCCTGCAGCTTCGCATAGGCTTGGCCCAGATAGGGGAAAGGAACGCAAACGGCGACATCACAACTGCCAGCCGCCGGTATGCCGGCACACAGGCCATCGAGCAATGTTGCGTTCACGGCTTGATTGCCGTGCATTTTCCAGTTGCCAATGACAAGGCGCTTGCGCTTCCCGGCAGTGTCCAAAGTTGCGTCCATTAGGTCCCGTACAAGAAAAATCGGTTAACCCGGCATTGTAGCGTGTTAGCGAGCTAACGTCATGACGGTATGCGCGGCCTTAACGCAACCCTTCCGACGGCGAGCGCTCAAACGGTGAGGACGATCTTTCCTATCTGCTCTCCGGCATCCATCATGGCGTGCGCATCGCAGGCCTGCGCCAGGGGGAATGTCGCATGCACAATGGGCCGAATCCGGCCCGCTTCGAGCAACGGCCACACATTCGCCTTCAGGGCCTGCGCGATCTTCGCCTTGAACTCGACGGGACGGGGTCGCAATGTGGATCCGGTGACCGTCAGGCGACGCCGCATCAACGCGCTGCAGTCGATGGTCGCCTTGGCTCCACCGAGCAGCGCAATGATGACAATGCGGCCATCGTCGGCAAGACAACTGATGTCGCGGTTGATGTAGTCGCCTGCGACCATGTCGAGGATCACATCGACACCCCGGCCATCTGTCGCTTTCTTGATCTCTTCCACGAAATCCTGGGACTTGTAATTGATCCCCAGTACCGCGCCGAGGCCTACGACGGCGCGCGCGCGTTCATCGCTGCCTGCAGTGGCATAGACCTTGTGTCCCATGGCCGTGGCCAACTGAACGGCCGTGGTCCCGATGCCGCTGGCTCCGCCATGAACCAGCAGGGATTCGCCGGCCGACAGGCCTCCGCGGTCAAAGACATTGCTCCACACGGTGAAATAGGTTTCCGGCAGGCCGGCCGCCTCGACATCGGACAAGCCAGCCGGGACAGGAAGACATTGCGCAGCCGGTGCGACACAATACTCGGCATAACCGCCGCCGGCGAGCAGCGCACACACTTTCTGCCCGATCGCCAACCCGGACGATTCGGCGTCGCCCGCGACGATCTCCCCGACCACTTCCAGTCCCGGCAGATCGGAAGCGCCCGGAGGAGCGGGATAATTGCCTTTGCGTTGAAATACATCGGGGCGATTGATGCCGGCCGCGGATACCTTGATGAGAACTTCCCCTGCCTGGGGCTCGGGCATCGGCCTGTCCACCAGCACCAGCACTTCGGGGCCACCCGGTTTCGAGATTTCTACGGCTTTCATGACATTCACTCCAACGCAATTGAAAGCGCTATTATCGCCTCAATGACGGCTGGCCCGGCAAAGCTTGCGGCGCGCGCGCCCACAAGCAGGGTGACTTGCGCTAAACTCACGTCCTTCGGAAGCGCAGCGTACCGGTCAATGCCGAGCGCTGTTCCCGCAGCGACTGATCGCTGCCGGCCTCCGGAATTGGAAGCGTGCCAGAGTGGTTGAATGGACTGGTCTTGAAAACCAGCGACGGGGTAACCCGTCCGTGAGTTCGAATCTCACCGCTTCCGCCAACTACCCAGCACCCATGGCGGAATTGGTAGACGCAAGAGACTTAAAATCTCTCGACCACTGGTCGTGCCGGTTCGATTCCGGCTGGGTGCACCAGGCTCTTTGGCTATTTTCAGGCCGTACGCGACACCGAATCAAAGTCGGACAAGGTCGCCATCCAATCGAGCAGCAAGGAAAGTTCCGGGCTCGGACGCGCCTGACGCGGCCAGACGAAATAATAGGTACGGGCGCCCAGATCGACCTCGGGCTCGAAGGGCGTCACCAGTAAGCCACTTGCCAACTCCTCGTGCACCAGCGCACGCTGCGCGATGCCAAAGCCCAGACCCGAAAGTACCGCCTGATAAGCCAGCATGGAGCTTTCGTATTCGAGCCGGTGCACACGCGGCGGCGTCAGCTTGGCCGCTTGCATCCACTCATACCAATCGTCGGGGCGCGTCAAGGAATAAAGCAGCGTCTTGCCTTCCAGAAATCGCGGACTTAAAGGAAGGCGAGAAGTCCCGAGCATGGTGGGCGCACAGACTGGCGCAATGACATTGCGCGCCAGCGGCATGGCGTGCAATCCGGACCAGTGCCCGTTGCCAAAACGAATGGCGGCATCCAGTTCCTGGCTGTCCAGGTCGACCCAATCGACGTTGGTATTGATTTGCACACCAATGGAGGGATGTTGCTGGTGAAAGGACGCCAACCGGGGGATAAGCCAACGCGCGGCAAAAGTGGGCGGCACGCAGAGCCGCAGGTCGACGGCTGGCCGCAAGGTCGACACATGCTGAGTCGCGCGCCTGAGCCCGTCGAAATGAGTACGGACTGACTTCAGATAGGACTGCCCTGCGCGCGACAGACGGACGGCGCGATGCTCGCGCACGAACAACTGAACGTCGCAAGGTAGCGGTTCGGTGCCGCACATCGGCACCGAGCTGTTCAAGCAGATGACCGGGACCGACATGTTGCACGTGCCATACAAAGGATCGGGCCCCGCTATCCAGGACGTCTTGGCCGGACGCGTCCAGTTGTTCGTGACGACGCCGCCCTCGGTGATCGGCCATATACAGCAAGGCAAGCTGCGCGCGCTGGCCGTCGCCGGCAAAGCCCGTCACCCCATGCTGCCCGATGTGCCCACGGCAAATGAGCAAGGCTTCGACTTCGAACTGGATGCCTGGGTGTCGTTATTTGCTCCCGCCGGTACCCCTTATGCCGTGGTAGCGACGTTGGCAAAGGCTCTCGAGCAGGGACTGGCAGCCAAAGATGTCCATGAGCGTGCGGAAGCGGCAGGCGTGGCGGTGCGTTTTCAGGGGCCAGCAGAGTTGGGCAAGACCGTAGCCGCCGATACCGAACATTGGTCCGGCGTCATCAAGTCGGCCGGCATCACCGCAGACTGACTATGCTGTACTGAGCCGCTTTGCAATACAGGAGCAAAAAAAACGACACCTTCGGGTGTCGTTCCTTTTTCTGCCGCCCCGGCTCGTGGCCGAGGTTACAAGCCAGGCCCGAAGGCCTGCCGGCTGTCTTACGCTTCGGAGGTGACTTCAGCGGGACCCTTGGGGCCGCCTTGTGCCTCGATGCCGCCGATGGCTTTCATGGACAAGCGCAGGCGACCCTTGTCGTCGGCCTCGATGACCTTGATGCGCACCATTTGACCCACTTTCAGCACGTCGTTGATATTGGCGATGCGATAGTTGGCGATCTCGGAGATATGCAGCAAGCCGTCACGGCCTGGCAGCACTTGCACGATGGCACCGAAGTCCAGCAGGCGCAGGACCGGACCCTCGTATTCCTGGCCCACTTCCACGTCGGCGGTCAATTCCTTGATGCGGCGTTCGGCTTCGCGCGCCTTGTCGAGATCGGCGCTGGAAATCGTGATCGTGCCATCATCGCCGATATCGATTTGCGTACCGGTTTCTTCGGTCAGGGCACGGATGGTCGCCCCGCCCTTGCCGATGACGTCACGGATTTTCTCGGGATTGATCTTGACGCTGAGCATGCGCGGCGCGAATTCGGAGAGCTCGGTACGGGAGCCGTCGATGGCTTCCTTCATCTTGCCCAGGATATGCAGGCGGCCTTCCTTGGCCTGGGCCAATGCGACCTGCATGATTTCCTTGGTGATGCCCTGGATCTTGATATCCATTTGCAGTGCGGTAATGCCCTGCACGGTACCGGCCACCTTGAAGTCCATGTCGCCCAAGTGATCTTCATCGCCCAGGATATCGGTAAGGACGGCAAACTTGCCACCGTCCTTGATGAGGCCCATGGCCACGCCGGCGACGTGATCCTTGACGGGCACGCCCGCGTCCATCATGGCCAGTGAACCACCACATACGGACGCCATCGAGGACGACCCATTGGACTCGGTGATCTCGGACACGACGCGGATGGTGTACTGGAAATCCTGCGGCTCGGGGAGCAGCGAGATCAGCGCGCGCTTGGCCAGGCGGCCATGACCGATTTCGCGGCGCTTGGGCACGCCGAAACGCCCGGTTTCGCCCGTGGCGAACGGGGGCATGTTGTAGTGCAGCATGAAGCGGTCGCGGTGTTCGCCCATGATCGAATCGATGATCTGCTCGTCCTGCT
>Ga0182739_1001352_pt1 | contig 25995 bp, 23 predicted proteins | sample eDN5th30CBELigBY_FD_128873 | JGI IMG/M metagenome (GOLD analysis project Ga0182739, IMG submission 128873) | Enriched backyard soil microbial communities from Emeryville, California, USA - eDNA 5th pass 30_C BE-Lig BY (version 2) (version 2) | ecosystem: Environmental > Terrestrial > Soil >... | reverse complement strand
TGGCACGCAAGCGGCGTTCGGCAAGCTGCACCAGGCTCTCGGTGGACAGCCGTGTGGGGGAAGCCAGTGGCAGTTCCGGCCGCATCCACCGATCGATCTCATCGCTCACATAGGCGAATGTGCCGGTCAGGAATACGAAGAACAAAATCCAGCCCGCCACGAGGCCGGCCCAGCCGTGCAGCCATGCCATGGATTGCCTGAACGTCGTGCCCATGACGCCGGTCAGAACGATGCGCGGATCGTGAGCATGAAGCTGCGCGGTTCGCCGTAACGGTTGCCCGAGGTCCGGTCTCCAATGCGCTGGTAGTAGTTTTTATCCAACAGGTTGTTGACGTTCAGTGAGGCGTCCATGCCCGCGCCCAGCTTGTAGCCGATGCGCGCATTGACGATGCCATACGCCGATTGCTCGATCTTGTACGTCTCGTCCAGAAGGTAGATGCCGCTCTGGAAATTCACCCCGCCGCCAAGGCTGAGGCGGGAAAAATCACCCGTGAACTGGTAGTTGCTCCAGATCTTGACCAGATGCCGAGGCGTAATGGAGCTGAAATCGCGGCCTTCGACGGCTGAAGGCGTGCCGTCCGGGTTGCGCTCACGCAGGTACTCGGTATCGGTAAAGGTATAGCCCAGCACGATCTGCCAGCCGGGTGCCGGTTCTCCGGACAGCTCCGCTTCGAAACCCTGGCCGCGAACCTTGCCGTCCGCGAGGTAGCAGACGTCGTCATAAGGCGATCCTGGACAAATGGCCGGGCCATTTGGATCCTCCTGGGGCCGGTTCGTCTGGTCGATGCGAAATACCGCGAGGGCAAGGTTCAGCCGCTCGTCATACAGCGCGCCTTTTATTCCCACCTCGTAGTTGGCACCTTCCAGCGGTGGCAACGGCGTGCCGCCCGTGGTGAACAGCGTGGATTGCTCTTCGAATGCTTCGGAGTAGCTGACGTATGCGGTCCAGTTCGTGGCGAAATCGTAAAGCAGTCCCCCATAGGGAATGAAAACGCCCTCTTCCTTGTTTTCGCCCGTGTAGCCCAGCTGCGTATTGCCGGCTTTGGTGCGGTAATCACCCCGCTTGCCCCCAAGGACCAACTTGAGCCGATCGGCGAGGTTGAGGCGACCCATGCCATAAAGGCCGGCTTCCTCGACCAGACTCAGATTGTCGATCGATGAACGGGTGGGAAATACCGGGAATGGCACCGAGCCATAGTCATAACCGAAGATGGAACCGGTGGGCTGCGGAACGGCAGCGACGACTTGATTGAGCGTGGCTTCGCTCTTGAAGCGATTGCCGCCCACCACGATATCGTGTTCCCGACCGAACAGCGCCACCTTGCCAGTGAGCGCGGCATTGAGCGTATCGTTACGGAATGAATTGTCCGATGAGGAGGCCGTGGTATAGCGTGGTCCCCTCAAGGTAAGCGGATCGACGGCACCACGCGCGCCCACCTGCGCGTTGCCCAGCCACAGTTCCGCACGATTGACATCAAGCTTCAGACTCCAGTTCTCCCCGAGCTGCTGTTCGATGCTGCCGAAGCCATTGCTGGCCTTGTAGTTCCAGCGGTTCCACGCCGGTGCCAAGCCACGTGAGGAACGGGGTAGCCCAAGGCCTCGCCCGTCGGTGAACCGTGGAAGAAAATCACGGTAATAACCGTCGTAGTCGTTCTTTTCCCAGCTCGCGCCAAGCGACAGACGCGTTTGCGGCGTCGCATCGAATTCAGCGATGCCGTACAGCGCCGGCGCCGCCAGCTTTTGTCCGTCGACCGAAAAGCGACGATCCTGGTAAGCCGCCACCGCGCGCAGCCGCAGCCTATCCGTGACCGGAGCGTTTCCATCGATCTCGGTTCGGTAGTTGTTCCATGAGCCGGCCTGCGCGGTAACGGTAACACCCTGCTCGGCAAGCGGCCGTTTCCGCACCAGATTGACCACCCCGCCCGGTTGCCCTGAAAAGGTATCACCTATTTCGAGAAAATTTTTTTGCGGCAGGCACTGCAGGCACTTAAGGAAACGCCTAGCGGGCGGTAATGCTCACCCACCAGGGGCCGATGCGATTGATCCTCAACGGCAGGCTCTGCTCCAGCAGGTCGAGACTGGCTTCGATGTCGTCCAACGGGAAGGCGCCCGACACCAGCAGCACAGCGCTGGCGGGGTCGCAACGCAGCACGCCGCGGCGATAACGGCCAAACTCCTTTATCAGATCCCCGACACGCATGTCCTGCGCCAGCAGCATGCCCTGCTCCCACAGCAGGTCGCTGGCATTCGCCTCCTCGGCCATCCCGATCCGCGTGGCGCTGAATCGGCGCTGCTCGCCGGCTGCCACGACCACCCGTTCCGCGAGACCGCTAGGCGCAATTTCCACTCCCCCCTCATGCACCGCCACGCCGATGGCGTCATCCAGATGCCGCACGGCAAAGCGGGTGCCCAGGGCGCGCAGGCGACCCTGTCGTGTCTGCACGATGAAAGGGCGCGGCACTGGCGCCGGATCCTGGCCGGTGGTGATCAGTATTTCGCCACGTAGGAGCGTCAGCCGGCGCTCCATGGCGGAGAACGCCAGATCGACGCTGGTGGCCGTGTTCAGCACCAGTTGCGTGCCGTCCGCCAGGGCGAAGGCACGGCGCTCGCCGGTGGCTGTGTGCAGGTCGGCATTCCACTGCTGCCAGGGCACTTGGCGATAGGCCAGCCAGGCGCCAGACCCTCCCAACAGCAGCAGGCTGAACAACTTCAGACTCTGGCGCCGACCGAGCTTGTCCAGACGGGTCAGCGTCCCGCGCCCCACCGGACCAGGCACCCGCTGGAATGCGTCAAGAATAGCCTCCGCGCGCATCCAGGCGAGCCGATGGGAGGGGCTCTGCCCACACCATCGCTGCAGGGCCGCCTGGTCCGCATCGCTCATTTCGCCGGACTGTATCAGCAGAAGCCAATCGGCGGCCTGCGCGAGGATGCCAGGAGGGAGTGCTTCGGCGGGGGCCTTGGTGTCCATAGGAAACGCGTGCTCAGTCCAGGGCAAGACAGGCCAGAAAAGCCTTGCGCATGTGGCGTTTGACGGTGATCAACGCCATATTCAGCCGGTCGGCCACCTGCTGGTAGTTCAATCCGTCGAGTTGCACCAATAGAAAAATGTCGCGCGTGCGCCGCGGCAGCGTATGCAACATGGCATCGATGCGATACAGCGCCTCCAGGATCAACAGGCGCTCTTCGGGACCCGGCGATTGCGGCTCCGGCAATTGGGCCAAGGTTTCCAGGTAAGCCTGCTCGATGCTGCGCCGCCGCCAATGATCGACCAGCAGTCCCTTGGCAACGTGGGCCAGCAGAGCGCGAGGCTCCAACCCCGGTCGGGTCACCGGGCGCTGGCGGATCAACAGGCGTAGGAAAGTATCGTGGGCAATGTCGGCGGCATCGCTGGCATTGCCCAGCTTTCTCCGTAACCAGCCGCGCAACCAAGTATTGTGGTCAGCGTAGAGGGCATGGATTTCCTTTGCTGCGATGTCACTGCCTGGCACGACAAGATCCCAGAATGAATACGACAGGGCACTACCCTGCCAATGAGAATTGTTCTCATCCTAAGTGATGTCGTGCTGATTGCGCAAGGCGAACGCCGGTCTTTGCTTATCCCGGCGCTTGGCTTACACGTCCAGATTTTCCTCGTCCAGTTCCTCGTCGCCCGCCGGCTGGCGGCCGGCAGTGGCTGCCGCGGTGATGTCCAGGTGGATGTCACCGTTCTCGACGGTCACGTGCACGTCGCCGCCATTGACCAGCTTGCCGAACAGGATGTCTTCGGCCAGTGGCCGCTTGATCTTGTTCTGCACCAGCCGCAGCATCGGCCGCGCGCCCATGGCCTTGTCGTAGCCGTGTTCGACAAACCAATCCACCGCTTCGTCCTCCACGTGCAGCACCACCTTGCGGTCGTCGAGCTGCGTCTGCAGTTCCACCAGGAACTTGTCGACCACGGTACGGATCACGTTGGTGTCGAGCGGCGCGAACGGAATGATCGCGTCGAGCCGGTTGCGGAACTCGGGCGAGAACATCCGCTTGATCACCTCCATGCCGTCGGAGCTGTGGTCCTGGCTGGTGAAGCCGATGGAACTGCGGCTCATTTCCTGCGCACCGGCGTTGGTGGTCATGATCAGGATCACGTTGCGGAAATCCGCCTTGCGACCGTTGTTGTCGGTCAGCATGCCATGGTCCATCACCTGCAGCAGCAGGTTGAACACGTCCGGATGCGCCTTTTCGATCTCATCGAGCAGCAGCACGCAGTGCGGGTTCTTGGAGATCGCCTCGGTCAACAGGCCCCCCTGGTCGAAACCGATGTAGCCCGGAGGCGCACCGATCAAGCGCGAAACGGTATGCCGCTCCATGTATTCGGACATGTCGAAGCGCACCAGCTCGATCCCCAGGATCTTGGCCAGCTGCCGGCTCACCTCGGTCTTGCCGACCCCGGTGGGACCGGAAAGCAGGTAGGAACCGATCGGTTTCTCGCCCTCTTTCAGCCCGGCGCGCGACAGCTTGATCGACGAGGCAAGCGCGGTGATCGCCTCGTCCTGCCCGAACACCACCAGCTTGAGGTTCTTTTCCAGATCCTTGAGCGCGGTCTTGTCGGACGCGGACACGTTCTTGGGCGGAATGCGCGCAATCTGCGCCACCACCCGTTCGATGTCGCTCACGCCGATGGTTTTCTTGCGCTTGCTGGCGCTCTGCAGGCGCTGGTAGGCGCCCGCCTCGTCGATCACGTCGATGGCCTTGTCCGGCATGAAGCGATCATTGATGTAGCGTGAGGCCAGTTCGGCGGCCGCGCGCAGCGCCTTGTCGGTGTAGCGCAGGTCGTGATGTTCCTCATAGCGCGGCTTGAGGCCACGCAGTATCTGGTACGTGGTTTCCACGTCGGGTTCGGTGACGTCGATCTTCTGGAAGCGACGTGACAGCGCGCGGTCCTTCTCGAAGATGCCGCGGTATTCCTGATACGTGGTCGATCCGATGCAGCGCAGCTTGCCGGAGGTGAGCAGCGGCTTGAGCAGGTTGGACGCATCCATCACCCCGCCCGAGGCGGCGCCGGCGCCGATGATCGTGTGGATTTCGTCGATGAACAGGATCGCGCCTTCCTGCTTGGCCAGTTCGCCAAGCAGCGCCTTGAAGCGTTTCTCGAAGTCGCCGCGGTACTTGGTGCCGGCCAGCAGCGCGCCCATGTCGAGCGAATAGATGACGCTGTTCTGCAGCACCTCGGGCACCTGGCCCTCGACGATGTGCTTGGCCAGCCCTTCGGCGATGGCGGTCTTGCCCACGCCGGACTCGCCCACGAACAGCGGGTTGTTCTTGCGCCGGCGCGACAGCACCTGGATCAGGCGCACGATTTCCTCGTCACGGCCGATCAGGGGGTCGATGCGGCCCGCGCGGGCTTCCTCGTTGAGGTTGGTGGCAAAGCTGTCCAGGGCGCCCTGCGCACGTTCCTTGCCGCCTTCCACCGCGGCGGCTTCGGCATCGGGTTCTTCCTGCATGCCGGGGCCGCCCACGCTGCCGTGGGTGATGTAGTTGACCACGTCGCCACGGCCGATGCCGTGCTTGCGCAGCAGGTAGACGGCATGGCTCTCTTTTTCCTGGAAGATCGCCACCAGCACGTTGGCGCCGGACACTTCGCGCTTGCCCGTGGACTGCACGTGGAACACGGCACGCTGGATCACGCGCTGGAAGCCGAGCGTCTGGGTGGTTTCACCCGAGCGCGCCTCGGCGGTGAGCACCGGCATCTGCGTGGTGAGGTACTGTTCGATGTCCTCGCGCAGACGTTCGGGATCGGCATCGCAGGCCAGCAGAATTTCCCGCGCGGCGGGATCGTCCACCAGCGCCAACAGCAAGTGCTCGACGGTGATGAATTCGTGACGCTTCAGGCTGGCCCAGCCAACGACGTGGTTGAGGGCCAGTTCAAATTCTTTGCTCAGCATGGTCTCGCACTGCCTCCGGGAAGATTCCCTTTACATGTCGAACGTCTGTGGGGTGGAGCAAGGCCGGCAATCCGGCGCCGGTCGGGAACATGATGCCCCTGCCAGGTTAAATGAGGGCTTAATCGTCGACTTCAATGTCGCACAGCAGCGGATGTTCCGCCGCGCGGGCGTGCTCGTTGACCTGCACGGCCTTGGTCTCGGCGATCTCGCGGGGGTACACGCCGCACACGCCCTTGCCTTCGGTGTGCACCTTCAGCATGACGCGGGTGGCGGTCTCGACGTCCATGCCGAAGAAACGGCGCAGCACCTCCACGACGAATTCCATCGGCGTGTAGTCGTCATTGAGCAGCACCACGCGATACAGCGGCGGTGGTTTGAGCTTGGCCTGCTCGGGCGCCAGCACTTCCCTGAGGCTACCGTCCCTGTGGACTTCGAAATCATCGGGATTTTGCGAATTCAGGATCATGAAAAGTGCGGTCCTCGATAGCATCGGGTGAGGTCGGATCAGCGCGGTTGCGGCTGCATCCGCCGACATGGGGATGCGTTGAACTATAGCATGAATGACAAGCCTGAATCGTTCTCGTTCATGAGCCCCGACGGACGCCGACCGCGGTTGGACGGGGCTCGCGGCCACCGCGCGGATAGCTTCCACAATGCTGCTGCCGCGACATTTTTCAAGGGGCAATTTGTATTTTTGTCGGGAATTTGACATGCCAAAAAAAAGGGTTTATACGTTTCAGCACCGAGGCATACAGAAGATGACTCTCGGGTGTCGTAACCGTAAAAAAGCAAGCACAAAAAGTAACCGTTAGAAAAGCAGTTCCAAAAAATAGCCATACCAAGTAGTCGTACAAAAGTAGTCATAAAAAAAGCAGTAGCCAAAAAAACAAGATCAGTAATCATTTGAGGGGAATTTGTAGATGAGCACTGGACAGGTCAAGTGGTTCAACAACGCCAAGGGTTTCGGTTTCATTCTGCCTGACGAAGGCGGCGGGGATCTTTTCGCCCATTATTCCGCCATCACCATGGATGGCTACAAGACGCTCAAGGCGGGCCAGGCGGTATCCTTCGAGATCGTGGAAGGTCCCAAAGGCTTGCACGCGGCGAACATCGCGCCGGTCAACGGCGAAGAAAGGGCGCTGGAGGAAGAAGAGGCGGTGGCGGCAGTCGGCAACGCCTGAGGCGTCGCGCTACAATCGCTCTACCCGTTATTCTCGATTCGTATCCGCGCCGGTGTTTGCGCCGGCGCGGATGCTTTCGCCCGCTCAGTTTCTCCACCCAGGAATGTGTCCGCACACCATGGCGCAGTTGGTGCTGTTCAACAAACCCTACGACGTGCTCAGCCAGTTTACCGACGACGCGTCGCGCCAAACCCTGGGCTCCTTCATTCCTCTGCCAAACGTTTACCCGGCCGGCCGTCTGGACCGCGATTCCGAGGGGCTCTTGCTGTTGACCGATGACGGCCAGCTGCAGCACCGCATCAGCGATCCGCGCCACAAACTGCCGAAAACCTACCTGGTGCAGGTGGAAGGGGAAATCACCGAGGTGGCGCTGCAGGCCCTGCGCCAGGGGGTGGCACTGAAGGACGGGCGCACACGCCCTGCACAGGCGCGCGCCGTGCCGCCGCCCCTGCTGTGGGAACGCCAGCCGCCCATCCGGGTGCGCAAGAGCGTGCCGGATTCCTGGCTGGAACTGACCATCACGGAAGGACGCAACCGGCAGGTCCGGCGCATGACGGCGGCGGTGGGCTTCCCCACCCTCAGACTGGTGCGCTGGCGTATCGGCGAGTGGTCGCTCGACGGGCTTGCAAGCGGGGAGTACCGGGTGGTTGAAGTGGCGGGCGCGGCGGGAGCAAAAACGGGTGGAATCCGGACCGCGGCGGCACGCGGGGGCATGCGGCGCCGCTCATGAGCGCCAGCGCTGCTCGGCTTCCCGGTCGGTGTGCTTGGCATCGACCCAATGCTCGCCGGTTTCGTCCAGGCTCTTCTTCCAGAACGGCGCGCGGGTCTTGAGATAGTCCATGATGAATTCGCAGGCGGTGAACGCCGAGTGGCGATGCCCGCTGCTGACGCCCACGAACACCACCTGCTCGCAGGCGCGCAAATGGCCGATGCGGTGGATGATGGTCACGTCGCACAGCGGCCAGCGGCCTGCCGCCTCCGTGGCGATTTCCCGCAGGGAGCGTTCAGTCATCCCCGGGTAGTGCTCCAGGAACAGGCCATCGACGCGCGCCGCGCCGTCCAGGTCCCGCACCAGGCCGACGAAGGTGACGATGGCGCCCACCGCGCCGCCACGCGCACGCAGGATGCGGCTTTCCGCTTCCACCGAAAAATCCGCCTGTTGCACCCGAATGGTCGGTTCCACACTAGCCTCCTGTTACTGGCGGAAAGAACGCCACTTCATCGCCGTCATCGAGCACGGCATCGGCATCGCGCACTTCCTGGTTGACGGCCACCATCACCTGCTCGTCCTGCAGCGCCTGCTGCCACTTGGCACCTTCCCGCTGCGCCAGCGCGGCGACCAGCTCGCGCACGGTCAGGCCCGCGCGCCAGGCAAGCGCGGTGCCATCGCCCAGCGTCTCGCGCAGGCCGGCGAAGAACAGCACGTCGATCATGGCGCCTGCGACTCCCCGGGCGCCTGCCAATGGCCCGATTTGCCGCCGGATTTTTCCAGCAGGCGCAGTTGCTGCACCACCATGCCGCGATCCACCGCCTTACACATGTCATACAGGGTAAGCGCCGCCACTGAAGCGGCGGTGAGCGCTTCCATCTCCACGCCGGTCTGGCCCGCTACCTTGCAGGTGGCGGTGATGCGCACCCGGCTGGCCTCGGGTTCGGCGCTCAGTTCCACCGCCACGCTGCTCAGCATCAAGGGATGGCACAGCGGAATCAGGTTGGCACACTGCTTGGCCGCCTGGATACCGGCGATGCGCGCCACGGCGAACACGTCGCCCTTTTTGTGGCCGCCGCTCTGGATCAGCGCCAGCGTTTCGGGCCGCATGAGCACCAGCGCCTCGGCCACGGCCTCGCGCTCGGTGACGGCCTTGGCGCCGACGTCCACCATGCGGGCCTGGCCGCGGTCGTCGAGATGGGTCAGTGTGCTCATTTAGCGTTCCTTTACCTAAAGTGGGCATTATCCCCTTAGGCTACGCATTTATGAAGGCGCCCGGTTGCGGTAGGATGCAGCCCCTTTGCAACGAGGCAGTTATGGTCTGGCTGGCGCACAATTCGGTGGCCACCATCGTGGAACGCGAGGGCCTGTTCCTGATGGTGGAGGAAACCGACGTGGACAACACCGGTACCCAGCGTACCGTGTTCAATCAACCCGCGGGACACCTGGAAGCGCAGGAAACGCTGTTCGCGGCCGCCGTGCGCGAAACCCTGGAGGAAACCGCCTGGCGGGTGGAACTGACTGCCCTGGTGGGGGTGTATCACTACCCGGCGCCGAACGGCGTTACCTACATCCGGCACTGTTTCGCGGCCAGCCCGCTCGGACATGATCCCGAACGCGCGCTCGACGGCGACATCATCGCCGCGCACTGGCTCAGCGCCGCCACCATCCTCGCCCCCGATTTCGCCGCGCGCAGCCCCATCGTGGGACGCTGCCTGCGCGACTACCTGGCGGGCCACCGCTATCCCCTGCAACTGCTCCACCATCACGGCCTGCCGGCATGAACGCGGGCAAGATCATCGTCGGCATGTCCGGTGGCGTGGATTCTTCCGTGGCAGCCCTGCTGTTGCTCGAACAGGGCTTCCAGGTGGAAGGGCTGTTCATGAAGAACTGGGACGAGGACGACGGCACCGACTATTGCACCGCGCTGGCCGACCTGGCCGACGCCCAGTCGGTGTGCGACCGCCTGGGCATTCGCCTCCATACCGCCAGTTTCGCCGCCGAATACTGGGACCAGGTGTTCGAGCACTTTCTGCAGGAATACCGCGCCGGACGCACACCGAATCCCGACATCCTCTGCAACCGCGAAATCAAGTTCAAGGCGTTCCTGGACTATGCGCTGGCGCTTGGCGCCGACCACATCGCCACCGGCCACTACGCCAGGCTGGCGCGGGTGGAAAGCCAGGTGCAGTTGCTCAAGGCACGCGACGGCAACAAGGATCAGAGCTACTTTCTCAGCGCCGTCAATGAAGCGCAGCTGGCGCGCAGCCTGTTCCCGCTTGGCGAACTCGACAAGCCCGCCGTGCGGGCGCTGGCGCAGCAGCATGATTTGGTCACCCACGCCAAGAAGGACAGCACCGGCATCTGCTTCATCGGCGAACGCCGCTTCCGCGATTTCCTGCAAACCTATCTGCCGGCGCAGCCGGGCCGGATCGAAACGCCCGAGCGCCAGGTGCTCGGCGAACACCACGGCCTGATGTACCACACCCTGGGCCAGCGCGAAGGCCTTGGCATCGGCGGCGTGAAAGGCGGCGACGAGGCACCCTGGTACGTGGCCGCTAAGGATCTGGAACGCAACGTCCTCGTCGTGGTGCAGGGCAACCAGCATCCCCTGCTCTATAGCGACACATTGCAGGTGGCCCGGATGGAATGGATCAATGCGGAGCATCCCGCCCTGCCGCTGCACTGCAGCGCCAAGACCCGCTACCGCCAGCCGGATCAGCGGTGCGAGGTAATCCCCGTGGCGTCAGGCGGTTGCGAAGTGCGCTTTGCAGCACCGCAGCGCGCCGTCACGCCCGGCCAGCAGCTGGTGCTTTACGCAGGCGAACGCTGCCTCGGCGGCGGCGTGATCGAACGCACGTGGAGCCGCCATGCGTGAGCTACCGGTCGAACTGCGGCGTACCCTCGCCATCGCCGGCGTGGTGCAGGCCAGCTTTCTGACCCACCAGTTGGCACAGCATGGCCTCGCCGCCCAGGACAAGCTGGCGCCGCTGGTCGGCAGTCTGTTCGTACTGACGCCGCGGTCGGTAGCGGACATCTACGGCCCGCCCGCCAGGCTGCGCCTTGGCCTGCAGCTGTTGGTGGAGATCATCGAAGACGGCACCGCCAGCCCCGCCAATGCCGAAACCATGCGCTACGCGCTTGGCCTGCTGTATCTGCAGGGACGCCTGCGCAATGACACCGCCGTGCTGGAACAGGTGCGCAGCGGCATCGAGGCCATCGCCGGCCGCCACCCCGAGGCGCAGCGGCTGGAGGACGGCTGCCTCCGCGAGCTGGCCCAGCTGTACCAGAACACCATCAGCCAGGTCGGCAAACGCATCCAGGTGCGCGGCGACATGCGCTTTCTGCAGAACGATACGGTGGCCGACAAGGTGCGCGTGACGCTGTTTGCCGGCATTCGCGCGGCGGTGCTGTGGCACCAGCTCGGCGGCCGGCGCTGGCAGCTGCTGCTGCAGCGCAAGCAGCTTCTGAGCCACGCCCGGCAACTGCTGAGCCAGCCGCAGCTCTGAGCAATGCCCGCACCCGCTGACCCAGCAGCAAGCCTGTGCCGCACTCACCAACCGCTGAACCCGCTGCGGCTCTGAGCACCACCCGCCAATTGCCGCGCCAGCAACCCCGCTTCCAAGCGCCGCCCGCCGATGCCTTGTCGGCGGCGCCAGCGCACGCACAAGCCGCCCGCGCACCTGAAATCACCCGCCAATTGGGCTATCATCGCCGCCTTTCCAGCTACCCCTCGAACCGCCATGTCCCTCACCGCGCTCTCCCCCCTCACCGCCCTGTCTCCGGTCGATGGCCGCTACGGCAGCAAGACCCACACCCTGCGCCGTTACTTCAGCGAATACGGCCTGATCCGCTACCGCGTGCTGGTGGAAGTGCGCTGGCTGCAGCAGTTGGCGGCGCACCCCGGCATTGTCGAAGTGCCGCCGCTGAGCAAGCAGGCCAATGATTTCCTCGACGCCCTGGTACGGGATTTCAGCGAAGCCGATGCCGCCGACGTGAAAGCGCGCGAGGCCGTCACCAACCATGACGTCAAGGCGGTGGAATACTTCATCAAGGCCCGGCTGGCCACCCTGCCCGAGCTGGACGCCATCAAGGAATTCGTGCACTTCGCCTGCACCTCGGAAGACATCAACAACCTGTCCTACGCGCTGATGCTGAACGACAGCCGCCGCGAGGTGCTACTGCCGCTGATGCGCGACACCGTCGAGGCCATCCGTACCCAGGCGCTGCAGTACGCCGACGTTCCTCTGCTCGCCCGCACGCACGGACAGACCGCCAGCCCCACCACCATGGGCAAGGAATTCGCCAACGTGGTGGCGCGCCTGCAGCGCCAGATCGAACAGTTCGAAAAGGTGGAAGTCCTGGGCAAGATCAATGGCGCGGTAGGCAACTACAACGCGCACCTGGTGGCTTATCCCGAGGTGGATTGGGAAGCCAATGCACGCGAGTTCGTCAACAAGCTCGGCCTGGGCTTCAACCCCTACACCACACAGATCGAACCGCACGACTACATCAGCGAGCTGTTTGCCGCCTGCTGTCGCTTCAACACCATTCTCATCGATTTCGACCGCGACGTATGGGGCTACATTTCGCTCGGTTATTTCCGCCAGAAACTGGTGGCCGGCGAAGTGGGTTCGTCCACCATGCCGCACAAGGTCAACCCGATCGACTTCGAGAATTCCGAAGGCAACCTGGGGCTGGCCAATGCGGTGATGCAGCACCTGGCGGAAAAACTGCCGCTGTCGCGCTGGCAGCGCGACCTGACCGATTCCACCGTGCTGCGCAACATCGGCGTGGGCTTTGCCCACAGCGTGCTGGCCTGGCAGTCCACGCTCAAGGGCTTGAGCAAGCTCTTGATCGACACGCCGCGCATCGCCGCCGATCTCGACGCCAGCTGGGAAGTGCTGGCCGAAGCCATCCAGACCGTGATGCGCCGCTACGCCGTGCCCGAGCCGTATGAGAAGCTCAAGGCGCTCACGCGCGGCCAGCGCATCGACGCGCAGACGCTTGCCGCCTTCGTCGACCAACTCGACATTCCGGCCGCCGCCAAACAGGCATTGCGTGAATTGCGGCCGGAACGCTACATCGGCTCCGCCGACACCCAGGCGCGGCGCGTGTGAAGCACTCGCCGCTGCGCTTTCGCAATTTTTCGCCCGCGCGCTTCCTCGCTCGCCACTGGCAGCGCGAGCCGCTGCTGATCAAGGGCGCCCTGCCCGATTGGCAGGATCCGCTCACGCCCGAGGAACTGGCCGGCCTGGCCTGCGAGGAAGGCGTGGAAGCCCGCCTGGTAGCGAACCGCGGCAAACAGTTCCGCCTGCGCAGCGGCCCCTTCGCCGAACACGATTTCACCAGCCTGCCGGACAAGAACTGGACACTGCTGGTCCAAGCCGTGGATCACTACCTGCCCGAGGTCAAGGCGCTGTTGCAGTGCGTGGACTTCCTGCCCAGCTGGCGCATCGACGACGTGATGATTTCCTATGCGGCGCCGGGCGGCGGCGTGGGTCCGCATTTCGACTACTACGACGTCTTCCTGGTGCAGGGCCAGGGCCAGCGCACCTGGCAGTTGGGACAGCGCTGCCAGGCCACCGACGAACTGCGCACCGCCAGCGGCCTGAAACTATTACGGGATTTCCAGCCAAGCGCCGAATACGTGCTGGAACCCGGCGATGTGCTCTACGTGCCGCCCGGCCTCGCGCACTGGGGCGTCTCGCACGATCAAAGCCTGTGCTACTCCCTCGGTTTCCGCGCGCCGGCAGTGGCCGACATGCTGCTGGGTTATACCGATCAGTTGGCGGATGAACTGTCGCCGGACCAGCGCTACGAAGACCCACCGCTGAAACCCGCGCCGGCTGCCGGCGAAATCGACGCCAAGGCACTGGCCCAGGTACGGCGCCTGCTGAACGAAGCGTTGAACGACGAGCACGCCCTGCTGCGCTGGTTCGGCGCCCTGCAGACCCGCCCCCGCTACCCCGAACTATTGGCACCGCTGCGCCGTCCGCCGCCGCTCGAACACGACACGCAGCTGATGACTCACCCTGGCTCGCGCATCGCCTGGCACGAAAACACCGACCGCCTGTTCTGCTTCATCGACGGCGAATGCCTGGAGCTGCCTGCCAGCGCCACGCTGCGACGCCTACTCCCGCTGCTGTGCGCCCACGCCGAACCGTTCCAGGCGGGTCCTTTCCTGCGCAATAAATCTAGCCGCGCTTTACTGGAACAGTTGATTGTTCAAGGAAGAGTGTTGTTGGTGTAATTAGGTTTTTAGGCTTTGGCCCGCATCGATCCCGAGAGCCTCTGGCGTCCCTTTTGACTAACCAGGGGACGCTGCAAGCACATCCCTGTGCCGCTCTTATGCGGCCATCCCTGGCCGCATACGCCCCTGGTTAGTCAAAAGCGACACCAGAGGCTTACGTTGTACTTCAGTGCTACGCACCAGAATGCAGACGGCAGGGGCAGCGAAGCGATTATTTCCAGTCTTTAAAAATGCGATGCCGTGCGTAACCTCGATGTATGGGGCTTGCAGCGGTTTGGCCAGAGAGGCTTTCGGGGGACGTCGTAGGGCCAGGGATGGCCCGGAGCCGAGCGCCACATGGATGTGCTTGCAGCGTGCCCCCGAAAGCCTCTCTGGCTAAACCGCTGCGACAGATCCGACCCGGACCACCCTACAAATCAACCCCCCTTACTGCCGCACTCCTTCGATAGCCAGCAGAAGCCGCAGTTCAGAAACCGGGCTCAAGCCGATGCCGTAGTCGGCCACATCCAGTACCGTATCCGCCTCGAACCCCACACGGTAGTCCCCAAACGGCGTTTCGCCTTCACCCGTTTTCACCGCCTCGAAACTGATTTCACGCGTCACCCCATGCAGGGTGAAATTGCCCATGATGTGCAGCTTGCCATTGCCCATGTCCATCACGCTGGTGCTCACGAAGCCCGCTTCAGGAAACTTCGCCACGTCCAGATAATCCGCGGTGCGCAGATGCGTATCGCGCTCGGCGTGGTTGGTATCGATGCTGGCCGGGTCGATGCTCACTGTGATGGTCGAGGCCGCCGGATTGGCGGCGTCATAGGAAAAATTGCCCGAGATATCGTTGAAGCGCCCCCACAGCGCGCTCACGCCCACGTGTATCGCGCGAAAACTGACGGAACTGTGCATGCCGGCACCGCTGCCGTCGATCACATAATCCGCCGCCTGCACGGGGCCGACCAGACACAGCGCCAAACCCACTCCCAGCAGTTTTTTCATATAAGAAGCTCCACAAACAATAAGGGCAAAGAAAAATCGAAGCGTATGCGCGCGAGCAAGTTACACGAAGCATTCTGTAATCTCAATTTGGCCCAGGCGAGGCTACCCGTATAATAGGCAGGCATGTCAGCCCTTACCTCGCATCCCTCCAATCACGCACACCGTTCCCCGTCACGGCGCTTCTGCGTTGCGCCCATGATGGATTGGACAGACCGCCATTGCCGGTATTTCTTGCGGCTGTTGAGCCGTCATGCCCTGCTCTATACCGAAATGGTCACCACCGGCGCCCTGTTGCACGGCGACCGCCAGCGCTTTCTGGCCTTTCACCCGGACGAGCTGCCGCTGGCCTTGCAGGTAGGCGGCAGCGTGCCCCAGGAGCTGGCCGCCTGCGCCGCGTTTGCCGAAGCCGAGGGCTACAGCGAGATCAACCTCAACGTGGGCTGCCCTTCCGACCGCGTGCAGCACAACCGCATCGGCGCCTGCCTGATGGCGGACCCCGGCCTGGTGGGCGACTGCGTGGCCGCGATGCGCGAGCGCACCCAGTTGCCCGTTACCGTGAAATGCCGCATCGGCATCGATGCCATGGACAGCGACGAGGCCCTGTTCGATTTCATCGGCCAAGTGGCCGAGCGTGGCTGCCGCACGTTCATCATCCATGCCCGCATCGCGTTGCTTGCCGGGCTGTCGCCGAAGGAAAACCGCGAGATTCCGCCGCTCAATTACCCGCGCGTGCATCGCGTCAAGGCGCAGTTTCCCGATCTGGAAATCATCATCAACGGCGGTCTTACCAGCCTGCAGGCCTGCCGCGAACAGTTGCAGCACGTCGATGGCGTCATGCTCGGGCGCGAGGCGTATCACAACCCCTGGCTGCTGAACCAAGTGGATCCGCAGTTGTTCGACACCCCGTCGCCGGCCTCCAGCCGCGAAGCCGTGCTGCAGGCCTTCCTGCCCTATGCCGAGGACTGCCTGGCGGCGGGCGTGCCGCTGAATCATCTGAGCCGGCACGTGCTTGGGCTGTTCCATGGCGAAAACGGCGGCAAACGCTTTCGCCGCCACCTGAGTGAGCGCGCCCATCTGCGCGGTGCCAACAGCGACACCCTGCTCGAAGCGCTCGCCCTGACCCGGCCGCGCGTACCGCAGTGCGCCGCCGATTGACGCTCACGCAAGGAGCCAAACCCCATGTTGAAACAGATTCGCGCCTTTTTTGACCAAAGCCTGCAGCCGATGCCGGATGAGGCGGCTCGCACGCGCAGGCTGCACCTGGCCTGCGCCGCGCTGATGATCGAGCTCACCGTGGCCGACGACCGCATGGAGGCAGTGGAAAAAACCACATTACGCAACATTCTGCAGCGCAAGTTTTCGCTGCAGGACGAGGAACTGGAATCCCTATGGGAGCTGGCGCAAGGCGAAGTGCGCGACGCCACGTCCCTGTATCAGTTCACCACCCTGATCAACGAAGCCTACGACTACGCCAATAAGGTCGAACTATTGGAACATCTGTGGGAAGTGGCCTACGCCGACGGCCAGCTCGATCCTTACGAAGAGCATCTGATCCGCAAGCTCACCGATCTGCTCTACCTGTCGCACGGCGATTTCATTCGCGCCAAGCTCAAGGTGGCCGGCAGCGATCCAACCCACTGAGAACCGCAGGGAAACGCCGCTTGCGGCTCGTGGTGGATGCAGCGCTCAGTGCTGGCTTTTGAGCGCCTGCACCAGGTCCTGGAACTCGAGCTTGTTCTCTTCGCTCAGCGCCATCAGGGTCACGTGCGCATCCAGCACTTTCTGCCGCAGCGAGCTTTCGGTTTCCTGCTTCTGCTGCAATTCACTGAGTGACGTTTGCAGCTTCACCGGCTTGTCGATGATCGAGAAGATCAGGTCGAAGCTCATCCGGTGCAGGATGTGGGTGATGTCGGGATTGGTGGAAACGATGGTGGGTTTGACATTGAAGCGGTTGCGCAGCTGTATCGCCATCTTGGCCAAGAGGCCAAGCGCGGTGCTGTCGATGCCGCGGGTTTCGCTCAGGTCCACCACCATGGCGTCGAGTATGCCGCGGCGGTAGAGTGCGTTGCAGTAGTTGTCGAGCGTGGAACTCATGAGCACGCGCACATCCCCCACGAACTTCAGCATGGCCATGTGTTTGTAGTCGGCTGCAAGAATCTTGCCTGCGCTCATCAGCAGTTCACACTCATTACGGCAATATCGTCAGGGGCCTTGATCGCACGGTGCAGTTTCAAGGCCATGGTCAGTTTATCGAAATCCCCTTCGCTGTCGGTGATCGCCTGCGCCAGTCTGGCTTCCTTCTCTTCCAGGCTGGCCAACCGCAGGCATTCCAGAATGCCGTCGGAAAACAGGAACAGGGAAAAATGCGATGGCAGGGTGATTTCGTCGTTGATGTAGGAGGCCTCATCCAGGAGACCGATCGGAAAGCTGTTCTTGCTCACCTTGAGCGGCGCCGCCTTGTTCCTGGCGTAGAGCACCGGCAGCGGATGGTGGCCCGCCACGCTGTAGCTCAGCTGGTTGTTGGTGTCGTTGAGCAGTCCCATGAACAGGGTGACGTGCTTGTCCAGCTTGGCGGCCAACAGATCGTGGTTGAGAATTTCCAGCAACCGGGCCGGGGTGAAATCCCCGGTGAAGCGCCCGCGCAGGTAATCGCGCCGCATCTGCTCGATACGATAGCGCAGCAGCACGGTGATGAAGGCGGAGGACGAGCCATGCCCCGACACGTCCGCAATGTAAAACAGGATTTCGTGGCGCGACACCTGCTTGTAGTCGACGGTGTCGCCGCTGAGGAACAGCGAAGGGATCACCTTGTGGTTGAAGGTGAAATGCGAGATCTGCTTGGGAGGCACCGGCAGCATGTTGATCTGCACGTGCCGGCCGGCCTGCTGGTCCTGCTGGAACACTTCGATGCGGCGCTCCAGTTCCATGTTGGTCTGCTCGAGCTTCTTGCGGATGCGGCTGTTTTCCTCCACCAGCCGCGCGCGGTGGACGCTGTCGACAATGGCGCGTTCCAGAACCGTGTCGTCTGCCAGCGGCGTCACCAGGTAGTCGCTCACGCCGAGGCGCATCGCTTTCATCAGGTCGGTCTTGCTGCCACGGTCCGCCAGCACGATCAACGGCAGTTCGGGTGCCCGGGCGGTGAGCTTTTCCAGGAACAGGAAACTGTCGGCCTTGGGATGGTGGATGTCGATCAGGGCGAGGTCGAGGCTGGCCAGGCAGAATTTTTCCAGGCCCTCTTCGGGCCGATGGGCGGGAACCACGCGCATCCCTAGTTTTTGCAGGGAGTTGGACAGCTGCAACCGCGTGGCGTCGTCGTCCTCGATGACCAGAATGGTCAAATCGGAACCCTTGCCTTTCCCCGGGCTGCCTTGCCCCGAGTGGCCTTTCCCCGAATTACTTTTCCCCGAATTCATGACACACATTTCCTGCTCGTGGCAGGCGTTCTCCAAAGCTTGCACCAAGCCGTCCAGCATCGCTTTTTAAGCGATGTCTCCCCTGGGGCTTAACTGTCCGATAGGACTCGATACCGATCAGGACCGCCCCTGCGCACAGCGCCGACACTGTCACTCGACCAGTGCGGGAACCTTACTCTTATCAATGTTTTACTGCAACCGGGCAAGGTGAAACTTTAGCGCCTGTTCAGTTCTCGTATCGATTTCTTTCCCAGCCTTCATATTCCCTCCCAAAAACGCCGCAGGCGTTTTTCCGACACCGGCACGCGGGTGCCAAGCTGCTGCGCGAACAGCGAAACCCGCCATTCCTCCAGCAGCCAGCGGAATTCGTCGAGCCGGGGATTGGGCTGCTCGTGCCGCTCGCACCATGCCTGGCGCTCCAGGTAGCGCCCTTCCAGTTCCTGGATCAGTCGGGTCCAGTCGCGATCCTTGCCCACCTGGATGGGAAACCTTTCCAGCCGCTGTTCGATGGCCTGCAGATAGCGCGGGAACTGGCGCAGCTGTTCCTCCGGCGTACGCTGCAGAAAACCGGGCGCCATCAGCCGCTGCAGTTGCGCTTCCACGTCCTGCTTCAAGTGCGCCGCTTCTGCGCCGCCGCGCTGCAGGGCTTTGTCGATGCGCTGGCGCCGCTCCAATATCTGGTACAGCAGGCCCTGCAGCGCCTGCGCCACGCCCACCACCTGGGCACGGCGTGTTTCCAGCAAGGCATTGAACGCCGCCTCGCTGCGCGGCAGCGCCTGTTCGAGGCGCAGCGCCAGCACGTAGGCGCGCTGGATCAGCTGGTCCAGCACCTGTGCGCGCGGCCCGAGCAGCTTGAGCTGCAGTATCCGCGCGGGGTCCTGCAACAGCTCCTTCTGCAGGTAGCGCACCTGTTGCCGGCACACCAGCATGTACAGCCGCGCCACGCCAAGCGTGGACACATGGCCGGCGCGATAGCGCGAATCGAGCAATTGCAGCGTCACGCTGTCGCCTGCGTCCACCAGCGCCGGATAGGCCTTGATACGCAGGCCGCCGCGTCCGAGTTCCTGTTCCTCGGGCAGTTCGCCGAAGGACCAACTGGTCAGGCCGCCTTGCTCCAGGCCTGCACCCGCTGCGCGGCTGATGCTGGCCTGGATGGTGCCGGCAAGCGTTTCGCGCAGTTGCTGCAGGTCGCGTCCACTGCCAAGCACTTGCCCGTTTTCGTCCAGCACGCGGATATTCATCGACAGATGTTCCGGCAGGCTCACGCCTTCCCAGCTGTCCAGCGGCACCGCCACGCCGGTGAGCCGCAACAGTTGATGCGCAAGCGCCACGCGCAGGCTGCCCTGCGACGCATCGAGCGCGGGCAGCAGTTTGTCGACCACGTCGGGCACCGGCACGAAATGCTTGCGCAACGCCTTGGGCAAGGCCTTGATCAGCGCGATGCATTTTTCGCGCAGCAACCCGGGCACCAGCCAATCCAGTTCTTCCGTCTTGAGCTGCTTGAGCGCGCTTACCGGCACGTCCACCGACACGCCGTCGTCGACGCGCCCCGGTTCAAACGCGTACTGCAGGTTCAGATCCAGTTCGCCGCTGGAAAAGCGCTGGGGAAATTGCTCCAGTTCCGCGCTGTCCAGCGCGGTACGCATCAGGTCTTCGTCGCGCAGCAACAGTTTCTGCGCCTCGGTCTTGGGCAGGCGGAAATACCAGCGCTCCAGGCTGGCCACGTCCAAGACATCCGCCGGCAGCCGCGCTTCGTAAAAATCCACCAGCGTTTGCTCATCCACCAGGATGTCGCGGCGGCGGGTGCGCTCTTCCAGTTCGCTCACCCGTTCCAGCGTGGCCGCATTGGCGTGATAAAACGGCGCCCGCGTACGCAGCCGCTGCGCCACCAGTCCGTCGCGGATGAAGATTTCACGCGCTGCGATCGGATCCACCCTGGCGTAGCGCACCTTGCGCCGTTCCACCAGCGCCAGGCCGTACAGCAGCACTTTCTCATAGCCCATCACCTGGCCCTGGCGCTCGGCCCAGTGCGGCTCCGCGTAGTCGCGGCGCAACAGATGACCGGCCAGCTTCTCGATCCATTCCGGTTCCACGCGGGCGTTCATGCGCGCGAACAGCTGCGAGGTTTCCACCAGTTCGGCGGACACGATCCAGCGCACCGGCTTGCGGTGCAGCGTGGAACCGGGAAACATCACGTACTTGCGGCTGCGTCCGCCGAGATAGCCGCCCTCTTCCAGGCGCGTGGCCACCTGCGAGAGAAAGCCGCTCAACAGCGCCAGGTGGATTTCCTCGTAGGTGGCCGGCTCGCGGTTCACCGTCAGCTTGAGTTCCTGGCACAGCAACAGCAGTTGCCGGTGCACCTCGCGCCATTCGCGCATGCGCATGTAGGACAGGTAGTTGGTGTTGCAGAACTTGCGCAGCTGCTTGCTGCCGACTTCCTGCCGCTGCTTTTCATAAAAGTCCCACAGCGCGAGAAAGGCACAGAAATCCGACTCGGGGTGGCGAAAGCGCCGGTGCGCTTCGTCGGCGGCCTGCTGTTTGTCCAGCGGGCGCTCGCGCGGATCCTGCACGCTGAGCGCACTGACGATGATCAGGGCTTCGTGCAGGCAGTGCCGCTGCGCCGCCTCCAGCAGAATGCGCGCCAGGCGCGGATCGAGCGGCAGGCGCGCCATGCGCCGTCCCAGGGGCAGGAGGCGTCCCTGGTCGTCCACCGCCTGCAGTTCTTCCAGCAGGCGATAGCCATCGCGCACCGCGCGCGAATCCGGCGCTTCGAGAAAGGGAAACTTCTCGATGTCGCCCAGCCCGAGCGCCAGCATCTGCAGGATCACCGAGGCGAGGTTGGTGCGGGTGATTTCGGTGTCGGTGAAGGCCGGGCGCGCTTGGAAGTCCGCCTCGCTGTAAAGCCGGACGCAGGTACCGGGACCCAGACGGCCGCAGCGCCCTGCGCGCTGGTTGGCGCTGGCCTGCGAAATCGGTTCGATCGGCAGACGCTGAATCTTGGCGCGCACGCTGTAGCGGCTGATGCGCGCCAGGCCGCTGTCGATCACATAGCCGATGCCGGGCACCGTGAGCGAGGTTTCCGCCACGTTGGTGGTCAGCACGATGCGGCGGCCGCTGTGCGATTCGAACACTCGCTGCTGCTCGCGCAGGCTCAGCCTGGCGTAGAGCGGCAGCACGTCCAGGTTGGGGTATTGCTGCTTGCGCAGGAGATCCGCGGTTTCGCGGATTTCCTTTTCGCCGCTGAGAAACACCAGCACGTCGCGATACGCCTGGCGGTGTTCCCGTTCACGCTGGCGGATGAAGTCGAACGCGGCCACCACCTGCTCCGGCAGTTCCAACCCTTCGCTGAGATCCTCGGCGGGCCGGTAATGGAGGTCCACCGGATAGGTGCGGCCCGAGACTTCGATCACCGGCGCCTCGTTGAAATGGCGCGAGAAACTCGCCACGTCGATGGTGGCCGAGGTGATGATCACCTTCAGATCCGGACGTTTGGGCAACAGCCGCTTGAGATAGCCGAGCAGAAAATCGATGTTCAGCGAGCGCTCGTGCGCTTCGTCGATGATCAGCGTGTCATAGCGCTTCAACAGACGATCCTGCTGGGTTTCCGCCAGCAGGATGCCGTCCGTCATCAGCTTGATGCGCGTGTCGGCCGTGCTGGTGTCGGTGAAGCGCACCTGGAAGCCCACCAGTTGCCCAAGCGCCACACCAAGCTCACTGGCGATGCGCGAGGCCACGGTGGAGGCCGCCAGCCGCCGCGGCTGCGTGTGGCCGATCATGCCCTTGGCGCCGCGTCCGAGTTCCAGGCAGATCTTGGGAATCTGGGTGGTTTTGCCCGAGCCGGTTTCGCCGGCGATGATCACCACCTGGTTGGCGGCGATCAGGCGTTTGATGTCGTCCACCCGCTGGCTCACCGGCAATTGCGGCGGATAGCTGATTGGCGGCAGCGGCAGGGTCATGACGGCGGGGAATCCGGTAAAGGCAAGGGCACGCGCAGGGCTGGGGTTCAGCCCTGTTCGAGCAGACGGCGCAGATCGCGCAAGGCGACGCTGGCACGGCCGATGTAGCTGGCCATGGTAATGGAATGATTGGCCACCAGGCCGAAGCCCGAGCCGTTGAGGATGATCGGGCTCCACACCACTCCCTGGGTGCCTTCCAGCTCGCGGATCACCTGCCGCAGGCTGGCCAGCGCGTTCTTGTCCTGCAGCACGGGGCCGAAATCGACTTCCACCGCGCGCAGGAACAACAGCAGCGCCCAGGCACTGCCGCGCGCTTCGTAGAACACGTCGTCGATTTCCAGCCAGGGAGTCTTGACCATGAAGGCCAACCGTTCGTCGGTGGAACCGGCCGCGGCCGCCAGGCTGGCGATGTCGGTGTTTTCACGTTCCTGCGCCACGCTGGCGGACAGGCGCTGCGACAGGCTGCCAAGCCGCTTTTCCACCAGCGCCAGCCATTCCGCCAGGTTGTCGGCGCGTGCATAGAACTGGGCCTGCATGTCGCGCTCGTCCATCAGGCGCGCCAGGAAACGCTCCAACGCCTTGCGCCCCGCTTCGTATTCGCTTTCCGTGGACGGCAGCAGCCAGGCATCGTTCTGGTAGTTGAAGTGCGGTTCGGCCACGCTCAGGTCGGGATCTTCACGGGACTGGGTCTGCGAGCGGGTCATGTCGTTGCGCAGCGCCTTGGCCAGATCACGCACCTGGCTCACCACGCCGAATTCCCAGTTGGGAATATCGTCCATCAGCACGCCGGGCGGCAGCACGTCGTTGCTCAGATAGCCGCCGTGCTTGTGCAGCAGGATGTCCACGGTGCGGCTGAGCGTGCTCACCAGCGTCACCCCCGGCCACACCCGTTCGGGCATGTCGCCGGCGCGCGCAAGCGCTTCGGCACGCACGTCGAACAATTCCGGCTCGTCGTCGAAATAGAGAAAGGCCAGGCCGATCAGAAGCAACAGCGCTACCACCGCCACGGCCAAGCCCGCCGCCAGCGGATGCCGTGGCAGCCAGCGGCGCGCGCCGGGGGCGTCAAGACCGGGCGCGCCCGGATCTTCGGCCATCGAGGCGGCGCTATCGTCGGCATCGCGGGGCATGGTGGGGTTCGCTCGGCAAGGGAAAAGTGTGGCTATGGTAGCAAAGCCGCGTCCAAAGGGCAGCGCCGATGGTGCTGTCCGGGCGCGCAGGAGCGCTGCGTCCTGGTTCAGATCAATTCGCCTGCCGGAACACCAGCGTGAACGCCGTGCCGATCCCAGGCTGCGAACTCACCTGGATATGGCCCTTGTTGGCCAGCATGAGCTGGCGCGAAATGCTCAGGCCGATGCCCGAGCCCTGCTTTTTGCTGGTATAGAACGGAATGAAGATGTCCTGCAGCTTGTCGGCGGCGATGCCTTCGCCGTTGTCGGTGACCGTGATCGTCAGGTCGCGGTCCGGGTTGAGGCCAGCCTCGATGGCGATGCGGCCGTCTTCCCGCCCGGCCATGGCTTCGCGCGCGTTCTTCATCAGGTTGATCAGCACCTGCTCCACCTGCTGGATGTCGGCACGCAGGCACAGGTCCGCCGGTTCGCAGCGGGTATGCAGCGCGATGTTCGCGGGGGCCAGTTCATGCTTCGCCAGCAGCGTGATCCGTTCCAGCAGCGCCGCCACCGGCACGTCGACGAAATAAGGCGGGGGCACGTTGGCCAGGCTGTTGTACGAGCGCACGAAGTGCATCAGGCCCTTGCCGCGCGCCTCGATCGCCACCAGCGAACGCACCAGGTCCCCCTGCTGATCGTTCGACAGCCCGGCGGTGCTGAGCTGACCGCCCTCGTCCACCAGCGCCTGCTTGATCACGGTGGACAAGGCCACCATCGGCGTCACCGAATTCATGATTTCGTGCGTGAGCACCTTGATCAGCTTTTGCCAGGCGTCCAGCTCCTGCGATTCCAGCTCGTCGCGGATGTTCTGCAGGGAAACCAGGGAATAGGTGTCGCCAAGCAGCTCGAAGCGGGTGGTGAACATGGACAACGGCTGCGCCTGCCCGCCAAGCGTCAGGCTGATCAGCTGGCTCTCGCCCGGCACGGCGCCGTGTACCAGCGCCGGCAGCTTGCCGTCCACCTTGGCGAGCGCGAAGGCGTTGTGGATGTAGGGAAAATTGAACAGGCGTTTTGCCGACTGGTTCATCAGGATGATCCTGCCCTGCGCGTCGATGCACAGCAGCGCCATGCTGATGTGTTCGATCGTCGCTTCCAGCAGTTGGTGCTGGGCGGCGCGCTCCGAATTGAGCTGGCGCAGCGTGAGCGTGATCCGGTTGAAGGCCCTGCCCAGCAGGTCGAAGGATTGGCCCTTACCGCCCATCTGGTAGCGCACGGAAAAATCACGCGCGGCAATGGAATCGAAAAAAGCGGTCAACTGGCGGCTGGTGGTTTCGAGGTAATACACCAGCTCCACGACCTGCAACACCAGCAGCACCGCACTCACCACCAGAGTCACCTGCCAGTCGGTCCGCAACACGCCCCACACCAGTACGACCACGTTGCCGAGCAGGGCCAGCACCCGCAACACGACATTGAGCCTGAAGTTAGTGAATGCCATATTTGCTCATCTTGCGGTAGAGCGTGGCGCGGCCCAGGCCAAGCTCCGCGGCGGCCCGGCTCAGGTTGTTCTGGTGCTTGACCAGCGCTTTCTGGATCGTGTCCTTTTCCACGGCTTCCAGATTCAGGTTCACGCTTTCGCGCTGCCCTACCCGCTTGCTGGCAAGCACGAAATCCCCGGCCTGCAGTTCGCCGTGCTCGCTCATGATCAGCGCGCGCTCCACCGCATGCTGCAATTCGCGCACGTTGCCCGGCCAGGCATAGTCCCGCAGCTTGCGTAGCGCCTCGCGGCTGATGCCATGCATCGGTTTGTTGTACTTGCGGCTGAACAGCGCAATGAAGTGCTCGGCGAGCAAGGGAATGTCGCTGAGCCGTTCGCGCAGCGGTGGCACGTGCAGTTCGACGGTATTGATGCGGTACAGCAGGTCCTGCCGGAAACGATAGCCCTCCACCATTTCGTACAGGGGCATGTTGGTGGCGCAGATCAGGCGCACGTCCACCGCCACCGGCCTGTCCGAACCCACCCGGCTCAGGCTGCGCGATTGCAGCACGCCCAGCAGCTTGGCCTGCATCTGCATGTCGACGTTGCCGATTTCGTCGAGAAACAGCGTGCCACCGGAGGCGATTTCAAACCGTCCCGAGCGCGCGCTGTGCGCATCGGTGAAGGCGCCCTTGGCATGGCCGAACAATTCCGATTCGAACAGCGTGGGCGCGATGGCGCCGAGGTCCACGTTGACGAACGGTTGTTCCGCGCGGTGCGACTGGGCGTGCAGCGCGCGGGCGATCAGTTCCTTGCCGGTGCCGTTCTCGCCCAGGATCAACACGTTGGCTTCGGTGGCTGCCACCTTCTCGACGTGCGCCAGCAGGGTTTGCAGCGCCGGGGATTGGCCGATGATCTGGCCGAAATCCTGCCCGAGAAAACGGTTGAGCAGGCGCTGGCGGGTTTTCAATTGCAGCACTTCGCGCGCGGTG
>Ga0182739_1001351_pt1 | contig 25997 bp, 25 predicted proteins | sample eDN5th30CBELigBY_FD_128873 | JGI IMG/M metagenome (GOLD analysis project Ga0182739, IMG submission 128873) | Enriched backyard soil microbial communities from Emeryville, California, USA - eDNA 5th pass 30_C BE-Lig BY (version 2) (version 2) | ecosystem: Environmental > Terrestrial > Soil >... | reverse complement strand
TAGCCACCAACCCGCTCCGATAAATAATCCAGCACTACTTTGAGTTTAAGTTGCTCGTCGTGCTTGCTCATTGAAAACACCCCAAAAGTTAGGACGGTGTCCAACTTTTGGGGTGCAGTTCAGCGTCACTGCGGGCTTTTTTTCGTCTGGCATGGCCTGGCAACCCGATTTCACAGCAATCAACCAGGAGGTTGCAGACATGAGAGCAATAACTGCGTGACTTACTGGTTTCATATTCTGAGGGCCTGGTGCTTCACAAATGAGGAGCACAATAGCGGTGACCGGAAGCGGCCGTGACGCCGCTACGTCGGACACGTTCAACACAAACAAAAAAGGAGCCACCGTTGAAGATCGTCAACATCATTGAAAAAACGCTGCCCATCAGTTCGCCCATTCGCAATGCGTACATCGACTTCAGCAAAATGACGCTCAGCCTCGTTGCGGTCGTCACCGATGTCATTCGCGATGGCAAGCCCGTCATCGGATACGGGTTCAACTCCAACGGTCGCTACGGGCAGGGCAAGTTGATGCGTGACCGCTTCATTCCGCGCGTGTTGGAGGCCGACCCGTCATCACTGCTTGACGCCACCGGCAGCAACCTGGACCCGCACAAGATCTGGGATGCCATGTTCACCAATGAAAAGCCGGGCGGGCATGGCGAGCGGTCAGTGGCGATCGGCACGATCGACATGGCGGTCTGGGATGCGGTAGCCAAAATTGAAGGAAAGCCGCTGTTCCAATTGCTGGCCGATCGTTATGGCGATGGCAAACCCAACAAGAAGGTCTTCGTGTACGCGGCGGGGGGATACTATCACCCGGGACAGGACCACGAAAAGCTGAAGGATGAAATGCGCAGCTACATCGATCGCGGTTACACCGTGGTCAAGAAGAAGATAGGTGGCGCATCGCTCGACGAGGATCTTCGACGCATCGATTCCATTCTAAGCGTGCTGCAAGATGGCCAACGACTTTGCGTGGATGCCAACGGCCGTTTCGATCTGGATACGGCCATCGCTTATGCCAAGGCGCTGTCGCAGTACAACCTGTTCTGGTACGAAGAGCCTGGAGACCCGCTGGACTTCGAATTGCAGGCGACCTTGCGCAGCTATTACCGCAACCCCATGGCAACGGGAGAGAACCTGTTTTCCATGCAGGATGCACGCAATCTGATCCGCTACGGCGGCATGCGCCCCGACCGGGATTGGCTGCAGTTCGACTGTGCCTTGAGTTATGGGCTGGTGGAATATCTGCGTACCCTCGATATGCTGAAGGAACATGGTTGGTCGGCCAGCCGTTGCATCCCGCATGGCGGGCACCAGATGTCGCTGAACATTGCCGCCGGCCTGGGCTTGGGCGGCAATGAATCCTACCCGGATCTGTTTCAGCCCTTCGGCGGTTTTCCGGACGGCGTGGTGGTCGAGAACAGCTATATCACCATGCCCGACTTGCCAGGCATCGGATTTGAAGGGAAGTCCGACCTATATCGAGTCATGCAGTCTCTCTCTGCATAGCCCGCCGTCGAGCCGCAAGTCCTGCCACGTTTTCCACGATGGCGGCACACATATCAGTCGAAACGAAAGGCCGACAGGGTGACTTCCATGACGCGGCCGCTGAATACGTGTTCGCCGCGACCGTTGCCGGCGGCGCCGGCCGCCACCATGAGGGGCAGCAAATGTTCCTCGGCGCGTGGGGGATGGGACAGGCGCGCCCCGGGTGCCTGATCCCATGCGGCCAGGGCCGTTTCGCGTTGTGGCGAGGGCGCCGTCACCGCGCTGACCAGCCAGTGATCGAATTGATCCGAGACGGGGCCGAACCGGGGGTCGCCGTAGCCGCGCATGTTGTGAAAGCTCATGCCGCTGCCGATGATAAGCACGCCTTCGTCGCGCAACGGTGAGAGCGCAGCGCCCGCTTTAAGATGTGCGGCTGCATCCAAATCAGATCGCAATGACAGTTGCACAACGGGGATGTCCGCGTCCGGAAACATCAGTTTCAGCGGAATGAACGCACCATGATCCAGGCCCCGCTTGGGGTTTTCGGCGGCAGGCAGTTGATGGTGGCGGAGCAGTTTGATGATGCGCGCAGCCAGTTCGGGTTCGCCAGGAGCAGGGTAGCGTAGTTCGTAGGTATGCTCGGGAAAGCCGTGATAGTCGTAAATCAAGCCGGGCCGCGGGGTACTGGACACCGTGAACTCCGGGCCTAACCAATGACCGGACACCAGTACGATGGCCTTCGGACGCTCGGGCAAGTTGGCGGCCACGCTTTCCAGGAAGGCGCGCATGCGGTCCCAGGCGTCACGCGGATTCCAGTCCATGAAGAAGCAGGGCCCCGCGCCGTGCGGGATAAAGTAAGTGGGCATGCGGCCGTAGGGGGCTGTCGACGGGCTGCTCGATGATGTGGGCATGGTGATATCTCTTTAAACAGAATGCATTCAGTATGGCCCACCCTATATCACTTGATAAAGGCCTGAAATAGAGATTCACTGCCTATGAAAAGACAACAATCCGCCCTATTCGAGCCAGCGATCTTCCGCCTCGTCCAGCGTGTCGCGCTCGTCGACGAGGTCCCACGCGAAGCGCATGACGCGCGCATAGTCGGCATCATCCGCGGGCATCAGGAAACCCAGCCAGTTTTCGGGCGTCAGTGGATGATCGACGAACACGGCGGCCAGGCGGGGGTCCGCCTTGCTGTAGTGCAAGGCTTCGTAGGTTTCGGTGATCATGACGTCGCCTTTGCCCTCGGCGATCAAGGCCGGAATTTCTGCATTCTTTTCGTGCGTGCTGACTTGCGCCTGCTTGAGATTTTCGAGGACGAAGGCCTCGTTGGTGCCGCCGGGATTCTTGATGACGCGGACGGAGGGCTGGTTCAGGTCGTCGACCGACTTGTATTTTGATGCATCTTCCTTACGTACCAGCGCCACCTTGCCGAAGGGGGCGTAGCCGGGCAGCATGTCGGCTTGGCGGATGCGCGCGACATTACGCGTGATGCCGCCCACGGCCACGTCGAACTTGTCTGCTAGTAAATCCTTCATCAGGTTGGGCCACGAGGTCTGTACATAATCGATGCGTACGCCCAGGACCTTCGCCATGGCCTCGATGACGTCTATATCATGGCCTTCGTATGTACCCTTGTCGGTCTTGATGGCGAAAGGCCGATAGTCACCCGGCGTGCCGACGCGAAGGACTTTGTCGTTCATCACGCGGTCCAGGCGCGGTCCTGCTTGCGCCGCCGCTCCCAGCATCAGTGCAACGGCCACCCCGGCAAAAAAGCGATAAAAAGGGCTCATGGTCATTCTCTCATTTGGTGTTTGATGTAACCGTCGTGGGGACGGGCCATACCATCGCAGAAGAGTGTCGCAGCGCGCACTCGGTCTCACTATAGCGCTCGACCCGGCTTTTGGGGAACCTCGGTTTTTGGAGGGCGCGAAGTTTGCTTGCATGTAACGGTAAGCCACCTTTTTCTTCGGGCGCCTGCGCCTGTTAAGCCCATGCACAATGCTGCTGACCATATTGGAGACCCTGCCGAGGTGTCGATTTACCTGGGATGCGCCGGCTGGTCGCTGCCTCCGAAACTGGGCGGCCATTTCCCCGGTGACGGCACCCACCTGGAACGGTATGCGCGCGTATTCTCGGCGGTTGAAATCAACTCTTCGTTTCATCGCCCGCATCAGCCCAAGACCTATGCGCGGTGGGCTGCGAGCGTCCCGGATGGCTTTCGGTTCAGCGTCAAGGTTCCTCGCCAGATCACGCATGCACTGAAGCTGCATGACGCGGACGCCGCCATGCGTGCATTCATGGACGACGCCACGCAGCTGGGCGACAAGCTGGGGTGTTTGCTCGTGCAGCTTCCACCGAGCCTCGCCCTGAACGAGGCCGACGCGCTGCACTTTTTCTCAATGCTGCGTGGCCTCGCGGACGTGCCGGTCGCCTGCGAGCCGCGTCACGTGAGCTGGTTCACCACAGAGGCAGTAGACTTGATGAAGACGGCGGGCATTGCATGCGTTCGCGCGCATCCTTTGCCACATCCGGACGTCGAACCCGTCGGCGCGCCGCATACGCTGTATATCCGTTTGCACGGTGCGCCGCGCATGTATTACTCGTCGTACGACGATGCCTTCATCGACGCTGTTGCTGGGCGGATCGACGCCGCACGCCGCTCCGCCAGGCAAGTATGGTGCATTTTCGACAACACCGCGCATGGTGCAGCCATACCCAACGCGCTGTCGCTGCAGCAACGATTGAAGTCGTTTAGATGACCGGCAGGTATTTGGGTTTCGGCCCGCGCGGAAAGGCGGCATCGATTTTCGCGATCTCTTCGCCGTTCAGCTTGATGCTTCCCGCGGCCGCATTGTCCCTGGCATGCTCCGGGCGGGACGCCTTCGGAATGGCAAACAAGGCTTGATGGCGTACCAAAAAGGCCAGAGCGATCTGCCGTGGCGTTGCTTCGTTCGCCTGGGCAATGTCCTCGAGCACTTTGGCGCCAGCGCTGCCAGGCCCCGGGAAGTCGTCGTGCCCGAAGGGACTGTACGCGACGACCGCGATGCCTCGCTGTTCGCACCAGGGAATCACTTCGTGCTCGATCGCCCGCTCGTGCAAGTGATACAGCACCTGGTTGCACGCGAGCCGGCCCGGGCCGACTATTGCCTCGGCTTCTTCCAGATCGGCGACATCGAAATTGCTCACGCCGAATGACAGGATCTTGCCTTCGCGCTGCAGCGCGTCGAGCGCGGCAAAGGTCTCCTCGAGGGGATGGTCGCCGCGCCAGTGCAAGAGATAGCAATCCAGGTGATCCGTGCGAAGCCGCTTCAGGCTTTGTTCGCAGGCGTGCCGCGTGCCTTTGAGTGAAGCATTGCCTGGCAGGACTTTGGAGACCAGGAAGGCTTGCTCACGCCGCCCGGCGATGGCCTCGGCCACGATCGTTTCCGCAGCGCCCGATCCATACATTTCCGCCGTATCGATGTGACGCATGCCGAGCTCCAGCCCTTGCTGCAAGGCCGAGACGGCACTGCGGCGGGAAGCAGCTTCAATATTCCAGGTGCCCTGACCGATGACGCCGAAGCGTCGTTCCGTTGGCCCAAAAAGTCGTTCCTGCATGATCGAGGTCTCCGACGTTCGTGAAAATATCATCGTAGCAGTCTCTCCATCAAGCGCTTCGCATCAAAGGGCGCCTGAACTTTCATGTCGTTGTCGAAGTAGCAATAGACATCGCGCCCGGCGCTCTTGCTGTCGCGTCCCCTCGCTATCCGGACGGCGTCCGAGGGCTCGCCGCCGTCCGCCCAGGTGCGCATGCGGGTCGCCCAATGGTCGAGTGCCGCGTCGCTGTATGCACCGCTATAGAGGGTTTCCGTTCCATGCAGGCGCATATAAATGAAGTCGGCCGTCAGATCTTCGGCATAGGGCCAGGCGGCTACCGAGTCGGAGACGACGAGGGCCGCCTTATGGCGGCGGAGCAGCTTGATGAAGGCTTCGTTGCGGAAGCTGTCATGACGAATTTCGACGGCATGACGTAAACGCCCCTCGACGGCGTGTTTCACGCAGGGCTTCTTGACGCGTGCGTCGTGTTTGGCGGCCAGCGCCGAAGCGCCTTTCATGTCGCGAGGCAGCAGTTGCAGAAAGCTCTCAAAGCTCGACTCGTCAAACTTGAACGAGGGGGGAAACTGCCACAGCACCGGACCCAGCTTCTCGCGCAGGCGGAAAAGGCCCGAGGCAAAGAAATTGGCCAGCGCCGTGGCCGAGGCAGCATCACGAAACCGCAGCATATGGGTCAGGTAGCGTGGACCCTTCACACTGAAGACGAATCCCGGCGGCGTAGCGTCGTACCAGCGGGCATAGCTTTGCGGGGTCTGTAATGAGTAATGCGATCCGTTGATTTCTATCGTCTGGACTTGCCGGGAGGCGTACTCCAGTTCGAGAGCCTGAGCCAGCTTGTCGGGGTAGAAGACGCCGCGCCAGCCTGCGTAGCGCCAGCCGGAAATGCCTGTGTAAATGTGGCCCATCGCGATAGTCGATCGAAGTGACGATAAGGCGGCCGCAGCAATCGCCATGCCTTTTTGCAAGCGATTGTGTGCGCTTGTCAGCTTTGTCGCCGGACAACCGTTTGCGGCTGGCTTCAGCGTTACCGCCACCGCTACGTCGCCGACAATCATGCGTTAATCTATCCGTCATGTTTTGATATCGCCTCGCGCCGGGCGCCGCAGGGCGCGCGGTGCAGACGCCCGGACACCTCGAATGGAGAAATGCCATGCATATTCTTATGGTTCTGACGTCGCATGATCGCCTCGGCGATACAGGAAAGAAAACCGGATTCTGGCTCGAAGAGTTCGCCGCTCCGTATTACGTCTTCAAGGATGCGGGGGCCACGGTGACGCTCGCATCGCCGTCCGGCGGGCAGCCGCCCCTGGATCCCAAGAGCGACGCGCCCGATGCGCAAACCGATGCGACGCGACGATTTCGTGAGGATTCCGAGGCGCAGAAGGCGCTGGCAGGGACGCGGCCGCTGGCTGAGCTGCGGGAAGAGGATTTTGACGCCGTCTTCTACCCGGGCGGGCATGGGCCGTTATGGGATCTGGCCGAGAACCCGGCCTCGATTGATTTACTCGAGGCCTTTGATCGAGCAGACAAGCCGATGGGCCTGGTCTGCCATGCGCCTGCGGCACTGCGCCGGGTTCGCGATGCCGACGGCCAGCCTCTGGTCCAGGGCCGCAGCGTCACCGGCTTCAGCAATAGCGAGGAAGCAGGTGTGGGGCTGACCGATGTCGTTCCCTTTCTGTTGGAAGACGCGTTGCGCGAGCTTGGCGCCGTCTATGAGAAAGGGTCCGACTGGGGCAGCCATGTCGTCATCGACAGGCAACTGGTGACGGGGCAGAATCCGGCTTCGTCCGAAGCGGCGGCCAAGGCTCTTCTCAGGATGTTGCGTTAAGGCCTGGAAGGCGAACGCGTCAGCGCGCGCGCCGCTTCAGCGTCCCGTCGCTCAATTTGCCGAAGGCGGTGGCGAGCCTTTCGTCGGCGTCCTGCAATTGCTGCTGCGCCTTCTGCGTCCAATTCTTGTCGGTTGAAAGCGTCACGTGGGCTTCGGCCAGCATGCGTTCCACTTCGTCCGGCTGCGGCCCACCTATGCCTACGCGGGTCTTGACCATGTTGACCGGTGACAGGACTTGACGGAATTCCTCTTCCTCGAGCGGGAAGGTGGCTTGCGGCAGCTTGAAAATGGTGGACGCTTCCATGTAAAGCCTGACCGCTTCGGAGTAGGGGAAGTCATGCGGCGTGTAGCCGTGTTTCCGGGCATGGGTCACGATGGCCGAAGCGAAGCTTTGGGCCACCCGGAAGGGAAGCTGATGCTTGCGCTGCAGCGTTTCGGCCAGCTCGATGGACGTAGTCCAGTCGTTTTCCAGCTCGGCCAAAGATCGTTCCGGATCGATTCGCAAGGCGTCCAGCACAGCGTGCATGCTGGTCATCATCCTGACGGCCTGTGGAAACAGGCCGAGCTCGGCCCACGACGACTTGTAGTCGGCCATGCCCGTCGTCACGTTATGGGCGCGTATCGTCACCGTTTGCGCCAGGCCGACAACGTTCGATGCGGCTTCCCGCGTCCGCATCAGCAGGCCGGGATTGCGTTTCTGAGGCATGGCGCTGTTGATGTTTGTGGAACCTTCATTCAACAAGAGCCACGGTACGGCCTGGTGATACTGCGTATGGATGTCGTTGACGATCGCGCCCAACCGTATGGCGCCGGATGAAGCGATGCCGGACGCCTCGAGCGCGATGTCCGAGGGTGCGATCTGGCCCGCATCCAGGGAGTTTTCAATAATGCCATCGAAACCAAGAAGTTCTGCCAGCCGCTTCCGGTTCAGCGGCCAACTCGAGTTGATCAGGACGCCGGTGCCCAGGGCGCTTCGATTCAGCCGCTTGTACAGTTCGTGAATGCGTTGCGCGTCGCGCCGGAAGGATGCTTCGTAGGCAAGCAGATAGTGGGCGTAGCTGGTTGGCACCGCCTGCACGCCGTTGGTATAGGCGGGCACCAGTGTGTTGACATTCTGCGCCGCGGCACGCAGCATGCGTTCACGCAATTCGTTGAGTGTGTCGGCATAGTCCAGCAGTTGGGTCCTGAGCTTGCCGGTGCGGAACGTTGCGTAGATGTCCTGCCTGCTCCGGCCGGCATGGATCCTGGAGGCTTCCGGCCCTATCGCCTCGGCCATGATGCGCTCGATCTCCAATACGTCCGCCGGTCGCCTGCCGCCGGGCTGCTGGGCCTGTTCGAGCGTGTGGGTCACGCCCTGGGCCAGCTTACGTCCGGTGTCCGCCGAGACGATGCCTTCTTCGGCGAGCACGATGGCGGACGCCTGGTTGATTTTGTTGATCCAGTAGAAGCGATCCTGGGCCTGGTCGGCGGGACTGGTGTGAAAGTCGTCGACAGGCACGCTGGACGCCATTCCATCGACTTCCTGCGCCTGTTCCTGACATTCGGCCGCAGTACCGCAGGGCAATTGACCGGCATCCGCCGCGCTGGCGGCGTAAGGGGACATGAACACGGCCGATAGCAGCAGTGCGAGCTGGCACTTCAAGTCAGTGTCTCCGAAGGGGATGAAAGGCGGGCGTCGTCGCTTCGACGTAACGTAGCATAATTCACATTGCGCTGTTATGGGGACCATGGCCGATACGAGTACTTCGAGGACGGGCGCGGGCCGCGCGCGGTCGACGCGGACCTTATGAGCGCGGCTCCGGTCCGGCAAGCTTCAGCGGCGGCAGCCGACGTTTCACCGGTGTGGCCTTGATGATCGATGTGTTTGTTTCTGCCTGATCGCTGAGGCGGTCCAGGATGGCGTCGAGCTGCTCCATGGAACGTACATGCAGGCGTGCGATGAAACAATCCTCGCCGGTGACCTTGTCGCACTCGGTGAATTCGGGGATGCCTTGGATTAGGCGTTCGATGGCGTGCATCTGGCCGGGAAGGGGATGTACGCGGACGATGGCCTGCAACATGTAGCCGAAGGCGCGCGGGTCGACGTGGACAGAGTAGGCCGTGATAACCTTGCGCTCTTCCAGGCGTCGCAGCCGCTCGGCCACGCTCGGTGAGGACAGTCCCGCGATAGCGGCCAGGGCCTTGAGCGAACGGCGTGAATCTTCCATCAGCGCGGCAAGCAGAATTTGGTCAGTTTCGTCGAGCATCATGTTTTCAAAGACCGAAAGAGGGCATCGCTTTCATAATAAAGGCCAATCGCGCATTCCGGTTTATCTTGTCCATGGAACGCACGCCTGAAAAGTCGCACACTACGTCTATCGTAGAACAGGAGTTGGACAAATGGATAATCAGGTAAGACGCGGCTCGATCGAGATGGCCGCTGCCATGACGATCTCGGGAACCATAGGCTGGTTCGTGCTTGTTTCGGGACAGCCGGTACTTGACGTCGTGTTCTGGCGATGTGTCTTCGGGGCGGCCACATTGCTCGTGATTTGCGCGGCGCTGGGGTTCCTGCGCCGGGCGTTGCTGACCAAGACCATCTTTCTGCTTGCATTGGCCAGCGGCGTCGCCATCGTCGGCAATTGGGTGCTGTTGTTCGCCGCGTACTCGCGCGCCTCCATCGGCATCGCCACGGCGGTCTATAACACGCAACCGTTCATGCTGGTCGCCCTGGGTGCGCTATTCCTCGGTGAACGCATCACGTTGGACAAGATGATGTGGCTAAGCCTGGCTTTCCTTGGCATGCTGGCCATCACGCAATCACACGGATCGACGAGCTACGGCACCGGATCATACCTGGTCGGTATCGGTTTTTCGCTGGGCGCCGCCTTCCTGTACGCCGTGGCCGCCTTGCTGGTGAAGCGGCTGACCGGCACGCCGCCGCACCTTATCGCGCTGATACAGGTGTGTGCGGGTATCGTCCTGCTCGCGCCGTTCGCCGAAAGCGCCAGCCTGATGCACCAACCTTTGTCTGCGTGGCTGAGCCTGCTGGCGCTGGGCATCGTCCACACGGGGTTGATGTACGTGCTGCTGTATGGTGCCATCCAGAAGCTGCCTACCTCCCTCACGGGGGCCCTGTCATTCATTTATCCCATCGTCGCCATTCTCGTGGACTGGATAGCCTTTGGCCAGGCACTGGAATGGTTGCAATGGGTGGGGGTAGCGGCGATATTGCTTGCCGCGGCGGGCATGCGGCAGGGTTGGGGCCTGCGTTGGCGCAGGCTGCACGCGGAATAAGCCTCGGCCGAATGTTGTAATCTTGTGCGTAGACGCATCATCGCAACACGAGGCAATCATGACCATGCATCACAGGACATTCACCAGGGCGGCCGCGGCCCTCTGCGTCGCCGGCTTGATCCCACTGGCCGGCTGCTCGCCCATGCTGGCAGGCCAGATGGCGGAAGCCGGCTATAACGTCGCAAAAACTTCGCTGGGCCAACCCGATCTATCGGCGAAGGGGGCGGACGAGCGACAACGCAAACTGCAGTCCATCCTCAACCAAGTGGAAGTGGGGCAGGATTTGCAACCCATCCTGCAGTCCATGGAAGAGCCGCCGAAGGAAAAATCCGGCAATGCCTATGGGTACACCTGCTACGAATATCCCGCCGTGTATTCGTCGACGGAGTCGGCCGTCATCATGGCGCGGAATGGGAAAGTGGCGTTTTTCGGCAATTCGCGCTGCAATGTCGAGATGAAGGACGTGAATTTCAACGAAGGCGGCAAGTACAAAGTAGGCGCCGAGCCGGTCTCAAGATCGATCAGCGTACCGGCAGAAAATTGAAGAACAGCAGGCCCTGCACATAGTTGATGCCGACACGCCGCAGATTTTCGTCCAGCAAATTCGCGATAAGGTCCAGCCGGCCCACCAACTGACCGAACTCGCGCTCGAAGCTCAGGTTGGTGCCCAACTCCGATATTTCGTTGGCCAGCAACAGCGGCTGTCCATCGGGTTTGCGGCGGGTAGCCAGTAGCCAGGCCGCGACCTCGACATTGCGCGCCGCGTTGTAAACGCGCTGCGCGTCCAGTACGTCCGAGACGTAATAGCGTGTCTTGCCGTTATGGGCGCGGATGATCATGTCGGCCAGGCCGAAGATGAAGGCGCCGACCCGGTCGCCCTGGTAGGCCGGGTCCAAAGCAACGGACAGGACTTCCACGTCGCGCAGGTTGCCGAGCTGGGCGGGGGCCTGGCCGCTGCGGATGGCGCGGCGGCCTTGGTCGACAGCGGCAGCCAGGTCGACGGCCCCCGTCTTGCGCCATTCCGCCGGGTTGCGCCGATACAGCTTCTCGAGCAGCCGGTCCAGGCTGTCCAGGTTATCCCGCATCGCGATGGTGACGGTACGATTGAAATCCGTCTGGGCCATCTGGTCGAAAGACATTTCCTCGTTGGCGGGCCGATGTGTGTCGTTGCTGGGCGCCAGCGGCGCACACGCGGTCAACGCGATCGTCGCCGCCAATATCAGCCCGGCCATCCGCTTCCCGGTCATGCGCTTCCCATCGTCCTGTCGCCTTGTGTTGTCGGCGCTCGCAACCGGGCGGACGCCATTCCGCCGGCAACTTTATCAGAATTTCAGACTAATCCGGCTGGCCCGCCTCGCGATCGAGGAGCGTGCGCTTACGCTCGACGCCCCACCGATAGCCGGATAGCCCTCCGTTGCTGCGCACGACGCGGTGGCATGGGATGGCGACGGCGAGCCGGTTTGCGGCGCAGGCACTGGCGACGGCGCGCACGGCGGCTGGAGCACCGATGCGCCGCGCCAGTTCGGTGTAGCTCACCGTGGAGCCCGGCGGAATGTCCAGTAGCGCCTTCCATACACGCTGCTGGAACACGGTGCCGCGGATGTCCAGCGGCAGTTGCAGGCCCAGAGAGGGCGCTTCGACGAATCCGACGACAGTCGCGACGAGTTGCTCGAAAGCGGCGTCGCCGCCCAGCAAATTGGCCCGAGGGAACATGTCCTGGAGGTCATGGGCCAGTTTTTCCGGGTCCTCGCCGAGCAAGATTGCGCAGATACCCCGTGCACTTTGTGCGACGAGGATGGCGCCCAGCGAGCTCTGCCCGATGGCAAACCGGATGTCCGCGTTCACGCCCCCCGATCGATAGTCGCTGGGTTTCATGCCCAGTACTTTCGTCGAGGTTTCGTAAAAGCGACTGTTGGAGTTGTAGCCGGCATCATAGATGGCGTCGGTAACGGAAGGGCTATTGTTCAGTTGCTGCCGGATCCGCGCCGCTCGGTGAGCGCCGGCATATTCGCGTGGCGTGAGGCCGGTTGTCGTCTTGAATATCCGATGAAAATGGAAGGGGCTCATGCCGCATCCTTCTGCCAGTTCTTGTAATGACGGCGCCGTGTCGCTGGTTTCGATGTGCCGGCATGCCCGCGCCACAATCGCCGCATGCCGCGTTGCGACAGCGGACTGGTCGGCTGACGCACGTCGGCTCGGGCGATAGCCAGCGGCCTCGGCATCGGCGGCACTGGTAAAGAACTCGACATTCTCCGGACGGGGCAGGCGCGACGCACTACTGGGCCGTGCATAGACGCCTGTAGTCTTGACCGCATACACGAAGGCGTCATCGGCAGCGGGGTCCCGCGCCACGACGGCTGCCCAGCGGCGGGCGTGTTCGGTGTCCCGGTTGATGCTGTCATCAGGGATGGGTCTCATGGTGTCCTCCTTCGTTTGTATGGACGCATGCCATACAGTAAAGGATGCCGGAGGGCGTGCCACTCCGGCGCTTGCTGTCGAATTCGTGTCAAAGCGGTATGCTCTCCGTCGTCCGGCGGCCATCCCGCCCCGCGTTTCTTGATTTTGGTTTGGTGCCTATGCCTGTCCTTGTTGCTATCACTGTTCTTTTTATCATGCAGATTCTGGGTGTTGCCATAGCCCGGCTCACCGGCGTGCCTTTGCCGGGACCGCTGATCGGGATGCTGCTGTTGCTGGCGGCCTTGCTGCTCCTTGGCCGTGTACCGCAGGGCATGCGCGATACGTGTCATCATGCGCTGAAGCACCTGATGCTCCTGTTCATTCCCCCGACGGCGGGGATCATGCTGTATTTGGGCCCGCTCGAGCGCGAGTGGATTCCGTTCCTGGTGGCGTGCATCGTCGCGGCAGCGCTGACCCTTGTGGTTACCGGCCTGACGTTGCGCTGGATGCTCAGGCGTGACGGGAAGACCACATCGTGACGGGCGAGCTTGCGGCGCTGTGGGCTGCGCTGGCCGATACGCCCATTTTCTGGCTTTCATTCACGTTGGTCGTGTACATGGGCGCTGCCTTGCTGTATCAGCGCAGCGCAGGATTTCCCCTGTTGCTGCCCATGTTGACGGCCGTCGTCGTGGTGGTCGGCTTCTTGTATGCCACCGGAACGCCCTACACGGTGTACGCCGAACACACGTGGTTCTTGCAATTCCTGATCGGACCTGCCACGGTGGCCCTGGCAGTGCCGCTGTATGGGCAACTGCCTCGTCTGCGTCGGATGATGGCACCCGTGCTGGTTGCGTTGCTGGCTGGGTCGGTGACGGCAATCGCCTCGGCCATCGGCATCGCCTGGGCCATGGGGGCGTCGCTGCAGACGCAAATGTCGCTGGCGCCGAAATCGGCCACCATGCCGATCGCCATGGAGGTCGCCGCTTTGAATGGAGGCCTGCCTTCGCTGACGACCGTTGCAGTGGCCATAACCGGTATTGCGGGCGCCATCATGGCAACGGGCTTGTTGTCCCTGCTGCGCATTCGCGATCCGGCGGTCACCGGGTTCTCGTTGGGCGTGACCGCGCATGCCATTGGTGTGGCCCGCGCCTTTCAGGCCAATGAAACTGCAGGCGCCCTCGCGGCGCTGGGCATGGGGCTGAACGGGATTGCGACCGCCGTGCTGGTGCCCCTGCTGATTTCACTAGTGGCGCTTTTCTGACCGCAGCGCTATGATTTTGTTACAGCGAAGACGCCCCAATAGCCCGGGAAAGAATTAGACAGGAGACAAGAATGCCCAGCATTTACGATCAGGACTTGCCGCAGACGCCGGCCAACTACGCGGCGATATCCCCGCTTTCGTTCATCGAACGATCGGCCGAGGTCTATCCGCAGCGTCTGGCGGTGGTGCATGGTTCAGGTCCCCAGGCGCTCAGGCGTACTTGGTCCGAGCTCTACAGCCGTTGCCGCCAGCTTGCCAGCGCATTGACCCGGGCCGGCATCGGCAAGGCCGATACGGTCGCCGTCATGTTGCCCAATACACCGGCGATGGTCGAGGTCCATTTTGGTGTCCCCATGGCCGGCGCGGTGCTGAATGCCTTGAATACGCGCCTCGATCCCGCCATGATCGCGTTCATGCTCGACCATGGCGAGGCCAAGGTCGTCATGGTCGACCGCGAATTTTCACCTGTCATGAAGCAGGCGCTGGCCCTGCGTACGTCGACGACCCCAATCCAGGTCATCGATGTCGCCGACGCGCTGTATACGGGCGATAACCCGTCCATAGGCAGCATCGAGTACGAAGACTTCATTCGCGATGGCGATCCCGAGTTTCCCTGGGAGCTGCCCGACAACGAATGGGATGCCATCTCGCTGAACTACACCAGCGGGACCACGGGCAACCCTAAGGGGGTGGTGTATCACCATCGCGGCGCGGCGGCCGCGGCCATTTCCAATATCCTCGAGTGGGACATGCCCAAGCATGCCGTTTACTTGTGGACGTTACCCATGTTCCATTGCAACGGCTGGACGTTCCCCTGGGCGATCGCCGCGCGCGCTGGCGTCAATGTCTGCCTGCGGCGGGTCGAGGCGCAAGCCATCTTTGACGCCATGCGGGAACACGGGGTCACGCATTATTGCGGTGCACCGATCGTGCATAGCTTGCTCGTCAACGCACCCGACAGCATGAAAGAGGGCGTTCCCAAGGGGGTCAACGCCATGGTGGCGGGGGCCGCGCCACCGGCTTCGATGATCGAGGGCATGGAGCGCATGGGCTTCGATCTGCTGCACGTATATGGGTTGACCGAGGTCTACGGCCCGGCCACCGTTTGCGCCAAGCACGAGATCTGGGACGATCTCGACATTGGCGAGCGGGCCCGTCTCAATTCTCGCCAGGGCGTCACGTATCATCTTGAGCGCGGCATCAGCGTCATGAATCCGCAGACGATGGAGCCCGTACCCGCCGACGGCGAGACGATGGGCGAGGTCATGTTCCGCGGAAATGTCACCATGAAGGGTTACCTGAAGAACCCCAAGGCTACGCAAGAAGCGCTGGCAGGCGGGTGGTTCCATAGCGGGGACCTTGCCGTCATGGATCCCGATGGCTACATCAAGGTCAAGGACCGAAGCAAGGACATCATCATTTCGGGCGGCGAAAACATTTCGTCCATCGAGGTCGAGGATGTCCTGTATCGTCACCCCGACGTCCTGGCGGCCGCCGTCGTAGCACGCCCCGATACGCGGTGGGGCGAAACGCCATGTGCCTTCATCGAATTGAAAGAAGGATCGCAGACCACTGCCGAGTCCATCATTGCGCACTGCAAGAAGCATATGGCCGGGTACAAGGTGCCGCGTACCGTGGTCTTTGGCGAACTGCCCAAGACCGCTACCGGAAAAATCCAGAAATTCGCGTTGCGCAAGCAAGCCGAGGCCCTGGACACCGTCGCAGGGTGATGCACGCCGCGGCAGGCCTCGGTACACTCACAGTTTTGTGCTTTCGTGGTCGTTGCGGCGCAGCGACCCGGCACGGACATTTTGATTTGACAGGATCTGCCGTATGCCATCTTTTGACGTTGTCTCCGAAGTAGACAAGCACGAGCTCAGCAATGCCGTGGACCAGGCCAATCGCGAATTGGCCACGCGCTTCGACTTCAAGGGCACCGACGCAAAATTCGAACTGGACGGGTATGTCGTCACGCAGTCGGCGCCCAGCGTCTTTCAACTGAATCAAATGCTCGACATCCTGCGCGGCCGTCTTACGGCGCGCCAAATCGATGTGCGCTGTCTCGATATCGGTGACCCGCTCGAAAACTTGTCCGGCGCGCGGCGCAAGATCACCATCAAGCAGGGCATCGAGCAGGCCGTCTCGAAAAAACTCATTGCCGAATTGAAATCCGCCAAACTCAAGGTTGAGGCCCAGATCAACGGCGAAAAACTGCGCATTACCGGCAAGAAGCGGGACGATCTCCAGACGGCCATCGCACTCTTGCGCAAGACCGATGTCGAACTGCCGCTGCAGTTCGATAACTTCCGGGACTGAAGCGGCTGGCTCGTGGCACCGCACAGGCCTTCCCGTAACAGGGCGGCGGGACGCTTCAGACGCCTGTGGCAGCAGGGCGCGCCCTACGGCATCAGCTATGCCGTCGCCTTCGCCCTGGTTGCGACGGTGTCCCTGACCATTGTCGTCGGGATGAGCATCTGGTCGGCGCGCGAACAGCAACTCCAGGACAAGGAAAGTGCCATACTCGGTATGGCCCAGGCGCTGATCTCGCATGCGCAGGCCAGCGTCAAGCAGGCTGACATCGCGCTGTTCGGCTTGGTGGAAAGGCTCGAGGCGGACGGCCTCGACCCCACGGCGTTAAGTCGTCTCGAAAGCCTGATCGTGGCTCGCAAAGCCCAGTTGCCGCAGCTTCACGGACTGTTCATCTATGACCGCGATGGGCGCTGGCTGCTCAATTCAAACCGCGCCGACAACAGCCACGCCAACAATTCGGACCGTGGCTATTTCATTTACCATCGCGACAATCCGTCGGCGAAGACGTACATCGGGCCGCCGCTGCGCAGTCGCTCCACCAACGACTGGATCCTGACGGTCTCGCGCCGCATCAACACGCCCGACGGCCAATTCGCCGGCGTCGCACTGGCCACGATCAGTCTCGACTATTTCCTGAAGCTGTATCAAACCATCGACATTGGCGAGAGGGGAGCCCTGAGTCTCCTGTTGACGGATGGCACCCTGCTGGTGCGCAGGCCATTCAGTGATGACGAAGTGGGCATGAGCATTGCGGGCGGCGAATTTTTTCGTGAGCATCTGCATAGGTCGATAGCGGGTACGGCGAACATCCATTCCATCATTGATGGCGTGGAGCGTATCGTGGGTTACGCCCGGGTTTCGGATTACCCGCTCGCGCTGTATGTGGCCCGCGACAAGAGTGAAATTCTCGCGAAGTGGCGCAAGGCCTCGACCGTGACGGTGTCGCTGCTCCTGCTGCTTATCGCTGTCATGGTCGGCCTCGGATATCGCCTGATGAAAATCATGGGGCACAGGGTGCGCGCGCAGAACAGGCTGTTTCATGCGCAGGCCAGTTTGGTCGCTGCAAATCGAAGGCTGGAGTTGTTGGCGCGCGAGGACGGACTGACCGGCTTGGCCAATCGGCGTCAGTTCGACTTGTCGCTCGAGAACGAGTTTGCACGGGCTCGGCGCAATGGCTCGTCCATGGCCCTGGTGATGATGGATGTGGATCACTTCAAGCTGTACAACGACCGTTACGGCCATCTGGCGGGCGACGACTGCCTGAAACGCGTGGCGGGGATCATCCGGTCCGTCATCAGCCGGGAAACCGATGTCGCCGCCCGATACGGTGGCGAAGAATTTGCCGCCATCTTGCCCGAGACGGACCTCGCCGGTGCGGTGGCGGTGGCAGACCTCATACGCGCCAAAGTCATGCAAATGAATGTCGAGCATGCCTTGTCGTCATGGGGAATGATCACACTGAGCATCGGCGTTGCCGCATGGGTCCCGGACGCCGATGCGTCGCCGTCCATGCTGGTTTCTTGCGCCGACAAAGCACTCTACGAGGCCAAGGGTGCCGGACGCAACGTGACAGTCAGTGCTTCAGACGATACCCCGATTTGAAGATCCATGCCACGATCGCAAGGCATATGGCCAGAAACAGCAAGGTCATTGCCAGGCTGACCGACACGTCCACATCTGCGATGCTGTAGAAGCTCCAGCGAAAACCGCTGACCAGGTACACGACGGGATTGAACAGGGTGACGGTCTGCCAGAATGGCGTCAGCATATTGATCGAGTAGAAGCTGCCGCCGAGGAAAGTCAGGGGGGTCACGATCAGCAAGGGCACGAGTTGCAGCTTTTCAAAACCGTCGGCCCAGATCCCTATGATGAAGCCGAACAGGCTGAACGTGACGGAGGTCAGGACCAGAAAAACCAGCATCCACACGGGATGGTCGATTTTCAACGGAACAAAAAACTCGGCCGTGATCAGAATGATGGCCGCGAGAATAATGGATTTGGTCGCCGCGGCGCCCACATAACTGAGCGTGATCTCGAAATACGACACCGGCGCCGACAGCAGTTCGTAGATCGTACCCGTGAATTTGGGAAAGTAGATGCCGAAAGAGGCATTCGAAATGCTTTGTGTCAGCAACGACAGCATGACCAGGCCTGGCACGATGAAGGCGCCATAACTGATGCCGTCTATTTCGGTGATGCGGTTGCCGATTGCTGCGCCAAAGACGACGAAATAGAGGGATGTCGAAATGACCGGCGCGATGATGCTTTGCAGCAGCGTGCGCCAGGTGCGGGCCATTTCGAAGGCATAGATTGCGCGGACGGCGTGGAGGTTCATGACGGGCTCCGTACCAGCTTGACGAAGATATCCTCCAGAGAACTCTGGTGGGTCTGGAGATCCTTGAACGTGATGCCGGACTTGTTCAAATCATTGAACAACGTCGTCATGTCGTTGTTCTGGCGCTGAGTATCATAGATGTACACGAGTTCTCCGCCGTCTTCGGACAGTTCCAACCGGTAAGCCGCGAGCGAGTCCGGCAGCGCGGTCAAGCGCTGATGCAGCTGGAGGATCAATTGCTTTTCGCCCAGCTTGCGCATGAGCTCGGTCTTGCTCTCGACAAGGACGATTTCGCCGTTATTGATGACGCCGACCCGATCGGCCATTTCCTCGGCTTCCTCGATATAGTGGGTTGTCAGGATGATGGTGACCCCTGTATCGCGCAATGACCGCACCACCTGCCACATTTCCTTGCGCAACGATACGTCCACCCCTGCGGTCGGCTCGTCCAGGAACAGAATCTGGGGTTCATGCGAGAGCGCCTTGGCAATCAGCACGCGTCGTTTCATGCCGCCGGACAGCGTGATCAACTTGTTGTCCTTCTTGTTCCACAAGGTCAGGGCGCGCAAGGTTTTCTCGATATGGTCCGGATTGGGCGGCTTTCCGAACAAACCGCGGCTGAAGCTGACCGTAGCCCAGACGGTTTCGAACGCGTCGGTGGTGAGCTCTTGCGGCACCAGGCCGATGCGGGACCTCGCGGCGCGGTAGTCTGCAATGATGTCATGGCCGTCCGCCAGGACCGTGCCGGCAGTGGGATTGACCAAGCCGCAGATGATGCTGATCAGTGTCGTCTTGCCGGCGCCATTGGGACCCAGCAGCGCAAATATCTCGCCACGTCGTATGTCCAGGTTGACGTTCTTGAGCGCCTGGAAGCCCGAGGCGTAGGTCTTGCTCAGGTTGGACACGGAAATAATGGTGGGCATGGTGATTTCCCGGAGGCTGTGCGGCACAATAGCATAATCATATATGCAGCTCGCGCACGGCGTCCGAGCCGCAAGAATGCCTCAAGGCCTCTCCTCATGACTCATGCTCTACCTCGCCAGCGTGTCTTCCGTACCGCCTTGCTCACTCCCGCCGAAATGGCGCGGGCGGACCAGGCAGCGATCCAGTCGGGCACGACGGGCGTAGCGCTCATGGAGGCGGCCGGCGCAGCGGTAGCGAACGCCATCGGCACGCGCTGGAGCAAGCAGCCTGTTGTCGTCTTGTGCGGGCCCGGCAATAACGGTGGCGACGGTTTCGTCGCCGCAAGGCATCTGCATGCGGCGGGCTGGCAGGTCAAGATCTGCATGCTCGGGAAGGCGGACGACTTGAGCGGCGATGCCGCCACCCACTTTAGGTTATGGGAAGGCGCCGTCGAACCGCTGTCAATCCAAAGCCTGAACGGCGCATCGCTCGTCGTGGATGCCTTGTTCGGGGCCGGCTTGTCGCGGCCCGTCAGCGGCCTTGCCGCAAGCGTGCTGTCCGCGGTTGCCGAGCGCAAGCTGCCGGTCTGTGCCATCGATGTCCCTTCCGGCGTCGACGGCGCCAGCGGGGCAATACTCGGGGTTGCCGCGGCAGCCGACATGACGGTCACCTTCTTTCGTAAGAAACCGGCGCACTTGCTGTTGCCGGGGCGGACCTTGTGTGGCGAGCTCGTCGTGGCGGATATCGGCATACCGGATACCGTGCTGGCGGATGCCGCTCCCAATACGTACGAGAACGATGCCGAGCTGTGGGGGAGTGGTTTGCCAGTGCCCGACATTCAAGGGCACAAGTATGGACGAGGCCATGCGCTGATAGTAGGTGGTCGCACCATGACGGGCGCTGCTCGCCTCGCGGCGCTTGCCTGCGCCCGGGCCGGAGCGGGGCTTGTCACGGTTGCAGCGCCCGTTGCGGTGTGGCCGGTCTACGCCGGGTCGTTGACGAGCACGTTGGTCCAACCCCTGCCTGACGACGATTCCCTGGATGAAGTGCTGGCCGACCAACGCAAGAACGCGGTCTTGATCGGTCCGGGAGCCGGTGTTTCGGACATAACAAGGCGCCAGGTCGAACAGGTTCTGAGGTCCCGTCGCGGCGTCGTACTCGATGCCGATGCCATCACGGTATTCGCGGACGACGCGCAAAGTTTGTTCCAGGCGATAGACGCGCCCTGCGTGCTGACACCGCACGCAGGCGAGTTCGCACGGGTTTTCACCACGAGCGGCAACAAGCTCGACGACGCCCGGCGGGCCGCCGCGCAGAGTGGCGCCATCATCGTGCTGAAAGGCGCGGATACGGTTATTGCCGCACCGGATGGGCGGGCGGTCATCAACGCCAATGCGCCTCCGTACTTGGCCACGGGGGGCACAGGCGATGTACTCGCGGGCTTGATCACCGGCTTGATGGCGCAGGGCATGGACGCCTTCCATGCCGCGTGCGCGGCTGTCTGGCTGCATGGACTTGCTGCCGCCATGTTCGGGCCAGGCCTGATTGCTGACGATCTGCCCGGCATGATCCCCCGAGCCTTGCGCAGGGTGTTGCGCTCAATGGGAAAACAGTACCGGTACGGTCATGGAATTCAGCAGGGTTCGTGATGCCCCGCCCATGATCCACTCGCGCATGCGGCTGTGCCCGTAGGCACCCATGACAACCAGGTCGGTATCATGGTCGGCACAGGCATTGAGTATTGCATTGCCGGCACCGTAGTCTTCGCCTTTTTTCACGGCCCGCTGCGGCTTGGGGTAACCCAGCGCCACGCAATACTCGGAATAATCGTCGTCGTGGACGTCGTAGCGCGTCAAATCGTCTTCCCGGGGATTCACTTCCAGCACGACCAGCTTGGTGCATGCGCGCAAGATGGGCGCCGCGTCTGAAAAGGCCCGCGCCGCTTCACGGCGATGATCCCAGCAAAAAAGTACATTGCGGCCTATGTTCGGGACATCGCCCACGGCGGGAATGACCAATATCGGCTTGCCGGCCATCATGACGACGGACTCGGGCAGGTTGTGCATTACTGCCGAGCCATTGTCCTTGTTTCCCGCTTTGCTGAGTATGAGCAGGTCGCAGTAGCGCGCGTGCAAGGCGAGTGCCTCGTCCACGGGACCACGCGGTGTTCGCCATTGCGAACTGACATTCGATGTGGCGGTTTGTTCGACGAAAAGCTGGCGTAGCTCGGCCTCTTGGGCTCGCGCCTTTTCACGGGCGCCCATTACTTGCCGGGCTGCTTCAGCGTCTTCGGAAAAGGTCGGAACAGCAACGTCCGGTTGATAGATGCCGATGAGCTGAGCCTTGTGCCTGCCGGCCAGCTGAATGGCGGCGCGCAAGCGTCTTTGAAGCCCCGCGTCGTTGTGCATGTGAATGGCAATACGTGCAAGCATGATGACTCCTTGAGATGAAATCAATTGTCGCCGGCCAGCCAACATCACCGTACGTAGATAATACTCGTCCTTGCGCGGCCAGCGTCAACCGGCCGACTACTCCTTGTGGGTATTGGAATCTCCGCCTTCTCAATCAGCGTTTTTCCATTTTGGCCGATAAGGATTGAATGGTATTCTTGGCTGCGGCTGTAGCCCCATTCCTTCGTCACTTTTCATTCGACCACCGAGCCGGCTGACCTGCATGGGGCGCCGGCGCGACGAGATTTTTTGCATGTCCGACGTTATTGCCCTCGTTTTTGATTTTGACGATACGCTGGCACCCGACAGCACATCGGGTTTCCTCGCGGATATGGGCGTGGATGTGGCGCGTTTCTGGACCGAACAGGTCGATCCCTTGCTGTTCCAGCACGATTGGGATCCGGTTCCCGCTTATCTTTACCGGATGATAGAGCTCTCGAAATGCAGTAGTCATGGCGCGATCACGCGAGAGCGGCTGCAGGAGTGGGGCGGGCGGCTGCCGCTGCACCCGGGCGTGGAAAGTCTTTTCTCCCGTCTCAGGGACAGGGTCAAGGCCGATCATCCTCAAGTGCAACTGGAGTTCTACCTGATCTCCAGCGGGATTGGCGACGTGGTGCGGCATACGCCCATTGCCCACGAATTTACCGATATTTGGGCTTCCGAGTTCTTCTACGATGATGCCGGGGGCATTCATTTCCCTCGTCGTATCGTCAGTTTTACCGACAAGACACGTTATTTGTTCCATATCCAGAAGGGTATCGTCGGCCCAGCATCCCGCAACAAGCCTTTCGAGGTCAACAAGAAGATAGCGCAAGAAAAGCTGCGTGTCCCATTCGAGCAGATGATATTCGTCGGCGATGGCTATACGGACATTCCATGCTTTTCATTGATCCGGCGTTCGGGTGGCGTGGCTTTCGGTGTCTGGGACCCCCGTCATCGTGACAAGCGCAGCCGTGCCTGGGGATTTATCCAGGAGGGGCGCGTGTCCAACCTCAATCAGGCGCGCTACGACGACGAGGCCGAACTGTACCAATGGCTGGAGGAGGCGGTCGAAAGCCTGGCGGGTCGCATCTCGCTGAATGCGCGGATCTATCGTGGCTGAGGCCGGCGGCGCGCCACCGCGGGCAACGACTGACGCAACGCCCGTGGACGTCGAAGCACCCGAGTTCACGCCAGACGAGGAACGCTGCATGCGTGCGGCGATGGAGCAAGCACAAAGCGCCTATGCCGCCGGCGAAGTACCCGTCGGCGCCATCGTGGTGGATGCAGCGGGCGCATTGATCGGCGCAGGCTTCAATTCCACGATCACCGATCATGATCCCAGCGCGCATGCCGAAATCGTCGCTTTGCGACAGGCTGCCGCCGCCTTGAAAAATTATCGCCTCCCGGGAGCGACCGTCTTTGTGACGCTCGAGCCTTGCGCGATGTGCATGGGCGCCATGCTTCACGCTCGGGTGTCCCGTGTCGTTTACGCCGCCACGGATCCCAAAACGGGGGCTTGTGGAAGCGTCCTGAGCGTCCATGACAACCTGCGGCTGAATCACCACACGACGGTTCGCGGCGGCCTGCTCGCCAATGAATGCGGCGAGATGCTGCGGCAATTTTTCCGTGAAAGGCGCAATGCGGGGCGGGGGGCGGACCCCTCGGGCGGAACGTAGGTATGGTTTACTATATCCGGCAGTTTTTCCTCCTCCATCGCTCGGATACAAACCCATGACGCTAACGGCGCACGGTCATGACCATGATCATGACCACCCGGACCATCACCTCCATACTCACACTCATTCCAGCCCGGCCCCAACCGGCATATACCTGATCTCTCCCTCCGGCGCCGTTGCCGATCCTGCATCCATAGAACTGGCGCGCCAGAGGCTGGGAGAACTGGGTTTCAAGACAGCGGTCGACCGCGCTGCCTTACTCGTGCACCAGCGTTTTGCCGGCACCGACAAGCAGCGCCTGGCGGGCATCGCGCGCTCGTTGAAACAGAAGCATCCCATTGTCATGGCGACCCGCGGGGGATACGGTTTAAGCCGGTTGCTTCCTTTCATCGACTGGAAAGCGGTGGCCGACAGCGGCAAGACCTTCATTGGACAAAGCGATTTCACCGCATTCAGTCTGGCCCTGTTGGCCCGGACGGGCCACGTCAGCTATGCGGGTCCGACGGCCGTGTTCGACTTTGGCGGCAAAAAAATGGACGACCTGACGGCTGCGCTGTTCGGCGAAAGCATGCGACGCGAGCTTGAAGTGCTCAGCTTCGAAGCGCCGGACGCCGACGCCGTCGACGCGCGCGGCATACTCTGGGGAGGAAATCTGGCGATGGTGGCCTCGCTGGTCGGCACCCCTTACATGCCGAAGATCAAGGGCGGCATTCTGTTCCTTGAGGACATTGCGGAACACCCGTTCCGGGTGGAGCGCATGCTCAGCCAGTTATGGCATGCCGGGATACTGGCTCGCCAGAAGGCGATTGTGCTGGGCAGCTTCACGGACTACCGGCTTGCCCCGCACGATAAGGGATACGATTTGCCGGTCGTCGTCAGCTGGCTGCGCGCCGCCGTGAAGGTCCCTGTGATCACCGGACTGCCGTATGGCCATGTCAAGGTAAAGGCCACCTTGCCGGTGGGTCGAAAGGTGGGCATCGCTACAGAGGACGGCATGGGGCATTTGCTACTGGAAGAGCATTATTGATGTCGGCTTGGTAAACTATCAGGTTATTCACCCACCTTCCTACGTGATTAACCTCAGTGATATCAACCGCAAATCTTACTATCCAGTTCGGCCCCAAACCTTTATTCGAGAACGTCAGCGTCAAATTCGGCGAAGGCAATCGCTACGGGCTGATCGGGGCGAACGGCTCCGGCAAATCGACCTTCATGAAGATCATCGGGGGCGATCTCGAGCCGAGTGCGGGCAACGTTTCGCTGGAGCCGGGCGTGCGGCTGGGCAAGCTGCGCCAGGATCAGTTCGCCTATGAGGATATCCGGGTGCTGGACGTCGTCCTGATGGGCCACGAAGAAATGTGGAGCGTGATGACGGAAAGGGATGCCATCTACGCCAACCCGGATGCGTCGGAAGACGACTACATGCATGCGGCCAACCTCGAAGCCAAGTTTGCCGAGTACGACGGTTACACGGCCGAATCGCGCGCCGGAGAACTGCTGCTGGGGCTTGATATTCCGGTCGAGCAGCATGAGCTGCCGATGCGCGAAGTCGCGCCAGGCTGGAAACTGCGCGTGCTGCTGGCTCAAGCGCTGTTCTCGAATCCGGACGTGCTGCTGCTGGACGAACCGACCAACAACCTGGATATCAATACCATCCGGTGGCTCGAGGACGTCTTGAACGGCTACCAGAGCACGATGATCATCATCAGCCACGACCGCCACTTCCTGAATCAGGTGTGCACCCACATGGCGGACCTGGACTATCGCGAACTGCGCGTCTATCCGGGCAACTATGATGACTACATGCTGGCCTCTGCCCAGGCCAAGGAGCGCATCAGCGCCGCCAACGCCAAGGCGAAGGAACGCGTCGCCGAACTCCAGGACTTTGTGCGCCGCTTTTCGGCCAACAAGTCCAAGGCGCGCCAGGCCACTTCACGCCTCAAGCAGATCGACCGCATCAAGGCCGAGGCCATCGAGGTCAAGCCGACCTCACGCCAGAATCCCTATATACGCTTCGAACAAACCAAGGTGCTGCATCGGCTGGCCGTCACGGTTGAATCCATCAGCAAGGCTTACGACAAACCGGTGATACGGCCGTTCTCGGCCATGATCGAAGCCGGTCAGAAAATCGCGATCATTGGCGCCAATGGCGTTGGTAAAACGACATTGCTGCGCATGCTGGCGGGTGACCTTCAGCCTGACAGCGGCACCATCAAATGGTCGGACAGCGCCGATTTGGGCTATATGGCCCAGGATGTCTCCGACCAGTTCGAATCCGACAAGAACCTGTTTGATTGGCTGGCCGATTACCGCCAGCCCGGCGACGACGATCAGGCGATGCGATCGGTGCTCGGCCGTCTGCTCTTTTCCGGAGACGACATCGGCAAGGAAGTCAGGGTCTTGTCGGGTGGAGAAAAGAACCGGATGAGTTTCGGCCGGCTGATGCTGGGTCGTCATAACGTGATGCTTCTGGACGAACCGACCAACCATCT
>Ga0182739_1001350_pt1 | contig 26023 bp, 25 predicted proteins | sample eDN5th30CBELigBY_FD_128873 | JGI IMG/M metagenome (GOLD analysis project Ga0182739, IMG submission 128873) | Enriched backyard soil microbial communities from Emeryville, California, USA - eDNA 5th pass 30_C BE-Lig BY (version 2) (version 2) | ecosystem: Environmental > Terrestrial > Soil >... | reverse complement strand
GCGGCATGCCCGCGCGCCCCTGGGTTTTGATCGCTCTCAGGTCCGAGATGGCAGGGGCTCGGAACAGACAAGGGCTGCAGGGAAGGCGCGGGGCCGTTCGAGGCAGCACGCCTCGAGGACGCTTACGACGCTCGGGTGCCGAGCGCTTTGCCCAGGCGATCGATGCGGCGAGCGTCCTTGGCGGCGGCAACCAGAACGGCCATCGACCCATCCTCGGTCGCTGCCACGGCGGCGGCAAAATCGCTCCCTCCCATCGTGCGTCGCGCAAGCCCGTCGAGCACGAAGGCCAGACGCTCATCTGGCGCCGTCCGCTCCAGGGAGAATACGCGCATCGTCCAGTCGGGGTGCTTCGGGACCGCGGCAAGGGCTGCGCGCTTCAACGCCGTCCGCACATCCGCGCCAGCAGTGAGCTGGAATACGCGGCCGACATCATGGACCGCGTCCCTGTAGGCGCGAATTCGGATGGCATGGGAACGTCGCTCTGAGCCGGTCATTGTCATCCATGTACCATGCCATGAGAGAACCCGCCGTTGCACGCTCGCAACGCGCGCCCTCTCCGGCCCGCATTGTTCGTTGTGGATCATCGCTCTCCGGCCAGAGGTCCCGTCCTCGTGCCTCTTGATGATGACAATGCCCGCCCTTCCGGATGCGGCGCGAGCGCCGGGCCGCGTCTCTCCCCAAATGCCAACTGGCGTGAGGGTTTCTCCGGCGCTCACCGACTGGTCTCTAGCCTCCCGGCCTTACCAGCCCATATCCCGCCTTCACCTTGCTGGCGAAGGCGGGATATGGGCTGAGGCGACATCCATGCTCAGGCTGGCCACGTGATCCTGCCCCCCCGGTGCGGGATGCAGGGCTCATGCCTGTCTCGCAACCGCTCCCGGGGTGGGGGCTTCCTTTCCTTCTGGGAGGAGACCAGGTGAACGGAATGCAGTCGTCTGACACGGCGAAGCTGGCACGGGTGCTCGGGCTGCTCGGCTCGGAGCATGCCGGTGAGAGGGCGGCGGCCGCGCTTGCGGCGCATCGCCTCGTGAAGCGCCTCGGCCTCTCCTGGCAAGAGATATTGATGCCGAGACGCGAAGCGGTGCGAACCTCCTCCCATCTGCATCGGGCAATACCGCCTCCGCACGAGATCGTGAGCGCTGTAGAGTCCCGCCTTCGCCAAGCCCAGAGAGAGAATGATGAACTCCGGCGGCAGAACGCACAGCTGCGGCGCCGCCTGGAGGCCGCGCACCAGTTTCAGCGCGCATCAGAACAAGACGAGTGACCAAGCGCTCCCGCATCCCTGCCGTCCTTCGGTCCCGGGGCGGCCGGCTATCCCGATCGTGCTGCGTCATGGGCGGCCGGTCTGGCGGTGGGCCGTCCCGCCCGTGTTCTGACGCCTGCGGCATGCCCAAGAGGGGCACCAGGCGCATTCATGGGCTGTGGCGGCATCGACCTGAACCGCTCCGCGTTATCGCGTGCGACATCGTGATCCCGAAGCCGGTCATGCTCACCCGCATCGTGGAGAATGGCGCCGTTAACGGCTTCACCCCAGGGAGCGGATGAGACCACGGTGATCGACGCCCTCGACCCGGAGAACGAACGGATCGGCCCAAACCCCATGACGGCAGAGCTCTAGGCGCGCGGAGAACCTGCCGTCCGAGCGGCCTTGATCCTGCCACGGGCAATAAGGGAGTTCTCCGCGGTCGGAATACCGCCGCCTCTCAGGCCTCCCGGAAGCGGGCCGGATCCTCGATTCCGAGATCGGCGGCCTTGGCGTCGAAGGCGGCCGCATAGATCTCTGCCAGTCGGCTCCTTGGCGCTCCGCCGGCGTCCCTCTCTTCAACCAATTCCGACAAAGCTGGCAGACCGGCCTCGGCGGCAATGGCCATCAGATGGGATGCCTGCGCCGCCAAGCCTGCGGAATGCATCATCTCCACCGCCAGCCTCGCTTCGGCAACGGCGAGTTTCTGCTCAAGATCCGCGCTCTGCCGCTCCATGGCTTCGGCATGCTGGCCCCGCTCCACGGCCGTGGCTTGTAGTTCCTCCAGCCTGGCCGCCAGATCGAGCACCGCCCGCTCCAGGCGATCCAGAGGAAGGCCAGGACTGCCAAGGGTGCTGTTCGGAGACTGGATCGCTGCGGCTTGCTCTTCGGGCATCGGAACTCGCTGGGCCAGAAAGGTGCCAGCCATAATCCGGTTCGGCCAGACAGGGAATGGCGGACCGGCGACCGCCAGCGCTCAACTCGGATCCTTCCGGTTGCCCCGGGACACGACGAGCATCTCACCGTCCGGCAGCGGCCGCTGAAGCTCCCGGGCAACCTCCCAGGGTGCTTGCATCCAGGTCTCGATCTCGTCCGATGTCGTCAGCAGCACAGGCATGGCCTTGGGGTGGATGGGACCGACGACGTTGTTGGGCTCGCAGGTCAGGAAGCCGTAGAGCTCATGCTCTCCCTCGACGGGGTTGGACTTCGGGCCGCGCGTACCGGTCCAGCGCGTCCAGATCCCCGCGAAGGCAAAGAGCGGGCGCTTCTGCGAGAGCGCGAACCAGACCGGTGTCTTCCTGGGCTTGGTGTCCTCCCACTCGGAGAAGGAGGTGACTGGCACCAGGCAACGGTGCGATGGCTTGAGCCAGCGGCGCCAATGGGCGCTCTGGGTGTTGCGGATGTTGGTCACGGGGTGGCCGCCATACTGCTCCGGGCCCGGCATTCCCCAGCGCATCATGGTCAGCTCCCGCTCGCCGTCCTCTCCGTGGCGCACGACGGGCGCCATCATGTCCGGATAGATGGCCGTCAACGGCGGCAGGTTGCCGGTGCTGTCGCGCATGGCACGGGTCAGTTCCAGGATGGCCCGCTGGTTGCTGGTCATGCTGTAGAGATTGCACACCGCTTGCCTCCCAGGAGCACCGCTTCTTCCTGGCCTGCTGCCTGGGTGCCGCACCAGCCTGAAGCGGGTCATCCATCGCGGAGTTGCACAACATTCCGGAGGTGCGTTGCACAGACTGAGGCTCCGCCGCCTGGTCCGGTACCCCAAAGATCTCTCTTGGAGCACGAAGGCGGCGGCAACGCTAAGCCGCCAATGCCTGCATCACGGCCAGGCGAGCAAGAAGGCGGGACTGAAGGCTGGGCGGAGGAAGGGCGCCCTGCCGGATCCCCGCAACTTCCGTATGCGACAGCGACGGCACGCCAGGGATCTTGTCGAAGCGGGCACAGCGCATCCGGTCATCCCAATCCGGCTCCAGGATGGTCCAGGACACGCGGTGACCGGGGCAGCAGACAACGGCGCCGGGTAGCGGGACAAGGCCACCTGCCGTGAAGGCCGCCAGCGACCACCCGCTGCCGAAGAGTGCGTCGAGGCTCTCCACAACCTCCTCGCAGGTCGCGTCGGGGGGCAGCCGCAGGTATCCTCTGGACGTCTCGTCCCCCTTCCGGGCCGCGGCACCGAGCAGCAGCTCGACGGCGGCGGCGGCGAGAAGGGGCGGATAGCGGCCCGGCGCACCATCCAGGTCCTCCGGCAACAGGCATGGCCTGGTACCCTTCCCCATTCCCAAGGCACGCTTGAAGCCGCTGATCTCCTTAGCGGAGGGCACCACCGGGAAACTCATTCCAGGCTTCTCGGGCAGGCCCGCCTGGACGGCGTCGGCGTCGAGCTGCAATTCCGCCTGACCAACCGGGCGCCAGCCATCCGCGATCTGGTCCAGGACGGCCTCATCGATGGCGTCGAGATCGAGGCTTGGACCCTCGGCGTGCCAGACCCGCTCCACCGGCGGGGCGTCGGCGCCCATCCCCTCCAGCAGCCGGGCCTGGCAGAAGAGGACCCAGTCGCCGCCGGGGCCGATCATCAGCCGCCGCTCCCTGGAGGGGTCCCGCAGGGGCAGCAAGGCAACCTGCCGAAGCGGGTTCCCAAGCAGGACGCGCAGGCCGGACGCCATGTCGTAGAGCGAGGCGTCACGCCGGAACGGCGTCTGGCTGGGGAGTTCGTGATAGGCCTGCCACCGGATGCGTCCCTCGCCCTGCTGCCTGAGGGACGCCCTCCAGGCTTGCGCCCATGCCTCCGCCGAGGTTCCGGGCAAGCTGCGATAGCCGTGGCCGAAATGCTCGACCTGGGCCAGGCTGAGACCGGCCTCCTGCAGGCTTGGATCAGCCTTGAGCCGATGCATGGCCAGCCAGGCCAGAAAGCGTTCCCCACGGGCCGGGTTGCCCCGGCTCATATCCCCCACCATGCGCCATCCCCCGATGCGCTTTGAAGCACCCTAGCGGGGGCGGATTGGCTTTGGGAACGTTGCAGGAGCCCCCTTCACGCACCCTTGGTCCAGCTTCGGGCACAGAGGCCATTGGCAGGCCGGCGGCCGGCGCGCGGGTTCTTCGAGCCCTCGGCGCGGACAGGAGGCCGCCATCGTTGACCCTTGCGGCCCGGCATGGCAGGCAAGGCCCATGCCCCAACTCCAGGCCGCCCAGATCCCGGTCACGCCCTTCCAGCAGAACTGCGCCCTGATCTGGGATGCGGAAGCCGGACGCGGCACGGTGATAGACCCCGGCGGCGACGTGCCGCGCATCCTCGCCGCGCTGGACAAGGCCGGGATCACGGTGGACCGCATCCTCCTCACCCATGGCCACCTGGACCATGCCGGCGGCGCCGCCGCGCTGAAGCGCGAACTGGAGGCACGGCAGGGCGCCGCCGTGCCGATCGAGGGGCCGGACCGCCGCGACGACTTCCTCCTGCAGGGCCTGGCTGAGCAGGGCGCGCGCTTCGGCATCGAGGGACTGGAGAACGTGGCTCCCGACCGCTGGCTGGCGGAGGGCGAGACGGTCTCCATCGCCGGGCAGGATTTCGCGGTGCTGCACTGTCCGGGCCACACGCCCGGCCATGTGGCCTTCGTCTCCACGGCCTTGAAGGTCGCGTTGGTCGGAGACGTGATCTTCCGCGGCTCGGTGGGGCGCACCGACTTCCCGTATGGCGACCATTCGGCGCTGATCGCGGCCATCAAGGACAAGTTGCTCCCGCTCGGCGACGACATCCGCTTCCTCTGCGGCCATGGTCCGGGCTCCACCTTCGGCGAGGAGCGCCAGTCCAATCCCTTCCTCTCAGCCGGCTTGCATCACCGATAAGACGGGGGGCGGATCAGGCCGCCCGCTTCAACGCCCGCGCGGCGGCAAAGCGGGCGCCGGCCTGAAGCACGCCGGAGGGCGGCTTCACATCCTGCCTGACCGGGTCCGCCATGCCCCCGTCACGCGCCGCAGAACGCGCGAAAGCTGCTCGGCCGAGTAGGGCTTCTGCAACAGCTCGAACCCGTGCTCGGTGTCTTCGGCCAGAACATGGCTGTAGCCAGTTGTCAGGATGACCGGGAGGCTCGGGAAGCGCGCGCGCAGAAGCTTGGCCAGGGCGATCCCCCCCATGCCGGGCATCACGACATCCGAAAACACTGCCTCGAATGCGACGCCGTCCTGCTTCAGCATCTCCAAGGCTTCTTCGGCATTGGTGGCCAGGGTGGGCTGATAGCCCAGATCCTCGAGGATCTGCTTGGCGAAGCGGCCGACTTCGACGTTGTCCTCCACGATCAGCACCTGCTGGTCGGCGCCCCCCGGAGCAGGGCCGGGTTCCGCCTCTGGCGCCACCTGATCCCGCTTGATTTCAACTTGAGGTAGATAAATCGTGAAGGTGGCGCCTTGGTCTGGTTCGCTCGCCACATCCACGTCCCCACCGGACTGCTTGGCGAATCCGAAGACCTGGCTCAGGCCGAGGCCAGTGCCCTTGCCAATGTCCTTGGTCGTGAAGAACGGCTCGAAGATGTGCTCAAGATGCTCCGGCGCGATGCCGCAGCCGGTGTCCTTCAACGCGATCCTGGCGAAGGGCCCCGGCGCACCGCCATGGCCTCGGATCGCCGGCAGGGCGACCCCGCAAGTCAGCCGCAGCGTCAGCATGCCCTCCCCATTCATCGCATCCCGCGCATTGACGGCCATGTTGATCAACGCCGTTTCGAACTGGTTGAGATCGACCTTGATGAAACAGGGATGCTCCGGCATCTCGGTCACCACCGTCACGCGCGCGCCCGTCACGCTGTCGACCATGTCGGCCACGCCCCGCAGCCGATCCGCCACGTTCAGCACTTCAGGCTTGAGGGCCTGACGACGCGCGAAAGCGGGGAGCTGGCCGGTCAGCCTGGCGGCGCGGTCGACCGTGTCGGAAACGGCATCGAGGTACCATTTTCGCCGATCCTCCGGCACGTTGGGGCGGCGCAGGAGATCGATCGACGAGCGGATGATGGTGAGCAGGTTGTTGAAGTCATGGGCCACGCCCCCCGTGAGCTTGCCCACCGCCTCCATCTTCTGCGACTGCCGCAGGGCCGCCTCGGCCTGGAGCAGCTTCTCCGTGCGTTCCGCCACGCGGCTTTCCAGGGTCTCGTTCAGCTCGCGCAGTCTTGCCTCGGCCTCGCGACGGTCGGTGATGTCGCTCGCCGCTCCGAACCACTCCACGATCTCACCCTGCCGATCGAAGATCGGTACGGCACGCGACAGCGTCCAGCCGATGCGGCCATCTGAGCGGCGGACGCGATGTTCGAGTTCGAAGGTGCCCTTGCGCTGGGCCGCATCCCTGATCGCGGCGAGCACCTTGGGACGGTCGGCAGGCTCGATGTAGAGGTTCAGCCAACTGACGCTCGGTTTCGGCGTGTCGGCCAGGAAGCCGGCGCCTTCGAGCTGAAGGAGTTCCTCCCAGTCGGCGCTCATCCGGTAGGTCGAGTAGGAGCCGGCGGTCACGAGTGCCCGGAGCCGCTCCTCACTCTCGCGCAGCGCCTCCGCACTCCGCTGGATCGCGTCGATGTCGCTGACGACGGTCACCTGCCCAGTGATACCGCCTTCTTCGTCCCTGAGGGGAACTGCGGCGACACTTGTCCAGACCTCCTCCCCTTCGTCGTCGCGGTAGAGCATCTTGAGGCCAGGAACCGTTCGCTCGCCGCGGAGGCCACGCGCCGCCGGGAAGTCTTCGGGAGCGAGAGGACCGCCATCGGGGCCGCAGGCCTTCCACTGCCCGATCCTCTCCCTGTCACGCGAGGGCAGGATGCCGGTCGGCATGAAGCGACGCATCCCCGCATTGGACATGACGACCCGGCCGTCAGCATCGGTGACGCCGACACCGACGGGTAGAACCTCCAGAACGGCGGCCAGCCGGGCCTCGCTCTCGCGCAGCGCCGCCTCGCTCCGGGTCCGGCGTTCATCGGCGACATGGCGCTCTGTCGTCTCGACGATAGTGACGAGGATGCCGGCCACCTCGCCTCTCTCCAGCCGGAGCGGACTGTAGGTGAGGGTAAGCCAGATCTCCTCAGGGGCGCCCGAGCGCGCGAGCGGGTAGAGGGCATCCTCCAGGGTGAAGGTCTCACCCTCCCAGACCCGATCGTAGATGGGCTTGTTGATGTGCCAGACCTCGGGCCAGCAGTCGCGCGTCGGTTGCCCCAACCCTGCCGGATGCTTGGGGCCCATGAGCTTCCGGTAGCCGTCATTGTAGATCTGGATCAGGTCCGTCCCCCAGAGCGCAATCATCGCGAAGCCGTGGGGAAGCAGCAGATCGACCGTTGAGCGCAGCGATGATGGCCAGTTGTCCAGGGCCCCGAGCGGCGTGCCGGACCAATTGAAGGCGCGGATGCAGCGAGCCATTTCGCCGCTTCCGATGGGCCAGGAAGGAGCGGAGGGGCGGAGGTTCATGGCGGCTCCATAAAGCTTCGCACGTGGTAAGACGCCAGGACGAGAAAGGTTGGACCTACTCCTCCAGCTCTTTCACAGGGCGCGAACAGCGGGAAGCAGCTGCTCGGCCCACGGCGCACCCTCGCTCGGCCCTTGCCCGCCATGGATGGGAGACCATCCTCGTCCTTGGCTCCTCCACGGCTGGAGACGGTGGCGACGGAATGCTCCCGCTCGCACTCTCACCCCTGCGCCTGTGGCGCATCTGGGTGGGGCAAGCCGCTTCCGTGAGCGACGGGCGATAGACCGCGGCCGATAGTGGCAGCTTGCAATGTAAAACGATTCTTTTACACTCGCCTCATGGATCGACGAGCGGACATTCTCGCGGGCGCTGCCAGCGCCTTTGAAATCGACGGCTTCCGAGGCATCGGCGTTGACAGGATTCTGGCGCCCTCCGGCGCCTCCACGCGAACTCTGTATAAGCATTTCGGTTCCAGGGATGCGCTGGTCCTTGCCGTTCTAGAGGAGCGGCATCGCCGCTTCGGGGAACGCCTCGAGGCCGCGGCGGGGAGCACCGATGGCGTGGCCGCCCTGTTCGACACGCTCCGGCACTGGCTAGAGGAGCATGGCGCGCGGGGATGCATGCTCCTGCGCGCCAGAGCTGAGTATTCGGGAGCGAACGAGGAGATCGTCACGCTCGTCCGCCGGCAGAAGGAGGAGTTCCGCCGCATGGTCACCGCCCGCGTGGAGGCGGCCCTCGGACGGAGCGAAAACAGGCTGGCGACACAGATCTGGATTCTTTTCGAGGGTGCTACGGCAGCGGCCAGCGTCGCCGATCTCTCGGCCGTCGATGAGGCGAAGGCTGCGGCGGCTTCGCTGCTCGCGGCGGCGCGGGGAAACGCATCTTGAAGGGTGGCGGCCATCTCATCGCCGCCGCCTTCGCGCTGACGGCCCTGTCCTATGGACTGGCCCGCTTCGCCTACGGCCTTCTGCTCCCGCAGATCCGAGCGGACCTTTCGCTCAGCGCGGCGGCGGCCGGGTGGATTGGCGGCGGCGCCTTTGGGGCGTACTGCCTCGGGATCATCTTTGCCTCCCTGGCGGGCGCGAAGCTCGGCGAGCGCGCCATGGCCATGCTCGCGGGCCTTGCCGCGACAGCCGGTGTGGGGCTCGCCGCCCTTGCTCCCTCCACGCTGGCCTTGGGGGCTGCTATGGCGCTTGCAGGACTCAGCACGGGCTTCACCTCACCCCCGCTCGCCGCCGCCGTCGCGCAGAAGTTTGCTGCTCCCGCACGGCCGAGGGCGAACGGGATGATCAATGCCGGAACAGCGGCCGGGATCGTATTCTCCGGCCTTGGTGCGATGTCCTTCGCGGCGGCTTGGCGCGAACTCTATGCCCTGTTTGCCCTGCTTGGTGCGGCGGTGACGGCGTGGCTATGGTTTGCGGTGCCTAAAGGCCCGCCTGGGCGGAAGGCCAGCGGGGTTCCATCGCGACAGATGGTGAGGCCGGGCCTTGGAGGCCTGTGTGCAGCGGCCTTCCTGATGGGGGCGTCCAGCACCTCAGTCTGGACCTTCGGTGCCGAAATGCTCCGCAACGAACTCAGCTTCTCGCCGACGGGGATCGCCATCGCCTGGATCACGCTCGGCCTTGGGGGGCTTGCGGGCGCTGCGACCGGCATTCTCGTCGCGCGCTTCGGCGTTGGCCGGATACACCGCTTGGCGCTTCTTGGAATGGCTCTTTGCTATGGGATGCTCGCCGCCGCCACCGAGGCCCCGTCGCTTGCCTTCGCGGCGATGGCCTTGTTCGGGGCCACCTATATCATCTCCAGTGGCGTCCTGCTGATCCGGGGTACCGCGCTCCTTTCAGCTCGGCCCGATCTCGGGCTTGGCATTCCCTTTCTAGCGATCGCTGTCGGCCAGACGGCTGGTGCCCCTCTCTTTGGCGCTGTTCTCGACCGAGCCGGTTCCTGGACCGCACTGGCGTTGTTTGGCGCGATCACCTTTGGAGCAATGGCCTGGAGGATGGACGAAGCCGCTCCTTCCCGCCGGGATTAGGATTTGTCGAGACCCACCACGGCTTTGCACAGCGCGGCCGAAGGAAATGCCGAGCAGGGTGGCCGCCAGGGATGCTCCCCCACTGTCATATGGCGCATCGGCATTGAGGGGCGTGGCCTACTATGCCGCTCGCGGCTCAAGGGCGTACCGGCGGCAGTGCTCGAGGTAGGCCGCCTCGTGATTGGCCACCAGTTCCACAACGGCTCTCCAAAGCCAGGACGGGGCATCGAGCCTCTTCGAGCGGTTTCGCTGCAACTCACCCAACCACGTCTTGCGCTCCTGGGCGCTCATCTGGCGCGAATGCGCACGCCCGACGACGGTGGCAAGATAGCGAGCCAGGGCGGAGGCTTCATCCTCAACGAGGCGCTCGATTTCGAACTTGAGGTCCTGGGGCAGCAACTCGCGCACGAAGACGCCCTTGCCAAGCAGGCGAGTCGCCAGCATTCGTTGCCCAAGGTTGGGAGAGAGGTGGCGAGCCCCTTCCACGACGCGGCTCGCATTGTCCCGCGGCATGGGAGCGTCGGTGTACCGCGGGGCCGCGGCGGTAATCGCCTCCTTCACGTCCAGCAGGCAATAGCGAGCGCGCTTGTCTTCGGCGGCCTGCACCGCGACGAGGACCGCAAAGCGCAGGTTCCCGAGCGAACTGCAGCCTTTTCGCCAGAAGGCGCTGTCGGCGATGGACACTGTCGCCTCGCTGTCCCGTCCTCGCAGGGAGGCCACCAGGGCCTGCACCTCTTCCAGGGCGACCAGTTCCGCGAGAGCCTCCCGTTCCTCCTCATGCAGAGGCCAGAAGCGGCGCCCCAGCGGAATCACCGGATCCAGGCCCTCGATGCGCTCGTCGGCCAGATGCTTCCATGATCGGCGCGCCGCATCCCGCATCAGCTTCTTGACCGCAGCAGGCACGTCCTTGCCAGGCTGGGTCTGGCCTCGCTCCTCTGCCGCGCCTTCCTCGAAAGCGGCCTCGTAGCCGGCGATCATGGCCTCCAGCATGCGGGCCGTCGTGACGCCCGGCAGGTCAGATCCCCGGGCTGCCGTGGCGAGGGAGAGGGCCAGCCGGACCAGGTCGTGGGCCGGGTTGCCGATCACCGTCTGGTCCAGATCGCGGATCTGGACGTCCAGGTCGCCATCAGCGCCACCGACGGGACCAAGGTTGCCGACATGGCAATCCCCGCAGATCCAGACGCCAGGTCCCTCCGGCAGCGTGGTCCGTCCGCTTTGCTCCAGCCATTCATAGAAGCGGACCGTACTGCCCCGCACATAGGCATGGGCAGAGGCGGCCATCTTGAGGTTGCGCCGCTCCGTCAGCACAGGGCCACGCTCATCCGGTTTCACAGCACGAGAGGAAGCTTTCTTCATCAAAGGCGGGGAACGCCCAACATCCGGGGAAGTCCATGACGGCGCCGCGGAAAACCGGCTCCGTGGATGAAATGTAATTATTCAAGGCCGCGCGACTGCAAGGTCAGGAAGATCCGCCGCCTACGTCCTTCCTTTCGTCAGGCTTTCCGGTGGCCTTTCTACTCACTTGACTTGCCTTGAGGTCCAGGGCCGTCACGGCGGTGCTGATGCCTCAGGCCCCCGGAACGCGGTTGCATCGCTCCGATAAAGTGCCGCGAGGGCCAATTGACCTTCGCTGTCGAAGGTTTGGCACAACGCTCCTCCTTAGTGGGGCGTGTGGGAACGCAGCAGGAAGTCCGCTTCCACCATCGGCGCACCCCCGCCGCCGAAGATCCCGTGAAGGCATGACAGCACCGTGACAGCCCTTATCTTGTCTGAGTAGGATGGCGGCAAGCGGCGGCCGGCCTTCAGGATCAGGACCCGCCAGTGTCCAAGGAGGAACTTCGCCATGTTGCGTCGCACACTGGCCAAGGGCGCCCTTGCGCTCACCACGGCAGGCATCGCTTCCGGCCGGCAGGCGGTGGCCCAGGGCACACCAGTGGATATCCAGTTCTGGCACGGCCTGACCCAGCCGCTGGGCGGCATGCTTGAGCAGATCGCCGCCGACTTCAACAACAGCCAGCAGCGATACCGCGTCAATGCCACCTATCGTGGCGGGTACGCTGAGACGATGGTGGCCGCCATCGCGGCCTTCCGTGCCAACAATGCGCCCAACATCGTGCAGATGTTCGAGGTCGGCACCGCGACCATGATGGCGGCGACCCGCGCCACCAAGCCGGTCTGGGAGTTGCTGCAGCAGACCGGGGTCAAGATCAACTTCGAGGACGTCCTGCCCGGTATACGCGGCTATTACAGCCTGCCCGACGGTCGCATGGCGTCCATGCCGTTCAACAGCTCCACAGCTGTCGCCTTCTACAACAAGGATATGTTCCGCAAGGCCGACCTGGACCCGGAGGCCTTCCCCAAAACCTGGCCTGCCGTCGCCGACGCCGCCCGCAAGCTGAAGGCCGCCGGTATTGCCACCCCCATGACCACCTCCTGGCCCACCTGGCTGATGGTGGAGCAGTTCAGTGCCATTCACGACATCCCGCTGGCGACCAAGGGCAACGGTTTCGGCGGTCTGGATGCGGAACTGGCCATCAACAACCCGCTGATGGTCCGGCACATGCAGAATTTGATCGACTGGCAGAAGGAAGGCCTGTTCCGCTATGGCGGACGGGACAATGCCGCCGACGGCCTGCTGCCCTCCGGCGAATGTGCCTTCACGTTTGCCTCCTCCGGCACCCGCGCGCGGATCCTCAAGGAAGCGAAGTTCGAATGGGGCACGGCGATGCTACCCTATTACGACGATGTACCCAAGGCGCCGCTCAACTCCATCATCGGCGGGGCCTCGCTCTGGGCCATGAACAAGGGGCCCAGCACTGGCCGCAGCGAAGCGGAATGGAAAGGCGTCGCCGAGTTCTTCGCCTGGCTGGCCAAGCCGGATGTCGCGGCCAAGTGGCACACGGACACCGGCTACCTCCCCCTCACGCGTTCCGGCTATGAACAGGTGAAGGCCACGGGCTTCTACAAGCAGAATGTCGGCGCGGACGTGGCCATCGAGCAAATGCTGCGCGGCGGCGGCGTGCTGACGGAGAACTCCCGCGGCATCCGTCTCGGCGGATTTCCGGAGATCCGCAACATTATCCAGGAGGAGATGGAGCGCGCCTTCCAGGGCCAGCAGGACGCCAAGACGCTGCTGGAGAACGCGACGCGCCGCGGCAATGTCGTGCTACGCAACTTCGAGCGCGCCAACCGCGCCTGACCGCCCCCTGGCATGCGCAAGAGTGTCATCTTCAAGGGCAAGCTGCTGCCGCTGCTGCTCATGCTGCCGCAGCTCGCCATCACCGGCGTGTTCTTCTTCTGGCCTGCGGGGCAGGCCATCTGGTCGTCGCTGTTGCGGGAAGACGCCTTTGGCCTCAACCGGGACTTCGTCGGTCTGGAGAACTTCGCCGAGGTCGTTGCCGACCCGACCTGGCGCGGGGCGGCCGAGAACACTGCCGTCTTCGCTTTCTCCGTTGCCATTCTGGCGCTGGCGGCGGCACTGCTGCTGGCGGTGCAGGCGGACAAAGCCATCCGCGGCAGTCATGTGTACAAGACCCTGCTGATCTGGCCCTACGCGGTGGCACCGGCCATTGCCGCCGTGCTGTGGCTGTTCCTGTTCCATCCGCAGATCGGGCTGATCGGCCGGGCGCTGAACGCCGCGCAAATCGCCTGGGACTACCGTCTCAATGGTGGCCAGGCCATGCTGCTGGTGATCATCGCCAGCGCCTGGAAGCAGGTATCCTATAACTTCATCTTCTTCCTGGCCGGGCTGCAATCCATCCCGAGAGCTGTGCTGGAAGCGGCCAGCATCGACGGGGCGCGGCCTGTGCGGCGCTTCTGGACCATTGTCTTCCCCCTGCTCTCTCCCACAAGCTTCTTCCTGCTGACGGTGAACCTGGTCTACGCCTTCTTCGACACCTTCGGCGTGATCCATGCCCTGACACAGGGAGGCCCCGCCAAGGCAACGGAAACACTGATCTACAAGGTCTATGTGGACGGCGTGGAGAACCTGAACCTCGGTGCCTCAGCGGCGCAAAGCGTGATCCTCATGTTCATCGTCATTGCCATGACCGCAGTGCAGTTCCGCTTCATCGAGCGCAAGGTGCACTACTGATGGCCGAAGCCCTGGCCAGCGAGCAGGACGTCGCGGCCGACCTGGCCCTGCGGGCCAGCCGCGCCCGGCAGCGGCGGGGGCGCTGGATGGCGCATGGCTTCCTGCTTCTGGGCGTCATCATCTTTGCGTTTCCCATCTGGATCACGCTTGTCGGTTCCACGCACGACGTGAACACGATCGGCCGCGGCGAGGTGCCGCTGTGGTTCGGCAACCACGCCGTGCAGAACTACGTCGCGGCCTGGACTCGCGGCGGCGAGGCGGTGCGCAACACCCGGGCTGTCCCGGCCGGCACCATGCTCTGGAACTCGGCCGTGATGGCGACGCTCATCGCGGTCGGTAAAATCGCCATCTCCTTGCTATCCGCCTATGCCGTGGTGTTCTTTTCCTTCCCCGGACGCATGGCATTCTTCTGGATGATCTTCATCACCCTGATGCTGCCGGTGGAAGTTCGCATCATCCCGACCTTCCAGGTCATGGTGGATCTCCATCTGACGGATAGCATGGCCGGCCTGGTGATTCCGGTGATTGCCAGCGCCACGGCGACGCTGCTGTTCCGGCAGTTCTTCCTCACCATCCCCGACGAGTATGTGGAGGCCGCCAAGATTGATGGGGCTGGCCCCCTCCGCTTCTTCTGGGATGTGGTACTGCCGCTGTCACGCACCAACATCGCGGCCTTGTTCGTCATCCTCTTCATCTATGGCTGGAACCAGTATCTCTGGCCCCTGCTGATCATCACCGACACCCGGCTGGAAACCATTGTGGTTGGCCTGTCCAAAATGATCGGACGTGGCGACGCACAGAATGAGTGGAATGCGATCATGGCAACCGCCATCCTGGCCCTTCTGCCCCCGGTCGCCGTCGTGGTCCTGATGCAGCGCTGGTTCGTTAAAGGCCTCACCGAGACGGAGAAGTAATTGGCCACCCTCGAACTCTCCTCCATCCGGAAATCCTTCGGCGAGGTCACGGTGCTGCATGGCATTGATCTCGCTGTCGCAGAGGGCGAGATGGTCGTCATCGTCGGCGCCTCCGGCTGTGGCAAGTCCACGCTGCTGCGCATCACAGCGGGATTGGAGACGCCCACATCGGGCACCGTGCGGATAGGGGGCCAGGACGTCACGGCGCTTGAGCCGCCAGACCGTGACATCGCGATGGTGTTTCAGAATTACGCGCTCTACCCGCATATGACGATCTTTGACAACATGGCCTACGGCCTGAAGATCCGAGGCATGCCACGCGAGCAGATTCGCCGGCGCGTGGAGGAAGCTGCCGAGATGCTCGGTATTGGAGCGCTACTGACACGGCGCCCGCGCCAGCTTTCGGGGGGGCAGCGGCAGCGCGTGGCCATGGGGCGCGCCATCGTGCGGGAGCCCAAGCTCTTCCTATTCGACGAGCCGCTATCCAACCTGGATGCGAAGCTGCGCGTGCAGATGCGGGCCGAGATTCGGCGGCTGCAGAGACGCCTCGGCGTCACCTCGCTGTTCGTCACGCACGATCAGGTCGAAGCCATGACGCTAGGCGACCGGTTGGTGGTGATGAACCAAGGGCGTGCCGCGCAGATCGCCACACCCATGGAGATTTTCACCACCCCCGCCGACACCTACGTCGCCGGCTTCATCGGCAGCCCGACCATGAACCTGCTGCGTGCGACGCTGCAGGATGGTGGTGCCGGCGCCACCCTGGCGGCCGGCAGCAGCGTCCACTTCGCCCAGCCTGTGCCCGGCCAGGCCGGACGGCCAGTGATCGTCGGCATCCGGCCGGAGCACGTCACGCCCGGCGGCGATCTGCCGGTCTCGATCGAACTGGTGGAGCCACTGGGGTCCGAAACCGTGCTGCATGGCACCCTGTCGGGCGGTGAAGCGATGACGGTGCGCGTCCAAGGGCCAGCGCCCGTGACCGGTGGCGCCCTGCCAGTTTCCCTGACGCAGCACATCCACGTTTTTGATGCGGAGAGTGGCCGCCGCTTGTGACTTCCGCAGTCAGCCGCCCTTCCAGCCGGCATCCCCTCCGAGAGCGCGGCCCGGGATAGAACGAGCGGCGCTCAGCAACAGGTGGCTCGTCAGGGCAGCGCTCCCAAATCTGCATCTTGCTGATGCCCTTCTCCGCCACCTGGCAGCCGCTGAAGACCTTCGCTTCAGAGCACCCTCCAGCGCCCGTAAGGCGGCCGACATGGGCAAGGCCTTGCGAAGCGTTCAGAGAGAGCGCAGGCCGGGCGGCAGCCCCATGAGTGACCTCATCGCGGCTCTACCTGGACCGACCAGCCTGCCCTCGCCCGCGCACAGAGACTGAAGCCTTCAGGAGCTCCCCGAGGCGCCCTTTTCAGTGCGGCTTAGAGCGTGCCCAGGCGCTTGGCGGAAGCAAGCTTCTGCTCGGCGGCCAGCCACTGCGGCCAGAGCCTTGGACTCAGATTTTTCCAGGCTTCAGCAGTTCGGCAAGCTGCGGTACGAAATCCTGCCCGTGGCCTCCGGCAACCGCCATATTCAGCGTGGCACCGACAGCATCGGCAATAGCGTGATGCACGCCGGCAGCTTCCGCAGCTTGACGGTAGTAGCCCAGATCCTTGGCGGCATTGCTGATGAAGAATGGAACGGAGGACGGGTCCCCCGCGAGCAGGAACGGCGAGATACGCTGCAGTGCCGTACCGCCGCCACCGCCCTGCGCCAGAACGTCGATCAGCGTCTTCATCTCCATTCCGGCCTTCTGCCCATGCGCTGCCACCTCGGCCAACAGGGCGATGAAGCCAAGGGAGACATAGTTATGCAGCAGCTTCATCAGGTGGCCGGATCCGACGCCGCCGATATAAGTGATGTTCTCGCTGAACGTCTCCAGCAGCGGACGCACCTGCTCCAGCAGCGCCGGCTCGCCGCCGATCAACAGGTTCAGCGTGCCAGCCCGGGCGTGTTGCGGCAGCCGGGTCATGGCTGCGTCCAGGAAATGCCCGCCCGCCGCAGCAACCGCGGCCGCCATGCGCGTACTGGATTCGGGCAATGCGGTGGAGCAGTCCACCACCACGGTTCCGGGCCGCAGATGGGCGATCACACCGTCAGTGCCGGTCAGGATCGCCTCGACCTGTGGCGACCCAGTGACGCAGAGCACGACAATATCGGCCGCCTGCACAACTTCCGCAGTCCGCTGCTTTACCTGCGCGCCCATCTCGCGCAGATCGTCCAGCGGCTGATTTCCGGGATGATCCAGGACGGTCAGGCTATAGCCAGCATTGGCGATGTTCCAGGCAATGCCATGCCCCATAAGGCCAATACCGATCATGCCGACTGCAGGCTGCTTGCTCATATACCCTCCAGATCCACGGACTTGCCCTGTAACCGCACAGTGCTGCCGTTTTCCCGTAGCGTAGCTCAGCATCGCGCCGAGAAACAGCCAGGATGCTGTTATCCCTGGCCGGCTGCCTCAGCGCATATGTCCTTAGGCCAGCCGATGATCGGCGGAGGGCTCCGCTTCACAGGTTTCCTGCTTCCCTTCGTGGGCGGCGTGCGGCCGCGGCCGGTCAATCCAGCAAGCAGGCTCGGCGGCCCCGACATCGGTGCTACCGTTGCACACCATATTGGGCAGCACGACCGCAAGGTCCCGCGGGGCGGCAACCTTGCCGGCCATCCCTCGATCCGAGTGCGGCATCCCGCCTTGGAAACGCCGCCCCATCAAAGACCGGACGGCCCCAGCTCGGCCAGGATGCGAGGCACCTCGGCCGGCAGTTCGCGCGCCAGGAAGCCCACTGCGCCCTGCACGGCAGCCAAGCGCCGTCCGGCCTCGCCATGGGTATAGACGCCCCAGAGTGCGGCACTCAGCGGTGACGCCCCCCGCGCCAGCAGCCCGGCGACGATTCCTGCGAGCACGTCGCCGGAGCCAGAGGTGGCAAGCCCGACACCGCCCTGATCGCAGGACCATGCGGCCCCTTCCGGGGTGACGATATGACTGCATCCTCCTTTCATTACCACGACGACCTGCAGCAAAGCGGCAGCTTCCCTGGCGGCGGCGAGCGGGTCCGCCATCACCGCTTCCCGTGAGGTGCCGAGCAGCATGGCCATCTCACCGTCATGGGGAGTGATGACGACACGGCCTGCATGGCGGCGCAGCGATGTCCGTTGATCCCGCAGGCTCGCCAGGGACGCAGCATCAAGCACCAGAGAAGGGCCGGAGAGCTGCTCTAGCAGGGTGCCGGTCAGCATGCGGGCATCTGGGCCTGGCATCATGCCGGGACCGAAGACGAAAGCCCCTGCGCGGCCCGCCCGCTTCACCAGGAGAGGCGCCGCTGTGCCAGCGATCAATCCTTCCTCCCTCTCGGGCAAACCGAAGACACGCGCCTCAGGCACAGCGATGGCAAGACCAGGGACGACGCTGCGCACACTGGCCAATTGCAGCCGGCCTGCCCCGGCACGAAGCGCGGAGACACCAGCCAGGAGCACTGCTCCCGGCACCTCGGCACATCCTCCGGCGACCAGCACGGCGCCCCGCGCGTTCTTATCGTCACCCGCCCGATGCTGCGGCAGGGGCATGCTGCGAAGCAGCGCCGCGGTGACGGGCATTACTCCGCTCATCGCGGCGCTCCGCCTGGTGGCTCGGCGGTGGCTGCCGTTCCCTGTAGTTCCAGTGGAGCCGTGAAGTTGTAGCGGCGCAGCACCAGCCCGCCTCCCGAGCCAAGGCTGCCATCGAAGGCGTACTCCGTGATTCCACAGTTGGCGACATCGGCCTGCCGGTCGATGGCCAGGATTTCCTCCTCGGTCAGACCCTCCAGCAGGTAACGCAGGCAAAGGACCACAACCTGATGCCCGACGATCAGCACGCGCCGACCACCATGATGCAGGCTGATGGTATCGAAGGCGCTCCGCAGCCGCAGAATCACGTCGCACCAGCTCTCGCCACCCGGCGGCCGGTGGTAGAACTTGCCCAGGAATCGGCGGAACTCCACCTGCTCGGGGTAGTGCTCGGCAATGCCGTGGTGGGTTAGCCGGTCAAGTACACCGAACTCCTTCTCCCGCAGCCGCTCGTCCACGATGAAGCGGCCGGACCAATCGCCAAGGCCGCCCTCTGCCTGAATGAGTTCTGCCGTCCGATAGGCACGGCGATAGGGCGAGGTGAGTAGAACCTCAGGCCGCTCATTGTCCGGCAGTGCGGCGAACCAGCGACCCAGGACTCGCGACTGCTGTTCGCCCAAGGCACTGAGCGGCACGTCGACATCCCGTTCGGCGATGTCGATCCGTGCTTGGCGCGCAGCTTGTGCCGCCGCCCGTGCCAGATTGCCGGCACTTTCGCCATGCCGGACGACCCATAGCCGGTCTGGCCATCGTTGCTGCATCGAGGCTCCTTCCACGCTGTGCCGGAGGCACAACGCGAAGGCAGGGGGCAGCGTTACTCCCGCTCGGACCTGATACGAAAGTCCGGACCATTTGCGCCTGACAAGTTACTGTTCCAGCTGGAGTCCGACGCTCCGGGCCAGACCAGCCAGGCTCAAAAGTTCGAAAGAACCCGGTCATTCGGAGAGGGAACTCCAGCCCCTTCCGAACTCAACCCACCCAGGCGGGGCGGGAGTTCCAAGGCCTCATCGCCCTGGCCAGGCGGCAAGTTCTCAAGGCTACTGCTGAAGGTGCACCCTAAAGGCGCCAAGGTCCGGCTCCTCCGGCTGACGGCATCAGGGAGCGCCATGGCCAGATCGGCTCATGAGCACCATCGATAATTCCCATATTGAAATACAGGTATGGTGCGGCAAGACGGAGCCGGGCAGAGAGCAGGGGCAAAATGCAGGGTCAACAGGTGCGGTACCGGGCACCAGAACGCCGGATGCAGGCCTGGCCCCAGGGGCACTCCAGGCTTCTAGCGCTCCACATCCACGAGGCTCAGGAGATTACGCGGAACACCAGACCCGGAACCGAGCCACTCGCACCGAACTAGCGGCGCATCATGCCCTTGCGGATCTCGCGCTCGACTGCGGATCGCTCGCTTGATCCGATGCGGCGGATAATCTCCTGCACGATCGCAGGTGATACGCGGTGGCGTTTCGCGAGGTAAGCCACCTCCTCCTCAGTACCTGCCTCGGTGGCCGGTGCAGAATCGGATTTCGCTTTGTTCTTGTGCATGCTGTGCTTCCTGGCGTCCGGCCGCCAGCCGAGCACGACCGGATCGAATCACGGTCAGCAATGCCCAAGCAAGAACCGGCCAAACTTTGGTAACTTGACAGTCAATCAACGACCTTCCGCAGCACGGCGTCAGCGAAAGAAGGGGGCTGGTCCAGGACGGATCTGGCTCTCGCGCACGACTCGCTCATGCCTGTCATGCTGATGCTGTACACGGTACTCGCGATCCGCATCGTCGTTCGCCAGCAGGCGCAGAATCGTATAGGTTCCGTCCGGTGCGGTGCCGCCATACCTTCCGAGAAACAGCACAACATTCTGGCCGATCGAAAACCGATGGGGCTGCATGGCAAATCCTCGTAAGAAATCCGTCTCTGGGTGCCGATCCGAATAGCTCGCACGCCTTAGCTCCCTTCGACCATCCGACCATATCAACGATGATCATCCGGATATCCTCCAGCCTCGGGCCAGAAGCGGTCACAGGTTTGGCGACAGCGAGGGGGGGGCATACGTGGCGCACAGCATCATCATCCGCTGGAAGCCTTTTGGAGGCCTGGGGAGATGGTGAATTCACTATGCTACTCGTGGCGACACCAGATCAGATGCCGGCACAGATTTCTGGATGCCTCTAGAGTTACCGCTTTCCTGCGAGCTGCGGCACCGGCATCCAGGTGGCGGCAGGGCAAAATCTTCTGCCCCGCCGCAGTTCTGTTACGCCAGCTTCAGGTTACCAGCAGAAACTTTGCCCTGCTGGCCACGCTGAAGCTCGTATTCCAGCTTGTCGCCCTCGCGAGGCTCCTGCAGGCCTGCACGCTGGACGTCCGAAATATGCAGGAAGACGTCCTTGGAGCCATCATCGGGTTGGATGAAGCCAAAGCCCTTGGTGGCGTTGAACCATTTGACGGTACCGGTGGACATGGTGGCGTTCCGTTCATGACAGAGTTCCGCACAGCGAGACTGCTGGACGGATCAAACTTCGAGGGGAGACGGACACCGGGCTCGGCGCTCAATCACGAGCAAGGAGAGCAGGCCGAACCAAACGAGCTGATGGTGCATAGATGGGGTGCTTGCCCTCCACATGCAACTCTTTTCTTCAATGTCGTTGCAATCAGGCGAAGTCACCCATGGCCGCCGCGCGAATGCAGCGACCGCAGCCCAGGCCGATGAGGGCGCCCGAAGCGCAGCAATCTCAAGATATGAGGCAGCCTGAAAAGCCGCATGTGAGTGACCGCTGAAGTAGGCTGGTCCTCGGCTTCAGGATGCCAGTTCAGCGCATTGCTCTGAGCGATATGTCGGCTTGGAAAAGCGGCGATGAGCCCATAGCCACTCTCCGGGCTGTGCCTTGATCCCCTCCCTCATTCGCTCGTTGGCCACGAGCGTCAGGGTGCGTGAGCGGCGGCTCCTCGACAACGCGGAAGCGGCATGATCCGACCCGCTCAACATTGACGGGAATAACCGGGCAGCTGAAGCGCAACGCGAACTCGCGCCAGGTACTGTCGGCGACGGGAATGGCAAGCTCCAGATTGCGTGTCGTCAAATTGGAAACAGGCCGGTAGGGTCGGATCCTTCGCAGGATCATGCCTCCCAGGGCCGAAGCTCTGCGTGGTCCCAAGCATTCCAAGGCAAACCAGCCCTGAGCCAGCAGGGCCTGTGCCTTCCAGGCCAGATGGCGCGCAGGCGAGGACCCGGATCGCATTGGGCAGAGAGAGCTTCAACTGGCAGGGAGGTGCAACCTATTCCGACGCTCCATCCTGGGCCAGTGGGCGCAGAAAGAGGGATGCAACCAGAAGATCCGCACCACCATCTCGGCGTGAGCCGGCGATGGACCAAGGAGCGCCTGCAGGTTTAGGGTTCACGGATGTCGAAAGGCGATAATGGCCTGCGGAGATGAACCCTCATGCCCTCGGAGCGCGCTGCACTGCTCGGCGGATCAATCACCGACGTGCCTGGAGTGAAGGCTGGACACTTCACTGAGGCACGTCGGCCGACTGGCTGCACCGTCATCCTTGTTGAGCAGGGGGCCACCGCAGGGGTGGCGGTTCGCGGGGCAGCACCCGGGACGCGTGAGACCGATCTGCTCGACCCCTCCAACACCGTTGAACAGGTGCATGCGATTATGCTTTCGGGCGGCTCGGCCTTCGGGCTGAATGCTGCCGCCGGCGTCGTCCGCTGGCTCGAAGAGCGGAGCTACGGCCTCCCTGTCGGCCCGGTGCGGGTGCCGATCGTACCGGCAGCAATCCTGTTCGATCTCTCGGTCGGCGACCACCGTATCCGGCCTGATGAGGCTGCCGGCTACGCGGCCTGTGAAGCCGCCACCGCTTCGCCTCCGGCGCAGGGAAGCGTCGGAGCCGGCACGGGTGCAACGGTCGGCAAGCTGTTCGGCATCGAGCGGGCGATGAAAGGGGGGATCGGAACAGCGGCCATGCGGGTTGGCTGCATTACCATCGGCGCGATCGTCGCGGTCAACGCAGTGGGAGATGTCATTGATCCCGCAAGTGGAGACATCATCGCCGGCGCTCTTGATCCGACAGGGGCGAGGCCTTGCGGCACGACGGCAACATTGTTGCAGAGCGGGACACCGTACTCCGGGGCGGCGGGATCAGCCACGACCATCGGTATCCTGGCCACAGACGCCGTTCTCACGAAAGCGCAGTGCCGCCTTCTCGCCCATTCAGCGCATGACGGTCTCGCCCGCTGCATCGATCCCATCCACACCATCCAGGACGGAGATACAATCTTCGCTATCTCGACGGGCGAGGCGGCACAGGGGGCCGACATGATGGCGCTCGGCGCCGCAGCGCCACGGGTCGTGACGGCGGCCGTGCTGAACGCGGTGAGGGCCGCGAGAGCCGTTGGCCCAAGCCCTCTGGGTGCGGCGGAGCTGGAAATGCATGGCAGGGCGTGCTGAGCGCGGCAAAAGCGCCGAGGATTTTCCAACCTACCGCCTCGACTGAGAGGCCCGGATGAGTGCTGCCGTCGAAAGCAGAATAGCAGACACCAGGATCGCTGCCGCTATGAGTCCGGCTGGGGTCGCGCGAGCCGCGGCCGTGATGGTTCCTTTGCTGCCCAGGCCGATTTCGACCCTGGCATTCATCTCTTCCGGGTGGGCGATGGGGGCTGGTGAGGCTTGGCTCATGGTGTCCCTTCCTTGGAATCGGCGGCCTGGCTGCGCACCGTCTCGATCATGCCGAGTCTCGGCTATGCCGGTCAGCGGCACCTGGATGTGGCGCCAGCACAGCTTCTCGTTGCCTCGCCCGATGAGCGGGCACGAGATCCGCTGACCGCCTGCAGGCAGAAGAGAAGAACTCGGCGCCCCTAGCTCGCAGGATGAGCCTCTTGCGGCAGATCCGCCGCCGCGCGCCTGAACGCCTGATCGAGGTCGCGGACCAGATCGTCGGGGTGTTCGAGCCCGACCGACAGCCGGATAAGACCTTCCGTGACGCCGCTCTTGCTGCGTGCCTCCACTGGAACGCCGGAATGCGTGGTCGATGCGGGATGGCAGATGAGTGACTCCGTCCCGCCGAGCGAGACGGCAAGCTTGAAGATCTGCAGGTGATTGAGAATACGGAAGGCGAGAGACCGGTCATCCTTCACCACGAAGGAGAAGGTTGATCCCGGGCCAGAGCACTGCCGGGCGTAGATCACGCGGTCGCGCTCGGCGAGGTGCTCGGGATGTAGCACTTGGCAGGAGATATGCGGATTCCCCGCAAGCCAAGTTGCCACTTTCCTGCCGCTCTCGGCCGCGTGCTCCATGCGCAGCGACAGGGTCTCCATAGACCGTGACAGCATCCAGGAGGAATGCGGATCGAGCTGGAAACCATAGGCCGAGCGGGTCTGGCGCACAGGTTTGAGCAACTCGCGAGAGCCGGTGATGCCGCCCGCCACGAGGTCGGAATGGCCGCCCACGTACTTGGTAAGCGAGTAGACGCAGATGTCTACCCCGTGATCGAGCGGCTGCTGGAACACCGGACCAAGCATCGTGTTGTCGCAGACGATAATCGGGCGTTGGCCGGACGCCCCCGACCACTCGTCTACGGTGCGCCGCACGAGCGCCAAGTCCGTCAGAGCATTCGTTGGGTTCGCGGGGGTCTCCAGATAGACCATCTTGACCGGCCCGCGCTGCGCCGCGGTGGTGAGCACATCCGTCAGCGCCCCGGCACTTGCCCCGTCCGTGAAGGGGAAAGGGTGGATTCCCCATTGCGGGAAGACCTTGCCGATGAGGGTCTCCGTCCCGCCATAGAGCGGAGTGTAGTGCACAAGGCTGTCCCCAGGCCTCAGATAGCTCAGCGCCACCGCGCTGATGGCGGCCATGCCGGAAGCGGTGACGAGCGCAGCCTCCGCATGGTCATAGATCGCCAGCCGGTCCTCGACGATCTCCAGGTTGGGGTGGTTGAAGCGGGAATAGACCAGCCCCCCCGCTCCCATCCCAGCAGGTGCGGGCTTACGCCCGGCGACGACGTCGAAGAACTCGGCACCCTGCTCTGCGCTTTCGAACACGAAAGTGGAGGTCAGGAATACCGGAGGCTTGACCGCCCCCTCTGACAGCGAAGGGTCGTAGCCAAAGGCTGTCATCTGCGTCTGCGGGTGCAGCGCCTGCCCATCGAGATGCGTGCGCCGGAAGTTTCTCGCCATGGCTGCCTCTCCTTCGCCTGGATTGTTATAGGCCACTCCGACAGCAGAATCTCGCGTGATTGCCCGCATCATCCCCCCCTTCACTGGAGGGAGTTGGCCAGGAGGTGCAGAATCCTCCCCGTTATGCGCGGGCCACCCCGAAGGGCCGAGGAACCCGCAGCTGGAACGAATTGAGGGAGCGATCCAGAACGCGGCGCGGAATCCTCCCTGCTGAGAAGGCCAGCTGACCGGCTTGAGGCGGCCGGTACCGGTCTTCAGCAGGGCTGCTGATCTATCTGGACGCAGGCCGGGTGCTAACCGGGGCCAGGCGGGGAAGGTATAGGCGAGATTGGCCATGCCGATCTTCATCCGCGCCCGCGCCGTGCCGATCGTCCGGACGAACAGCGCCACGCGGTGCTTCTCCGCCCGCTCGCCCGATGACCACGCGCAGACGTGCCGCCCCCCGGATGGTGGCTCCCTCCTCGAGAGCGAACTTCTGGCGCGGTGTAGCAATCGGGGCGGCCTGATCATCGAGGGCACCCATGCCAGGAAAGCCCCTGGCTATCAGCAGCGCGTCAGGGGTGGAGCCCCGCCGCGTCTGCGGCCAGACCGCGCCGGCGCCGCCTCCGACCTGGGGCGGAAGAGATCAAAATCCACCATCGCCGAGAGGCCACTCCAGCGGATTACCCGCTGCCGACAAGGCTGCATCGCTCGCCGGCATCGAAGCAGCCCCCTCCCCCGCCTCCATAGCGAGACATTTCGAAGCGTCCAGAACGCTGCCGGCGGCAGACTGGTGGACACAGCGAGCGCGGGGCGGCCACGATGTGCCTGGCGGACGACCATGCTGGCTGCGCCTTCTGAATCGGGACTTGGCGGGCTAGCCAACCAGCACCAGCTCTTCTCGCCGACCCTGATCGCGGCAACCTGTTGGCGTTGCCCGCCGCCTCGGGCATCACTAAGCAGCACGGAGGAGGCAAGCGATGCGGGAAATGCCAAGGTCGAGTTTTCCTGAGGGCAGCCTTTTGGTTGCCATGCTGGGCGAGCATGCCTCCATCGATATTCGGCGCGCGGCGCGGCGCCTGCGTGCGGAGGGCGCGCCCGCCCTGGCGATTGACAAGGATATTGCAGGCTTGGCATGCCAGTTAGCGTTTTCCGAAGTGTCGCACTCACCCGCCGTGCTGGACGTCCTGCCGCCGTTGTTCTGGCTCGAAGCGCAACGAGAGGATGGATCCGGTACCCGCGGGATCAGGGGATGGGTCGTGGAGAAGAAGCTCGGCGGCCTCGCCGCCCGGGGCTTCAGCATCGCCTTCGGTCATGAGGCCGTGCCGGAGCCGGTGGGGACCGCAACGGTGTCATTCGGCGCGCGCCCGCAGGAGGAAGACGAGGAGACCCGCTGCGTGAGAGGGCTGGTCACGGTCGTCAGCCTGCCCGAGATGATGTCGCAGATGGGGGAGAGTTCCCCCGTCGGGCTGATACCAGCCGATGCCTCCGACCGGGAGGCAAGCTTCCTGCGCGGCTTCAGACTCTCAGTCGCGAT
>Ga0182739_1001349_pt1 | contig 26041 bp, 23 predicted proteins | sample eDN5th30CBELigBY_FD_128873 | JGI IMG/M metagenome (GOLD analysis project Ga0182739, IMG submission 128873) | Enriched backyard soil microbial communities from Emeryville, California, USA - eDNA 5th pass 30_C BE-Lig BY (version 2) (version 2) | ecosystem: Environmental > Terrestrial > Soil >... | reverse complement strand
AGCGGCCTGTTCGCCCTGCCCTGCGGCGCGGATTTCGCCGGCGCCTTCGCCGATGGGCTGATCGCGCGGATGCGGTCCCGGCCGCCGCAGGACATGGCGCGGGTCACGGTCTTTGCCAATTCCGGGCAATCGCTAATGGCGCTGCGCGATGCGCTGATCTGGCGCGGGCCGCTGATCCTGCCGCAGTTGCGGCTGATCGCCGATATCGGTGGCGGCGCGGCGACCCCGCCCCTTCAGCGGCGGCTGGAGCTTGGCCGGCTGATCGACGCGGCGCTGCGCGCCCAGCCTGATCTGGCGCAGGGCCAGTCCGTGCCCGAGCTTGCGACCTCGCTGGCGGGGCTGATGGCCGAGATGCAGCTTGAGGGGCTGGGGCCGGAGGCGCTGGACCGGATCGACGCGGGCGAGCACGCCCAGCATTGGGGCCGGGCGCTGGCCTTTCTGCGCATCGCCGCCGGCTATTACCATTCGGACCCGCCGCAGGACCGCGAGGCGCGCCAGCGCGCCGCCGCCGAAAGCCTTGCCGCCGACTGGGCGCAGGGCCGGAACCTGCCCGACGGACCGGTGGTCATCGCCGGTTCGACCGGCTCGCATGGCGCGACGCGGGATTTCATGCGCGCCGTCGCCCGTCTGCCGATGGGCGCGGTGGTGCTGCCGGGCTTCGATCCCGACCTGCCGGCATCGGTCTGGGACGGCCTAGACGCGCTGGAGGATCATCCGCAGGCCCGCTACGCGCCTTTCGTGGCCGAATTCGGCATACCGTCGGACTGGGTCGCGGGGACGGCCCCCGATCCGGGGCGGAACCGGCTGATCTCGCTGGCGCTGAGGCCCGCGCCGGTCACCGACCAATGGATCGAGGAAGGCCCCGATCTTGGCCCGCTGGTCCCCCTGACGCAGAACCTCACGCTGATCGAGGCTGAGAGTCCGGGCGAGGAGGCCGAGGCGATTGCGCTGATCATCCGCGAGGCGGTGGAGCGCGACCACCCGGTCACGCTGATCACCGCCGACCGGATGCTGACGCGGCGCGTGCAATCCGCGCTGGACCGCTGGGGGATCATCCCCGACGATTCCGCGGGACGGCCTTTGCCCCTGACCGCGCCCGGCCTGTTCCTGCGCCATGTCGCCGATCTTTACGGCGCCGAGATGATGATCGACGGGCTGCTGGTCCTGCTGAAGCATCCGGTCATGGCGACCGGCCTTGGCCCCGAGTTCCGGCGCGAACACCTGCGCCACAGCCGCGATCTGGAACTGGAATTGCGCGCGAACGGTCCGGCATTTCCGGGTGGCGACGCGCTGAGGGACTGGGCCGATCGCGGGGACGAACGGCGCAAGCCCTGGGCGCTGTGGTTGGCCTCGCTGCTCGACCGGATCGTGCCGCTGGCGCTGGACCGCGGCCCGCGCCCGGTCGCGGCGCGGCTGGCCGACCTGCGCCGTCTGGCCGAGGATCTGGCCGCCGGGCCTGAGGGCAGCGCCGACGCCTCCGAGCTCTGGGGCAAGGCGGCGGGCGGGCTGGCGCGCGGTGTCCTCGACCATCTGGCGCGGCACGCGGATCACGGCCCGCCGCTGCGTCCGGGCGAGTTCGGCGACCTGCTGCGGGGCGAGTTGCAGGCTCAGGCGGTGCGCGAGGACGTGGCCTCGCATTCCCGCGTGCGCTTCCGTGGCCCGCGCGAGGCCCGGACCGAGGCGGTGTCCGAGGGGGCGGGGCTTGCGATCCTTGCCGGGCTGAACGAGGGCGGTTGGCCGCAGGCCTTGCCGCCCGATCCCTGGCTTTCGCGCCCGATGCGGCTTGCGGCGGGGCTGACCCTGCCCGAGCGGCGGGTGGGTCTGGCCGCGCATGACTTCCAGCAAGCCGTCGGCGCGGCCGAGGTGATCCTGACCCGCGCCCGTCGCGATGCCGAGGCCGAGACGATCCCCTCGCGCTGGCTGAACCGTCTGGTGAACCTGCTTGGCGGGTTGCCCGACCAGCAGGGGGGCGAGGCGCTGGCCGATATGCGCAAACGTGGGCAGGACTGGCTCGATCTGGTCGAGGTTCAGGGCCGCCCGCGCCGGCAGCTGGAACCGGCGCGCCGCCCCTCGCCCATTCCGCCCGCGCCCGCGCTGCGGCAGATGTCGGTCACCGAGGTCAGGACGCTGATCCGCGACCCCTATGCGATCTATGCCCGCCGCGTGCTGGGACTGCGCGCGCTGGACCCGCTGCGCCCCGAAGCCGATGCGGCCGAACGCGGCACCGTCCTTCACGACATCATGGACCGTTTCCTGCGCGGCCTGCCCGAACTGCCCGAGACGCCCGAGGTGATGAAGGCGCGGCTTCTCGGGATCACCGGCGAGGTGCTGGAGGTGGGGGTGCCCTGGCCCTCGGCCCGGCTGTTCTGGCGCGCGCGCATCGCGGGCATCGCCGACCGGCTGATGGCGGACGAGGCGCGGCGTCTGGAGCAGGGCCGCCCCACCGTGGTCGAGGAATATGCCGAGCTTGGCATCCCCGGCGTCGATTTCCGCCTGATCGCCAAGCCCGACCGGCTGGACCGCCTGCTGGACGGGCGGGTGCATGTCTATGACTACAAGTCCGGCAAACCGCCGAGCGACGCCCAGGTCCGGCATTTCGACAAGCAGTTGCCGCTGGAGGCCGCGATGGTCGAGGAAGGGGCCTTCAAGAGCCTTGGCCGGGCCGAGGTCGAGGGGATCAGCTATATCCAGCTTGGCGGCGAGGGCAAAACCGAGACGCGCGACTTTCCCCCCGGCTTCGCGCGCGAGACATGGGTGGGCTTTGTCGACCTGATCGGCCGCTATCTGCGGGGCGAGCGCGGCTTTACCGCCCGCCTCGCGATGGAGCGGACCGGGAATGCCAGCGATTACGACCATCTCTCGCGCCACGGCGAATGGGACGCGACGCAGATTTCCGTGCCCGAGAGGTTCCGCGATGACTAGCCCGGCATTCGACGACGCGACGCGGGCGCAGGTTCAGGCCGCCGACCCGCTGCGCTCGACATGGCTCACGGCGAATGCCGGCTCGGGCAAGACGCGGGTGCTGACCGACCGGGTGGCGCGCCTCTTGCTGGCCGGGACCGCGCCCGAACGCATCCTCTGCCTGACCTATACCAAGGCCGCCGCGACCGAGATGCAGAACCGCCTGCTGGCGCGGCTGGGCAAATGGGCGATGCTGCCCGAGGCGGAGCTGCGCGCCGAACTGGCCCGGCTGGGCGAGGCGCGCGCCCCCGACCTGCCCGCCGCCCGCCGCCTGTTCGCCCGCGCGATCGAGACGCCGGGCGGGCTGAAGGTCCAAACCATCCACAGCTTCTGCGCCGGCGTCCTGCGCCGCTTTCCGATCGAGGCGGGCGTCCCGCACGGCTTTACCGAGCTTGACGACCGCAGCGCCGCGCTGATCCGGGCCGAGATCATCGAGGATATGGCGCGCGAGGATGCGCCCGAACTGGCCGACCTGCTGGCGCTGCATTCGGGCGTGCAGCTGGACGGCTTCCTCTCGGGCCTCAAGGGGTTCGAGGAGGCGGCCGACATGGGTGCGATCTGGACCGCCTGCGGGCTGGAGCCGGGCGAGGATCTGTCCTCGCTGATCGCGCGCACCTTTGCCGATGGCGCGCTGGTGATCGCGGCGCTGATCCCGCATCTGTTGAAAAGCGGCACGAACGACCAGAAGGCGGCGGCGAAGCTTTCCGTGGGTGACTGGACTCGGCCGGGACTGGCCGAGCTTCTGATCCTCGAGACGGTTCTGCTGAACGGCGATCGCACCAAGGAACCCTTCTCGGGTAAATACCAGACATTTCCGACCAAGGCCCTGCGCAATGGCCCCTGCGCCGAGCTGATCGACGACCTGATGATCCTGATCGAGCGCGTGGAAACGTCCCGCCCGCGCCGCGTCGCGCTGAGCCATGCCGAAAGGACGCTGGCGCTGCATCGCTTTGGCCATGCCTTCCTGTCGCGCTATCGCGGGGAAAAGGCGCTGCGCGGCTATCTCGATTTCGACGACCTGATCGACCGGACGGCGCGTCTGCTGTCGGAGGGCAGCATGGCGCAATGGGTGTTGTTCCGGCTGGACGGCGGCATCGACCATATTCTGGTCGACGAGGCGCAGGACACCAGCCCCGGCCAATGGCAGGTGATCCAGAGCCTGACGGATGAGTTCACCTCGGGTCAGGGCGCGCGCGAGGCAGGCTCGCGCAGCCTGTTCGTGGTCGGCGATCCCAAGCAGTCGATCTATTCCTTCCAGGGTGCCGACATCAAGGTGTTCGAGGACCGGCGCGTGGGGTTCTCGGAGGCGTTCGCGGCTGTCCAGAACCCGATGCAGGTGCTGGAATTGCGGCACAGTTTCCGGTCCTCGACCGCGATCCTGTCGTTGGTGGATCAGGTCTTTGCCGGTGCGGCCTCCGACGGGCTGGGCGATCCGCCCCGCCACCTCGCCTTCCGGTCCGGGATGCCGGGACGGGTCGATCTGTGGCCGCCGGTCCCGAAGCCCGAGAAGCCCGAAGCGGGCGACTGGACCGATCCGGTGGACCAGCCAGCCGAGAATTCCGCGACCACGCAGCTTGCCCGCGCCATCGCCCGTGCCGTCCGCGACATGCTGGGCAGCCCGATCTTCGACGCGAAAAGCGGCGAGGTCCGGCAGATCCGCGCGGGCGACATCCTGATCCTCGTCCAGCGCCGGTCCGAGATTTTCGCCGAGGTCATCGCGGCCTTGAAGGCGGCAAGCCTGCCGGTCGCGGGCGCCGACCGTCTGAAGCTGGCCGGAGAGATGGCGGTGCGTGACATCCGCGCCGTGCTTTCCGTCCTTGCCACGCCCGAGGACGATCTGGAACTGGCCGCCGCGCTGCGCTCGCCCTTGTTCGGGATCTCCGAGGAACAGCTTTACCGGCTGGCCGCCGGGCGGAAGAAGGGCGAATACCTGTGGCGGCGTCTGCGCGATTCCCACCATCGCGCGGCGGTGGACCTGCTTTCGGACCTGATGGGCCAGACCGGTTTCATGCGGCCCTATGACCTGATCCAGCGCCTGCTGATCCGTCATGGCGGGCGCGAGCGGTTGATCGCCCGGCTTGGCTCCGAGGCCGAGGACGGCATCGACGAGCTGCTGTCGCAGGCGATGAATTATGAAAGCTCGGAAACGCCGTCGCTGACCGGCTTCCTCGTCTGGCTGAGCGGTGACGATGTCGAGGTCCGCCGCCAGCCCGGCAGCGCGGGCGAGGATGGCGAGGGGCTGATCCGGGTGATGACGGTCCACGGCTCGAAGGGTCTGGAAAGCCCGATCGTCATCATGCCCGATGCAGCCAAGCGCAAGCCTCCGCGCGAGGATCAGGTGATGGTCGGCCCGGGTGGCATGGCGCTCTGGCGCGGCACCAGAGGCGAGCGTCCCGAGATGGTCGAGGCACTCGCTGCCGAGCGCACCGCGCGCCAGTTGCAGGAGCGCAAGCGCCTGCTTTATGTCGGGCTGACGCGGGCGGAAAGCTGGCTGATCGTCGCGGCCGCGGGCGTTACGGATGCGGAAAGCTGGCATTCCATGGTCGAGGCCGGTGTCTCCCGCAGCGACCTGACCGAGACGCGCATCCCCGCAAGCTGGGGCGGCGAGATCCGGCGTCTGGCATTCGGCGACTGGCCCGAAACCGCGCCCGAGAGGGTGCAGGTCGCGCGTCCCGAGATCGCCGAACCCGCATGGCTGCGCGCCGCGCCGCCGCCAATGCCCCCGAAGCGGCGCCCGGTCGCGGCGACCGGCCTTGGTGGCGCGAAGGTCATGCCGGGTCAGGGCGAAGGCGATGGCGAGGCCGCGATGCTGTTCGGCACCCGCCTGCATCTTCTGCTCGAGCATCTGCCGGGGCGCGATGCCGCCGACTGGCCGGCCATTGCCCGCGACCTGCTGGCCGATGCCGAGGGCGGGCTGCCCGAGCCCGCGCTGCTCTCGGCTCTGCTCGATGAGGTGCGCGAGGTTCTGACCGCGCCCGCGCTCTCCGAGGTTTTCGAGCTGCCCGAGGGTGCGGAGGTGTTTCAGGAACTGGCGCTTTCCGCGCCGCTGCCGGGGATCGGGATGCTCTGGGGCAAGATCGACAGGCTGGTGGTCGCGCCGGATCGGATTCTCGCCGTCGATTACAAGTCGAACCGCGACGTGCCTGCGCGCGCCGAGGACACGCCCTTGGGCATCCTGCGGCAGATGGCGGCCTATCGCGCGGCGCTGCGCCAGCTTTGGCCCGACCGGCGGGTCGAAGCGACGGTCCTCTGGACCGCGCCGCGCCGCCTGATGACATTGCCCGATCCGCTGCTTGATGGCGTCATTGCGGCCCTTGACCGCACCCCCCCGCATGCCTAGCTCTGGTAGGACATGCCCTGCCGGACCCTACCCGGCGTATTGCAGGAGTTCTTCATGGCCACCCAAGCCGTTTCCGATGCCGAATTCGACAGCGAAGTCCGCCAGTCCGCCACCCCGGTCGTGGTCGACTTCTGGGCCGAATGGTGCGGCCCCTGCCGTCAGATCGGCCCTGCCCTCGAGGAACTGGCCGCCGAATATGGCGACAAGGTCAAGATCGTGAAGGTCAATGTCGACGAGAACCCGGAAAGCCCGGCCGCGCTTGGCGTGCGCGGCATTCCGGCGCTGTTCCTGTTCAAGGACGGACAGGTCGTCTCGAACAAGATCGGCGCGGCACCCAAGGCGGCGCTGAAAGCCTGGATCGACGACGCGATCTGATCGCTAGCGGAATTCGAACGAGTGAGGGGCGGCGGTCAGATTGGCCAGCCGCCCCTTCTCATTGCGGCGCGGATGCGTTCGGCGGCATCGGGGAGCGTCGCGTTGACCGATTTCTCCTGCAGGAACCAGTAGACATAGCGGTCGAAATCCGGCGCATGGCGCAGGGCGGCGTCAAGGGCCGGCCTCGCCTCCATATCCGCGACATTAAGGCCGATATGGTGGAAGTCGATCTGGGCGAAGAGGACCGCGGGCTTGCCGAGGATATAGCCGTCGAAGGCGACCGCGCTGTTCTCGGTCGCGACGAAGGCGCAGTCGCGCAGGATGTCGGGCGTCCGCCCGCCGATCGTGAGATGTGCGTGCCGCTGTGCCAGGTGCCGGAGGGCCTCGATCTCCGCCTCCGGCAGGTCGAGCTTCGGATGCAGCGTCGCGGTCACCGGCCGCCCGGTCGAGGCCACGCGGTCGAGCATGTCGAGCGGGCTCATGGTCTGGAAGCTGCGGCATTTGCGCAATTCGGCCTGGAGGGGGACGAGGATACGCTCGCCCCGCCGGGGCGGTGGGCCGGGCAGCACGCGTTCGCGCAGACGGTCCATGAAGCGGCGCGCCTCCTCCGGGTCGATCGCGCCGGGGTCGAAATGGCTGCGGGCCACGTCGAATCGCCAGCGCTGCTGCGCGCGTTCGATCTGCCAGAACGGATAGTGATAGGCGCGGCGGAAGGTCAGCGCCCGGTCATGGGTCGGAGCCTCGGCATGGTAGAGCGCATATCCGTCGAAGTCCGGGGCGCGGTTTCGCGCCTCGCGCCCGGTCTCGCACCATTCGACGCGCCAGCCCACCTCCTCGACCGCGCGGCGAAGCACGTTCAGGAAGTTGAAGCTGCCCTCGCGGGCGGAGTTGAGCATCGGGGCTTCGAGATAGACGCGTAGCGGGGTCGGTGGGCTCATGGTCAGGAAGCCTAGCGGCAGTGGTCGGGTTGCGAAAGACCCGCGTGACCCATATCTGACGGCCAAGACGAAAGCGGAGAATACCGATGTCCGATGAGAAATTTCCCGGCTGGCACGGCACCACGATCCTGGCGGTGCGGCGTGGCGGCAAGGTGGTCGTCGCCGGGGACGGTCAGGTCAGCGTAGGCCCGACCGTGATGAAGGGCACGGCGCGCAAGGTGCGCCGCCTGTCGCCCGGCGGGCATGACGTGGTCGTGGGCTTCGCCGGCTCGACCGCCGATGCCTTCACCCTGCTGGAGCGGCTGGAGAAGAAGCTGGAGGCCGCGCCCGGCCAGCTTGCCCGCGCCTGCGTCGATCTGGCCAAGGACTGGCGCATGGACAAGTATCTGCGCAACCTGGAGGCGATGCTGATCGTCACCGACGGCCGCGAGATTTATGTCGTGACCGGGGCGGGCGATGTGCTTGAGCCCGAGCATGACGTGGCGGCGATCGGATCGGGCGGGAATTTTGCGCTGGCCGCCGCGCGCGGGCTGATGGAGAGCGGGCTGGATGCCGAGGGCGTCGCCCGCAAGGCCATGGCCATTGCCGCCGATATCTGCGTCTACACCAACGGCAATCTGACGGTCGAGGTTCTGGGCTGAAGAAGGGGGGCGCTGCCCCCCGTCCTGCGGACTCCCCCCGGGGTATTTTGGAAACGGTGAATTGCAGCCGGTTTCCGCGAAGAAGAAAGGTTCAACATGAGTGATTTGACGCCGCGCGAGATCGTGTCCGAGCTGGATCGCTTCATCATCGGGCAGAAGGAGGCGAAGCGCGCCGTCGCGGTCGCTCTGCGCAACCGCTGGCGTCGGCGCCAGCTGGGCGACGATCTGCGCGATGAGGTCTATCCGAAGAACATCCTGATGATCGGGCCGACCGGCGTTGGCAAGACCGAGATCAGCCGGAGGTTGGCGAAGCTGGCCCGCGCGCCCTTCCTGAAGGTCGAGGCGACGAAGTTCACCGAGGTCGGCTATGTCGGGCGCGATGTCGAGCAGATCATCCGCGACCTTGCCGATGCCGCCGTCATCGAGACGCGCGAGCGGATGCGCGAGGAGGTCAAGGCCAAGGCCCATAAATCCGCCGAGGACAGGGTCGTGGCGGCGCTTGCCGGCGAGGGCGCGCGCGAGCAGACCCGCGAGATGTTCCGCGACAAGCTGAAGCGGGGCGAGCTGGACAATACCGTCATCGAGCTTGAGGTGCAGGACAATTCCAATCCCTTCGGCATGATGGAGGTTCCGGGCCAGCCGGGGCAGGCCATGGGCGGGATGATGGACCTGTCGGGCCTGATGAAGGCCTTTGGCGGAAGGCGCGTGCGGCGCAAGGTCACGGTGGCGGAAAGCTATGAGCTGCTGATCTCCGAAGAGGCGGACAAGCTGCTGGATGACGAGGCGGTCAAGGCCGCCGCGCTGGAATCGGTGCAGGAGAACGGCATCGTCTTTATCGACGAGATCGACAAGGTCGCGGCGCGGACCGATGCGCGGGGCGGGGATGTCAGCCGCGAGGGTGTGCAGCGCGACCTGCTGCCGCTGATCGAGGGCACCACGGTCTCGACCAAATATGGCCCGGTCAGGACCGACCATATCCTGTTCATCGCCTCGGGCGCGTTCCATATCGCCAAGCCCTCGGACCTACTGCCGGAATTGCAGGGCCGCCTGCCGATCCGGGTGGAGCTGCGGGCGCTGACCGAGGAGGATTTCATCCGCATCCTGACCGAGACGGACAATGCCCTGACCCGGCAATATACCGCGCTGATGGCGACCGAAGGGGTCGAGGTCAGCTTCACCGAGACCGGCATCCGGGCGCTGGCGCGGATCGCGGCCGAGGTGAACAGCTCGGTCGAGAATATCGGCGCGCGGAGGCTCTATACCGTGATCGAACGGGTCTTCGAGGAGCTGTCCTTCAGCGCGCCGGATCGCTCGGGCGAGGCGGTGGTCGTCGACGACGCCTTTGTCGAGAAGCATCTGGGCGATCTTTCGCGCTCGACCGACCTGTCGCGCTACGTCCTGTGAGGAACTTCCCGCTGCCGCCATCGTTCTTATGGCGGCAGCAGCTTGGGGAAGGCTCATGGGTTATGTCATCAGCGCGATCATCTTTGCCCTCGACATCTGGGCGATCGCTTCGATCATCAACACGGATGTCCAGACATCGACCAAGATCATCTGGATCCTGCTGGTCGCGATCCTGCCGGTGCTGGGGCTGATCATCTGGTGGTTTGCCGGGCCGAAGGCCAATTACCGGTCCTGACAGGGCGGCCTTCGGGCCGCCTTTTTTCGTCAGCGCCGCAGATAGACGTAATAGGCGCCCTCGCCGCCATGACGCCGATGCGCCGGGCGGACCTGCAGGACCAGCTGGTTGAGTGGCGCCATATGCAGCCAGAGCGGCACGTTATGGCGCAGCGCGCCGGGGCGGACGGGCAGCGGCGCCTCGGGTCCGCCCTCGCGCCCCTTGCCGGTGATCACCAGAACCAGCCGCAGACCCGAGGCCTGGGCGTTCAGCACGAAGCGCATCAGCGCCGGCTGGGCGACGGCCAGTGTCATGCCATGCAGGTCGATGCGCGCCTCAGGCGCGAGCTTGCCCTGGCTCATCCGGCGATGGGTCTTGTGGTCCATGCGGACAGGCTGGTCGCGCAGCGCGTGGCCGGGATGCGGGGAAAGGTCGATCCGGGTCGCGGCGGGCTTCAAGGGCCGCGATCCGATGCGGAAATCGCCGAGCGGCAGGGGATCCGGGGCGGGCGTGACCGCAGGAACCTGTGGTGCGGGCGGGACGGGATCAGACTGGGTGGCCTTGCGTGCCGGGTCGAGCGGGACCGCCGTTGCGGCGATGCGGGACCACAGGGCCTTTTCGTCGGCCGTGAGGCCCCGTCGCCGTGCCATTACGCGGTGGCGACGAGCTGCCAGTTCGGATCCTCGGCGCCCATCTGGCGCGCGAAGGTCCAGGTGTCGCGCTGCTTGCGCGCGGCCTTGGCATCGCCTTCGACGACATTGCCCTCGGCATCGCGGGTCGCGATGATCACCTCGCCCACGAAGCGGACCGAGATCTCGGCCTCGCCGGTCGTGGGGTTGAATTCGGCATTGGTCAGGGTCGTCTCGCGCGTGCCGAGGAATTGGGCCTCGGTCGTCAGGCCGCGGGCCTTCCGGTCGGCAATGACGCTCTCGAAGGCCTCGGCCACCTGCGGGGCGAGAAAGGCGCGGACCTCGGACAGGTCGCCGCGCTCGAAGGCCATCAGGATCATCTCATACGCGGCCTTGGAGCCGGAGAGGAAGGGGCCGACGACAAAGCTCGGCTCGACCTGTTTCATCGCGGCCAGGGCGCGCGCATTGGCGCTGCCGGGCTCGACATGATCGTCGATGTCATTGTCGAAATTCTCGGCCGTGCCCTCGATCACGTCGAAGCGACGGGGCGGCGTGGTTTCGTCGGGGACGCGCGGGGCCTCGAAGCCGTCGCGGGTGCCCAGGACACCCCGCAGCCGCAGGATCAGGAATACGGCAATTGCGGCGAGAACGAGAAGCTGCAGCATGGGGTTCGACATCAACGGTCCTGGAGGAGCTTTCTAACTGGGCATCAAATACCTATGTAGGGTGCAGGGCGGGCCAAGTCCAGTTGCCCCCCTGCGAAGTCAGAAGTTAAGGGGGCGCCCATGTGGCTGCTATTGCCATTCGTGATCCTGCCGATCGTCGAGATCGCGTTGTTCATCCAGGTCGGCGGCGCCATTGGTGTTCTTCCGACCATCGCGCTGGTCATCCTGTCTGCGCTGGCAGGGGCCGCGGTGATGCGCCGCCAGGGCGCGGTCGCGATGCTGGATGTGCAGCGCGCGATGCAGGAATTCCGCGATCCCACCGCGCCGATGGCCCATGGCGCGATGAGCATGATCGCGGGCGTACTGATGATCGTGCCCGGACTTTTCACCAGCGCGATCGGCCTGCTGCTGCTGGTCCCGGCGGTCAGGGATCTGGTCCTGCGCTGGATGGGCGGACGGGTCAGGGTCGCGGGTTATGGCTATCCCCGGCGCGGGAACGAGAGTGATTATGCCGGCGATTTTCCGGCCGGCTTCGGGCGCGGGCGTTCACGCGGGGATGGTGTCATCGACGGCGAATACTCGGTCCAGGACGATCCGCCCGCCCCCATCCGCGAAGGACTGACGGACCAGCGGCCGGGCGAGGACGGGACGCGGGGCAAATCCGGCTGGACCCGCCATTGAGCGTGGCCCGAGTGAGTGCTAGAACCTCTCGCAAAATCCAGGGAGAGCCCCAATGAGCGATGAAACCATCACCGACGCACCTGCGGCCAATTCCGGCGCGCAAGCTCCGGTGCGCATGCAGGTCCTGACCCAGTATATCCGGGATCTGTCTTTCGAGAACGCGGTCGCGCAGAAGGGCCTGCCCTCGGGCGACGTGCAACCGGAAATCACCGTGCAGGTCAGCCTCGACGCCCGCAAGCGCGCGGTCGAGCACCAGTACGAGGTCGTGACCAAGTTCCGCGTGCAGTCGACCAATGCCAAGGACAAGTCGCCGATCTTTCTGTGCGAGCTGGATTACGGCGGGATCTTCCATGTCGAGGGCGTCCCCGAGGACCAGCTCCACCCGTTCCTGATGATCGAATGCCCGCGGATGATGTTCCCCTATGTGCGGCGCATCATTTCGGACATGACCCGTGACGGCGGCTTCCCGCCCTTCAATATGGACCCCGTCGATTTCGTGGCGCTCTATCGTCAGGAAATCGCCCGGCGCGCGCAGGCGGAACGTCCGGCGGACCAGCCGCTTTCCTGAAGCATCACATTTTCGTCAAGGCCCGCCTTTCGACCAAAGGCGGGCCTTATTCATTTGCTGGCGCGGACCCAATTCGCGCGCTAGCCTGCCCGGAATTGACGGAGATGTGATCATGGCAAAGCGCGCCAGACGTGCATGGCAAAGAATGCTGTCGGGCCGGCGGCTGGATTTGCTTGATCCCACGCCATTCGACATCGAAATCAGTGACATCGCGCATGGATTATCCTTTGTTGCCAGATGGAACGGCCAGACGCATGGCGACTGGCCCTATTCGGTTGCCGAACATTCCCTGCTGGTCGAGGAAATACATCGCCGCACCGAACCTGAAAGCCCGGTGCTCTGGCATTTGGCCGCCTTGCTTCACGATGCACCGGAATATGTGATCGGAGACATGATCTCGCCGGTAAAGGCGGCGCTTGGCAGCGAATATGGCGAAATGGACACGCGTTTGACGGCGGCAATTCACCGGCGCTTCGGACTGCCTGCGCAATTGCCCAAGGAAGTGAAGGGCGCCATCAAGCGTGCCGACCGGGTTTCCGCCTGGCTCGAGGCGGTCCAGATCGCCGGATTTTCGCGCGCGGAGGCCGACAAGCTTTTTCCGGTTCCCGATTCCGGGCTGCTGGAAGGGCTGGAGATCAGGCTGAGGCCGCCGGTCGAAACGCGGAATGCTTATCTTGAGAGATTTTCCGCGATCATTGCGGAAATCGACGCCGGCCGGAAATGAAAACTCCGCCAAGTGGCGGAGTTTTCATTATTTCAGATTTCCAGTTCTTCCAGCTTGCGCCCGGCATCCAGCGCCTCGACCACCCAGCGGGGCTTGCGGCCACGGCCGGTCCAGGTCGCTTCGGGATCGGCCGGATTGGCGTATTTCGGCGCGACCTTGCTGCGGCTCGATTTGGCATCGGCAAGGTCGGCAAGGCTGAAGCCGAATTCGCGCGCGGCGGTTTCGACGGCAGCCAAGGCCTCGCGCTTGCGGCGATCTTCAAAGGTCGAAATTGCTTTTTCGACCTTGTTGCGGAAATCGCGAAGTTCGCGAAGGGACAGTTTGTCCAGATCCAATTCCATAGGTTCGCTTCCTGCCGAGCTATTTATATATGCCCAACACATTAGAAGATGCGTTCGTTCCAATGCAACCTATGTAAAAGGTTAATTCAGCGCGGGCTTCGTTTGGCCAGAATCCGCTGAAGCGTTCGGCGATGCATATGCAGCCTGCGGGCGGTTTCGCTGACATTGCGGTCGCATTGTTCATAAACGCGCTGAATATGCTCCCAGCGGACCCGGTCAGCGGACATGGGGGATTCCGGCGGCGGCGGAAGGACTTCTTCGGTGCTGGAAATCAGGGCACGCATGACTTCGTCGGCATCCGCGGGCTTCGAGAGATAATCCGTCGCCCCCATTTTCACCGCAGCAACGGCAGTCGCAATCGCGCCATATCCCGTCAATACCACGATGCGGGCCTCTGCCCGCGCCTCGCGCAGCGCATCAACCACATCGAGGCCATTTCCGTCCTCGAGCCGCAGGTCGACGACAGCATAGGCCGGCGGAGCCTCAGCGACGATCCCGCGCGCCTCGCTGACCGATCCGGCGGTCGAAACCTCGAAGCCGCGTTTTTGCATGGCCCGCGCCAGCCTGCTCAGAAAGACCTCGTCATCGTCAACCAAAAGGAGGCTGGCATCAGGTCCAATATTCCGGCTTTCCGCCATGTCCAGTTACCCCTGAAATTTACCGACGTGCTTCTATGGGCTTTCGGCGCAGCGGTCAAACCCCGCAGAGGGCGGAGGCGCCGGGACATGTTCCCGTTGTTCAAATCCCGCAGCCGGCGTATCAACCCGTGGTTTTTCGCAAGGGGGAGAAGTCCTTTGTTCATCGGCCTTGTCTCGCGCCGCTTCGATCTGCTGCCGGGCCAGCCCGGGCCCGAGCCGATCCGGCTGCGCACCCTGATCCTGCTGCGCTGGGTCGCGATCGCCGGCCAGTCGGCCGCTGTCGCCGCGGCGCTGATGATCGGCGCGCACCTGCCCTTCCTGCCGGTGCTTCTGGTGATCGGGCTGGCGGTGCTGATGAACCTCGCGCTGATGCTGCGCACCACGCGCCGGATCACCGCGAACGAGGCGGCGTGGCAGCTTGGCTTCGACCTTGCCCAGATTGCGGCGTTGCTGTCGCTGACCGGCGGGCTTTCGAATCCCTTTGCGCTGCTGCTGCTTGCTCCGGTTACGGTGGCGGCGACCGCCCTGCCCGGCCGGCAGCTGATCGCGCTTGGCGTCGCGACCTTCATCATGGTCTCGATGGCGGCATGGTTCGCGCGGCCCCTGACCTTTGCCGAGGGACCGATCCTGACCCTCGCCAATCCGCTTCTGGTCGGCGACTGGTGCGCGATCATTATTGGCGCGGTGTTCTTTGCCTTCTACGCCCGGACCGTCACGGCCGAGATCAGCGCGACCTCGGACGCGCTCTTCGCTGCGCGCATGGCGCTCGAGCGCGAGCAGAAGCTGCAGCATCTGGGCGGCGTGGTGGCCGCGGCGGCGCATGAGATGGGAACCCCCCTTGCGACGATCAAGCTGGTCAGCGCCGAGCTGGAGGACGAGATCGCCGAAAGCCTGCCCGACCGCTCGGACCTCAGCGAGGATCTGGCCCTGCTGCGCCAGTCGGCGGAACGCTGCGCCGCGATCCTGAAATCCATGGGCAGCGCGGGCAGGGATGACCTGCTGATCCGAACGGCCCCCCTGCGCGAGGTGCTGGAGGAGGCGGCAGGCCCGCACCGGGATCGCGGCATCCGCATTCGGATCGAGGTGCCGGGCTCTTCGGTCGGCATCCAGCGCGACGCGGCCCTGATCCATGGCCTGCGCAACCTGATCCAGAATGCTGTGGACTTCGCCCGGGCCGAGGTGCTGATCGAAGCGAGCCTCGGCCGTCGCGAGCTGCGACTCAGGATCGCCGATGACGGGCCGGGATTTCCCGTGCAGCTTCTGCCCCGGATCGGCAGCCCTTTCCTGACCACTCGCCCCCGGGCCGAGGACGGGCGCGGCTATGAGGGCATGGGGCTTGGCCTTTTCATCGCCAAGACGCTGCTGGAGCGGTCCGGCGCGACCGTCCGCTTCGGCAACAGCCAGCGCGGCGCGCAGGTCACGATCGCGTGGCCGCGCGGGTTGATCGAGGCGGACGGGCGCGGCCCGCTGGGGCAAAACCCCGAAATTACCGCCTGAATCCCGTTAACCCTTCATTCAGCTTCTGGGGCTAGCTGTTGGTGGAACGTGATTCACCGGCAGGTCGTCCCGATGCTGACACAGTTCCTGATCGCCTTTGCCGCAGCCCTTGCCGCCGTGATGCTCGCGCGCCTCGCCGCAAGCCGATGGGGTCGGGACGCGCATCCCGCCCAAACCGCCTCGCTGGAGCGGGAGCTGGAGCCGATCGTCTTCCTGTTTCGCGACCGGCAACTGGTCGATGCCACGGCGCCCGCGCGTGCCTTGCTGACCGTTCTGCCGGGCGAGGGGGACTGGCAGCGCCTGCTCTCCTGGCTGGCCTCGCGGATGCCGGATGCGGTCGAGCCGCTGAATGACCTCGGCCGGCGCGACCGGGTCGAGCTGGCGAGCCGCGATGCCGGTCTCTCGGGCCTGCGCGTTCTGGCCGAGGATCTGGGCCAGGGGCATCTCAGGCTGACCCTGACCGATCCGATGGCCGAGAATGCCGGGATCGTGGTCGACTCGCTCACCCTCGCCGCGATGGAGCATGAGCTGGAGATCCTGCGCAGCACCATGGACCATTCCCCCATGCTCGCCTGGCGGCAGGACGAATTCGGCCATGTCACCTGGGCGAACTCGGCCTATCTGCAACTGGCGGATGTCGTGATGCAGGGCCAGACGCTTTGGCCTCTGCCCCGGTTGATCCAGCTGTCACCCCGGAGCGAGGTGGGGCAGGCAACCCATGGCGCGCAGCGCGTCCAGATCCAGGCCGACCGGCAAAGCCGCTGGTATGAATGCCATTCGCACGAGATCTCGGACCAGACGGTGGCGATTGCCCTGCCCGCCGATGCCGCCGTCCGGGCCGAGCGCAGCCTGCGCGAATTCGTCCAGACCCTGACCAAGACCTTTGCCGACCTGCCGATCGGCCTTGCCATTTTCGACCGCGACCGCAATCTCCAGCTGTTCAATCCGGCGCTGATCGACCTGACCGGGCTTGCCACGGGCTTCCTGACCGCCAGACCGACGCTCTACGCCTTCCTCGATCGCCTGCGCGAGGCGCGGATGGTGCCCGAACCGAAGGATTACCGAAGCTGGCGGCAACGGATGAACACGCTGGAAACCGCCGCGGCATCCGGCCACCATGTCGAGATGTGGTCCCTGCCCGGCGGCCAGACCTATCGCGTGACCGGCCGGCCCCATCCCGACGGCGCGCTTGCCTTCCTGTTCGAGGACATCACCTCCGAGATTTCGCTGACGCGCAAGTTCCGCGCCGACCTCTCGCTCGGGGCCGAGGTTCTGGACGGGCTGGCGGATGCGCTGGCGGTCTTTGCCGCGAATGGCGAATTGCTGCTCTCGAACCGGGGCTATACCGAGCTTTGGGGCGGGCCGGATCGCGCCGGGGTCGAGGAGCAGGTCGCGCGCTGGATCTCCTCCTGCGGGGACAGTCCGGGCCTCAATGCGCTCTGCGATGCGGTCCGGCTGCCGCTGAACGCCGCCACCCCGTCAAAGGGACTGCTGGTCGGTCCAACGGGCGGGCTGCTGACCTGGTCGCTGCGCTCGCTCTCCGGCGGGCGGCTTCTGGTCAGCTTTCAGCTTCCCGTCAGCCATCCCGCGCGGGATCCGGCGCTGCTTGCTTCGGCCTCGGCCTCCGCGGCGGAAACGCGCGTGATGCCGGGTTGAGGCCGGGGGCGACTTGTGCCAGCACTGGCGGGACCGATCCCGTTCCGCAGCAAAGGTGAGACAAGCGATGCATCCGCTGCCGGTGATAGACAGGATCGCGGGCCATGACGTCCTTTTCGTCATGGCGGTCGATGCGGAATATGGTCCCCATCTTCGCCAGCGGATCACGCCCCTGATGACCGGCGTGGGCCCGGTCGAGGCGGCAGTGGTCCTGACCTCGGCCCTTGCCGGGTTGCAGGCCGTCGGGCGCTTGCCCGCAATCGTGGTGTCACTGGGCTCCGCCGGCTCGCGCGTGCTGGAACAGGCGCGGGTCTATCAGGTTTCGACCGTCGAATATCGCGACATGGACGCCTCTGCCCTCGGGTTTCCCAAGGGGCAGACGCCGATGCTCGACCTGCCGCCGCGGGTGGCGCTGCCGCAGATGCCCGGCCTGCCGGCGGCGAGCCTCGCGACCGGCGCAAGCGTGGTCAGCGGGGTAGGCTATGATGCGACCGCCGCCGAGATGGTCGATATGGAAACCTTTGCCGTCCTGCGCGCCTGCCACCGTTTCGGCCTGCCGATGATCGGGCTGCGCGGCATTTCCGACGGCGCAGAGGAGCTGTCGCATCTGGATCACTGGACGCAATACCTGCATCTGGTCGATGAGCGGCTGGCGGAAGCGGCCGATCTACTGACCGGCGCCCTCGAGCGGGGTCTGCTGCCGGGACTGAAGGCTTAAGCGGCTGCTGCAAAAGTTTTTGGGGACGCGGCGGAAAACGCTCCAGATCCGGTGAAGATCGAGCCGAAAATGGGGGCGGCCGGTTTGCGGCGGCCTCTTTGATCCCGATCCGCGCTGCCCCGCCGCACGGGCTTTTCGGCGGAAACGCTGCCCCATCGGCTTCAACTCATGCGGAAGTTGAGCGGTCCCGAAAGGATGATCTCGTCCGGGCGGCTTAAGGCTCGCCGCCGCTTGGCAGGTTGAAACCGATTCCCGCGCGTCGCCCGGCCATCTTTTCTTGCCCGGCTTCATCCTGCGGACCGTCGACAAGTGCCATGACTACCGCGATCCGCTGTGCCCTTAAGCCGCATCGTCAGAGGCCGCGATCTGCTGCACCCCTCCTTATGAAAGCACAGAAAGAACCCGCCCTCGAACGCCGCGCCCAAATTAAAATGGCGCCCCTTGGGGCGCCATCATCTTGCGAGCGGTGGAAGGCTCAGCCTTTCTTCAGACAGCGGCTCCCCAGCAGTTCCGCGATCTGGACCGCGTTCAGCGCCGCGCCCTTGCGCAGGTTGTCCGAGACGATCCACAGGTTCAGCCCGTTCTCGATCGTGACGTCCTGGCGGATGCGCGACACGAAGGTCGCGAAATCGCCGACGCATTCGACCGGCGTGACGTAGCCACCCGGCTCGCGCTTGTCGATGACCAGGATGCCCGGCGCTTCGCGCAGGATGTCGCGGGCCTCGTCCTCGTCAAGGAAATCCTCGAACTCGATGTTGACGGATTCCGAATGGCCGACAAAGACCGGAACGCGCACGCAGGTCGCCGTGACCTTGATCGACGGATCGACGATCTTCTTCGTCTCGGCCGTCATCTTCCACTCTTCCTTGGTGTCGCCGCTGTCCAGGAAGACGTCGATCTGCGGGATCACGTTGAAGGCGATCTGCTTCTGGAATTTCTTCGGCTCGACCTCCTGACCGGGGACATACATGCCCTTGGTCTGGTTCCACAGCTCGTCCATGCCGTCCTTGCCCGCGCCGGAAACCGACTGGTAGGTCGAGACGACCACCCGCTTGATCCGCGCGCGATCATGCAGCGGTTTCAGCGCGACGACCATCTGCGCGGTCGAGCAGTTCGGGTTCGCGATGATCATCTTGTTGCGGTATTCCTCGACCGCGTCCGGGTTCACCTCCGGCACGACCAGCGGGATCTGCGGGTCGTAGCGGTAAAGCGACGAGTTATCGATCACCACGCAGCCCTGCGAGGCGGCGATGGGCGCATAGATCTTGGTCGCGTCCGAGCCGATCGCGAACAGCGCGATGTCATAGCCGGTAAAGTCGAAACCCTCGATGTCCTTGCACTTCAGTGTCTTGTCGCCAAAGCTGACCTCTGTGCCAAGGCTCCGGCGCGAAGCCAGAGCAACAACCTCATCGGCAGGGAACTGGCGCTCGGCCAGGATGTTCAGCATTTCGCGGCCCACATTCCCCGTGGCGCCGGCGACAACGACCTTGTAGCCCATCTGGGGGTCTCCTCATCTAAGGACATCGCGATATAGGGCAGGAAGCGGGAAAACGAAAGCCTATTCCGGTGACGGATCAGCGGATATGCCGGATACGTTGGTCGTTTTTCTGCAATTCTGCCACCCATTCCGCCTCTTTGCCGAAATCATGCGGCACTTTGCCCGCCGTCCTGCTGCCCGAGAGCGAGAGCGAGGCAAAGAAATCAAAGCCATAGAGGCTGAGGCGGGTCATTTCCGAGCGCGCGATCAGGTCGATCATCATGGCCCCGGTCGTCGGCGGCGCGCCGAGGCGCTGCTTCAGCGCCTCGAAATCGCCAAGCGGATGCAAGTAGAATCCGGGGCTGGTGGCGGTGCGCCAGTCCAGCCGCTTGCGCTTGTGCGACATCCAGAGGATCCGCCCCGGCTGGATGCGCGCGCGATCCGCCTCGCCCAGCCGAACGGCGAGGGCGAGCCAGTCGGTCCGCCGCCCGTGGCTTTCGGGGTCGGGCATCGGCGCGCGATTGATCCGCACCACCACATCCGCGCCGTCGATCTCGGCCCCGTGGCGCGAGCTGGAGAGCGCGCGCGCATTCCCGACCAGCGCCACGCTGCGGCCCGCCAGATCGTCCAGCAGCAGGGATTGCGGCACTGACAGTCTTTGCAGCGCAGCCTCGTCCCGCAGAGTCCGGGCGAGGAGGAAGCCGAGCCGGTTCACGCCAGCAGCTTCCGATAGACCTCGACGATGGCGCGCGCCTCGCCCTCGATGGCGTGGTTCGCGACGACACGGGCGCGCGCGGCGCGGCCCGCCGCCTTGCGGGCGGCATCGTCGTCCAGCCAATGCGCCAGCGCCGCGGTCAGCGCATCCGCATCCTCGCGCGGGACGAGGCTGCCCGTCTCTCCGTCGCGGATCAGGGTCTCGAAGGCGCCGACCCGTGCTGCGACCACCGGAACCTCGCAGGCCATGGCCTCGAGCGGGGTCAGCCCGAACCCCTCCCATCGGGCGGGGGCGGCGAAAAGGTCGATGGCCTGATAGTTGCGGACCACCTGCTCCCACGGAACCTCACCCAGAAAGCGGATGCGGTCGGAGAGGCCAGCGGCCTCGATCCTTGCCTTGAGGTCGTCGGCGAACTTCTGGTTGTCCGCCGTCACCCGGCCCGTGAAGATCAGTTTCGCGCGCGGACGGGTCGGAAACAGGCGCAACGCCGCCTCGACCAGCAGGTCCACGCCCTTCTGTGCGCGGATGCGGCCGAAACAGCCGATCACGATGTCATCGGGAGAAAAGCCCAGTTCCCGCCGCAATCCGGCGCGATCCGGGGCGGGATGGAAGACCGAAAGATCGACGCCATGCAGGATCACCGTCGCCGGACGCTCCAGATAGCTTGCCGCTTGGGGCGAGGTCGCGATCAGCGCGTCCTGCTGGCGGATCAGCCAGCGCGTGAACCCCGTATGTTGTCTTTGCGCGGCTGAGGTAAACAAAAGCTTGTATTTGCGCCCCAGCAGGCGACGCAGGATCAGGCCCAAAGCCATCTCGGTATTGCGGCGGGCGTGCCAGACGCGCCAGCGGTCGCGGGGCAGCGACGCCGCGCGGCTCAACGGGATATGTGGCAGTTCGGGGGGCAGGCCCGGCCCGGTGGTGACGATGCCGATCATCCGCGACTGGACCGGGATCAGCCGCACCACGGTCGCGGTCACCCCCGAGAGGCGGCGTTTCAGGTTCGGGGCGACGACCTCAATTTCCGGCATGGCGATCCTCGGAGCTGAACAGATAGATAACCAATCCAAGCGCCAGAGGTATCAGGAAGAAGAGGAAGATGTAACCATATGCCGTCGGCGCCTCGTGGCGTTCCGACGCGGCCAGATAGACCGGGCGCGACATGAACTGCATCACCCCCACCCCGGCGATCGAGACCATGTTGAGGAAAGTGATGCCCCGACCGACGAGGTGATGGGGCAGGAACACCCGCCCATGCGACATGATCAGCGAATAGGAACTGTCCGAGATGCAGACCATGACCAGCAGCGTGGCGGAGAGCCCGAGGCTCATCCCCGGCGCGAAGGCGAGCGTCGCGAGGACGGAGCAAAGCAGCGCGGTATTGGCGACCGAGGTGCGCTTGTCCGAACCGAAGAGCCGCACGATCCAGCCCACCGACAGGTTCGCCGTCACCATGGCAAGGCCCATGCCCAGCGTGACCCAGCCGATCAGGTAGTCGCTGGCCCCGAAAACCTCGACCAGATAGGGCCCGGCCCAGAGGCCACGGATGCAGGCCGAGGCGGCATAGGTCACGCTGAGCAGCGGCAGGATCGGCCAAAGCTCGCGCACCTTCAGCAATTCGCGCAGGCGTGCGGGCGGCAGCTTTCCGGCGGGCCGGTCGGGGTTCTTGACATAGAGGAAGATGGTCGCGGCAACCGCCAGCGTGACCACGGCCAAGACCAGCAGCGTCTCGCGCCAGCCGATCTGGTTGACGACCCAGACCAGAGGTGCGGCGCCCAGCATGTTGCCGAGCGAGCCGAGCCCGACCACCGCGCCGCCCGCCGCGCTCATCGAGGCGGGGGGAAGGGTGCGGGCAAAGATGAAGAAGCTGCCCATCATCACCGGGGCGCAGCCGACGCCCAGCAGCGCCATGGCGACATGGGCATGCCAGGGCGCGGTCGCCAGCGCAAAGACCAGCGCGCCGCCCCCGCCTCCCAGCGCGAGGAGGAAGGCCACCGTCTCGCGCGGACCATAGCGGTCGAGGCCCCAGCCGACCGGGATCTGCATCGCCGCGAAGGCGATATACCAAAGCCCCGATGACAGCGCGAGATCGGCCGGCCCTGCCCCAAGCTCGCTTTGCAGCGTGGGGGTCAGCACGGCAAGGAAGGCGCGGTAGAACTGGCTCAGCGCATAGCCAAGCACAAGGGACATGAGTCCCGGCGTCATGATCCAGCGCATGTTCTCCCCCTCCGCTTGGTGGCCGGCAAACTGCGTCAGCGGGGCGGCAAGTTCAAGCCGCCCGCGACGGTCAGGCGGCCGCCAGACGCGCGGGGGCCTCGCGCACCGGCAGGTGGATCAGGGCGCTGAACGCGCCGACCCCGACGCCGACCCACCAGACGAGGGTGTAATCGCCGTAAAGGTCATACATCTTGCCGCCCAGCCAGACCCCCAGGAACGAGCCGAGCTGGTGGCTGAGAAAGACGAAGCCATAAAGCGTGCCCATATAGCGCAGCCCGTAGATATAGGCGACGAGGCCCGAGGTCAGCGGCACGGTGGCCAGCCACAGCGCGCCCATCACCAGCGAGAAGATGATGACGCTGGTGGGTGTGATCGGCAGCAGGATGAAGGCGGCCGCCGCGATGGTGCGCAGGGTATAGATCCCCGCCAGCAGGTATTTCTTGGTATAGCGCTTGCCGAGCCAGCCGGCGAAGATCGCCCCGGCGATATTCGCAAGCCCGATGAGCGAGATCGCGGCCGCGCCAAGGGCCGAGGTCGTGGTGATCCCGATGCTGGCCAGCGTGCCCATCGGACTGATCGGGCCGCACATCTCGGTAATCATCGCGGGGAAATGCGCGGTGATGAAGGCAAGCTGATAGCCGCAGGAGAAGAAGCCCGCGAAGATCATCAGGTAGGAAGGATCGGTGAAGGCGCGCTTGAGGACGGTGCCCATGCTCTCCTCAAGCTCGTGGCGCGAGGCAGGCTTGCGCCCGCCCAGCATCGGCAAGAAAAGCAGGCAGGTCAGCACGACCACGCCGAAGATGACGAAGACCGTCTGCCACGGATAGACCGAGAGCAGCCCCTCGGCCAAGGGCGCGCCAAAGACCTGCCCGGCCGAACCCGCCGCCGTCGCGATGCCAAGCGAGAGGCTGCGGTTTTCGTCGCTGGAGGCGCGGCCGATCACGGCGAGGATAACCCCGAATCCGGTGCCGGCGACGCCGAAACCGACCATGATTTCAAGCAGTTGCATCGTCGCCGGATCGCTGGCGAAGGAGGTCAGGATCAGGCCCGCGGAATAGAGGAATGCGCCGATGATGATCGACCAGCGATCACCCCAGCGTTCCCCCAGCGCGCCAAAGATCGGCTGGCCGATGCCCCAGGCAAGGTTCTGGATCGCGATGGCAAGGCTGAACTCGGCCCGCGGCCAGCCGAATTCGGTCGCGATCGGGATCTGGAATACGCCGAAGCTGGCACGCAGCGCGAAGTTGATCAGCAGGATGAGCGACCCGCCGATCAGGACCGGCGTGAAGAGTTGCGCGCGCGTGGCGTTGGTCATGGCGTGATCCTTGGTATGGCAGTCCCAATTCCTGCGCCCGGCCGCAGGGGAGGTCAATGGCCCGCCTATGGCCGCGAGGGGCGCAGGCGCAGTTTTTCCGCCGCCGCCTGCCCGGCCAGCCGCCCGGAGGCGAGGCAGGCGGTCAGAAGATAGCCGCCGGTCGGGGCCTCCCAGTCAAGCATCTCGCCCGCGGCAAAGACGCCCGGCATGGCCCGCAGCTCCAGCCCGTCGAGGCTTGTCGCGGTGATGCCCCCGGCCGAGGATATGGCGCGCTGAAGCCCCATTGCGCCCGAATGGATCAGCGGCAGCGCCTTGGCGCGCCGGGCCAGCTGGAGGGGATCCGTGGGCAGGGGCCGTCCCCATTCCATCAGCAGCGCCGCTCGGACCGGATCGCCCAGCACGCGCCGCAGCCGGTTCCCCACCGAAAGCTTCGCGGGCGCGTTCGCAAGGCGGCGGGCAAGTTCCTCGGACGAGAGGTCGGGGGCGAGGTCGATCGTGGCGGCGGAGCCGTCGCGGATGACCTGTGCGACCTCGTAGATGCCGCCGCCCTCGATCCCGGTCTGCGTCACGACCCATTCGCCCCGGCTGGAAAGCCTGCCCGCGTTCAGGGCGACGCCCTTGACCGCCTGCCCGAAATGCCGAGCCATTGCCGGCGACCAGTTGACGCGGAAACCCATATTCGCCGGGCGGAAGGGCGCGATCCCGACCCCGCGCGCGGCGAGCCACGGCACCCATGCGGCGTCGGAGCCGAGGCGCGGCCAGCTTGCCCCGCCAAGGGCGAGGATGACGGTTTCGGGTTGCAGCACGGCCGCGCCCTCAGGCGTGTCGAAGCGCCAGCCCTGCCCGTCGAACCCGGTCCAGCGCCAGCGCGTCCGCGGGTCCACGCCCAGACCGGCCAGCCGCGACAGCCACGCGCGCAGCAGGGGCGAGGCCTTCATGCCCAGCGGAAAGACCCGCCCGGTCGATCCGGTGAAGAGAGCAATCCCAAGCCCCTCGGCCCATGCCATGACCTCGGCCGGTCCGAAGGACTGCAACCCGAGGTCGATTTCGCCGGTCACGCGCCGGGAAAAGGCCGCGGGCGATTCGCTCTTGGTCAGGTTCAGGCCGGACTTGCCCGCCATCAGGAATTTGCGGGCCGGGGTCGGCATCGCCTCGGCCACGACCACGCGGGCGCCCTGCCCGCCCAGGACTTCCGCCGCCATCAGACCGGCCGGACCCGCGCCGATGACCAATGCGTCGATCCGTTCCGCCGGAATCACCGGCCCCCCCGGGGCATCATGGTAAGCCGCAGGAGCATCCGCTCCATCACCGCCATGGCGGGCGCGCGAGAGGCCGAGCGCAACTGGAGGTCGGTGTCGATCAACTGGTGGACCGCAGCCTCAAGCGCGCGCATACCCCAGGCTTGTGCCTGCCGCAGCATCCGGTCGCGGCGCGGCCCGAAGACCGGCGGACGCAGGCGCGCGAGTCCCGCCCCCGGCCCGCCCGGATCCGAGGCGCCGGCATGGAGCGCCCGGAAATGGCGCAGGGCGGCGATGCAGAGCGTGACCGGCAGGATGCCCTGCCCCTCGATCCGGCGCATCAGCAGGCCGAACTCGCCCGCCCGACCCTCGGCCACGCAGTCGATCAGTTCGTCCACCTCGGTCTCGATCGTGGCGGGGGCAAGCAGGGCGATTTCGGCCGGGGTCAGCGGGCTCGGGTCGTCGTATTTGTAGAGGCCGATCTTCTCGACCGTCTGGCGGAAATCGCCGGGATCGAGCGCGCGGCTGAGCGCGACCAGATCCCGCATCGCGTCGCGCGGCACCTCGCGCAGCCCGGCATCGGACAGCCAGCGGGTGATCTCCTCCTCGCCCGGCGGGTCGTCATAGATCGGCGCGGTCACGGCGGCGGGATGCGGCTCGAAGAGCTTGCGCAAGGCGGAAGATTTGGAGAGCCCGCCCGCGGCAATGACGATGACCGCGTCGCCGCTGCGCCATTCCTTGATCGCGGTCGCGATGGCGGGGGCCGCCGCATCGGGCGTGTCATCGACAAGGACGAGGCGCTGGCCGGGAAAGAAGCCGACCGCCTTGACCGCATCGAGCAGCGCGGCCGGATCCTTGCGCAGGTCGCTGCCGGGCAGGCGGGTCAGGCGCATCTCCTCCTCGGCACCCTCGCCGACGAGGGCCTTGACCGCCTCGGCCCGCTTCAGGGCGACGCGCATCGCGTCCTGACCATAGATCAGCAAGGCAGGGCGCGTCGGATCGGGGCGCGCCAGATAGCGGGCGATCTCGGCGCCCTTCAGGATCATGGAATCGTTGCTGGATCGACTGCCAGCAGACGCGTCACGACCATGT